>Ga0081455_10009264_pt1 | contig 10141 bp, 14 predicted proteins | sample TabmetS3T2R1_FD_70207 | JGI IMG/M metagenome (GOLD analysis project Ga0081455, IMG submission 70207) | Tabebuia heterophylla rhizosphere microbial communities from the University of Puerto Rico - S3T2R1 | ecosystem: Host-associated > Plants > Roots > Rhizosphere ... | reverse complement strand
TCAACCAGTCGGAAGTGTGGGAGCGGCTCGGCCTGCCGGCCAAGATGCTGGACGACATCCACTATAATTCCAAGCAGATGAATTCCTTCCGCGGCCGGCTGTTCAGCCGGGTCGTGCCGACGGTGAAGGATATCGGCCTGTGGGGCGAGCGGGTGCAGAAGGCCTTCGCCGACATGGGCGTGATGGACTACGCCAAGGTCGACGTCACCGAGCAGCTCGCCAATGATGGCCGCGTCGCCGACGACTTCGACAAGAAGATGTTCGTCGATCGCGCCGTTGCCGCCGAATAGGCGGCATCAGCGCCGCCGCACCAGCAGCAGCAGTCCGAGCAGCGCCGCCGGCACCAGGAGCGGCCAGCGGAGAAACGACACCAGCCAGGCGCCTGCCACGGCGCCGACCAGGTAGCCGGTCCAAGTGAAAGCGAGCAGCCATGGCTTCGCGATCGCGGATAGCGCCGGTTGCGCGCGATGGCCGGCGCACCGGTCGGCCAGGGCATCGGCGGTCCGCGCGAGCGAACTTGTCACCACCACGGTGCTGAGGGCCACGCCCTCGAAGTGCGTGATCGCGGAGGCCTGGATGCCCATCGCCAGCGCGAGGATCAACACCTGCGGCTCGGCCGCGAGGGGCAGGAAGCCGAGGCCCGCGATCACCAGCGCTTCGATGATCAGGCCGAGCGTCGGCTGGCCGCTCAACCGTAGCATCAGGCGCGACAGCACGGCACCCACGAAGAAGGCGAGAAGCGGCGCGAGATGGTGCCAGCTCTCGGGATAGTCACGCTGCGCGACGGCGATTCCGGCCAGCACAGTGTTGCCAGTCATGTTGGCGGCAAACACACCACCCATGCTGAGGTAGCCCACGGCATCGGCGATGCCGGCAACGATGGCCAGCGTCACGGCCTCGAGAGTGGAACGCCTCACAACTCAGAGCCCGAAGCGTCGCTCCGTCGTGAAGGAATGCAGGCGGCCGTTCTCGAAATCGAGCTGCGTTCGCGTCGATATGCGTGAGGCGGGCCCATCCCATTCGACGGTGGAGAAGTCACCGGAGGCGACCGAGGCCGCCGACACCTGTCGGCCGTCGCAACCCATCACCGCGGCAGCTTCGTCGTAGGTCATGCCGCGCCGCAGTTCGCTAAGCTTTGCATCGTTCACGCCGCAAGCCGATGCACATCCTGCGGCCAGGGACCCGAGCAGGAGGAGGAGACCGAAACGCACGGCTGTCGATCGCCTCATCGCTGTCTCCCGGTCACACGACGTCGTAGGTGATCTCGACTTCCGGCCCGAAGCAATGGGCCTGGCAAGTCAGGATCCAGTTGTTGGCGAGATCGTCGGGCGTATAGATGTCGTTCTTCGCCAGAACGATCTTGCCCTTGATGCGCTTGGCCGCGCAGGAGGCGCAGAAGCCCTCCTCGCAGGAGGAGAGCGGGTTGAGTCCGGCTGCTCGCGCAGCTTCCAAGACGGTCTGCCCCTTTTGGTAGGGGATCTTGTGGACCTTGTTCTCGAAGTGGAGCGTGATCTCGCTCGGGATCACGTCGCCTTCTTCCTGCGGCTCGACCGGGACGGCGTCGTTGCCCGAGGCTTCGAACCGCTCGAGGAGCACGCGGTCGCGCGGCATCCCGGCGCCAAGCAGCGTGCTCTCGACCAGGTTCATGAAGGGTCCGGGCCCGCAGAGATAGGCGTCCGCCCCCTCGAAGCCCTTCATCGCCTCGATGATCTCTTCCGGCTTGGTGAGGCCCTGTTCGATGTCGACATGATGGATGATATCCAGTCGCTCCGCATGGTCGCCCAGCAGCGCGACCAGCTCGGCGGCGAAGATGATCGAGGGGCGGTCGCGATTGGCGTAGAACAGGCGGATGCGGCGCGTGCTCAACTTCAGGGCGCTCTTGATCAGCGACATCATGGGCGTGATGCCGCTGCCGCCGCCGAACAACAGCAGCGGCACATCGCTTGCCGACAGCACGAAGCGTCCGGCTGGAGGCAGCACGTCGATGAGGCCGCCTTCCTGCAGCGCATCGTTGAACCAGTTGGAGCCCCTGCCGCCGGTGACGCGTTTCACCGTCACCTTGAGATGGCCTTCTGTCTCGGGCGCGCTCGACAGCGAATAGCAGCGGTTGAACGCGCCTTCGTCGTGCGGCACGCGGAAGGTCAGGAACTGGCCGGCGCGATACTTGAACCGGTCGGCGAGATCGGTCGGGACCTCGAGGACGAAGGAACGCGCATCGGCGGTCTCCTGGACGATCTTGGCGATGCGCAATTGATGGTAAGCCATTGATAAGTCTGCCTTCACTCCAGGTGCGAATTTACCGGGCGACTCTCACAACTGAGTGTGCTACTTTCGCCGCGAAAAGTGAACAGAACGTCATTTTAGAACGTTCCGGGTTTGGGGATGGGACAAGGTTCTAGCTCAGGAGGCAAGGGCCTATGACGACCAAAAAGATCTATCAGCTTCCGGTCGAGATTACCGACTGGAAGTTCGACGGTGCGACGGAAATCCACTTCAACTGGGAGTACGACGACGGCTCCGCCGATCTGCTGAACCTTTATGAAAAAGGCAAGCAGCAGCAGTGGGACACCAGCACCCGCATCGACTGGTCGCAGGAGTTGTTCGAGGACAACCCGATGGGCATGTCCGACGAGTCCATTCCGATCTACGGCTCTCCGATCTGGGAAAAGATGACCGAGAAGGAGCGCAACTGGCTGCGCTTCAACCTGCAGTGCCACACGATCTGCCAGTTCATGCACGGCGAGCAGGGCGCACTCATCGCGACCGCCAAGATCGTCAACACGGTCCCCGATATCAACGCCAAGTTCTACGCTGCCACCCAGGTGATGGACGAGGCACGCCACGTCGAGAGCTACAAGCGGTTGATCCACGAGAAGTTCAAGTCAGCCTATCCGATCACCGACTCCTTGAAGAACCTGCTCGAGCAGACGCTCAACGACCGTCGCTGGGACATGACCTACCTCGGCATGCAGGTGCTGATCGAGGGGCTGGCGCTCGCCGCCTTCCAGCGCATCCGCGACCAGTCCAAGAACAACCTCGCTGCCGCGGTGAACGCCTACGTCATGCAGGACGAGGCGCGCCACGTCACCTTCGGCCGCATGGCCCTGCGCGAATACTATCCGCAGCTCTCCGATCACGAGCGTGCCGAGCGCGAGGAGTTCACGGTCGAGGCGCTCTACTTCATGCGCGACCGCTTCAACCAGGCCGAGGTCTGGCAGCGTTCGGGCCTGCCGGTCGATGAGCTGATGAAATACGCCTACGAGTCGGGCGCCATGCAGCAGTTCCGCTCGCGGCTCTTCACCCGCATCGTGCCGATCCTGAAGGAGATCGGCCTGTTCGGGCCGAAGGTGCAGAAGGCGCTGGGCGACATGGGCGTGATGGAATACGCCAAGATCGATGTCGACAAGCTGATCGGCAACGACATGAAGGTCGCCGAGGACTTCGACGCCAAGAAGTTCGTCAAAGACGCGATCGCAGCGGAATAACGGGAAACCAAAGATCCCTCGCGATGCTCGGGATGACACATCGTTGTTGGCTGTGTCATCCCGAGCGCTAGCGAGGGATCTTTATTTGCAACTCCTGATCTCGGGCGGCGCATCGATGACCGTCGCCACCCGGGAGATGTCGAGGCATCTCCGTCCGATCCACCCTTTCTGCTGCACGAACAAGGCGAAGCGAGAGAAAGTCGCGGCCTGTTCGGCTTGTGTCGGACGCGTTCGCGCAAGCATCCAGTACAGCGCATAGAGATTGCCGGTGGCGAAGTCGGCAGCGGCGACGTCGAGATCCTTGTTCCACAAGGCCGCGTTTTTGGCGGCCGCGCCGGTGGGGTCGTCGAGCCCTGCCAGCCAGGCATGGGCATTGCTCGCCAGCGTGTAGGAGCTGCCTTGCTGGGCGCGCAGTGCCTTCATGTCGCGAGCGACAGTGAGATAGGGTTTGCTTTCGATCGTGTCGCCGGCACAGCCGGATTCACGGCAGAGCAGGGTGAAGGTCAGGTACTCGGCGAGGATGATCTCGACGTTGCCGTTATTGTGCCGGCGCCAGGCGCGGGCAAGCCGCCATCCCTCTGTCAGTTCAGGGCCCCAGGGCTTCTGCGCCTGCGGTGTGTCGCGCTCGAGCTCGCCAGCGACGGCCTGCGCCGCCGCCTGCCACTCCGCCGGAATCTGCGCATGGGCGGCCGGCGCGATCAGGAACAGCAGAAGGGCCAGGATGAGGCTGGTCATGGGCGTCAGTATTGCCGCGCCGTCTTGCGGTCGCGGCTTTCGTATTGCACGAGATTGTCTGCGCGCAGCTCGATGGCGTCGCGGGGCCGCAGTCGCCGCGCCTGGGCCGGCGTGATCAGGCGATGGTGCCGCGCGTCGTCGATGGCGGCGCCGACCTCCCAGCAATCCTCGTCGTTGGTCACCCACAGGGCGGTCGGGAAGCGCCGCAGATCGACCGGCACCGAATAGGCGCGCAAGGTCTTGCGTTCATCGTTGGTGTATTCGTGGAGATAGGTCATCGCGAGCTCGCGCGGGCTGCGATAGACGGGATCGCGCCAGCGCAGCCACACATGATTGCTCTTGGAGATGGCGCCCCAGCAGCCGTCGCGGCGGAACAGGGTGACGACGTGATCCGAATCGCGCTCCGCTGTCAGGTCCATGACCAACGGTGGTTCGCCCTGGAGCCAAAGCGCGCAGGCGGCGGTGAAGGCCGCTTCGATGCAGTGCGCCTCGCGATGGCGCAACACGCCCCGGACCGATCGCAACGTATCGCCGCCCCGCTCGAAGTTGGCCTTGAGGCCGAACAGGAATTCCTGGATGTGGCCCGGCGTCTTGAGCGCCCGCAGGATCCTGCCTTCTTCGGCGGTTAGCCCGAGCTGCGCGGGGGTAGGCTTCGTGAGGCGCATCGCGGGCAGTGTGCCGTGTGGCGGCCGGCCCTGTCATCCGGCGGATTCGTCAGCCGGCAGAATTCGGGAAGCGGTTGGTGGAGCTGAGGGGGATCGAACCCCTGACCTCCTCATTGCGAACGAGGCGCTCTCCCAGCTGAGCTACAGCCCCCCGTTCCCGAAGACCGGGCGGATAATGCCTATGGGAGCCCCTGTCAAGCAAACGGCCCTGTGGTAGCGTCCCGCCGGTTTCAATTGGAGTATCACACTGTGGCAACTGACAAGAAAACGGTCCGGAGCGACGCCGCTCCCAAGGCGCTTGGGTCCTATGCGCAGGCTATCGTGGCGAACGGCATGGTCTACTGCGCAGGCCAGCTCCCGATCGATCCGGCGACCGGCAACTTCGTGCCGGGTGGAATCACCGAGCAGACCGAGCAGGTGCTCAAGAACCTGCGTGCGGTGCTGAAGGCGGCCGGCAGCGATCTCGACCGCGCGGTCAAGACGCTGGTCTTCATCAAGAACATGAGCGATTTCGCGGCCATGAACGAGGTCTACGCTCGACCGGAATATTTTGGCCCCAATCCTCCGGCACGTTCGACCATCGAAGTGGCGCGCCTGCCGCGCGACTCTTTGGTCGAGATCGAATTGGTGGCGATTGCCTGATACCTTCTACCATCTTCTGGCATGGGCGCTGGGTTTCGGCTCGGTCGTCCTGCTGATGCTGGCGATCGGTCACGTGCTCGTGGCCTTGATCGTGATCATCCCGACATGGCGCATTTGCGTGCGCGCCGGCTTTGCCGGCGCGTGGTCGCTCCTGCATCTGATCCCGGTGATCGGCTCGCTCGTCGTCATGGCGATCCTGGCCTTCGGCGACTGGCCGAACGGCGAGGCGACGTCATCTTCGGGTTGATGGACACGGGCTGACGGAAGCGAGCTGATATGGGCACCGAGTTCATCGCTCTCCTGGGTCTTGCCGGTCTTTCCAGCGCCTTCGCCTTCGTGGCGCTGGTGCTGGCGGCCTGGATGGCCTGGCGCATCGTCGAGAAGGCGGGGCTGCCGGGATGGACCGGCCTTGGCGCGATCCTCCTCACCCTCACGGGGTTGGGGACGATCGTGCCGGTGATCCTGCTCTGGATCTTCGCCTTCATGCGTTGGCCGCGCGATACGGCCTTCTCGACCTCCGCAAGGGCGCCGGCCGCGCCCGGTCCTGCTGCGGGATCGGCAGGGCATGCGGCACCGGCTGCACCATCGGCCTTGCCGCCGCCGCCGAAAGCGCTGGCCGACGGCCGGGGCTGGACGCTGACCGGCAAGCTTGGCGATGGCCAGGCGGTGTCGCTGTCTTTCGATGCTTCCGCATCGTCCTGGATGCTGACCGGGGCGGCGGCCAGCCAGCCGACCGATCTTTCCGTGCCCGACCCGTCGGTAGGCCAGCCGCATGCCCGGCTGATGGTCGCGGGCGCGCGGCTCGGCCTTGCCGATCTTGGCACGGCGGGCGGGACTTTCATCGACGGTGCCCGGCTCCTGCCCGAGCACGGGCCGCGCGACATCACGGCGGTGCGCGCAATTCGCCTCGGCGGCGTCGAACTGGCGCTTTCGCGGGTATGAATCGGCGGGAAATAGGCTTGTGATCGACAATCCCCGCCGAGTAGGGTGCGCCCGGCCGGCGGCGTGCCGGCAGTCTTGAGCGGAGCGCCGATGATCTCGCCTGCGGGTTTGGTCGATGGTCTGATCGAATTCTATACCTGGGTCGTGATCGCGGCGGCGATTGCGAGCTGGTTGGTCGCCTTCGGCGTCGTGAACGTTCGCAACCAGTTCGTTCGGATGATCGTCGATTTCCTCTATCGCATCACCGAGCCGGCGTTGCGGCCGATCCGCCGCCTCCTGCCCAACCTCGGCGGCGTCGATATTTCGCCCGTTGTCCTGATCCTGGGATTGGGCCTCGTGCGCTGGTTTCTTGCGTCCTATGTCTTCATCGGTCCGCTTCGCTGAGCGATCTGCCGTTCCTGCGCCCCAGCCGTTCGGGCGCCACCGTTGAATTGCGCGTTCAACCGCGGGCACGGCGGACGGCCCTCGAGATTTCCGGTGCAGCGCTCAAGGCCGCTGTGACCTCGCCGCCCGAGGACGGCAAGGCGAACGCCGCGGTGATCGCGCTGCTGGCCGAGAGCTGGCGGTTGCCGAAATCGTCCTTCGCCGTCGTCAGGGGCGTGACGTCGCGCGACAAGACGGTGAGCGTGTCGGGCGATCCGCAGATACTGGTCGGCCGGATCGAAGAGTGGGCGAGGCAGCATGGCTGAGGCGAAACTGATCGACGGCAAAGCCTTTGCGATGGGCTTGCGCGGGCGCGTCGGCAAAGAGGTCGCCGCGCTGAAGGCGGAGACAGGTGTGACGCCGGGCCTTGCCACCGTATTGGTGGGCGCTGATCCCGCGAGCCAGGTCTATGTGCGCAGCAAGGGCAAGACGGCGGCCGAGCTCGGCATGGCGAGCTTCGATCATCGCCTGGCGGCGGAGACGACCGAAGAGGAACTTCTGACGCTGGTGGCTAGGCTCAATGCCGATCCGCTGGTCAACGGCATCCTGGTGCAGCTTCCGCTGCCCCAGCAGATCGAAACCTCGCGTGTGCTGCTCGCCGTCAATCCGGACAAGGATGTCGATGGCTTCCATCCCATCAATGTCGGGCGCCTGGGATCGATCGCACCCGGTGCGCGGCTCGACTTTCCGGTGCCGTGCACGCCACTCGGCTGCTCGATGCTTCTGGCCGATGCGCTGGGATCGCTTGCCGGCCTCCATGCCGTCGTGGTGGGTCGCTCCAACCTCGTGGGCCGGCCGGTGGCGCAACTGCTGCTGCGCGCCAATTGCACGGTGACCATTGCGCACTCGCGCACGCGCGACCTGCCCGCTGTTTGCCGATCGGCCGACATCCTGGTGGTGGCGATCGGCAAGCCGGGCTTCGTGCGCGGCGACTGGATCAAGCCCGGTGCTGCTGTGATCGATGTCGGCATCAACCGCGTGCCGGCGGCGGAAGGCAAGACGCGCCTGGTGGGCGATGTCGCCTTCGCCGAGGCCTTGCCGGTCGCGGCGCATCTCACACCGGTGCCCGGCGGCGTCGGACCGATGACGGTCGCCTGCCTGATGTACAACACCTTGCAAGCCGCCCGGCGCAAGGCCGGCCTGCCCTTCGTGGCGATCTGACTCTTCCGGTCCGGAAGATCAGTTCTTTTTCATCCCCGCGACCAGTGCCGCCACGTTGTAGCGCATCATCGCATCGTAGGTCGGCGCCGGACCGTCCGGCCGCGAGAGCGCGTCGCTATAGAGACGCGGACCGACGGCGGCGCCTGAGTCGCGCGCGATCTCGTCGATCAGGTTGGGGTTGGTGAGGTTCTCGACGAACAGCGCCTTGATCTTCTGTGCTCGCACTTCGCGGATCAACGTCGCCATGTCGCGCGCGGTGGGTTCGCTGTCGCTGTTGTAGCCGCGCGGTGCTGCGAAGCGAACGCCGTAGGCGCGGGCAAAATATTCGAACGAGTCGTGGCCGGTGATCGCCTTGCGCCGGTCCGAGGGCACGCCCGCGATCTCGGTACGGATCCACGCATCGAGCGCGGCGAGCCGGCTGTCATAGTCGGCAGCGCGGGCTCGATAGGTAGCGGCGTTGGCCGGATCGGCTGACGCAAGGCCGTCGGCGATGTTGGCGACGTAGCGACGCGCACATGACACATCCTGCCAGCAATGCGGGTCCGTCCCGAGCGGCATGCCGGCCGACGCCACGATGCGTTGTCCCTTGAACGAGGCCGCCTCGGCGAGGCGATCGAGCCAGCCCTCGAAGCCGAGGCCGTTGCTGGCCAGCACCCGCGCCGCCGCCAGCAGGCGCGCGTCGCGCGGCCGCGGTTGGTAGGTGTGGACGTCGGTGTCCGGTCCCACGATTGCGTTGACCTCGACCTTGTCGCCACCCACCTCGGCCACGAAGTCGGCCAGGATGGAGAAGGTCGCCACCGCTTTCAGTCGTGTCTCGGCCCAGGCGGGCAGCGGGCCGAGAACAAGCAGGGTGGCGAGCAAGAGGCGCAGCATAGCGTTATAATGTAACATAACCCGCCTTGCTGTCACGCGAGGCCCGTCACAGCGGAAAGTCGAGCCATTGCGGGATGTGGCCGGTGGCTTCGAAGAAGCGGGAAAGATCGGCGAAGCCGATCGCCGTCGTCATGGTGTTGGTGAGCGGATGGGCGTTGACGGGGCCGCCGTCGCGCAGGGCGCGGTCGAGGACCAGCGTCACGCGGCGCTCGCTGTCGTTCGCCACCGCGAACGGTGTCACCGACCCCGGCTCGACGCCCAGCACGCGGCGCAGCCGGTCGGGGCTGCCGAACGAGAGCCGTCCGGCGCCCAGCACCTCGCCCAGCCGTTTGAGGTCGATCGCGCGGTCCTCGAGTGCGACCACCAGCCACATCTCCTCCTTTTTGTTCCGCAGGAAGAGGTTCTTGATGTGATGGCCCGGCAACTCGCCGCGATGTGCCTTCGCCTCCTCGACCGTGAAAACAGGTTCGTGCTCGACCGAACGATGGGCGAGGCCCAGCGCATCGAGGCGGGCGAATAATTGTTGCGGGTTCAGCATCGGGGCGGTCTACATAAAGGCATGAAAGGCATTGTCCTGTCCGGCGGCAGCGGCACGCGGCTTTACCCGATGACGCGGGCTGCCAACAAGCAACTCCTGCCGGTCTACAACAAGCCGATGGTCTACTATCCGCTCACCACGCTGATGCTGGCGGGGTGCCGCGAGATCCTGCTGGTCGTCAATCCGCAGGACGAGGACGCCTATCGCCGGCTGTTCGGCGACGGCAGCCAATGGGGCCTCGCCATCGACTACGCCGTGCAGCCGCACCCGGGCGGCATCGCCGAGGTGTTCCTGGTCGGACGCGACTTCATCGGCCGCGATCGCGTGGGGCTGATCCTGGGCGACAATCTTTTCTACGGCGATTCGCTGCCCACCTTGTCCGAGCGCGGCGCCACCGGCAGCGGCGCGGTGATCTACGCCTATTGGGTGAACGATCCCTCGGCCTACGGCGTCATCGAATTCGACGGCACGGACCGGCCGGTCGCGATCGTGGAGAAGCCCGCGACGCCGCGCTCCAACTGGGCGGTCACCGGGCTCTATTTCTACGACGCCGATGTCTGCGACGTGGCCGCCTCGATCCCGCGTTCGGCGCGCGGCGAGCTCGAGATCACCGACGTCAACGCGCACTACCTGAAAGAAGGGCGGCTCACGGTCGAGAAGCTCGGACGCGGCTACGC
>Ga0081455_10009263_pt1 | contig 10141 bp, 5 predicted proteins | sample TabmetS3T2R1_FD_70207 | JGI IMG/M metagenome (GOLD analysis project Ga0081455, IMG submission 70207) | Tabebuia heterophylla rhizosphere microbial communities from the University of Puerto Rico - S3T2R1 | ecosystem: Host-associated > Plants > Roots > Rhizosphere ... | reverse complement strand
CGCTCAAAAAAAGCGAACTGGAGTCGATTGAGCAAACCATTGAATCCTTGATCCAGAAAGCGCTTCCGGCAGTCGTCGCGATCAGGCCCGCCCAGGGGCTGCAGCCTCAGCGCACAATTGCCGTCTATAATGACTATCAGCTGTCGCACCCTGTTGGAACGGCGACAATCTTTGGTTCAATTGCCTCGGGCGTGATTATCGACAGGGCCGGCCATATTCTGACCTCAGACAGAGTCGCCGATGCCGGTGATCGATTCAATATCCTTTTGGGTGATGGCACGCAACAGTTTGCCGACCTGATAGCCATGGATCAGGCTGAGCATCTGGCCGTGCTAAAACTGCGTGAGCTGAAGGTCCCGGTACCCCTGGCTGAATTTGACGACAAACCTATGCACCAGGCAGGTGCCTGGGTGGTCAGGTTGGGGCGGTCACCGACAGGACAACAAAGTGTTTCCCTGGGAATGATCTCGGTAGTCAGACGTGACACATCCGGTCTCGAAACCTTGCTCCTCGATTCGGAGATCGTGACAGAACAAGATGGTTGCCCGGCGCTCAATCTCGAAGGCAAGATCACCGGAATCAGTCTTAAACTTCCTCAAAAAAACGATAAGCAAGGATTGATGGTACCGATAAGCCACGCTTTGAATGTCGCAACCAGACTGATCACCGAGAGGAAACCGGAGCCTCAGTCCTGGATCGGAATTGAGCTGCAGGAACTGAGTGAAGATCTGCGTGAATACTTTGCCGTCGAACAGGGCGCTCTTATTTCGCTGGTCAAATCCGATAGTCCGGCACATCGAGTCGGGCTGCGGGAGATGGACCTGGTAGTTCGCGTCGACAATCAGCCGGTTATGACGGCGAAGCAATTGATCGAAATGATCAATCAGACCCCACCCGGCACACGATTGAAACTAGCTATTCGGCGTGACGCGAGAGCGCGTGTGTTTGAAGTTGAAACGCGTCCATTCGCAAGTATGACAGAGCGAACAGATCAAAATGCGACCGAGAGCGAACAGGTGCTAGTGCTGGAACCGGACCGTCATTTTTCGACGAGAGGCGTGAAGATCAGGACCGTCCGGCCGGCTGCCGTGGCGGTTAAAGTGGGATTAAGGCCTGATGACATTATTGTTACAGTCGATCGCTTAAGAGTCGGCAGCTATCCGGAATTTCAACACATGCAGAGGAAAAGAGCGGCCAGGGACATGCAAATCTGGCAGATCAGGCGGGATGATCAGGTCTTTTTCCTGGCAGTGCGGGAAAAGGTGGTAATCCAGTGAGCAACATCCTGATAGTTGGCCTGATTCTGGTTCTGGCACTTGCCGGCGGGCATCTGGTCAAGTTTATCCGAATACCGGAGGTCGTCGGCTATTTCGTGATCGGTCTGTTATTAGGTCCGTCATTTTCGCAAATCCTCAGCAGTGAAACAGTGACGACCCTGGAATTTTTCAGCGAAATCGCGTTGGGGCTGATTCTCTTCAGCATCGGCGCGATATTTGAGTTTGAGAATCTGCGGATGGTCGGCAAACGGACACTGCTGCTCATCTTCTACGTCATGGCCGGAACAGTATTGGCTGTCTCTCTCACTCTCTTTGTGCTTAATGGAAGCTGGCAGGTAGCGCTGCTCCTCGGTGTTATCGCCGTAGAGGTCTCGCCGATCGCGACGGTTCTGGTGATGCGCGAAGCCAACTCGGAAGGGCGGCTGACGGATGCGATAATCAATGTGCTTGCGCTCAATAATGTCGGTTGTCTGATTCTCTTCGGCCTGGCGACCTCCGTGGTGAAGTTATTTGACAGCACTGAATCAACACCTTCGCTGGCCTCTGTCCTGGGCAGGGAGTTTCTCTTACTGGGTTGGAACATTACAGGTTCGATCGCCCTGGGAGTTGTCCTGGGGTATTTGCTGGCGCTCTGGGGAAAACATGTAAAAGAGCACGGAGAGATTCTGATCCTGGTCATGGGAATGATCCTGATTGCCGTCGGCGCATCGCGCTGGCTTGGTTTATCATCCCTGATTGCGACCATGACACTGGGTGCAGTGCTGATCAACCTGGAGAAGAAGAGCAGCCAGCTATTCGAAGTGCTCGGCAAGACCGACCCACCGCTCTATGCGATCTTTTTCGTCCTGGCCGGGGCTCATCTTCAACTATCTTCGCTCCTGCTGATCGGCGCAAGTGGCGTGGGCTACACGCTCTCTCGCATCGCCGGGAAGATGGCAGGAGCATGGTACGGTGCGAAAAAACTTGGCTATCCGCAGGTGATCAGCAATTATCTCGGCCTGACCCTCATCGCGCACGCGGGCGTAGCTATCGGCCTGGCCCTGCAGGTGCGCAGCATCTTCCCCCGCTATGCGGATGTGATCGCTACGGTGATCCTTGGATCAGTTCTGCTCAACGAAATTTTGGGTCCGCTGCTGACCAGGTTGGCTTTATCGAAGGCCGGCGAAACACGTGTGGAACCGATCGGCGCATTCGAAGAGGTTTAGAGAGATATAAAGATGTTAGATGTTAGATGCTGGATGCTAGTAGGTAAGCGTGGTGTCAGTCCATAAATTTTTTTACTAGCATCCAGCATCTAACATCTAACATCTTTTATAATCTCTCCGGAATGACTATAGATCGAATATCAGGCTGGCAATTCTGGATTGATCGCGGCGGCACCTTTACTGACATTGTGGCCAGGCGTCCCGACGGCGCGCTGGTAACTCACAAGCTGTTGTCGGAGAATCCCGAGCAATACCTTGACGCCGCAGTGGCCGGAATACGCTATCTGCTCGGCATCTCCGATAACGCGCCGATTCCCGTCGAGCGGATCGAGGCGGTGAAGATGGGAACAACTGTCGCGACCAACGCTTTGCTCGAGCGGAAAGGCGAGCGGGTCGTGCTTTTTATTACCAGAGGTTTTAAAGATGCACTGCGGATCGCGTATCAGAATCGCCCGCGCATCTTCGATCGTGAAATTCGACTGCCCGAAATGCCTTACAAAAAGGTGGTGGAGGTGGACGAACGCATCGGCGCCCACGGTGAAATAGTGATCCCGCTCGACCTGCAGGGAGTACGGGAAGACCTCGAGCTTGCCCACGCAGAAGGCTTCCGCAGTGTCGCCATCCTCTTCATGCACGGCTATCGCTTTCCGCAGCATGAGCAGCGTGTTGCCGAGGTGGCGCGAGCGACTGGCTTCACACAGGTATCGGTTTCCCACCAGGTCAGCCCGATGATGAGGTTTGTTTCTCGCGGCGATACGACCGTGGTTGATGCCTACCTCTCACCGATCCTCCGGCGCTATGTCGACCGGGTCGCCGCTGAACTGCCCGGCGTGCGGCTGATGTTTATGCAGTCAAACGGCGGGCTGACTGACGCACGAGGCTTTCAGGGCAAAGACTCCATCCTCTCCGGGCCGGCTGGAGGCATTATCGGCATGGTCCGCACCTCGGAACTGGCCGGGTTCGAAAAGGTGATTGGCTTCGACATGGGTGGGACATCCACGGATGTTTCACACTATGCCGGCGAGCTCGAACGTGAGTTCGAAACACAGGTCGCCGGTGTGCGTATGCGTTCGCCCATGATGTCGATCCACACCATTGCGGCCGGCGGTGGTTCGATCCTTCATTTCGACGGGCAACGCTTTCGCGTCGGGCCGGATTCGGCCGGAGCTAATCCCGGTCCGGCATGCTACAGGCGCGGCGGGCCACTGACGGTTACCGACTGCAACGTAATGCTCGGGAAAATTCAGCCGGGTTATTTCCCGAAAGTTTTCGGACCGAAGGGAGACCAATCTCTCGATGTTGAGATCGTGCACGAGAAGTTTGCCGCGCTGGCTGCCGAAATCGAGTCGGTGACCGGGACCAGGCAAACGCCCGAGGAAGTGGCCGAGGGCTTTATCCGTGTCGCGGTGGCCAACATGGCCAATGCCATCAAGCATATTTCCGTGCAGCGCGGTCACGACGTGACACGCTACACGCTCGCCTGTTTCGGCGGCGCCGGTGGACAACATGCCTGTCTGGTAGCTGATGAGCTGGGCTTGACGAGCATTTATATCCATCCATTGGCCGGCGTCCTCTCGGCCTACGGTATGGGCCTGGCCGACATTACGGCGATGCGCGAGAAGGCAGTAGAGCTGCGCATGAAGGAGGCTGAACTGGCGCAGGTTCGCAAGGAACTGGATGAGCTGTCTGAGGTGGCCCGGCAGGAAGTGCTCAGTCAAGGTGTCCTGGCTGATCGCATCGAAATGCGTGAGCGTGCACATTTGCGTTATGAAGGCACGGACTCTGCGCTGATCGTGCCTTTTGGCGGGCTCGCCGGCATGCAACGAGATTTCGAGAAAGCTTACAAACAGCGCTTCAGCTTTCTCATGCCGGGGCGTGAGATCATTGTCGAGGCCATTTCCGTTGAGGCGGTCGGGAAACCCGGTACATTCAGCGAAACGCCCGCCACCATACCACTCGCGCCTGAAGCGGCAGTCGAATATGTGAAAATGACCTCGGGAGGTGGAATGCTTACCGCACCGGTCTATTTGCGCGAGGGGATTGTACCCGGCCGGCAGATCGATGGGCCGGCGATTATCGCAGAGAGGAATGCCACCACAATTATCGAGCCCGGGTGGCGCGCCGAGGCGACACCGCTCAACCATCTTATCCTGAAGCGTGTGGTGGAGCGCGCTAGGAAAGTAGCGGTCGGCACGGAGGTCGACCCGGTGATGCTGGAAGTTTTCAATAACCTTTTTATGTCGATCGCCGAGCAAATGGGCTTGCGGCTGGCCAATACCGCTTACTCGGTAAATATTAAGGAGCGGCTCGATTTTTCATGCGCCCTCTTTGACGTCGAAGGCAATCTCATTGCCAATGCGCCGCACATGCCTGTGCATCTGGGGTCTATGGGGGAGAGCATCAAGACGGTGATCCGCGAGAATATGGGCGGTATTCAACCCGGCGATGTATATGTCCTTAATGATCCGTACAACGGTGGGACGCATTTACCGGATGTCACGGTGATTACGCCCGTCTTCGACGAACAGGGAGAGGAGAACCTCTTCTATGTAGGCTCGCGCGGTCATCATGCAGATATTGGAGGGATCACTCCCGGCTCCATGCCGCCTTTTTCTCGGACGGTAGAGGACGAAGGCGTGCTGCTCGACAATGTTAAACTGGTCGAGGGGGGGCGGCTCCTGGAAGATCGCATGCGGCAGATTCTTGCGTCGGCGAGGCATCCGGCGCGCAATATTGACCAGAACATGGCGGACCTGAGAGCCCAGATCGCCGCCAATGAGAAAGGCGTGCAGGAGTTGCGCAGGATGGTCGCGCATTTCGGCCTCGATGTGGTAAAGGCTTACATGCGCCACGTCCAGGACAACGCGGAAGAATCCGTCCGCCGCGTCCTGGGCGTTTTGAAGAATGGTGAATTCGGCTATGAGATGGACAACGGTGCGGTGATCCGCGTAAAGATCATTATCGGCGCGGATGCGCGCAACGCGACGATCGATTTCACAGGAACTTCACCGCAGCTCGAGAGCAATTTCAATGCGCCGTCAGCAGTGGTGCACGCGGCTGTACTTTATGTCTTCCGCACGCTGGTCGATGCCGACATTCCGCTCAATGCAGGGTGCCTGAAGCCGCTCCGTCTGATCATTCCGGAAGGTTCTATGCTGAATCCGCGCCCTCCTGCCGCAACCGTCGCCGGCAACGTGGAGACTTCGCAGTGCATCACCGATGCCCTCTATGGGGCGTTGGGAGTGATGGCCGCCTCGTGCGGCACCATGAGTAATTTCACCTTCGGCAATGAGCACTATCAGTATTACGAGACGATTTCCGGTGGGACGGGTGCCGGACCCGGATTCCATGGCTGCGATACGGTGCAGGCACACATGACCAACTCGCGCCTCACCGATCCCGAGGTGTTGGAGTGGCGCTTTCCGGTGCGGATCGAGGAGCACTCGATTCGCAGAGGCAGCGGGGGAAATGGAAGATGGATTGGTGGCAATGGCGCGACAAGGCGCATTCTGTTCCTCGAGCCCATGACCGCGGCCGTTCTCTCCGGGCATCGGCGAGTGCCGCCCTATGGGATGTCAGGCGGAGAGCCGGGCGGACTGGGTCGCAATTGGTTGGAACGTGCAGGAGGCGAGCGCATCGAGCTGTCTTATGCGGATGAAATCGAAGTGAGTGAGGGCGATATATTCGTTATCGAAACACCAGGAGGAGGCGGGTATGGAATTCCATAAAGAAGATTACGAAACAAACGAAAATGACGAAACAGACGAAATGACCTACACTTTTCGCAAGAGGAAACTTAGATGGCAATATCCGAACAAGTTACTGGCATGCCTGACTGGTACCGCACGATTACACGGGAGCAGTGGAACGCCTTAGTCGCCGCGAAACTTGGCTGGATGCTCGATGCCATGGATTTTGTGCTTTTCCTCATGGCGACCCGAGCATTGATGGAGGCCTTTAGCATCGACACCGCTCAGGTGGGGCTGCTTGCTACAGCCGCCCTCGTTACCTCAGCTATCGGGGGATTATTGTTCGGTATGGTGGCCGATTATTTTGGGCGCACACGCGCGCTCATGGCCACAATTCTCATCTATTCTTTCGCTACGTTGGGAACGGCGACGGCACAAAATTTCACACAATTGATGATCTGGCGCGCGCTGGTCGGCATCGGGATGGGAGGTGAGTGGTCATCGGGAGCTGTGCTGGTCAGTGAGACCTGGCCTGCCGAGCATCGAGGGAAAGCGATTGGGATTATGCAATCGGGATGGGCGATCGGCTATATCCTGGCGGCGGTGGCTGCAGCAATCATTCTGCCGTTATTCAGCTGGAGATGGCTTTTTGTCGTGGGTGTGCTGCCTGCCCTGTTTGTCTTCTGGGTACGCAGAAATGTCCGCGAGCCCGAGGTCTGGTCGGCCAAAAGAGAGAAGGTCGATCCATCTCAAGCCGGCTCCAGCCCGGGACAGGTCAACACCTTTGCCGCGATCTTCGGCCGCGCGCTCATTGGGCGCACATTGAAAGCGTCGCTTTTGTCTTCGCTGGTCATGTTCGGTTATTGGGGCTTTTATACATGGCTGCCAGGGTTTCTTGCGTCATCGACTGAAGCGGGGGGGGCAGGAATGAGTGTCGTGAAATCGGTGGCCTGGATTATCCCCACACAGATTGGCGCGTTCTTCGGCTATCTCTCATTCGGCTTCATTTCGGATCGCCTTGGCCGGCGCCCGACATTTATCGGATACTTGCTTGCCGCTGCCGTTCTTGTCCCGATCTATGGCCAGATGGCGCGCAGTCCATTAGCGCTCATGGTGACCGGACCGTTATTGGGATTTTTCAGTCACGGATACTTCAGCGTCTTCGGGTCTATGCTTTCAGAGTTGTTCGATACTTCTGTTCGGGCAACTGCGCAGGGATTCACTTACAATGTCGGTCGCGTTCTGGGTGGTTTTGGTCCTTTAACCATCGGGGCGCTTGCGAAAACCAGCGGGCTTGGACCGGCGCTCGCGCTGACATCGGCATTCTTCGTTGCCGGCGCATTGATGGTCTTGACGCTGCCTGAAACGCGCGGGCGGAAGCTAGGGAACTGATACTGGTTTAGAATTGTTTTCCCCTGTCACTGGTTAATTTATTATATTTACCGATGTAAAAGTATGTAGGAGTTTAATTTATTCATGAATACAGGGGTTTTACTCTCGACCAACCTGGATGATCCGAAATCTATCCCTTATTTTTTATGGGACGAGCCGATGACGGTAGCTGAATTCAGGAAACGACTGGAAACCGCTTCTCACGCCGAGCGAATTCGGCTCCTTGCAAAATTGATGCGCGAAGCGCGCGATACCGATGTTTGGAAATTCACTTCGCCAGCCGAAATTTTTCAGAGGTGGCCTGCCCTCGCGGGAAAGCTCGGTCGCCGTCGAGGTTTTTGGGAGTTTTTGCTGAACGGATGGGATAACGGAAAATTGCGATGAAATTCTACCTGCCATTACTTCTTTTGTTGGCATTACCGGGCGTGGCGCAAAAACAGCCCGTCCAGGATAACTGGCCATCGTTTCGCGGCGATCATGCCGCCGGTGTGGCCGACGGTCAGAATCTGCCCGAGGCCTGGGATGGCGAGAAGGGAATGGCAATTAAATGGAAGGCGAATATCCCGGGATTGGCTCATTCGAGTCCGATTGTCTGGGATGACCACGTTTTCGTCAGCACAGCGGTGAGCAGTCGCGGGGGGGCAAAATTCAAACCCGGACTGTATGGCGATGGTGACGCGTCGGATGATCGGTCGGTTCATCAATGGAAACTCTACTGCCTCGAAAAAAAATCCGGAAAGATAGTATGGGAGCGGACCGCATTCGAAGGCGTCCCGATTGATAAGCGCCATATCAAATCCACTTATGCGAGTTCCACACCGGTCACCGACGGGCGTTATGTCATCGCCTTCTTCGGTTCGCAAGGGCTTTACGCCTTCGACCTCAATGGCCGTCAGGTGTGGAAAAAGGATCTGGGCCGAATGGATATCGGCGCTTACGATCTGCCTGAATACGAATGGGGGCCTGCTAGTTCGCCGATCATTTACAAGAATCTGGTCATCGCTCAGGTCGATCAGCATAAAGGTTCGTTTCTGATTGCCCTCAATCTCAATTCAGGTGAGACAGTTTGGAAGTCCGAGCGCGACGAATTGCCGTCGTGGGGCACGCCGACGATCTACATGGGTAAAGATCGAGTCGAATTAGTGACCAATGGGTCGAATCTTATTCGCGGATATGATCCGGAAAACGGCAAAGAACTCTGGCGATTGGGCGGCAGTTCGAAAATTACCGCGCCTACTCCGGTATATTCGAACAATCTGATTGTTGTGGCCAGCGGCCGCCGTCCCGAAATGCCGATCTTCGTCATTCGGGCGGGAGCAAGCGGCGACATTACGTTGAGAGAGGGTGAGACGTCTAACAAGAGCGTCGTTTGGGCGAAGCAAAAGGTCGGGCCATATATGCCCACGCCGTTGATTTACCGGGGGCATCTTTACATTCTGCGCAACCAGGGCATCCTCTCCTGTTACGAACTGGCGACCGGAGAAGAACGATACACCGAAAGGATTCCGCATCAGGGCAGCGGTTTCAGCGGATCACCTGTGGCATCGGACGGAAGAATATTTCTGCCGAGCGAAGATGGAGATATCTTTGTGGTTAAGGCCGGAGCGAAATTTGAGCTGCTCGGAAGAAATCCCGTCGGACAATTATTGATGGCCACGCCGGCCATTTCGGGCGGGATGATGTTCGTGCGTGCTGAACGCGAATTATTTGCAATCGGTCGCTGAAAAAGAAAGATTACGAAAAAAAACGAAACAGTTTTCAGTTTTCAGTTTTCAGTTCGTGCACCAAATCTCGCATTTTAGCGAATGTAATTTTTCACGAACTGAAAACTGAAAACTGAAAACTGTTTCGTAATCTCTCTTCTTTTTTTTGGAGCAAAATCATTTATGAATCTGCCGGAACATCTACCTGATTTCGATGAGTTACCTGTCAACTCCAACCATCCACCGCATTCGGCCTGGGGCGTATTCGGAGATAATGATCAAATCGGGACTTTGAATTTGCTCACTCCTGAACGAGTAGCCGCTGCCGCACGGCTGGTAGAACACGGGCAGGTCTTCGCGCTGAATTGGGAATTGGAACAGCCAAATCCACCGCTTTTTAATCGCGCTGCATTGCGTCACACGATCAATCGGCGACGCACCAATGTCTTCGATGACCTTTACGATAATTTCAACACGCAATCTTCTTCGCAATGGGACGGTCTGACTCATTTCGGACACCGCTTACATGGCTTTTACAATGGTGTCACCGAGGCGCAGATCACCGGGCAGGCAGGAACGCGAAACGGCATTGAGCATTGGGCGCGGCGCGGGATTGCCGGGCGGGGAGTGCTGATCGATTTTCAGCGTTTCGCCGCTCACCACGGCATTTCGTTTAATCCTGGAAAGCGTTACGGCATCACGGCCGAGGAATTGCAGGCCGCGGTAGATTGGCAGTCCATCCGCTTCCAGACCGGCGATATCTTACTGTTGCGGACAGGATGGGTCGGTTGGTATGAGTCTCTGGATGATGGACAGAAAGTAAACCTTGCACAACCCGGCTCGTTACAAACCGGAGGGTTGGAGCAGAGCGAGGA
>Ga0081455_10009262_pt1 | contig 10142 bp, 5 predicted proteins | sample TabmetS3T2R1_FD_70207 | JGI IMG/M metagenome (GOLD analysis project Ga0081455, IMG submission 70207) | Tabebuia heterophylla rhizosphere microbial communities from the University of Puerto Rico - S3T2R1 | ecosystem: Host-associated > Plants > Roots > Rhizosphere ... | reverse complement strand
GCGTTCATGGTGGGTCACTCCACGGGGAGCAAGGTCGAGGAAGACTCCCGCGACCTGCCGCTGGTCGGCCGCGACGAGGAGATGGACGCCTTCCGTCGGGCGCTCCTGGAGCTCCGCGGGGGCAAGGGATCCGTCCTGGAGCTGGTGGGCAACGCCGGGATGGGCAAGACGAGACTGCTCGCCGAGTTCAAAGCGGAGGCGCCCGACCTCCCGCACCTCGTGGCCGGGTGTGAGGCCTACGAGTCGTCGGTGCCCTACCTGCCGGTCCGCCGCCTCCTCCGTCTCCTCCTCGGAGCCGGGGCCGGACACGATACGTCCGGCCTCGCGCGGCGCCTCGAAGACAGCGTCCGAACACAGGCGCCCGATCTCCTGCCGTGGCTCCCCCTGCTCGGGATCGTCGCCGACGTCGACATCCCGACGACACCGGAGGTCGACGAGTTGGGCGACGAGTTCCGCAGGTCGAAGCTCGAGGAGGTGACCGGCCAATACCTCGGGCACGTCATCACCGCGCCGACGCTGGTGGTGATCGAGGACGCGCATTGGATGGATGGCGGCTCGGCCGATCTCCTCCGCTCGATCTCCCACAGGATCTCCGAGCTCCCGTGGCTCGTGTGCGTGAGTCGACGCGATGAGGAGACCGGCTTCGTGTTGCCCGAGGCCGCCCGCTGCGAGTCCCTGACGCTCACGCCCCTGGCCGACGAGGCGATCGTGAGCCTGATCGATGTCGCCATGGAGGACGCCCCGCTGCACCTGCACGAGGTGACGGAGCTCAGCGGTCGTTCGGGCGGGAACCCCCTGTTCCTGCAGGAGCTGCTCCGGGCCGTTCGAACCACGGGGTCGCTCGAGGGACTGCCGGATTCGGTGGAGGGCATGATCACCGCCGAGATCGACCGTCTGTCCAACATGGATCGGCGCCTCCTGCGATACGCATCGGTCCTGGGCATGAGCTTCGACCAACCCCTGCTCGACGCCCTCACGGAAGGGGACGACGCATCCTTCGAGGCCGACACGCGCCGTCGTCTCGCGCAGTTCATCGACGACGAGGGCGGAGGGACGTTTCGCTTCCGCCACGCCCTGATGCGTGATGCGGCGTACGAGGGCCTGTCCTATCGCCGCAGGAGGGAGCTGCACGCGCGGGTCGGCAACGCCCTCCTCGAGTCCTCCGACGACGCGGAACAGGTTCAGGCGGAGCATCTTTCGCTCCACTTCTTCCTCGCCGGTGATTTCCCGAGGGCTTGGCGTTACTCGAGTATCGCGGCCGATCGAGCCAAGGCGGCCTACGCGCACGTGGAGACGGCCCGCTTCCTTCAGCGCGCGCTCGATGCGGCCAAGCACGTTCAGGAGCTCGACGGACCGGATCTCGAACGAACCTACGAGGCGCAGGCGGACGCGTGGGAGCAGGCCGGGGAGTTCCACAAGGCGGCCGATGCGAACGCCTCGGCGAGGAGGCTGGCGAAGGGCGAGCCGATGACGGCGGCCCGGCTGATGTTCCGAAGGTCCAGGCTCGAGGGGTCCATGGGCAAGTACTCGCAGGCGCTGGCCTGGGCGACCCGTGGCAGGAAGCTCCTCGACGGCGACGACCACGAGGATGCGGTCGGCCTGCGTTCGCAGTTGGATGGCTCGTACGCGACGTGGCTCGTGGGAGCCGGCCGTTGGTCGGAAGCGATCGCGTGGGCGCACAAGGCGGCCGCCCAGGCCGAGGAGGTCGGCGCGAAGGAGTCGGAGGCTCGCGCGTACAACGTGCTCGACCTCGCCGGCGTGGGGAGCGGCGATTACTCCGGCGGCGTGTACTGGCGGAAGGCCCTGGCGATCTTCGAGGACCTCGGGGATCTCGTCGGCCAGTCCACGGCACTGTCCAACCTCGGGATGGGGTCGCTCTACGAGGGGCGATGGAGCGAGGCGCTCGACTATGTCCGGCGTTGCTCCGAGGTCTCGGCTCGGGCGGGCGACGTGGTCGGGGAGACCCTCGCCGCCGACAACGGCTCGCAGTTCGTGTCCGATCGCGGGTATTACGAGGAAGCCGAGAACGTCCTGCGAGCCTCGGTCCGCGTATGGAAGGCGATAGGGCACCGCGAGTTCCTCGGACTGTGTCTCAATCTCCTCGGCAGGAACTGCGCCCGGACCGGTCGGTTCGACGAGGCGTTGGAGCTCCTGACCGAGGCACGGGGGGAGCTCGATTTCGCGGGGGCCGCCGCGGAGGTGCTCGACACCGACGCGAAGATCGCGGAGTGCTACGCGCTGCAGGGATCCTCTGCTCGGGCGCTCGACGTCGTGGATGAGGCCCTCGCAGGCACGGGGTCGAGCGAAGGTGACGCCTCGGGGCCACTGCTCATGCTCGTCCGCGGGTACGCGCTCGCGCAGCTGGACCGGCCCGACGAGGGTAGGAAGGCGGTCGAGGAGAGCCTGCGCCTCGCGCGTGAGCGGGAGGGCGGGGCGCACTTCGAGATGGCGATGGCGATCGTCGCGCTCGCTCGGCTGGGGCAGCTGATGGGAGAGCCCATCTCCCCGGAACTCGAACGCGAGGGCGCGGAGCTGATCGAGCGGCTCGGCATCATCTGCGTGCCAGTCGTGCCGTTGCGGGGCGCGTAGGCGAAACGGAAAGGGGGCCCCGGAGGGCCCCCTTTCCTCATGCTCGAAGCCGAGGTGCGATCCGGCTACTTCCTGCCGCCGTAGTCGGTGTTGTAGGCGACGACCTCGTGCTGGACGTAGTGGTCCCCGACCTGCACCAGGTTCGACGAGACGAGACACATCTGCTCCGCCCCATACAAGGGCGGGGGATCGATGGTGGGGAACTGCTGGTCGAACGGAACGCCCGGGATGCACAGCTGGACGTCGTGGTACGCGCCGTTCAGACCGTCCCACGTGACCTGGGTCCATGTGACCGGCGTCGTGTTGTCGCCGAGGTCCCAGTTGAAGGTCAGCGTCCCCGTCATGACCCCCGTGGTCGACTTGGTGACCGACCACTCCTCGATGTTCTTCGAGCCAGGGTCCCTCAGGTCGTTGTTGTCCACGATGATCGCGAAGCAGTCGTCGTTGTTGGTCTGGATCGTGACGTCGCCCGAGGTCACCTCGCTGTCCTCGGTGTACGTGACCTCTTCGCCGCTTCCCGAACCGCAGATCTCCGCATCGAAGATCTGGAACGGGTCGCTCGCGATCGAGGGATAGGAGAGGTAGCTCGCCTTGAGTCGGTAATCACCGCCCGCCGTTGGGGGAGTGGTAGCTGCGTTCGAGATCATGAGGTTCGGGAAGCTCGCCACTCCGTTCGTGAAGTCGGCCGTGTTGCCGGCGAGGACGCCGGGCGCGGAACCGGGCGGAACCGCCGACCCGTTGAACGAGCTGATCGAGAGCGATACCGCGCCGCCGCTCGTGGTGACGTCGACCCGAGTGCCGCCGGCCACCAGTTCCACCTGGACCGGGTCGCCCGCCGGCTCGTTGAGGTCGGTGCTCGTGATGGTCTGCCCCTGGATCGCGTCCTGGGGCCCCTTGCCGCTCACGAACTGCAGGTGGATGCACGACGCGGATTGGAGTTGGACCGTGCTGTTGAAACCGGTGGTTGTGGTGAGGGCGAAGGTGTCCCCACCCAGGCTATTGCCGGCGTACGCGGCGGCCGTCCACGTCACGGGGGTCGAGTTGCACGTTCCGGGGTTGGGATCCGCGGCGGTCGCCGTGATGCCGATCTTCAGGACTTGATTCGTCTTGATCGGGTCGATGTTCGTCACCCTGACCTGGGAGCCGACGACGTTCACGGTCGCCATCGCATTCGCGTTGGTCGAGCCCGGGAGGGGTTGCGTCGCGGTCACCGTCGTCCCGGACTGAAGAGCGAACGGGACATCGACCGAGAAGGAGCTGATGTTGGAGTTGCCCGGGCTCGTGTTCTTGATCGTGATCGTGTAATCGGTGCTGACGGTGGCGAATGCCGTGTTCGGCTTGACGTCCAGGCCGAACTTCTTCGACGCACCGAAGCTCGGTACCGCGGCGAGAGCGATCAGCAACAGCCCCGCCACCGCGCCGATGAGGACGCGGGCCGTCCAACCCTTCCGTGAAGCCATGTGAGAACTCCTTTCCGAGCGCTCTCGCCCCGAGGCAACGCCGCGTAAGCAACGCGCAGTGGGGCGAATGTCCGACAAAAGGTAGGCCGCTTACCCGATAACGTCAATCGCGTACCGACCGGGTTCGAGCCGGTTGACTTAAGGCGAAAGGCCCACGAAGGCGCTGGTCACAGGATCGGCAGGTAGCGCTGCAGTTCGTACGGGGTCACGTAGGACTTGTAGGCGTCCCATTCCTCGCGCTTGTTCCTTATAAGAAACTCATGGACGTGGTCCCCGAGCGCCTCTCGGAGGACCTTGGACCCGCTCGCGAGCTCGATCGCCTCGTGCAGGTCGGCGGGCAGCGACCGGATCCCCGCCGTTCGGCGCTCGTCCTCGGTCATCTCGTAGATGTTGTTCGAGGCCTCCGGCGGGAGCTCGAGCTCCTGCTCGATGCCCGCGAGGCCCGCGCTCAGCATCGTCGCGAACGCGAGGTACGGGTTGCACGCCGGGTCGGGCGAGCGGTACTCGATGCGCGTCGCCTCCTCCTTGCCCGGCTTGTACTGCGGAACGCGCACCAGCGCCGAGCGGTTCCGCCGCGCCCAGCACACGTAGACCGGTGCCTCGTAACCCGGAACGAGCCGCTTATAGGAGTTCACCCACTGGTTGGTGACCAGCGTGATCTCCGGCGCCGCCTGCAGGATGCCGGCGATGTAGTGCTTGCCGAGCGTCGACAGGTGGTACTCGTCGGTCTCGCCGAAGAACGCGTTGCGGTCGCCGGTGAACAGCGACTGGTGCGTGTGCATCCCGCTGCCGTTGACGCCCTGCACCGGTTTGGGCATGAAGGTCGCGTAGATCCCGAACTCCTGCGCGACCTCCTTGACGGTCAGCCGGTACGTCATCACGTTGTCGGCCATCGTCAACGCGTCCGTGTAGCGCAGGTCGATCTCGTGCTGGCTGGGCGCGACCTCGTGGTGCACGTACTCGACCGGGATCCCCATCGACTCGAGGTATCCGACGGTTCGCTTGCGCCAATCGGTCGCGAGGTCGAGCGGCGTCTCGTCGAAGTAGCCGCCCTGGTCCAGGAACGCCGGGTCGTCGATGTCCTTGAAGTAGAAGTACTCGAGCTCGGGTCCGACGTAGAAGGTGTAGCCGAGTTCGGACGCGCGCTTGAGCTGCCGCTTCAGCACGTACCTGGGGTCGCCCTCGAACGGCGACCCGTCAGGGTTCAACACGTCGCAGAACATGCGGGCGACGCTCGCCTCGGTCTTCCACGGGATCAGCTGGAACGTGCTCGGGTCGGGGACGGCCACCATGTCCGACTCCTGGATCCGGCTGAACCCGTCGATCGACGAGCCGTCGAAGCCCATCCCCTCGGACAGCGCCCCCTCGAGCTCCTGAGACGTGATCGTGAACGCCTTGAGGAACCCCAGCACGTCGGTGAACCACAGGCGCACGTAGCGGATCCCCCGCTCCTCGATCGTGCGCAAGACGTACTCGACCTCGTCCGCGTGCGGCATGGCGGCAGCCTAGCCCAGCGCCCGGCCGCGTCCGTTACGCGAGGGTTAATTCGGCGCGCGGTGCGTTCGGCCGGCGCCGCGAGGGCTACGGTTGCGGGGTGCTCGGCCTCGGCTCGACCGCGTTCGACGACCTGCTGACGTCGGTGCCCGATCCCGAACTCGGCCGCGTCTCGCTCGTGCGCGTGTGCGAGGCCGAGCACGCCCGCGCGATCCTGACGCGGCCGGACGTGTTGCCGGCGGCGGCGCGGCTGCTCGGGTTCTCCAGCGCGGCCGCCGACTTCCTGGTCGCGCATCCGGACGAGGCGCCGGCCCTCGTCGACCTGCGTTCTCGGACCGCCGACGAGCTGGAGGCGGAGCTGGACGCGGACGTCCGTGCCCTGGGCCCGGCCGCGGCGTTGCGGCGGTTCCGCCGTCGTTCGATGCTGCGGGTCGCGGCGCTCGACCTGTCGGGCGAGCCGTTCCAGGACGTCGTGCGAGAGATCACCGCGATCGCCGACGCGTGCCTCCGCGCCGCGTGTCGCGCGGCGGCGCCCTCGGGCGTGGCCGTGATCGCGCTCGGCAAGCTCGGCGGCCGGGAGTTGAACTACGCGTCGGACGTGGACGTGGTGTTCGTCCACGTCGGCGCCGGCCCCGAACGTCAGGCGGACGCCGAGCGCGCGTGCGCGTCGTTCGTCCGGCTCCTGGCCGAACCCGAGGAGGAGGGGATCGCGCTGCGGGTCGACGCCACGCTTCGGCCCGGGGGTGGCCGGGGTCCGCTCTCGCGCTCGCTGGAGGCGATGCGGGCGTACTACGACGCGGAGGCAGCGACCTGGGAGCGGCAGGCGCTGATCAAGGCCCGGCCGGTCGCGGGCGATCCCGAGCTCGGGTCGGCGTTCCTGGAGGCGGTGGCCCCGTTGGTGTTCCCTGCCGAGCTCGCGCCGGCCGCGATCGACGAGGTGCGCCGCGTGAAGGTCCGGCTCGAGGAGTACGTGCGCGCCACGGGCAAGGCCGGCGTCGAGGTCAAGCGCGGCCGCGGCGGGATCCGGGACGTCGAGTTCGCCGTCCAGCTCCTGCAGATCGTCCACGGCGGGCGCGACGAGCGCCTCCGGGAGCCGAACACGCTCCTGGCGCTCGAGGTCCTGTCGGAGGAGGGCTACGTCGCCCGCGACGACGCGGCGGCGCTCGCCGACGCCTACCGGTTCCTGCGCGTGCTCGAGCACCGCCTGCAGATCGAGCGCGACCTGCAGACGCACGAGCTCCCGGCCGGCGCGGCCGCCCGGACCGTCCTCGCGCGATCGCTCGGGATGGCGGACGCGGAGGAGCTGCGGCTCGCCTACGAACGCCGGACGGCGTCGGTGCGCGAGCTGCACGAGCGACTGTTCTACCGGCCGCTGCTGGAGTCGTTCGCCGGGCCCGCGCCCGGCCCCGGACGCGATCGCGCCTCGACCGAGGAGCTGCTGGGCGGGCTCGGGTTCGCGCAGCCGTCCGCCTCCTACGAGGTGCTGTCGCGGCTGGTCGACCCGGCTACGCGTCAGGGCAAGGTGCTCGCGCGGACCTTCCCGGTGGTCGCGCCGGCACTGGCGCTCGCGGCCGATCCCGACGCCGCGCTCGTGCGGCTCGAACGCGTGATGGCCGGCTGCGCGCGCGACGAGCGCATCGCCGACGCGCTCGCGAACGATCCCGGCACGGCGCGGCGGCTCGCGCACGTCGTCGCGGCCAGCTCGTTCTCGACGGACCTTCTGGCCGCCGAGCCCGAACGCGTGCTCTCGCTGCGCGCCGGCGCCGAGTCGGTCGACGCCGCCTCGGCGCTGGTCGCGGTCGCGGCGCGCTACGCCGCGCGAGAGCTCGGGCCGGTCGAGGCGGGCGGAGAGCTGGCCGACGTGGCCGACCGCGTGGTCGCCGGCGCGGTGGCCGCCGCCGAGCCCGACCTGCCCTTCGCGGTGATCGGCCTGGGCAAGCTCGGCGCGCGAGAGCTGAACGTGGCCTCGGACCTCGACGTGGTGTTCGTGTACGAGGGCGAGGGCTCGGAGGCGTTCCGGCGCGGGGCCGAGCTGGCCGAGGCCGTCTTGGCCGGCATCCGGGACGCGGGGTGGGAGCCGGACGCGGACCTTCGCCCCGAGGGTCGGAGCGGTCCGCTCGCGCGATCGTTCGCCGGCTACCTCGAGTACTGGGAGCGATACGCGGAGACCTGGGAGTTCCAGTCGTTGATCCGGGCGCGGTTCGTCGCGGGGGACGAGGGCCTCGGCCGGCGGTTCTGCTCGTTCGCGCAGGACTTCGCCTATCCCGAGTACCTGCCCGTCGAGCGTGTGGCCGAGATCCGCCGGATGCGCGAACGGATCGAGCAGGAGCGCGTCCGTCCGCCCGAGGCGGCGCGGTTCCACTTCAAGCTCGGGTTCGGCTCCCTCGCCGACGTGCAGTTCGCCGTCGAGCTCACCCAGATGCGTTCGGGCGGCATGCACCCGGAGCTTCGGACCCGGAGCACGCTCGAGGCCCTCGAGGCCGCGGCGCGGCTCCGGCTGGTCGAGGACGCCGCGGCGCTCGCGCTCGGCGAGGCGTTCGTCTTCCTCAACGACGTCAAGGACGCGCTCGAGATCGACCGCCGCGTCCACGCCGAGGCGATCCCGGCCGCGCCCGAGGAGCAGCTGGTGCTCGCCCGGCGGCTCGGGTACGAGGAGTACCCTCGGCAGACGTTCCTGGAGGACTACCGGCGGATGACTCGGCGGGCCCGCCGCGCGATGGAGCGGGTGTTCTTCGAGGGCTCCGACGAGGGCGTGCAGGGGGAGGGATGAGCGTGGGCCGCAGGTTGATCGCGTCGGGATCTCCGTACGAGCCGGTGATCGGCTTCTCCCGGGCCGTCGTCGACGGCCGGCACGTCAGCGTCTCGGGCACGGCGCCGGTGATGGCCGACGGCGGCGATCCCCCGGCCGACGCGTACGGACAGACCAGGCGCGTGCTCGAGATCGTCGTGGGCGCGCTCGCCGAGGCGGGGGCGGGCCCCGAGCACGTGGTGCGAACGCGCACCTACCTCACGAACGCCGGCGACTGGGAAGAGGTCGGGCGCGCGCACGGCGAGGTGTTCGCGGGCATCCGGCCGGCCAGCACGATGATCGTCGTGAACGCGTTCCTGGACCCGAGGTGGGTCGTGGAGATGGAGGCCGACGCGCTCCTTCCCCGGTGAGGTTGCCCGGACGGCGTCGCCCTCCGTAGGTTCGAGGCACGACCGAGAGGAGGGATCGGGGTGCTGAAGGAGTTCAAGGCCTTCATCATGAGGGGCAACCTCGTCGAGATCGCCGTCGGCCTGGTGGTGGCGCTGGCGTTCGCGGCCGTCGTCGCGTCGTTCGTCGCCGACATCGTCACGCCGATCATCGCCGCGATCTTCGGCCAGCCCGACTTCGGCTCGCTGAAGATCGACATCGGCGAGAGCGCGATCACCTACGGCAACTTCCTGAACGCGGTGCTGACCTTCATCATCGTGGCCTTCGTCATGTTCCTGGTGGTCAAGGCCTACAACCGGATGGCCGGCCCGAAGGACGTCGTCACCAAGGCCTGCCCGTACTGCAGGACGGACATCGCGCTCGATGCGACCCGATGCCCGAACTGCACGAGCCAGCTCGAGGGCGTCGCCGCCTAGATCCGCTCGATCGCGCGGATCTCCATCCGCGGGCCGTACGCCGGCGCCGTGATGTGCGCCGCCTCGATCAGCAGTTGCGCGCGTCCGCGGTGCGGCCGGTAGGGCTCGAGCAGCTCGAGCATGCGCTCGTCGGTCCCGCGCGGCTCGCGGGCGAGGGCCCAGGCGATCGTGTTCGGCACGTGGTAGTCGCCGACCGAGACGGCGTCGGCGTCGCCCAGCGCCACGCGCGAGACCTCGGCCACGGTCCAGGGCCCGATCCCGGTGATCGACAGGAGCCGCGCCTTCGCGTCCTCCAGCGCGAGTGCCTGGGCCTCGTCCACCCAGGCCGCGCGGGAGCACACGGAGCGCAGGAGCTCGGCGCGCCGGCGCGCGACGCCGAACGGATGGAAGGCGTAGTACGGGAGCGCCGCGACGCGTTCGGGATCGGGCGGGATCGTCAGGCCCAACGGACCCGGGGCGGGCTCGCCGAGCGAGCGCGTGAGCGTTCGGTACGCGCGTCGCGCCTCCTGGCCGGTGACCTTCTGCTCCAGGATCACCGGGATCAGGCGTTCGGTGAGCAGGCCCGTGGTGGGGATGCGCAGGCCGCGGTTGTGCCGCCACAGCTCGCGCACGAGCCCCTTGGGCGGGTCGAAGTCGGCATCGTCGTCCAGGGCTCCGCACCAGGCCGGCGCGCGTTCGAGGATCCAGCCCGCCCCCGGACCCCACGCCTGGGCCTCGACGCCGCCGTCGGCCCGCGCGAACCGGACGGTGACGGAGCCGTCGGGGGTTCGGGACGCGCGGGCGACCACGCCCGGTGCGGTCTTCATCGTCGGATCGCCGCGACCGCGCAGCAACGGCCGGAGCGTTCGGCCGAGATTGATCGGGATCCCGGATCCGATCAGGCGGGTGGGCACGGGTCGCAGGCTACGCCATCGGCGAGGCGGGCTTGCACCCCGGGCGGCGTGGAAGGACACTCCGGCCCGTGCGAAGGGGGGGCGACCGGCGAAC
>Ga0081455_10009261_pt1 | contig 10142 bp, 16 predicted proteins | sample TabmetS3T2R1_FD_70207 | JGI IMG/M metagenome (GOLD analysis project Ga0081455, IMG submission 70207) | Tabebuia heterophylla rhizosphere microbial communities from the University of Puerto Rico - S3T2R1 | ecosystem: Host-associated > Plants > Roots > Rhizosphere ... | reverse complement strand
GGGCGAAGGCCCCCGTTACCGCCGTGGCGGCCATGGCTGTTGCCAGCGCCAGGGCCGACAATGTGGTCTTCAGACTAGTCATGCTTCTCTCCCTTCCTCATCGAGGATTTCTGATTTTGGATCATCAGCCCGCTCGTGGCGGTTCTTGAGCTCAAGTCATCTTGCGCGTTTGGTTGCCGCGCTTTGTCGTCCTCCGTCAAGCGGTTGCAAGTTTCACGTCCGGTTCTCGGCGACCGTGCACGGCGACGTCGAGCACGAAGGTGCGGCCGTGATCGAGATCGGCGCGTTTCGCATCCTCGGCCATTCCCTGCCAGGCCGAGGTGACGAGCAGACGCGAGAAATCCCGCCCAATAAAGGCAGGGCAGCTCGATTGCCGCGCCGGGACACGGAGCGAGCGCAGGTGCTCACCCTGCGGGCTGTAGGCATCGACGCAGCCGCCGCCCCAGCGCGCATTCCAGATCAGTCCGTCGGCATCGACCACCGCGCCGTCGATACCGCCGCCGCCCCGCCGCGTGACCAGTGCGGCGGGCTCGCCGCGCGGCAGGCCGGTCGCCGCATCGAGGTCGACGCGGTACAGCACATTCTCTCCCGTGTCCGCAAAATAGCCGACGGTTCCATCCGGCGAGAAGCAGATCGCATTCGGGATGGTGACGTGCTCATAGAGCCGGGTCAGCTCGCCGCGATGCAGCACATAGATGGCGCCAAGGCCCCGCTCGGCCTGGCGGCCCATGGTGCCGATCCAGAAGGTGCCGGACGGGTGAACCCGGGCATCGTTCGAGCGCGTGGCGGCGTTGTCAGCTTCGAGCGGAAGGTACAGCGACATCCGTCCGCCCGCCCGCTCACGAAGATAGAGGCCGTCGTCGGCAACGAGAAGCTGGCGCTCCGCATCGATCCGGCCGAGCGCGCTGCCCATGACATCGAGCGGATGGATGGTGACCTGTACTGTATCGAGCCGCGCCTCGAACAGCCGGCGCTCGAGAATATCGAACCACCAGGCCGTATCGGTCGCGGCGTCGTAGGTCGGTCCTTCGCCAAGGTGGCACCGCTCGCCGCAGAGAACGGCCGTCGGCACCTCTTCCATCCTCGGGCCCCCGATCATCGTCCACCCCTTTTGGACAACTCTACCTCGGATTGCGTTCCGATTGCGCCATCGATTGGATCCTGGATTGCCCCCTGGATCGCATGCGTGAAGCGGTACGACGTGGTGTGACGATAGACCTCGCCGGGATCAAGACGAGCGGTCGGAAAATCCGGACGGTTCGGCGTATCCGGCCAGGCGTGCGGCTCAAGGCAGATGGCATCCGACTGGCGGTAGAGACGGCCGCCCTTCCCACCCGTGGAGCCGTCAAGGAAGTTGCCGGAATAGACCTGCAGGCCGGGCTGATTGGTGAACAGTTCGAGCACGCGGCCGGAATCCGGTTCGACCAGCCGCGCGGCAAAACGCGGCTCGCCCGCCGTCGGCGCGAGGCAGAAATTGTGATCATAGCCGCGGCCGACGCGCAGTTGCGGATGATCGTTGCGGATCCTTGCGCCGACCTCGATGCCCTCGCGGAAGTCGAATGGCGTGCCGGCAACCTCGCTGGGCGGCCGCGGCAGCGGGATCGCGCCGGCATCGATGGCAAGGAAATGATCCGCCGCCACGGTGAGGTGATGGCCGAGAATCTGCCGCCCCGAGCGCGCACCGGACAGGTTGAAGAAGCTGTGATTGGTGAGATTGACGATCGTGGGACGATCCGTCCGCGCGGTCATGTCGAGCGATAGTTCCATTGGCCCGGCAAGACGCCAGGTCACCTCCACATCCAGCGTGCCGGGATATCCCTCCTCGCCATCGGCGCTGCGATAAGCGAGCGTCACGGCGGGATGATCTCCGTCGTCAACGCCAACAACGCGCCAGTTGCGGCGGTCAAAACCCTCCAGCCCGCCATGCAATGCATTAGCCCCGTTGTTGGCCGCAAGCTGCACCTCGGCGCCGTCGAGCGCAAAGCGCGCGCCGGCGATGCGGTTGGCGTAACGCCCGACGGTTGCTCCGAAATATTGTCGCCGCGCGAGATATCCCTCGAAGGCGTCGTGGCCGAGCACGATGTCGTCGCGCTGTCCGGCGACGTCAGGCACCAGCAACGCCTGCAGGCTGGCGCCATAGGTGATGATGCGCGCTTCCAGCCCTTCTGCGGACTGTAATACGATGCGCTCGACTTCGCTGCCGTCGGGCAGGACACCGAAACGGGAACGCGCCACGCGAGGGACGGACGGATTGCTCATGCCCGGTCCTCGAACGGCTCGACCGTGCGACGTCGTCCGAGCAGGAACGCGTCAGCGACGAGTTGAAGCGGCGCAAGATCGACGTCGCTCTCGCCTGTTACCGTGAGTTCGCGGAAGAGGCGATAGAGCCCGGCATATTCGGCATCGGGGGCATCGACGAGCTGCTTGTCCCCTGCCCTCAACTTTGCGCCACCGTGCGAAAGCTTGACCGGGCCGCTATCGGTTTCGATATCAATGTCCCAGCTCTGGGGGCCGGTCTGGAGGAAATCGAGCTCGGCCGTGATTTTAAGCCCCAGCGCATCGCTGAGCGCAATGTTGGCGGCGATCGGTGCGTCGCGGTTGGCCGGAAAGGCGAGATCGGCCGAGGTGACGAACAACGGTTGCGGCAAAATCCGCGTCAGGATCGAAAGCGCGTTGATGCCGGGATCGAACACGCCGAGCCCGCCCGGTTCGAAAATCCAGGCCTGCCCCGGGTGCCAGACCCGCACGTCTTCCTTCCAGGTGATCTTGACCGACGTGACCTTCCGGCCAGCCAGCAATTGCCGCGCCGGCTCGACGGCCGGCGCGAAGCGCGAGTGCCAGGTCGCGAACAGCGTCCGTCGCGCGGCCTGCGCGGCGACTACCAGCGGAGTGATTTCCGCCACCGTGGCGCCCGGCGGCTTCTCAAGCATCACATGCTTGCCCGCAGCCAGCGCCGCTGCCGCCTGCGCGTGGCGCACCTGGGGCGGCGTGCACAGCGCGACCGCATCGATCGGCGTTCCCTCGCGCAGGAGTTCATCGAGCGTTGCCGCATGCGGCACGCCGGGAAACGAGGCATTGCGGCTGGCGACGGCAACGAGCTCTACCCCCTCGGTCGCAGCGATCGCGGGCACGTGCTGGTCGCGCGCGATCTTGCCAAAACCGACGATGGCAACGCGAAGCGGATTCATGATTTTTCTCCGGGCTCGACGGCGACCGGGATCGCAGACGTGGCGCCAAACGATGGCGGCGTTCCCTCGTGACGGCGCAGTCCATTATGGATCACTTCGGCCATGGCCGCGCTAGCCGTTTCGGCATCGCCACTGGCGATCGCATCGACGATACGCTGGTGCCACAGCAGCACCGTATCGCGGTCCTGCGTTTCGACCGGCGCGCTGAGCAGGAACGAGGCACGCAGCGCCGCCTCGACGACGCTGCCGATCGAGCGCATGAACAAATTGCCGGAGGCATTGGCGACCGCCAGATGCAGCGCCAGATCGCCATCGGCAAAACCGACGGAGTCGGAGGCCTCGCTCCGCATCCGCGCCATGCTGCGATTGAGTTCGGCGATGTCGGCTTCCGAGCGGCGGCGCGCTGCGAGCGCGGCCGCACGCGGTTCAACCGCAAGACGGATTTCGGCGAGATCGTTGAGAAAGCGGCGGTCGATGCCGGCGTCGAGATGCCAGGCCAGCACGTCGGCATCGAACATGTTCCATGCGCCGCGCTCGCGCACCACGGTGCCGACCCGCGCCTTGGTGGTGAGCAGCCCTTTGGCCACCAGCGTCTTGACGCTTTCGCGCAGCACCGGCCGCGAAACGCCGAACATCGCCGTAAGCTCGACATCGCCCGGCAGGCGGACGCCTTCGGCGTAGCGGCCGGCAATGATGTCGACGCCGATGCTGCGGGCTACCTCGGCGTGGTTGGAATGGGCACGCCGCGTCGGGATGACGACAAGCCGGGACGTCATGATGCGGGGACTCTCGCCCTACTGGCGCAGGCGCGACGGGCGATCGGCGACCAGGGCTGTGGCCGCAACAATGGCTTTGAAGCTCATGAGGCGCGTTCTCCCAAATGTTGCTCAGGGATGCCTGCATTCCCGAAATCGGTATTTTGGCACCCTTGGCGCTGTCCATTGGCGGCAGCGCGCGCAATATTTCACGGAACGTCGGCCCTGACTAGTAATATTATTTGACTATTCGGCTGCAAATCGGCGCGGTGTGTCTTTCCGATTTTATTCCTCCCAAGAGGGATCAGATCTGGTCCCCACCCCATCGACATGCTGCTCGCAGACAGCTTGATCCTGCGCCCGGTTTTGACCTTGATTGCCTCGATCATGCCGGGCAGCTACGCGTTGCCACGCAGCCATTGAGGGATTCGACATGCAGCCGGCCACCGCGAAACCGCTCTACATCCGCATGCACGCGGATGACAATGTCGCGATTGTCGCCAACCGCGGCGGCCTGCATCCGGGCGCTGAATTTGCCTGCGGCTTGCGTCTGATCGAGCAGATTCCACAGGGACACAAGGTTGCCCTCGCCGATATCGGACAGGGCGAAATCATTCGCCGCTACGGCGAAGTCATCGGCCGTGCCGCGGCGCCGATCGCAAAGGGCAGCTGGGTCAAGGAGGCGCTGGTGCAGATGCCCGATGCGCCGACATTCGACAATCTGCCGAGGCCGAATGGCGGCGCTATCAGGCTGCCACCGCTTGAAGGCTATACGTTCGAGGGCTATCGCAATGCCGACGGCTCGGTCGGCACACGCAACATCCTCGCGATCTCGACCAGCGTGCAATGCGTCGCCGGCACGGTCGAGTTTGCGCTCGACCGCATCCGCAAGGAGTTGCTGCCGAAATATCCGAACGTCGACGACGTGGTGGCGGTGACCCACGCTTATGGCTGCGGCGTCGCAATCAACGCGCCGGGCGCGGCGGTTCCGATCCGCACGCTGCAGAACATCGCCCGCAATCCAAATTTCGGCGGCGAGGTCATGATCGTCGGCCTCGGCTGCGAGAAGCTGCAGCCCGAACTGCTGCTGCCCGAGGGCATGAGCGCCGATGACGAGATCATGCGCATGCAGGACGAGGGCCTCACCGGCTTTGGCGAAATCGTCGAGGACATCGTGCAGATGGCCGATGCCCGCCTGAAAATATTGAACCAGCGCCGCCGCGAGACCTGCCCGGCCTCGGCGCTCGTCGTCGGCATGCAATGCGGCGGCAGCGACGCGTTTTCGGGCGTCACCGCCAATCCGGCGCTGGGCTTTGCTGCGGATCTCCTGGTGCGCGCCGGCGCCACCGTGATGTTCTCCGAGGTCACGGAGGTGCGCGACGCCATCCATCTTCTGACGCCGCGCGCGGCAAACCAGGACGTTGCCGACGCGCTGGTGCGCGAGATGGCCTGGTATGACCGCTACCTCGCCGGCGGCGAGGCTGACCGCAGTGCCAACACCACGCCAGGCAACAAGAAGGGCGGGCTCTCCAACATCGTCGAGAAGGCGATGGGCTCGGTCATCAAATCAGGCACCGGTCCGATCGCGGGTGTGCTCGCGCCCGGCGAGCGCGCCAGCCAGAAGGGTCTGATATTTGCGGCGACGCCGGCGAGCGATTTCGTCTGCGGCACGTTGCAGCTTGCCTCGGGCATGACGTTGCACGTCTTCACCACCGGGCGCGGCACGCCCTATGGCCTCGCCGCCGTGCCCGTCATCAAGGTCTCGACGCGCAGTGAGCTCAAGCAGCGCTGGCACGATCTGATCGACGTCGACGCCGGCAGCATTGCCACAGGCGATGCGACGATCGAAGACGTCGGCTGGGAGATCTTTCGCCTCATGCTCGATGTCGCCAGCGGCCGCGAGACCTGGGCCGAGCACTGGAAGCTGACCAACGCGCTCGCGCTGTTCAATCCGGGCCCGGTGACCTGACCGAAGCGAGGCTGGCCACGCAATTGCAATGTCGCTAGGCGGCCATCAGCTTTTCGATATCGGGAATCGGATGCGACGTGAGTTCTTTCGGAATTTCACCGACGATCCGCTCCGTCACTTCGGCATGAAAGGCCTGGCGGAGATTGCCGAGCACCTTCGCCGGCGCCACGACGACCAGTCTGTCGAAGCGGTTGTCATGGGCCAGGCGGTACAGCGCCTCGGCGATGGCGCCGGCAAAACGCTCTTCGGCGATATGGTGCCAGTCTGCCTGCTCCACCGCGCTTCGCGCTGCGCCGACGCTCCCGATTGATCGCCCGGGACGGTCGGTCCCCTGCTCTCGCGTTGCCGGATTATCCTGCTCGAGAATGTGCTCGACCTGCAGGTCCGGCTGCTGTGGGGTACCTTTGTTGCGAAGAAAGAGTGCCTTTTGCCCATCGCCGATGAGGACGAGCGTGTCGTGAAAGAGGCGGGGTTTCGTTTCAGTGGTCATTGTCGCTGCTCCATGTCGGTCCAACGCATGAGCGGCTGCGAAAGTTGCGTGGCGCACAGTGGAACCTTGCGGCCCCGCGCGATGCATCCGCGTTGCTTCTGGAACTCCTCCTCGTTGCTTGCTCCTCGTTGCCTGCGGCGCCGGAACCAAAGCGGGTGCGACGCTTTGAGCCCCGGGCAGCATTCGAATGAGGAGAAACTGATGAGAAATATTGCAATCGGCCTGCTCGCCGGCGCTGGCGCGCTCCTGACCGGCAGTGCAAATGCATCCGACATCTACACGACAAGCGAATACTCGAACTCCGATCTGATCCAGCAGGTCCGTATGGTCTGTGACGAGGATGGGCGTTGCTATCGCACCAGCGGCGGCAGCCGCGTCATCGTTCGCGATTCCTACGCCTATGCGCCGCGCGAGCGATATATCGAGCGCCGCCACTATCGCACCTATGATGACGGACCGCGGGCCGGCGTTGGCTTCCGCGCTCCCGGCGTGAGCGTTGGCGTCGGTGTCGACAACGACCGTTGGTGAGACAGACCAGGAGAGACTTCGGTTTGCCTGAAGTCTCTCCGCTCCGCATCTGTTCGCCGATGCAGCCCGGTCGGACCAGGCCTTCACGACTCCTCGACCGTTTCTTCGACCGCTTCTTGGCCACCCTGGCGCCGTTCTTGCGTGCCGGACTTTCGTTTCTTCATGGCGCGGCCGACCTTCTTCGATGCATCCTTTGAGTATTCGCCGTCTTGCTGGTCCTCATTGTTCAGCAGCCCTGCACCAACACAGGCAATGCTGATCCGGCAGCTTGCATATCAATCGGCGATATCTCCCATCGTTCCCTCGCATGGCCGCGTACTGGCTCCGCAACCGGGCGCTCGACTGCTGGTTGCGGGAATTTCCCTTTCGGACGGCCCGCTTCCAGGCAGATTTCCGGAACGCTTGTGTCTAGGATCGGACAGACGGCAGGCTGGCGTCGGACTATCTTTGCCATGAGGTAGCAAGATGCTCGCCGCCCTCTCGCCGATCGAACGTCCGCGTTGCGTCAGGTGCTTGACCCGAATGCGATTGGCTAAAATTGTCCTGGGCGAGGGCCATTCGGAAAAGCGGATATTCGAATGCGTGAAGTGCGGCGCCACCGAAATCAAGCTCGTTGCGGATCCGCTCGATTCCAACGAGCTGACTCGCTTGACGAATAACATCAGGCCGCCGGCATGAGCCTAACCGTCATTCGGATAACGATGCGCATCGCAATTCCCTGCGCCATTGTCGCGGTCGGGCTCACCGGCTTCTTCATTGTTCTCAGATTTATCGCCGGGATGGGATGATGCTGTCGCCTGCAATTTTCACCCTGGATATCGGCGGAAAGCCCACGCTCGCCTTCGAAGCGAAGAATTTGCGGGAGTCGCAGCAACTCTGCCACGAGTACTGGCTGCGGCGGGACATTGCCGACCTGACGTCGAACGGCACACCCCTTTGGGACGGCAAGGCACGGCTCCGCGCCCGGCGTTCGACCGAGGACGAGATTGCGGCATACCGGGAAGTCGAGCGGGACGCCACGCAGCCGCAGGACGATTTGCTGCTCGCCTATCTGGTCGAGCTGGACAGCGCCGAGACGACGCGCACGTAGGGATTAGCTTCCGTTCATCGTCAGCAACCACCTCGATCGCCGACCCGGCCTGTCGCCAATTCCGTCTTGCCAGATTGCGCGCGTGATGCGTGCAGCGAATCTGCAACGGTTCATGCTGAGAATATGAACGCCGTCATCCGCTGACGACGGCATTCCTGGACGACTAGCGACCGCCGGGCGGCGGCCCGGAATCGCTGCCGGAGGGGGCGCCGGCCTTGCTGCCGGCCTTCATCTTGCCGCTGGACATGCCCGTCGTCGTTCCCTTCTTCATGTTGGTGTGCTTGGTCGTGCTCTTGCCCGCGCCGGGCCCGACTTCGCTGTGAGCAGCCCCACCGGGAGCCGGCTGCGTTTGTGCAAATACGCCGCCGGTCGACAGCAGCAGGGCGCATGCGCAAGCTAAAATCGTTTTCTTCATGGGGAACTCCTTCGGTTGAACACATGTTCGGTTGAAGACACGCCTCAACCTGCGCTCAGGCGAAGGGTTCCTTTTGGGGCAAGGGAACGGCATCACGCCGAGGCGAGGATCGGGCGCTCGGTTTGCCGCCTGAATTGCTGGTAGGCGGTGATGGCCTTGTTGGCGAGCATCAACCGCCGCCGTTCGCCACGGCGCACCATCAATTCGATCGTGTCGCTGAGAAAGCGGCCTGCCGCCATCGCATCGCCAAGCTCTCCCGTACGCTCAAGATAGTCCCAGGCGATTTCAATCGAACTGTCTATCAATAGGGGCAGCGGTTCCATCATCTCTGAGTCCAACTAATTTTTGAGAAAACGTCCGGCGGCAGCCTCCGTTCCTGTTCGTGCCGAGAGCGTGCGAACGGTCACACACCTCTTGGCGATCACCATCGCCAGATCGACGCGGTTGATCTTGCCTTTCACGACAAGGCCGCCGGATTCCTGGAGGCCGCGACAAGCACGCAAATTGGCTCCTGCAAATCGGTGGACAGTCCGGTTCCAACGTCCGGAACCGTGCAGACAGCCAATCTTCCTCCCTCCTAAGCTTTTCGAATGGATAATAAGAACGAAGATCGACCCAATCGCGATTTGCATATGGAGGCGCTGGTCGCGCTGGAGCAGGCGCGCGCCATGCCTCAGGGGCCTGCCCGAAGCGAAGCATTGAAACGCGCGGGCATGCTTCAGAACGCCGCCGACATGCAGGGAGTGACGTTCGCCAAGCGCGGTCGTCCGCCCAAGCACTGAGCCCCCTCGGAACCCGGCTACGGGCTTCCACGTTGCTCTTGCCGATAGCGAGGAGGCAACGATGGGATTGGCGGAATACATGATCGTTTCCAAGCCGGACGGCTGGACGGTTCTCCACGACGGAAACGCGCCGCATAGCTACGATACGAAGGAAGCGGCTTTCGAAGCGGCGGTCGCCGCGGCATCGTTGGCGATCCGCGAAGGGCACGAAGTCCACGTCAGCGTGCCCGGCCGCGACGCCGGCAACAAAACCGCGCTTGGTGGCAAGGATTCCCACAGCGGCCAGTGATGCGCGCCGCCGGCCGGTTGGGCGGCGCGTGGCGCGTGAGCGGATTCTTCAGCCCTACGACTGGTTCTGGCGGTATCGCTCCCGCGTGATTTCTTCTCCGACCCGCGTTGCCGCCTTGTTGCGATAGCGGTAGCTCAGCGTGCCATAGATGAGCGCGGTCAGAAGCACCAGCGCACCGACGAAATAGACTAGTTCAAGTCCCATCCTGTTCTCCCACATTCGGCTTATGTGCGACGACGCCGTCATTCGTCACGGCCATCCGTCTGTGGCGGTTAGTTTCCCCGGATGCCCTGTCGTGCATCTGCCGACCGCCTCCGGAGTCAATCGGTCGCGGCACAGGCAGTTCCAGTTTCGGCGCTTCCAATTTAGCTCGCCACGCCCGGCGGACGGCGGAACAGCATCTTTCCATCGGCGTTTTGCGTGAATGGAGACCGATAACCTTCCGGAGCAGCCATGAGCGACTTCAGAGACGTTCAGCACGGCGTCAACGATCCCGTCGATGGCGTCGACGTGAAGCGAAAATTCAATGACAACCAGACCGCGCACGAGCGCGCCCAGTCCGCGGCAGATGTGCGCGCCAGCGCCCTGCCCGCCGCAGACGAGGAGTTTTTGCCGGAAGCGCTGCGCCGTGCGCCG
>Ga0081455_10009260_pt1 | contig 10142 bp, 10 predicted proteins | sample TabmetS3T2R1_FD_70207 | JGI IMG/M metagenome (GOLD analysis project Ga0081455, IMG submission 70207) | Tabebuia heterophylla rhizosphere microbial communities from the University of Puerto Rico - S3T2R1 | ecosystem: Host-associated > Plants > Roots > Rhizosphere ... | reverse complement strand
CGCCTTGTGGCGCGCCGACCCCCTCGGTTGCGAGGGAGACGGAAGAAGGGAATGAGGGCGACCCCCTGGCCCAGAGCCGCAAACAGGGGCCGATTTTCTTTTGCTGTTTTGACAACTCTCGTAGGGTGGGCAAAGGCGTTGGCACTGCTTCTCAACGAGGGAAAGCCTGGCGTGCGCCGTGCCCACCAACGATGGCGCAGCTTGCATTGATGCTCGTTGGTGGGCACGGCGCACGCGAGTCTCTCATCTGTGTTGAAGGTCGTGCCAGCGCCATTGCCCACCCTACAATTCACCGTGGCTCCGCGCTTGCGCGGGGACGAACGGAAAGAAAGAGGCACTTGCGAACGGTGACGGCGCCTCGCCATCTGTCATGACTTGTGGTAATATTCAAACCATGAAGCATGCCGAACTGATCGAACGTTTGAAGGTATATGACGCTCTTCTCCGCGAGAATGGCGCCACGGCCATATTCTTATTCGGGTCGCGGGCACGTGGCAGCGAGCGGCCCGATAGCGATCTCGACCTCTTCATCGACTACGATCCGACATTGAAAATTCCGAACATGTTCCGCCTCATGCAAATTGAGGAGAAGATTTCTGAGACTCTGGGCATCCCGGTGACGATCACAACGCGGGACGCACTTCACCCGCTGATGAAGAAGAACATAGAGCGCGACGCCATTCGGGTCGAATGATGCCCAAGGACCCGACTATTGCCATTCGCGATTGCCTGGCGGAGATCGCAGTACTGCACGAGATCGCGGGACGCATGACGCTTCACGAATTCCGGGCCGACCCGATAGCGCGCCGCGCCGCCGCCTACGCAATCCAGACCATCTCGGAGGCCGTTCGCCACATTCCTGACGACTGGCTCGCCGACTTCCCGGCGGAGCCATGGGGACAGATAAGGGGCATCGGCAATCGCATCCGCCACGAATACTTTCGGATCGACGATGCAATCCTGTGGGAGGTCATCGTTACGGAAACTCCTGCCCTCAAGACGGTGATGGAATCCATGCTTGCACGACATGCCAAGGACCGGACTTAGCGAAGCGGAGCCGCCCGATCAGCCGGGCGGCGGAATGTTCCCCCTGAAGACTTGGAGGTTTTCACGCAATTCCCAATCTGCCACCATAGCTCGCATGGAGACGTGACCATGGCGCCCCTGCAGTTTGGCCTCTATGCGCCGCAGCCGCACATCTCGGTCGGCTCGCGCGAGATCGTGCGCTCGGTCGCGGGCGCGCTCGCGCCGCTCCCCAGCCACACGGTCGATCCGGCGTTCGAACTGGGGAGGTCCGTGCTGTGTGCAGCCGATGCGGCCGGCTTCGACATCATCCTGTTCGCGGAACGTCACCTCGGAGCCGACCTCGAAGCCTGGATCACGGCGAGCGCGATCGGCGCCGCCACCCGCCGCATCCGGAGCATGGTGGCGGTGCATCCGGGCCTGTGGCATCCGACCCTCATCGCCAAGATGGCGTCTTCGCTCGATCGCATCAGCAGCGGCCGCATGGCCATCAACCTCGTCACCGGCTGGAACGAGGTGGAGCACCGCATGTTCGGCGGCAGCGCCATGCCGCAGAACGACGATCGCTATGTGCGCGCGGAGGAATATATCGAGATCCTGCGCGGGCTGTGGACCACCTCGCCGTTCTCCTATGCGGGCCGGTTCTATCAGCTCGACCAAGTGGAGCTGCTGCTGCGGCCCGCCACCCCCACCCCGCCCGACATCTTCACGGCAAGCCGCAGCGAGCGCGGACTCGACATGGTCGCCAAGCACGCCGACTGGTGGTTCGTCGATTTCCCCAAGACCGTGCAGAACGCGCAGGAGATGATGCAGATCGTCAAGCGCTCGATCGACGACATGGATCGCCGCGCCGCCCGCCATGGCCGCAAGGTCCGCTACGGTTTCAACCCGTTCGTGGCGTTCGGAGCGAGCGAGGAGGCTGCGATGGAGGATATCGTCAAGCTGATCATGTCGACCGATCCGGACGCCGACGGCCGCAAGATCCGCTCGCGCGTGCTGCCGGCGCTCAAGGCCGGTTGTGTCGGCCCAGCGGACAAGATCCGCGAGCAGATGATGAAGTTTGGCGAGCTGGGCATCGAGCTCCTGCTCTTGAAATTCGTGCCGTCGCTCGAAGAGGTCGCGCGCATCCGCGAGGAGATCATCGAGCCGCTGCGAAGCGAATGCGCAGCACCGCTGGCGGCTGCGGTCTGACGACAGAGGATTGCAAGACAATGCTGACCTGGCTCACGCTCATCGCCTTCGCGCTCACCGGCATCACGCCCGCCTGCGCGCAGGAGTTCGCCGGCAAGACCGTCACCATCACTATCGGCAACACGGCCGGCGGCACTTACGATCTGATGGGCCGGCTGGTTGCGCGCCATCTTGGACGTCACCTGCCGGGCCAACCCACGGTCATAGCAGAGAACATGCCGGGCGCCGGGACACTGCGCGCCGCCAACTTCATCGCCAATGTGGCGCCCAAGAACGGCACTGCGCTCGGCATCGTCAGCGAGTCGCTTGCGATCGAGCAGGCGCTCAAGAATGCCGCCGTCCAGTACGATGCCGCCAAGCTCGTCTGGATCGGCCGCGTTGCCGCCAGCAACGCCGTCCACATGATGTGGCACACCTCGAAAGTGCAGTCGATCGAGGATGCCAAGCGCTTCGAGGCGACTATGGCCGGCACCGGGCCGGGCAATCTGGCCGAGATCATTCCGACGCTGTTCAACGCCGTGCTCGGTACCAAGTTTAAGATCGTGCGCGGCTATCCGGCCGCCAACGAGTCGATGCTGGCGATGGAGCGCGGCGAGGTCGAAGGCGTGACCGTCAATTGGACCACCGTGAAGACCGCCAAGGCACAGTGGCTGCGCGAGAACAAGGTCAGGGTGATCGTGCAGCACCTGCCGACGCGCGGGGCCGATCTTCCCGACACGCCGGCGCTCGGCGAGCTCGGCGACACGACCGAAGGACGGCAGCTCCTCAGCCTCTATGCCAACACCGGACCGATCGGCCGCGCCTTCTTCGTGCCGCCCGGGACGCCCGCCGCCACAGTCAAGACGCTGCGCGACGGCTTCCTGGCGATGACGAAGGATCCGGAATTCCTGGCCGACGCCAGGAAGCTCAATGCCGAGCTCGACATCGGCAGCGGCGACGATGTGCTCAAGGCCGTGCAGCAGACCCTCAATGTGCCGGAGTCGGCGCTGCAGCGCGCGCGCGAGATTTTCGGGCGCTGAAGGAGCATGGCCATGGACAAAAGCGGCGCGGCTCTATCGGCGCTCGCCCTGATGCTGGCCGTCGCGCCGGCGAGCGCGCAACAGCCAGTCGAAATGAAAGTCGGGCTTGCCGCGCTCGTCAATACCGCGCTGCCGCTGCATCTGGCCGAGGCCGGCGGCTTCTACGCCAAGCAGGGCCTCAAGGTGACGATCGTGGACGCCGGCGGCGGGACTCGCGGCGGCCGCGCGCTTGCGAACGGCGAGCTTCAGGTGATGCATGTCGGGCTTTCCGGCGTCGCCGACATCAATGGCAAGGGCGGCGATCTGCGCGTGATCGCTTCGCTCAGCAACGTGATGCGTTTCATCGTCTTCTCCGACCCCAAGGTGCGGAGCGCGGCCGACCTCAAAGGCAAGGCCATCGGCGTCAGCAGCTTCGGCGCGGAGAGCGACAGCGCCGCTTCGCTCGCCTTGCGCCAGCTCGGCCTGTCGCGCAATGACGTGACGTTCAAGGAGGCGGGCGGCTCGCCGCAGCGGCTCGCTGCCATCAAGTCGGGCGCGATCGCGGCCGCCGCGATGAACGAGCCGGCCGCCACGCAAGCGCAGGAGCAAGGGCTCTATCCGCTGGTCGACCTGTTCGCCGCCAGAACGCACTGGCTGTTCACCGGCCTCACGGTCGACAAGCGCTATCTCGATGCCAATCGCGGCGTGCTGGGGCGCTTCATGAGCGCGACGCTTGAAGGCGCCTATCGCGGGCTCAGCGATGAGCCCTGGGCGAAACCAATTCTCGCGCGAGAATACAAGATCGCCGACCCCAAGATTCTCGACATCGTATTCGCGGACTTCAAGGCGCAGATGCCGCTGACCGCATTGCCGACCCGGGAGGCGTCCGAGAACGTGCTCGCGCTGCTGCCGACCTTCGGCGCCAAGCTCAAGAGCCAGCGGGTCGACGACCATGTCGACACCGGCGTGATCGATGCGCTGATCGCGGATGGCACGCTCGCCGCACTTCAGCAGCGTTATGGGCTCACTCGCTAGGCTGCTCTTGGATTTGAAGTTCCTAACCGAGTTTGCAACAACCGCCCTAGGAACTTCAAACCTGTGGCACTAGTTCTTCACAAATCGCCGCACGGCCATCTTGCTGTTATAGCCCTGAAAGACGTTGCCCTGATCGTCCGCGGTGACGCCCTCGCCGGTTCCGAGCTCAGCCGACGGTTCGGGAATGAAGGCCGTGACCTTGCCGTCCTTGACGCTGCCGATCCGGACGCCGCGCTTGAAGCCGGGATTGCGGGCCTGATCGGATTGGGTGTCAGCCACGTACATGACATCATTGCGGTCGATGTAGATCCCGCTCGGCATTCCAAACTGCTTCCACTCGGCGACGAAATTTCCATCCGGATCGAAGATCTGAACGCGGCTATTGCCCCGATCTCCGACATAGACCCGCCCGGCGGAATCGAGCGCGATCCCGTGCGGCTGATTGAACTCCCCTTGCGCCTTGCCGGGTTTGCCCCAGGCCTTGATGAATTTGCCGTCCTTCGAGAACTTCACGATGCGGCCGTTGGTGAGCCCGCCATGGCCATCCGCTACATAGATATCGCCATTGGCCGCGACCACGACGTCGGAGGGCGAATGAAACATGTCGGGGCCGTCGCCCGGCATGCCGGGCTTGCCCAAGGTCATCAACACGCGCCCCTCCGGGCTGAACTTGACGACCACGTCGCCCTTGCCGTTCTTGGACCGCTCGTCGGTCACATAGACGTTGCCCTCGCGGTCAACGCCAAGACCATGCGGGAAGTTGAACATGCCGGCGCCGAAGCTTGTCACCAGCTTGCCGGATGGATCGAACTTCATGATCGGCGCGACGCTCGATTTGCCGCAATCAGCGGCGGCGCAGCGGTCGAAGACCCAAACGCTCTTGCCATCGCGGTCGATATCCACCGCGATGGCCGAGCCCATCTTGCGGTCAGCCGGAAGCTGCACCCAATTTGCCTCCATCCGATAGGGATTGGGCGCCGCATTCGGGTCGGCAGCCTGCTGCGCGATGCCCCGGTCGAAAGAGATCGCCAGCAGCGCGGCGGTGCCGGCCGCGAACGCAATCCATGCGTGGCTTCGATAGCTCATGTGGTCCTCCCTCGAGCGTCGTTGTTCAGTTTCAGCTCGGTGCGGCCGTTAGCCGGCGTCCGATCATTTCTTGACGTATCTCATCAACCGCTTGGGGCCGACCTCGGCGCCATAGATGTTGCCCATAGCGTCGGCGGCGACGCCCTCGGCTGCGCTTGTTCCGGTCGTCTTCTCGACCGGGTCCGGAATGAACGCCGTCACTTCGCCGGTTTTCGCGCTGCCGACCCTAATGCCGCGCTTCCAGCCCGGGTTGCTGTTGCGGACCGACTCCGACTCGGAATCCGCGACATAGATGACATCGTTCTTGTCGATGAACACGCCGCTCGGCCGGCTGAACTGCTTCCACTCGGCCAGGAACTTCCCATCCTGATCGAATATCTGGATGCGGTTGTTATTGCGATCGCCAACGAAGAGACGGCCTTGCGAGTCGATCGCGAGCGCGTGCGGCGTATCGAATTCGCCTGGCGCCGAGCCCTTCTTGCCCCAGGCCTTGATGAACTTGCCGTCCTTCGAGAACTTCACAATGCGCGCGTTGGTCTCGCCGCCGTGACCATCGCCAACAAAGATGTCGCCGTTGGGCGCCGTCACCACCGCGGATGGCGCGTTGAACTCATCGGGGCCGGAACCAGCCTGGCCAGCCTTGCCGAGCTTCAGCAGCACCTTGCCGTCAGGGCTGAACTTGATGACCTGATGGCCCTTGCCATCCTTGCCGAGGCCATCGGTCAGCCACACGTTGCCTTCTCGATCGACGTGGATGCCGTGCGGAAACAGGAACAAGCCCTCGCCGAAGCTCTTAACGAGCTTGCCGGAGGCATCGAACTTGAGGATCGGCGCGAGGTTCGAGCCATCACAGCCAAACGGGGCGCCCGGCCGCATCTGCCCTGGCCCCCCGACCGCGCCGCAACGCTCGCCGACCCAGACGCTGGTGCCATCAGGATCGATATCGACGGCGGAGGTCGAACCCCAGGTCCGTCCATCCGGCAGCTTGGCCCAGTTTTCGATCGAGCGATAAGGATTGGGCAACGCGTTCGTCGGCGCCATCGCCTGGTCGTAGGCGGTGGAAGCCGCTGTGGCCAGCAAGGCCGTGAGCAAGAGCGCATGAATGTGGTTTGGACGTAGCCGCATGGTATCCTCCCTTGACCGTTCCCTTGCGAGCAAGCCGGTTTGCCCGGCGTGCCTCGAGTGCGGCCGCTGGTCCGCGTCCGGTTCAATTCTTGACGTATCGCATCAGCCGCTTCGGGCCGACCTCGGCGCCATAGATGTTACCCATGGCGTCGGCGGCGACGCCCTCGGCGGCGCTGGTGCCGGTCGCCTTTTCGACCGGGTCGGGAATGAATGCTGTCACGGCTCCGGTCTTGGCACTACCGACCCGAATGCCTCGTTTCCAGCCGTCGTGATTTTTCGCGACCGACTCGGATTCGGAATCCGCGACATAGATCGTATCGTTCTTGTCGATAAAGACGCCGCTCGGTCGGCTGAACTGGGTCCACTGGTCGATGAACTTGCCTTCCTGATCGAAGATCTGGATGCGGTTGTTGCTGCGGTCGCCAACGAAGAGGCGGCCCTGGGAGTCCATCGCGATTGCGTGCGGCCCATCGATTTCGCCGGGTGCCGAACCTTTCTTGCCCCAGGTCTTGATGAACTTGCCGTCCTTCGAGAATTTCACAATACGCGCATTGGTCTCCCCGCCGTGGCCATCCGCGACAAAGATATCGCCGTTGGGAGCCGTCACCACCGCGGATGGCGCATTGAACTCGTCGTTGCCGGCGCCGGGGGCTCCCGCCTTGCCGAGCCGCAGCAGGACCTTACCGTCGGGGTTGAACTTGATGACCTGCTGCCCTTTGGCGCCGCGATGGATCCCATCGGTCACCCATACGTTGCCTTCGCGATCGACGTGCAGCCCGTGCGGAAATACGAGCAATTCCTCGCCAAAGCTCTTCACCAACTTGCCAGAGGCGTCAAACTTGAGGATGGGCGCGAGCTTCGACCCGTCGCAGTTAAACGGAACACCTTCTCTCATTTGCGACAACGGGATGAACCCCTGTGCACCACATCGCTCGATAACCCACACGCTCTGCCCGTCGGGGTCGACATCGACCCCGGAGGTCGATCCCCATATGCGCCCGTCCGGCAGCTTGGCCCAGCTATCGATCGAGCGATAAGGATTAGGAAGCGAGTTCGTCGGTGCCACTGCCTGGTCGTAGGCACTGGAAGCCGCTGCGGCCAGCAGCGCAGCGAGCAAAAGTGCATGAACGTGGCCTGGACGTAGCCGCATGGTACCCTCCCTTTGGCCCTTTCTTGGGATCAAGCCGGTTGGTCCGGCACGGCCTAAAGCTCAAGCAGACTTAACGCTTAAGGTGCGTCTTTTTAGAGACCTCTGCAACCGCCTGTGCGATGGCTATCACACGCAAGCGACTGCCGCCGCGCACGAGCCCCTCGGGTTACGCTTCCCGCTCCGCAACGAAGCGTGCGCCGGCATTGAGAACGACGGCAGCCGCGCCAAACGATGCCAGCGCCGCTTCGGCCTCGGCGACGAGCGTGCGCAAGCGCGCACGCGCGCCCTCGGGCCCCAGCAAACCCACGATGGTCGCCTTGCCGGCCTCCGCGTCCTTGCCGGTCTGCTTGCCGACCAGTGCCGGATCGCCTTCGACATCGAGCAGGTCGTCGGCGATCTGGAAGGCCTTGCCGACGGCCGTGCCATAGCGATCGAGCGCATCGCGCTGCGCCGCGCTCGCCTGCCCGAGGATCCCGCCAGCGCGGCACGCGAACTTCAGCAGCGCGCCGGTCTTCATCGCCTGCAGCGTCGCAACTTCCGCTTCGACGAGCCGCTGCGGCACGCCGCCGTCGAAGCGGCCCTCGGCGGCGAGATCCAGCATCTGACCGCCCACCATGCCACCGAGACCGGCGGCGCGTGCGAGCGCCAGCACCAGCTCGATGCGCACTGCCGGGCTTGGATGCGTCTCCGGCCGCGCCAGAATGTCGAACGCAAAGGTCAAAAGGCCATCGCCGGCGAGAATGGCGGTCGCTTCATCGAACGCCTTGTGCGCGGTCGGCTGGCCGCGCCGCAGATCGTCATTGTCCATGGCCGGCAGGTCGTCGTGCACGAGCGAATAGCAATGCACGCATTCGAGCGCGACACCCGCCATCAGAGACTGCTCACGCGGCACCCCAAAGAGATTGGCGCTCTCGACCACCAGGAAAGGCCGGAACCGCTTGCCGGCGCCGAGGCTCGCATAGCGCATGGCATCGAGCAGGCGCGCCGGGCGGGCAAGCTCCTCGCCCGCCAAGGCCTTCCCGAGCAGCCGATCGAGCAGGCCTTCGGCGTCCTTCGCGACCTGATTGAGCTGGTCCTGGAACTGCTCTGTTGCGTTCACGCTCTCCCCTCAACCCCCTTTGGCGGCCGCCTTGTCTAGGCGGTCCGCCATCATTTCGCCAGTCCCAGCGCCGGGACTGGTTAGCGCCGATTTGAGGCCCATCTTACAGGGCTCCGGCGGGCCTGTGTGTCCCCTCGGAACTCCAGGATTACCACCAGCCGAGCGGCATCAGGGTGGCAATCGGGGCAGCGTTGGGCTTTATATGAAGCGAAGGAGCAGCCGCGGCCGCCATGACCAACGACCCTGCCGCCTTGCGGTCCGGAAAGGGCCATCGCGACGAGAACTTCCCGGTCGCGTCTCGGCTCATTCACCCGCGCCATCGCGGCATCATTCTGGCGTTTTACGAGTTCGTGCGGATCGCCGACGACATGGCCGACCATGCGAGGCTTGCGTCGCAGCAGAAGCTCGAGCTGCTGGATCGCCTGGAAGCCGGCCTCCTGGGCCGGCACGACGACATTCCCGAAGCAGTCGCTTTGCGGGTGGCTCTGAGCGAGCGCGGGCTCAGCCCCCGCCATGCTCAGGACCTCTTGACGGCATTCCGCATGGATGTGACCAAGCTGCGCTACCACGACTGGGACGAGCTGATGAACTACTGCAGCTACTCGGCCATGCCGGTCGGGCGCTTTGTGCTTGACGTGCATGGCGAGGACCGCTCGACCTGGCCCGCCAACGACGCATTGTGCGCGGCGTTGCAGATCATCAACCACCTGCAGGACTGCAAGAAGGACTATTGCGATCTTGATCGCGTCTACGTGCCGCTCGATGCGCTTGCCGGCGCCGGACTGGGCGTCAAGGCACTTGGCCAGGAACGCGCGTCCTCCGCGCTCCTATCCTGCCTGCATAAGCTTGCCGACCGGACCGAGCACCTGCTGCGTGGAAGCGATGATTTCCCGCACCTCGTGCAGGATCGGCGCCTCGGGCTCGAGATCGCGGTCATCGTGGAATTGGCACACCGGCTCACGAGCGTTCTGATGCGGCATGATCCGCTCAGCGAACCGGTACACCTCGGCAAGGTCGCCATGGCCGGCGTCGCAGCCGCAGCCATCGGCAAGTACGGCGCGCGTTCCATCGGCCGGCGCGGGCTCGCCCGCGCCCCCGTGGCCCGCGACCTATGAGCCTGCCGTCGACCGCCGGCCAAGAACCCAGCGCCGCCGCGCAGCGGGCGTCCGGGAGCTCGTTCTACGCCGGGATGCGCATCCTGCCGCGTGCCCAGCGCGACGCGATGTTCGAAATCTATTCGTTCTGCCGGGCGGTCGATGACATTGCCGACAGTTCGGGCCCACGCCCTGATCGGGTCGCACAACTGCAGACTTGGCGTTCCGACATCGCCGCAATCTACGCCGGCGCTCCCCCGCCGTCGCTCGGCGGACTCGCACAGGCTGTGCAGGCCTTCGGCCTCGATCAGGCGGATTTTCTCGCCGTTGACCTCGCTCTT
>Ga0081455_10009259_pt1 | contig 10142 bp, 12 predicted proteins | sample TabmetS3T2R1_FD_70207 | JGI IMG/M metagenome (GOLD analysis project Ga0081455, IMG submission 70207) | Tabebuia heterophylla rhizosphere microbial communities from the University of Puerto Rico - S3T2R1 | ecosystem: Host-associated > Plants > Roots > Rhizosphere ... | reverse complement strand
GTTCGAAGCAACCGCCATGAACTCGGCTGCGACGATTCCACCATCCGCCACCCCCGCCAGCACCGCCTTGAAGCGCTCCAGATCACCGCCAAGGTTTGCGAACCGGACTTCGGACGCCGGAATTTTATGCTGTTCAAGAATGGCGTTGACCAACAGATTCGGCAGCGAACCCGGCGCCGCCACCGCGATCGTCTTGCCCTTGAGATCCTCAACTTTGCGAATGCCCGACCTGACCACCAATCCATGAGGCACGCCGGGCCAGTCGCATCCGAGAATCTTGATGTCCGCGCCATGAGCGCCGGCCAGGATGGTCGCGCCTGGGCTCGATTCGATGCTGTCGAGTTCGCCGGCAAGCAACGCCTTGTGCGCGGTGGCGCCGTTCTTCAGCGGCACGATCTCGATCTTCAGCCCGTGCTGCGCGCCAAAATCACGCTGACCAACCATCAACATGAACCCTGCGTCGCCTTTCGGCTCGATGACTCCGTGTCTCCAGGATTTAAGATCCTGTGCCTCGGCCTGTGCGCCTAATCGGGCCAGAGTCAGCGCTATGGCAATACCTCGCGCGACGATCATGGCAGCCTCTCGAAGGCTCGGCGGACCAACCACATGACTAACGAAATGATCAGCGGTCCCATCTCATACCATCGATACGCGGATCGCCGCGAAAAGCATTTCGATCAAAGTCGAGGCTCATTCTCGGCATCTCACAAAGCGATCTTGCTCCATTGCTGCCGAGAATAATACGCCAGGTTTGGCGCTCAACCGGATCGGTGGCTGCAAATGCGCGGCATGCCAGGAGGGCTATATTCAGCTGTTTTTTGGGGTCACGAACAGACAGGTATTTGATGACTTCAATTTCGGCCGAGCGGGCAAGCTCCGCGAACTCCTGACACTCGTAATATTGCGTCTTGTGCGTCCAAACGGCTCTTCGAGCGTCGAACGGCGGTCTTGTCAGGTCGATTGCCCGTTCCGTCGAGTATCGCGCCGCGAATGCGGTGTATTCACCAGCTTCGGACGGCCACCCGGTTGCTGGGGATTCGGAAAAGAACACCAAACGCCAGAAACATAGTTCTGCAATTGCCGTATCTGGATTCTCGGCGCCATAAAAAACACCGCGCGTATGACCGGCTCGCCTGAAGCGGGACCCCCGCGGGTAGGGGGCGCCGTATCGGAATGGCGTAGAAAGCAGATAGTTCAACTGCCGGCATTCCGGTGGGACCTGCGGCTTCGATTTCTCGATCAGGTCCTCCAGAAGACTTTGTTCGGCAGCCGTGTCGGTCAGCTTGGCCGTCGATATTATGTTTTGAGCCTCGACGACCCTCCAGCATCGTCCACTTGCGCGCTGCGCACTAGACGATAGCTCGTCGCGAATCGAGATACTCAATGGCATTCGTTAGTCCAGAGACCGACTGAATGATCTCGAGCGGAATTCCATTCAGAACTGTATTTTTATTTTTTAGCCAGTCCGCGGCGATGGAGTCATCACCGCCAACAATTCCATCGAGCGCGCGGTAAAATCGTACAAAGAGCACAGCCAGTTCAAAGGCCTTGCTCTCCGACGGCAGCGAATAAGCTCCCTTGTACATGCGCGAAATCGTCGGCGCTGACAGACCGATGATCTTTGCGAGCACGTTGTTCTTGATTCCCAGCCGATCCGCAGCGCGCAGCGCTGCCTTGGTCACGACCCTCGATGTATCTGCAGCTCCGTGAGGCCGCGCCTTGGGTTTGTGGACCATAGTCATATTCCCAGAGAAATAATATAATAGACTGTTTTATGCAGAAAGGCAATGCCATTTCCATTGCAATTTATTTCCCGAATATTTCTCTGGTCATTCAAAACACCGGCGGACTAGCAAGCCCCGCCTGGCTTCGATACTACTTATGCGAGCATCGGGGCCGGGAGCGGTTGTATGGTTCAGCGCGTCGCGACAGTTGCCTTTGAGGGAATCGAGGCCCGTGCCGTCGACGTTCAGGTGCAAGTGGCGCCCGGCCTGCCCGCCTTCACCATCGTGGGGCTGCCGGACAAGGCTGTGTCGGAGGCCAAGGAGCGCGTGCGCTCTGCGCTCATTGCTTCCGGCCTCGCGCTTCCTGCGCGCCGCATCACCGTCAATCTCGCCCCTGCCGATCTGCCGAAAGAAGGAAGTCATTACGATCTGCCGATCGCGCTCGGACTGATGGCAGCGATCGGCGCCATTCCGCACGACGCGCTGAGCAGCTTCACCGTCCTCGGCGAGCTCGGCCTCGACGGATCAATCGCGCCGGTTGCAGGCGTATTGCCTGCTGCGATCGGCGCCAACGGCCGCGGACAGGGATTGATCTGTCCTGCGGCATCTGGCGCCGAAGCAGCCTGGGCCAGCCCCGAAATCGAGATCATTGCCGCACAATCTCTGATCCAGCTAGCCAACCATTTCAAAGGCACGCAAGTTCTGGCGCGTCCACAACCGAGGATCCGCGAGCGCGAGGGCAGCTCGCTCGATCTCGCCGACATCAAGGGGCAGGAGAGCGCCAAGCGCGCGCTCGAGGTCGCTGGCGCCGGCGGACACAATCTTCTCATGATCGGGCCGCCTGGTGCGGGCAAGTCGATGCTCGCGGCCCGGCTGCCGACGATCTTGCCACCGCTCTCTCCCGCAGAATTGCTTGAAGTATCGATGATCGCCTCGATCGCCGGGGAGATCGAAGGAGGCGCGCTCAACAATCGGAGACCTTTTCGCTCGCCGCATCATTCCGCATCGATGCCCGCTCTCGTCGGTGGCGGTCTGCGCGCGCGACCGGGCGAGATCTCACTGGCGCACAACGGTGTTCTCTTCCTCGACGAGTTGCCGGAATTCTCGGGCCAGGTCCTCGATTCGTTGCGGCAGCCGCTCGAAACCGGCGAAGTGGCCATCTCGCGTGCCAACCATCGCATCACCTATCCGGCCCGTTTCATGCTGATCGCGGCGATGAACCCGTGCCGCTGCGGACGCGCGAGCGACCCCGGCTACATCTGCAAGCGTGGCCAGAACATGCATTGTGCCGCGGAGTACCAGGGCCGGCTGTCGGGCCCGCTGGTCGACCGGATCGATCTGCATGTAGAAGTCCCGGCCGTGACGGCGGCCGATCTCATTCTGCCGCCTCCCGCCGAAGGCAGTCGAGAGGTTGCGGCGCGCGTGGCGCGGGCGCGTGACATCCAGGTCGAGCGATACGCCACTTTGGGCCTGAGCGACGTCCGCACAAATGCACAGGTGAGCGGACCTGTCCTCGAGGAGGTCGCACGAGCGGACTCAGCCGGCATGGCGCTCTTGCGCGATGCCGCGGACTCGATGCGCCTGACGGCGCGTGGATATCACCGGATCCTGCGGGTCGCGCGCACGCTCGCCGATCTCGACAGAGCCGAGCGCGTCGGACGCGTGCATCTCGCGGAAGCCTTGTCCTACCGGGCGCTCGCCGACGACGTGCGCCGAGCAGCGTGACTTACCGCCCGTCCGCTACGGAATTTACCTCGCCTTAACCAAGGCAATCGAAAGGTGCAACTGGTCGAAACAAGCGATCGCGGCGGGGACGAAGTTCTTGATTGGCAGCGGCCTGTGCCAGCAAACCGCTTGCAGCCTGACGCAGCTTTCCCCACACTGTCATAATTCCGTGGTCACTCCATGATGTAGGGCACATCAGCAATTCATCGCTGATTCGCGAGTTCGGAAATGAAGCCAAACACAGGGTTTTGGCGCATTCATGCCGAAAGGACCTGAACCCATGGTCACCCGCGCTTCTCTTCACCAGCAACGTGGCCTGTTTGAGCGATTTCGCCCGGCGCCGGGCGGCCTTGGCGTCCCTGGCATAATCCCGTCGCTACAGGCCTATGGTGGATTGCAAGCCTGGGCTGCCCGTGTTCACCGGCCGTCCCAAACGCTTGGCCGCGTCGGCTCCCTCGAGGTCAGGCTCGCGCACACCGCAGCCGAGGTGCGGCAGGCGCAGAAGCTGCGTTACCACGTTTTTTATCAGCAAGGCGCGGCCATCCCGAACCCGGGGCGATTGTTCGCGCGCCGGGATATCGATGGCTATGACGCAATCTGCGACCACTTGCTGGTTATCGACCACGCTGCACGCGACCGAAGCGGGCTCAACAAGCCTGTTGTCGTCGGTACATACCGGCTGCTCCGCCAGCCCCTGGCCGAAGAATATGGAGGCTTTTACACGGCGGGAGAATTCGATATCGGATCGCTGATCGCGCGCCACAGCCATCTTCAATTTCTCGAACTGGGCCGCTCCTGCGTGCTTGCCCCTTACCGCAACAAACGGACAGTCGAACTCCTGTGGCACGGCATCCATGCCTACTTCCTGCAGAACCGCTGCGACGTGATGTTCGGGTGCGCAAGCCTTGACGGGACCGACCCCAATCGCCTCACACTGCTTCTTTCGTTCTTGCATCATTATGCGGCAGCGCCGGAACCATGGCGCGCTCGAGCTTTGCCCGAGCGCTATGTCGAAATGAATCGCACGGCGAAGGAAACCATCGATGCCAAAGATGCCTTGCGGGCACTACCGCCGCTGATTAAGGGGTATCTACGCCTCGGTGCATATATCGGTGACGGCGCTGTCGTTGACTACGAGTTCGGCACCACGGACGTGCTGATCGTACTTCCGGTGTCGGCCATCAAGAGACGCTATTTCGAGCATTTCGATCTCAGCCGCCGCGCGGCCTAAGGCCTGCGTTGCTGGCCCGACTTATAATTTCCGCAACGAGACATTCTCGACCAGGTGGCTTTCATCTTTCTTCAGGATGAGGTCGGCCCGTTGCCGCGTCGGCAGAATATTTTCGTGCAGGTTGACCAGGTTGATGCGAGACCAGATCGACGATGCGGTTTCGATCGCCTCCTGATCGGACAAGCTCGAATAACGGTGAAAGTACGATTTTGGATCACGGAAAGAGGTTCCGCGCAAAGTCAGGAAGCGATCCACGTACCAGGCCTTAAGCACCTCCTCATTGGCGTCGAGATAGACCGAGAAGTCGAAGAAATCCGAGACGAAAGGAATCGCCTTTCCATCCTTCGGCAAGCGACCGGTTTGCAGCACGTTCAACCCTTCGACGATGAGTATGTCCGGCCTATCGACCTCGATCGATTGGTTCGGCATGACGTCGTAGAACAAGTGGGAGTAGATCGGTGCTCTTGCCGGACGCCGACCAGCCTTGACGTCGGAAAGGAAGCGCAGCAGCGCCGGCAGATCATAGCTCTCCGGGAAGCCCTTCTTTTCCATCAGGCCTTCGCGTTCGAGAACGGCGTTCGGATAAAGAAACCCATCGGTCGTGATCAGGTCGACCTTGGGCACATTCGGCCAGCGTGCCAACAAGGCTTGCAGGACGCGCGCCGTGGTCGACTTGCCAACCGCGACAGAGCCTGCAACGCCGATGATGTACGGCATCTTGGCATCCTCGGTTCCGAGGAAGCGTTGCTGTGCCCGGAAAAGCCGCTGTGTCGCTGCCACATACATTGAGAGCAATCGAGACAGCGGCAAATAGATTTCCTCAACCTCCGCCATATCCAGTCGATCGTGCAGCGAACGAAGACGCGTGACCTCTTCCGAGCCCAGGGTCATGGGAGTGTCTTCGCGCAACATTGCCCACTCCGCGCGCGTAAAATTACGGTAGGGCGACAGATTTTCTTCGGTACGTTGTTCCATCATTCGACTAGCTGCGCGGCCGTGACGCCTTCTCCTCGTGCCCGCTTCTTGCCGTGCGTTTCTCCAGCGCCGCCTCGACCTGCGATAAGGGGACGCCGCGCGCTTCAAGCAGCACGAGCAGATGATAAAGCAGATCGGCTGCTTCCGCGATCAGCCGTTCTTTGTCCTCCTGGACAGCGGCAAGACCGGTTTCGATTGCCTCTTCTCCAAGCTTCTTGGCGCAGTGCGCCACACCTTTGTCGATCAAGGTCCGGGTATAGGACTCCGCCGCGCTGGCTTTGGCCCGCTCGTGAATCAGCGTTTCCAGATCGGACAGCGTAAACTTGCTCATGATGGCCCCTTTTGGCGGCTCATAGCATTGTTGCGATCAGGGATCGAGCCGCATCGGCAGGCCAGATTTGGCCATATAGGCCTTGGCCTCGCGCACGCTGTGCTCGCCGAAGTGAAAAATGGAGGCTGCCAGCACTGCGGTTGCATGGCCGTCGCGAATGCCCTCGACCATGTGCTCAAGACTGCCCACGCCGCCCGAGGCAATGACCGGCACCGTCACGCTATCCGCTATCGCGCGCGTCAGCGGCAGGTCGTAGCCAAGCCTTGTGCCGTCGCGATCCATGGAGGTCAGAAGAATTTCTCCCGCTCCCAGCGCAACGACTTCCCTTGCGTATTCAATTGCGTCGAGGCCGGTCGGATTACGTCCGCCGTGAGTGAAAATTTCCCAACGATCCTTTTCGCCAGGCCTAGAAATTTTCTTGGCATCAATTGCCACCACGATGCATTGATCGCCGAATTTCTCGGCTGCCTCCTTCACGAAGGCACGCCGATTAACCGCCGCGGTATTGATAGATACCTTATCGGCGCCGCAGGTCAGGAGCTTCCGAATATCGTCGACCGTGCGCACCCCGCCGCCGACAGTAAGCGGCATGAAACAGGCTTCAGCTGTACGGGTCACGACATCATAGATGGTTTCACGCTTTTCATGGCTCGCGGTGATGTCAAGAAAGCAAAGCTCGTCCGCTCCCGCCGAATCATAGGCAACCGCCGCCTCCACGGGATCTCCGGCGTCGCGGAGATTGACGAAATTCACGCCCTTGACCACACGGCCATCTTTCACATCAAGACAAGGGATGACCCGGACTTTGAACATCAGACGGCAGGCCTCGCAGTCCTGATCAGGTTAAGCGCTTCGGCAGCATCGACCCGCCCGTCATAAAGGGCGCGGCCCACGATGGCGCCGGCAAGTTTTTTTGCGCGCGGCGCGACCAAGGCCTTGATGTCCTCGATCGACGCGACGCCTCCGGAGGCGATCACGGGAATACTCACCTCGTCGGCAAGCGCAATGGTGGCGTCCAGGTTGAGCCCCTGAAGCATGCCGTCCCGCGCGATGTCCGTGTATATGATTGCAGATACGCCGACGTCCTCGAACCGCCGAGCTATGTCGAGCGCGGATAACTGCGATGTTTCCGCCCAACCTTCGACGGCGACTTTGCCGTCGCGCGCATCGAGGCCCACCACGATGCGGCCGGGAAAGTCGCGGGCGGCCTGTTTGACGAACGGCGGATCGCGGACCGCCGCGGTGCCGATAATGACGCGTGAAATGCCTTTATCCAGCCAACTCTCGACCGTGGCGGTGTCGCGAATGCCGCCGCCGAGCTGGACCGGGACGCTCACCGTTTCGAGAATTCTGTCGACCGCAGCCGCGTTCATCGGCTTGCCGGCAAAGGCGCCATCCAGGTCGACGATGTGCAGATAGTGAAAGCCCTGTTGCTCGAACGCGTGCGCCTGTGCGGCGGGATCCCGGTGAAAAATTGTGGCACGAGCCATATCGCCCTGCTCCAGCCGAACGGCGATTCCCTCCTTGAGATCGATGGCGGGAAAAAGAATCACGGCTTCCACTTCAAGAAATTCGCGATCAGCGCCAGGCCCAGGCGCTGACTTTTTTCCGGGTGGAATTGCGTCCCGATCATGTTGTCGCGGCCGGCAACGGCCGTAAGCGGGCCGCCGTAGTCCGCCTGGGCCACCAGGTCTTCGTCCCCAGTGGTCTTCAACTCGTATGAATGGACGAAATATGCATGCAGTCCCCGCGGCCCGAGCGGTATCCCGTCGAGCAGAGGATGAGCTTTGAGTATATTCAGGGTGTTCCACCCCATATGTGGAATCTTCAACCCGGGATTCGATGGCCTAATGCGATCGACTTCGCCTGGCAACCAGCCCAGGCCCGGCGTCACCCGGTACTCGCGTCCGCGTTCCGCCATCAGTTGCATGCCGACGCAGATGCCGAAGAAAGGTGTGCCCTTTTTGCGGACACTCCGCTCAAGCGCGTCGACCATGCCCGGGATTGCATCAAGGCCGTGCCGGCAATCGGCGAATGCGCCGACTCCGGGCAGCACAATCCGGTCAGCGCGCGCAACCACTTCAGGATCGCCGGTGACTGCGATCGGCTGCTCATGCCCGCTTTCGCGAGCGGCGCGCTCAAAAGCCTTCGCGGCCGAATGCAGATTGCCTGAACCGTAATCTACGATAGCAACGGTCACCGTTGGGCTCCCGGCTCCGGAAACAATCCGATCACGTCCGACGGCGAGGGCGGCCCGCGCCGCACCGGCGGCGCATATTTTGGGCCGACGGATGCGGCATTCGTCGATGAATTTGCGACGCGCTTTGTCCATTCTGCAAAAAAGCGCTGTTCGGCAATTTCGGCGTCCTCGCCGACAACAAAGCCGAGCGTCCGCCAGCCACGGCGCGTCAGAGTCCAACGCCAGATAGTGGACGCCTCAAAACCTATGAAGAGAGCGATCAGAAATGCTGCAAGAAATTGCGCAGTGCCCGGCGCGCGCAACAGCGCAAGGCCGATACCCATCAAGCCAAAGCCGACGACATAGATCACAAGCGCAAGCCACAGGCGGTGCAGAAGGAGCCACAACGGCGCCAGCAGAAAAGCCCAGAAGTGAAAACCATCGCGCACGAACACAAAGCGCTCGGGAGCGCTCGTTGTCTCGCCTTCTCGGGGCAGCGGCGCGTGAACGGTGTAGGTGGGCATTGTCTGGTCCTATGGTCCAAATCTATTGCGCCGCGCATCCCGCGAACAGATCCGAGTCGAATCAGCCGCCGAGCGAACCTTTTGTAGAAGGTATTTCGTCCTTCGCGCGCGGATCGATGGCGACGGCTGCTCGCAAGGCGCGGGCCAGCCCTTTAAAGCATGACTCCGCGATGTGGTGATCGTTGGTGCCGTACAAAGTTTCGGCATGCAGCGTGATGCCGGCATTCATAGCGAACGCCTGGAACCATTCCTGGACCAGTTCTGTGTCGAATTCACCAATCTTGTCGCGCACGAATTCGGCCTTGAACACAAGAAATGGGCGGCCGGAAATATCAATGGCGACGCGCGTCAGCGCCTCATCCATTGGCACATGCACATCGGCATAGCGCGTGATCCCTTTCATATCGCCGAGGGCTTGTTTCACCGCCTGACCGATCGCGATGCCGACGTCTTCCGTCGTGTGATGGTGATCGATGTGCAGATCACCCTTGGCCTTCACCGTAATATCAATGCGCGAATGACGCGCCAACAGATCAAGCATGTGGTCGAGGAATCCGATCCCGGTCGCGACTGACGCACGACCTGCGCCGTCGAGGTCGAGTTTGACCTCGACTTCGGTTTCCTTGGTCTTGCGTTTTACCGAACCGCTGCGCATTGCTCGAACATCCTTGTTGGCGCGCCTTTTATCAGGGGTCTGTCGGATTCGCCACATCCGTCGCGCGTGGTTTGCAAACGCGCCGGAGCATGCCTAGATGGAGCAGATCGCGGGGCTTTTAACCATATGTCATCGAAAGAGCTTCCCTCCTGGCACGGCACGACCATTCTTACCGTCCGCAAGGGCGGCAGCGTGGTGATCGGCGGCGACGGCCAGGTTTCGATCGGGCAAACTATTGTCAAATCAAATGCCAAAAAAGTGCGCCGCCTCGGCAAGGGCGAGGTGATCGGCGGGTTTGCCGGCGCAACTGCCGACGCATTCACGCTGTTTGAGCGCCTGGAGGCCAAACTTGAGCAATACCCCGGGCAGCTGACGCGCGCCGCGGTCGAGCTCGCGAAGGATTGGCGCACCGATCGATACCTGCGTCGTCTCGAAGCAATGATGATCGTCGCAGATACGAACGTTTCCCTTGTGCTCACCGGCACGGGCGATGTGCTCGAGCCTGAGAACGGAGTCATGGGCATTGGTTCGGGCGGTAATTACGCCCTTGCCTCGGCGCGGGCCCTGCTTGATGGCCCGCTCGATGCCGAAGCAATTGTCCGGAAATCGCTTGATATCGCTGCCGAGATCTGCGTGTTCACCAACCGCAACGTCACGATTGAGACGTTGAAAAACGCCTGACCATAAAGCGCCGCATGTACGAGTTTCGTCCAATGACGTCCGCCGACCTGCCGCTCGTTCGCGGTTGGCTCGGCGAACCGCACGTTGCTCGGTGGTGGGGCAATTCGGAAGAGCAAT
>Ga0081455_10009258_pt1 | contig 10142 bp, 6 predicted proteins | sample TabmetS3T2R1_FD_70207 | JGI IMG/M metagenome (GOLD analysis project Ga0081455, IMG submission 70207) | Tabebuia heterophylla rhizosphere microbial communities from the University of Puerto Rico - S3T2R1 | ecosystem: Host-associated > Plants > Roots > Rhizosphere ... | reverse complement strand
TGAGCGCGAATACGACCGGCACGACCAGTTTACCAAGATCCCCGGCAAAATTCAGAACCCCCAGGGCGCTGCCACGCTTACGCCCCTCGTACTCGCGCGAGACGAACGCCGAGGCGACCGGGTGCTGCACACTGCCGCCAGCGCCAGCACATAACGTCAGCATGAGCACCTGGAGGAACGAACTCGCTACCCCGATGATCATTAATCCTAGCGCCACCCAGGCCATGCCCAGGGCCAGGAATGTGATGTCACCAAAGCGTTCGGCCAGCATAGCCATGGGCAACTGTAAGGCGGTGGACGAGCCTGTCAGGGCCGTTTTGAGAAAGCCTACCTGTGTATAGGACAAATTAAATTCTTTGGCAATGAGAGGGAGGACGGGATAGATAGCCACAAAACAGCCATCGTTGACCAGATGCATGAGGGCATTGGCGATGAGGGGACCGTGCTCCTTACGCACACTGGTACTACGGGCAGAGAGTCGGGCGATGGCACCACGCTTCACGGTGATTTGCATGATATGACCCCTTGTATCGAGAAGAAAGCATAGTGCTACCCCGGCTCGTGCGGGCTGCGTTCCAGGCTATTTCTCTATGCCGCTAACTCTAGAGGAGCCATGCTATAATGTGAAGCAATTATTTGGAATCAGTTAACAAACGTTAAAGTTATAGGTCTGTTTGCATGTATTCCTACCATCTCCGGGTTTTTCACGCTGTAGCCAAACACGGGGGCTATGCACGGGCAGCGCGGGAAGAACTCTTCATCAGCCAACCAGCGGTGAGTAAACACGTGCAGGCCTTAGAAGAGGAGGTGGGGGCAAAGTTGTTTTGCCGGGTTGGCAAACGACTGGAGCTCACGGAGGCCGGTGCTCTCGTCCTGCAATGTGCCGAACAGATGCACCTCTTGGATGAGGAGACTCGCCGTGCGGTGCGCGAACTGCAGGGCTTGCAACGCGGCACGCTACGGGTGGGGACCTCGACGACGGCGGGAACCTACCTCCTGCCGCCCAGCCTGGCGGCCTTTGCCCAACGCTATCCTGGCATCACGTTGTCCCTGGACTTTACCAATAGCCAGGGAGTGATGGCAGGCATGCTGGCACGGACATGGGATCTCGGAGTGGCAGGGGACATGGTGGAGCATCCCCAGCTCGAGGTGTACCCCTATTACACCGATCCGCTGGTCCTGATTATTCCGCCGCACCATCGCCTGGCAGCGCGGTCCAGCGTGACTTTAGCAGACCTTGCCCATGAAGCCTGGGTGCTGCGTGAGCCAGGCTCGGCGTCGCGTCACGTCGCTGAGCGGGCCTTGAGTGCGCATCAGGTGCCGTGGCAGCTCCGTCTGGCCTTGCCCAGCAATGAAGCAATCAAGCAGGCGGTCATGGTGGGGGTGGGCATTGGCATGGTCTCACGCCTGGCGGTGACGTCGGAGGCGCAGGATGGGCGGCTCCGCATCGTGTCAGTCTGCGACTTCCAGGTCGAGCGGCAGTTTAGTATTATCCGACGCAAAGATGCCCGACTCCCTGCCCCGGCAGAAGCCTTCCTCAGCCTCCTGTACCAACCGGGTTAATGGAAGCATTGAATTTTCTAATCTACCCTACGACTCCACTTACTCTTCCAGCCACCTGCCGAATGGACGCAGCGCATCGACGTGATCGAAGATGATCTTCATCGCGCCCGTAATTGGGATAGCGAGGATCAGTCCCATGGCGCCCCAGAGCCAGCCCCAGACGAGCAGGGCTATGGTCACCACAAGGGGATTCAGCTGGAGGCGCTTGCCGATGACTTTTGGAAAGAGTACGTTGATCGCAAACATGTCTAAGCCAAACACCACGGCGGCTACGGCGATCATCCCTGGGCCTGAGAGCGTGCCAATACCGGCGCCTAGCGGCGGTAGCATGGCGAGGATGGTGCCAAGATATGGTATCAGACTCAAGAACCCACTGAGGAAACCCAGAAAGTAAAAGTATGGTATCTTGAGCAAGCCAAACGCCAGCACGCAACCGCCGGATACGAAGAGGCCACAGAGCAGATTGCCGACAATGAAGCCATACACCATCGAGGCTATAGCACCGAGAGTCTGGTCGGCAGTACGGCGGTGTTCGGGACGGAAGAGCTGTACCGTGGCGACGCGCATCCGGTCTTTCCAACTCAGCATGAAGTAGACAAGAAATGGGATAAACGACAGCGCAATCAACAGCTCCGTGATGCCGCTGGCGCTGTTGGTCAGCCAATCCGTCCAGGTGCTCTGTGGGCTTACCTTTACCACTTCTCTTTCCTGCTCGCTCTCTGGCAGTATAGTCTCGGTGGTCTGCTTCAGCTGTTCCGTGCGTTGGCGGAACTGCAGCAGGGTCTCACGAATCTTGTAGGAATACTTTGGCAGGTCGTCTAGAAATGCAAGAGCACTGTTATAGGAAAAGTGGCATACGCCATACACACTGCCGAGCAGCAGCATGAGCGCAATAAACGAGCCGACAGCCCGTGGCACACGCCACCGTTGGAGGTGCCACACAATTGGCTCCAAAACAAACGCCAGCAGCAGCGCCGAGGCAATCGTGATCATCACCAGCTTGGCGACGTAGCAAACAGCAAAAACGATGACGACAGCGATGACGACCTGTGCCGCGGACGCTGTGGCCACGTGCGTCCGCAGGTCGCCAGGGATTTCCGCCTCCTGCTGTGCCTCATGAACATCCTCAATGGAGGCTGGCGCTAACTCATGCTTTTGAGCCGACATACGTGCTTTCCTCGCTGCTGGACTCTACTGCTTATAGCTGCCCTGCATACCAGGTCAATCTATCTCTCCGTAAGCAGGGTTAGATAATACGGAAAAGGTACAGCCAGATAATGATCCCAACTGGTACTCCAAGCAACTAAAGTGCAATACCACGCATAATTATCTCTTTTAAGCACACACGGTGATAGGATCCATGACAATACAGATTGCTATCTTAACTGCATGACTGCAATATTCTTGCCATCCAAGTGCCAGAGTATACACATGAGAAAGTAAGGGGTGTGCTCTGTAGCCCATAACAACACGCTGAGGAAGGTGTCCCAAGGGTTTTAGAGATTCGTATGGACGAGTGCTTCCTGTCCAAGGCTGGCTCCTGCAGGATACCCGAGTAGTGAACAGGAATGGCAGAGGGGTCTCTCAAATTGATACAGAGGGCTCAAGGCTCTGCCAGCAAAACGTGGTATAGATTTTGCTCTTCACCATCTTGAGTCCTGTGATATCTCTACTGCACCCGCTTTGCCAGTTCAGCGCGCTGAGACGCGGCACGGCAACGGCGAACCCTGCTCGCACCATTTCCGGAGGAGGAGTGCCATGGGGGTCAAAACCATGTGGAGCGTTGCCCAAAGCGCTCTGTGGGACTGGTGGAACGATAACTGCATGCGGCTCTCAGCATCCCTGGCGTTTTACACGGCGCTGTCACTGGCACCTCTGGTGATCATCGTAGTCGGCGTAGCGGGCTTGATCACCGAGCGGCAGCTGGTCGCTGACCAGCTCGAGCAGCAGATCGGGTTAATGATGGGCCTGCCGGGCCGCCAGTTGGTACATACCATCCTCGCAACGATGGAGCCACAGGGTGGCACACTGGCGGCCATGATTGGCATCGTGACGCTGGTCATCGGTGCTACGGCGGTCTTCGGTGAGCTACAGGCCGCTCTGAACCTCATCTGGGAAGTGAAGCCCAAACCTATCAATGGCGTATGGGCCAACCTCTGGAGCTGGCTCAGGCAGCGTTTCTTCTCGTTGGCGATTGTGCTCGCGATCGCCTTCCTCCTGCTGGTATCGCTCGCCGTCAGCGCCGCTCTGGCTGGTGTGGCACACTACCTCCAGGGGCCAGAGCTGACGCGGACGCTGCTCAGCCGTGGCCTTGAGGTCGTTGTCTCGATCCTGGTCATTACCTTCCTGTTCACGCTGCTCTTCAGATACGTACCGGATGCCGAGATCCATTGGCGCGATGTCTGGCTAGGTGGCTTTGTCTCAGCCGTGCTCTTCACCATTGGGAAGGTGGGGATTGGGTACTACATAGGCCGCGCCAGCATTGGCTCAGCGTATGGTGCGGCGGGGTCGTTGATGGCGCTGCTGGTGTGGGTCTATTATTCGTCGTTGATCGTCTTCTTCGGTGCCGAGTTCACACACGCCTGGGCTACGCGCCAGCGTACTGTAGAGCCCAAGTCCTACGCCGAGCCTGGTGCCGCACCACAGAAGAAGAGCGAAGCCGCCGCTGAGCAAGCCGCGCACGCTGAAGACTACGACTGCTAACCTGTCAAGTCGTGTTATGGATCATCTTCCAAATCGTGCCCTTGCCCCAGGAGGTGTTAGAAGCGTGCTTGACACCTGCAGGGAGATTTTCTAGAGTCTGCGCAGTGCCTAAGGATATATAGAAACAGTTTCCCTACGCCTCTCCTGGGGGGAGAGGCGTAGGGTTAGAGAGTCTATAGAAAGGGACTGCGGTGCTCGCCAAAGTGCTGAGCAGCACCTTACTGGGTGTAGATGCCTGGATTATTGAGGTCGAGGTCGATCTCGCCAATGGTCTACCGACCTTTACCACCGTAGGACTGCCCGACGCATCTATTCGTGAGAGTCGCGACCGCGTCAAAGCTGCCATGGTGAACAGCGGGTTTCCGTTCCCGCTCAAGCGCATCACGGTCAATCTCGCTCCAGCGCACGTGCGAAAAGAAGGCACGGCGTTTGACTTGCCCATTGCTCTGGGGCTTTTACAGGCGTCTGGGTACATCCAGTCCGATCAACTCCATACATACCTCGTGGTGGGGGAACTGTCCCTCGACGGCCGCGTCAAGGCCATTGCCGGGGCCATGCCCATGGCACTGGCAGTGCGCCAGACCGGGCTGCAGGGCATGATCGTGCCAGCCGAGAACGCTGCTGAGGCTGCCGTCATTGAGGATGTGCCCGTCTTCGGAGTGGCGACCCTGGCACAGGCCATTGGTTTTTTTAATGGGACAGAGACAATTCCGCAGACGCGGTGCGACGTCCAGACGTTGTTTCAGCAACAGGCGGTCTATCATGAGGATTTTGCTGATGTCAAGGGGCAGCAGCACGTCAAACGAGCCCTGGAAGTAGCAGCGGCCGGTGCCCACAATGTCCTCCTCGTTGGTCCTCCGGGGTCAGGGAAATCGCTCCTGGCCCGTCGTCTCCCGTCCATTCTCCCGGATATGAGCCTTGAAGAAGCCATTGAAACATCGAAGATCCACAGTATTGCCGGGTTGCTGAACCGCGAGCGGGCGCTGGTGGCAACGCGCCCGTTCCGGGCGCCACACCACTCCACCTCGGACGCCGGACTCATCGGTGGGGGCACTATTCCTGGGCCTGGGGAGGTCAGCCTGGCACATAACGGCGTGCTATTCCTTGACGAACTGCCGGAGTTTCGCCGCAGCGTGCTGGAAGTCCTGCGGCAGCCACTCGAGGATGCCCAAGTCACCATTGCTCGTGCTGCTATGACGCTGACGTTCCCGGCACGTTTAATGTTAACCGCAGCCATGAATCCATGTCCGTGTGGATTTGCCACAGATCCGCAGCACACCTGTGTCTGTTCTGCCCAGCAGATCCAGCGCTACAGGACGCGCATTTCGGGGCCTTTACTCGACCGCATCGATATTCATGTGGACGTCCCACCGGTGCACTACGCTGACCTGGCCTCGACTGCAGCGGCGGAACCTTCGCGACTGATTCGCGCCCGGGTCAACACGGCGCGAGAACGTCAGCGGAGTCGCTTTGGCGGGATGACAGTGCCGCACAACGCGGCGATGGGAGTGCGCGAGATTCGCCAGTTCTGTACGCTCGACGGCGCCGGAGAGCGCCTGCTGGAGCAGGCCATGCGACACTACGGACTGAGTGCCAGGGCATACGACCGTATTCGCAAGGTGGCCCGTACTATCGCGGATCTGGCGGACGCCGAGACGATCACAACGGAGCACCTGTCAGAAGCGATCCAGTATCGTACGCTTGAGCGAGGGTAAAGAGACTCTTGAGACCTTAGAGACGGTCTCTGAGAGTCTTTGGGCCACGCCGAGCTTCCCTGGCTATGTGTGGCTGCTTGTGCCGATAGACCATAAGATAGGCATACGCATTGCTTCTCAGCCTGATAGAGAGGGCATCAGACAGCGGGGCCTGGTGTAGCGTGTCTGTCCACGTGTCGAGTAGAAAGGATATCATGTGAGCGGCTCACTTACGGGTGTGCGTGTCATTGATCTCACCCGCGGCGTGGCGGGTCCCTATGCCTCGCAACTCCTGACAGACCAGGGGGCGGATGTGATAAAACTCGAACCGCCGGGCGGTGATCCGAGCCGACACTTCGGACCGTTCCCACACGACACCCCCCATCCGGAGCGCTCAGGGCTGTTTCTCCATCTGAACCGCAACAAGCGCTCGGTTGTCGTTGATCCTGCGAGCGACGATGGCGCCGCACTGATTCGCACCCTCACTGCCGAGGCACATATTGTCCTGGAAGACTACGCGCCCGGGTCGGCAGCCCGGTGGGGGTGGGGCTGGCAGACGTTGCACATGGCGAATCCTGCTATGGTCATGACCTCGATCACCCCATTTGGACAGACCGGGCCGTATCGTGACTACCGCGGCTCGGAGCTGACCCTGCAAGCCATTGGAGGACCGCTGTACACGAACGGGCACCAGGACCGGGAACCCCTCAAGCTGGCAGGCCATTATGCCCATTACCACGCCGGTATCGTGGCAGCGTTGGCCACGTTGATCGCGCTACGTCGGGCTGAGGCGACCGGGGAAGGCGACTGGATCGATGTAGCGGTCCACGAGTGCCAGGCCGGTTGTCGCGACCGTCAATCGATGCATCTTACGATTGCGGCGTATACGGGGCTGGCGGTGCGGCGCTTGAGCGCGGCTGAATTTCGTATGGGGGCCGGTGTGCGCTCCTGCCGTGATGGATACGTCAACATCATGGGCGCAGCCAATCGCTTGCCGCGTCTCTTACGCTTGATCGGCCGTGCCGACCTGCTCGAGCATCCGCAACTCATGGCGCCACCAGGCACCGTGCCTAACGACCTCGTGGCCGAGGTCGAGGGGGCCTATGCCGCGTGGCTCAAGAACATGACGAAGCGGGATGTGGTTGCCGCGGCACAGGCAGCAGGTCTCCTCGCCGGGGCGGTCTATACCGTGGCGGATGTGATGCAAGACCCGCACTTTCAGGCGCGCCACGTCTGGGATACTATTGATCATCCGGCCACCGGCCCGCTGCAATACCCGGGCCGGCCGTTTATCTTGAGCCGCTCGCCACGGCATACACCACAGCGAGCGCCGCTCCTTAATGAGCATGCGGACGACATCAAAGCGACATTGGCCCCATCACCTCGCCGAAGCGTACAGGCACGCCAGGACGCGCCGCTCGGGCTGCCGCTCGCCGGACTGCGTATTGCCGAAATTACTGTGGTCTGGGCCGGACCGCATGTCACCCAACTCCTGGCCGAGTGGGGCGCTGAGGTCATCCGTGTCGAGCCAGCAAACAAACCTCAACCGTATACCCGTGGGATGGAAAACGTTCCGACCCGTGCACAGGCTAATGCACTTGCCGCCAGGGGTGTGCCGACGCGCCTGGTGGCCAATGATCCGGGCTCGGATCCCTGGAATCGCAATGCCTCGTTTAACACACACGCGCGCCATAAACGGTCCATGACCTGCGACATTATGACCCCCGAGGGCCATGAGGCACTCCTGCGCCTGCTGACACATTGCGATGTCCTGGTTGAAAACAATGTCCCGGAGACGATGGATAAGGCCAACATCCGTTGGGAAGAACTCCACGCGCTCAATCCACGCCTGATCATGCTGCGTATGCCCGCCTTTGCGCTCGATGGTCCCTATCGCAACTATCGCGCCTTCGGCCTGCATGTCGAAGCGCTGATCGGCCACACGCATCTACGCGGTTATCCGGGCGAGAGCCCGGCCATACTGAGCGAATCGCTGGCCAGCGATGGCATCGCCGGTGTGCAAGGGGCAGTCGCGGTGATGATGGCGCTGCGACACCGCGAACGCACCGGGGAAGGGCAACTGATTGAGATGCCGCTGACGGAAGGCTTCCTGCCCACCCTCGGCGAGTTCATCATGGAGTATACGATGAACGGACGCGATACCCCTACACAGGGGAATCGGCATCGCTGGCATGCGCCGCACAATGTGTATCCCTGTTGCGGCGATGACAACTGGATCGCCATCGATGTGGGGACGGAGGCAGAATTTGCCGCCCTGTGTCAGGTGCTCGGGGCCATGCACCTGCTTGATGATACGCGTTTTCACTCGGCACAAGCGCGTCTGGAGCACGTCGAAGCGCTCGACCAGGCCCTCGCCGCGCTGACGCGTGGTCACGACAAAGAGCACCTGTTTCATACGCTACAGGCCGTTGGCGTGTGCGCCGCTCCTGTGCGCAATGCGCTTGAAGTCCTGGCCGACCCCCAACTCAATGCCCGCGAATTTTTTGTCGCCTTGCCGACAGCCGACGAGCAGCGTCTGTATCGCTATCCCGGACTGATGTTTCGCATGGCACGGACGCCGAACACACTGCGCTCAGGCCCCGTACGACTAGGCGAACACAACCGTGAGATCTATTGCGACTTGCTTGGATATACACCGGAGCAACTCGCCGCTTTGGAGTGCAAAGGCCTTGTGGGCACCACGTATCCACGCGAGATCTGGCGTCCCGAATAGTCTCCGGCATGGTCAATGCTCCCGCAGTACACCTGGCGAACCTACTCCTCCCATAGAGGAAGAGAGCCAGCCTGGTCTGCCGGCTCTTACCCACCCTGGACGCCCTGGGTATTGACATACAGGGCATACAGCGATTGGGACGCCGCCATGAACAGGCGGTTGCGGTGAAGTCCGCCGAAGCACACATTGGCACAGCGCTCGGGCAAGGCAATACGACCGATGGGCGTCCCGTCCGGCGCAAAGACGAGCACCCCATCCAGCTCTTCTGTGCCCATGCCCCAGCCACACCAGAGATTGCCATCGATATCACAACGCATGCCATCTGGCGTGCCTCCCGGCCCGGCGTCGATCACGACCCGTTTGTTGCGCAGTTCTCGGCCATTCGCCGTCACATCGTACGCCAGGATCTTGCGATGCGGGACAGCCCGGGACTCGACGACGTACAGGAGAGACTCGTCTGGCGCAAAGCAGAGCCCGTTGGGGCCAAGGACGTCGTCCGCCATAACGTTGGCCTCCCCTGTCTCGCCGTCGATACGGTAGATATGCTGCCCCACTTCAGGCGTGGCCTTATAGCCTTCGTAATACCCCAGAATGCCGAAGATCGGATCAGTAAACCAGATGGAGCCGTCGGATTTGACCACCACGTCATTGGGGGAGTTGAGGCGGTGGCCTTGCCAGGTGTCCATCAGCACCGTGAGGGTGCCGTCGTATTCGGTGCGCGTCACACGGCGGCCACCGTGCTCGCAGGTGATTAGACGGCCGTGCCGGTCACGAGTGTGACCATTGGCAAAGTTGGACGGCTGCTGAAACACACTGACCGTGCCGGTGGCTTCTTCCCATTTGAGGACGCGGTTGTTGGGAATATCGCTCCACAGCAGGTAGCGCCCATCGCCAAACCAGACCGGGCCTTCCGACCAGCGGCACCCGGTGTACAGACGCTCCACAGCGGATTGCTTCAGCCAGTATTGTTCAAAGCGTGGATCAAGCGCGGTGATGGCCGGATCAGGGTAACGTGGATGCAGACGCCAACCGGCCGTGGTTGGAAAAGCGGGATCGGTAGACATGATCAGGTTCTCCTGTGAGAGGCACTCGGGGATGCATCATGACAACCAGATGGCTGTTGTGCAGGCCAGATAATGGCTTGCGGTATCAGTTGATGTAAGGAGATTGAGCGCGTACTACAGAGCGAGAAACAGACGTCGCAACTACTGCAAGACTTGCCTTGTGAGGGCATGATCAGCATCCACGGAACGTGCGATGGCTCTGCTCCAGAGCCAGGCATGATCCCGCTACCCTGTCCCTTTCCACCCGGGTACACAGGATACGCGCTACCCTGATCGCTAGCATGCGTGTCCTCCGCCTCACGAGAATCAAGGCTTATTGATCGACAAGTGGGGGTACGAAGAACGCGGGATAGCGCTCTAGCAAATCAAGGATAGTTGGTGAAA
>Ga0081455_10009257_pt1 | contig 10142 bp, 7 predicted proteins | sample TabmetS3T2R1_FD_70207 | JGI IMG/M metagenome (GOLD analysis project Ga0081455, IMG submission 70207) | Tabebuia heterophylla rhizosphere microbial communities from the University of Puerto Rico - S3T2R1 | ecosystem: Host-associated > Plants > Roots > Rhizosphere ... | reverse complement strand
CAGCATCACGCTGATACTCCACCGAGTACCGACGCCGCTTCTGCGACCCAGCCATGACAACAACCTTCCCGCGAGACCAACCGCCTCGCCAGTCAGGTGTCCGTCAAACGGGGGCAAGCCCAAACCAGTGCTTGGCGCCGTGGCGCGATGATGGTGGCATGCCTGGCGATGTTGACTGCTGCATGCGGTGGTGCCACACCGAAGCCGCCATCGACAGTGGCCGGCGGGGGCAATGAGCAACGCGCCATAACCAAGTCTCAACGGTTCGACGCCCTGGACATCTCGGTGGTTCTCAAGTCGAACCGCGTGGCGAGCGGCAAGAGCCTTTACAGCCGTCTGATCGTCGACAACGCGTCGGATACGGCGGTAGTCGACCCCGCCTGCTGGATCGAACGGGTGCATACGCCTTGGTGCCAGTGAGTGATCCCGATGCCGAGGTCTGGGTTCAGCCCGTCGCCGACTGCGGTGGGCCGTACGAGATGAAGCCCGGGTTCCACGCGGAGTACAGCGGCCCGGACTTCCTGGCGCATACCAAATACGGCGACCCGCTCCCGCCAGGTGAGTACCTGGCCGTCCTTGAGATTCGGGGCCTTTCGCAGCGTCTGGAGTATCCCGTGACGGTGACACCATGATGCGTGACGGTCAGTCGGATGCACCGCTCGGATCGCGGGATGACAGTGCGCTCAGGTCGGCACCGTCGGATCAGTGCCGGCTAGATGAATGAGCCCTGGCTGGCCGTCGTGGATCAGTTCCACGTAAAGGGCGAACGTTTGCTCAGGCCTGGCCGTGGTTCTGGCCCAATCGAGAACCTCGTGAACATCGCTCGCACCACGAACCCGGTACTCCTCGCAGTGATAGCCCACCTGTTACTGGGGGACTCCCGGTGGAGCAGTCGGCTGATGCCAGAAGTAGACCCGATATACCGGCTGATCGACTTCCCACTCGATGTCTCGGGGATCCACGCACTCAGGGATCACCAGCTCACTCTACGAACGATGTTGCAGACACGCCTGTCATCGGCTGCTTGTTTCATTGACGGTACGGCCGGGACTGGCGAGTCTCGGTTGAGGTGCTCGGGGTTGTCGCTCTCTCATCGGCTGCCCACGGATCGCGGATCCGATTGGTGCTTTTCACGCTTTGCCTCGCGCTGCTAGGCTCCGGCGACGCCATCGGTGCGGTGGCGCGCGTCATGGGTGGGATGCATGTCTCGTTGGGTTCCTGCGGTGGTCGTCTCCTTGGTGGGGGTGCTGGGCGCGTACGCCGGCACTGCGATGGGCGTTGGCCCGTTGGCCGAAGCGGCGGCAACCCTGGAGCTGAGCCTTACCGGACCCGATCGGGTCGAGCCCGGGGCTGAGATCAAGGTGACCGGTGTTGTCATCGCGGACGGGGTCCCGGCGCCGGGCGTACCGATCTTGCTCACCAGCGAGTGCCGGTACCCACTGCAGAACGGCGACCATCGTGTGCTTCTAACCACCGACGAGGACGGCACATTCACCCAGACGGCGACGGCAGCGGCATGCAGTCTGTACTGGTACCAGGCTGAGGTCGCAAGCAACCAGTGGCCGTACGACCGCAAGGAGATCGAGGTCTGGGTCAATCGCACGCACCCCACGTTGACTCTGGAGGCACCGTCGGAGGCCATCGGCGGCGACACCGTCGATCTTGCCGCCACCTTGACGACGGACGAGGGGCCGGTCGCGGGCGAGGACATCACCATTGGCGTGGACCGACCGGACGGCACCGAGCAACGGGCGACCGTGACGACCGGGGACGACGGGGTCGCCATGTGGCACGACGTGGTTACTCAGCCTGGCCGGCACCAGTACCGTGCCACGTACGACGGTTCGGTCGAGCTCGAGCACACGGCCAACATCACTAGCCAGGCCATTTATGTGACCCAGCTCGTCCCCGAGTTGACTCTCAGTGGGCCAGACACCGTGGCGTTGGACGAGACATTCACCCTGACCGGAACCCTGTCGGGTCCGGACCTGCCGGCAGACGTTCAACTGCGGGAGCCCGGCGGTCAAACGCGGTCACTGACCACGGGTCCGGACGGTAGCTTTGCCGCGACGGTCACCGCGACGCTGGGCGGCACCCCAGGGTGGAGCGTCCGGTATCCAGGGTCAGTCCGGTATCAGGCAACCCTAGCCAGTCACACGGTCACCGTCCCGAAGCTTCCGACGTCGTTCGTCGACCTGAAGCCCGCGACTGCCCTCGTCGTCGGTGAGTTCAGCATCACGGGTCGGCTGACCGGCGTCGACGGCCCGGCCCAGGTGAAGCTCACCCCATTGACTGGTTCCGGCAGCATCCAATATGCGACGACGGCCGCGGACGGCACTTTCCGTGTTCTTGCCGATGCGAATCAACCCGGAGCGAAAGAGTGGCGCCTGGACTACGCGGGCGACGGCCGGCACGCTGCGGCGACGGCCGTCCACACGGTCGACATGCAACAGATCCCGACGACGCTCACGATCGACGGGCCGGTCACTGCCGACCTGCTCGACATCGTGACGCCCACCGGCAGGCTCACCGGCACGAGCTACCCAGGCGAGGTTCACATCGTGTCGCCGTCGGGCATCGAGATGACGCCTCGAGTCGACCCTGGCGAGACCTTCTACCTCCCGCAGAAACAGCTGACGAAGGCCGGACCGGCTACCTGGACCGTGACCTACCGAGGCGATGCAGGATATGCACCAGCGTCGGCCACCTACACGGTGTGGGTGCCGTACACGCCCACAATCTCACTGAGCGCCGACCGGCAGACGTACCCCGTAGGCCAGACCGCATCGATTCTCGTGAACATCTCGAACACCGACAATCGGGCCGTCACCGTCACCGCCACCCGGTCCAACGGCTTCTCCCGGGTGCTCTACAACGGGACTGTCGCGCAGGACGGGCTCACGCTGTCGCGCCGGATGACCTACACCGAGAAGATCGTTGTCAGCACGGCTGCCGATGCGACGCACAACGCGGCCCAGAGTGAGCTGACGCTCAATGTCCGCCCGGACCTCACCACCACACCGCTCTCGCCGGTCACCTACAGCGGCGACGTGGCGATCTACCGGAACTCCGCCCACCCGGCCTTCGCGGCACGTACCACACCCGTACGCCCTGGAGTGTGCATGCGCTTCCGGCTTCAGCAGTACAGCTCGGGCTCCTGGCAGACGGTCAAGGACTCGAACTGTCGTACGACGGACAGCACGGGTGAGGCGCGGTGGCGCTACCGTGACGACCATTCTGCCGGGGTCGCCTACCGAGTCCGGGCCAGCTTCGGTGGCGATGCCCTCAACCTGGACGCCACGGCGCCATGGGCAAGGTTCCGCTTCCGCCGCTGACGTCTAGCCTCCTGGACATGCAAGCGCCCGGGCTTGGCCGCCGCGCGTTGGGCGTCGGGCGACGGAAGATCACGTCCACCGCGCGTACCACGATTGGCCTCGCCCTGACGTACCACGGGCTGCGTCTCACCGGTGCTGCCCTCGCCATGGTCGATGACCGCCAGCATTGGCCCCGCGCGGCGTAGAGCCAGAAGTCCTTCTAGATCCACAAGGCGGACTGACTCCCCGACGACCCCGAGCCAATGAGGTTCGAACGTCGAGGCCCAGGGGTCGCCGTCGGGTGCCCAGTTGCCGGGAGCAACGCGGGCACCCTGGGAGGAAAACACGCCCAGCACAGCGGACCGTGGATCCCTGGACGTGCGCCTACGAACTTTCTACGCCCGAGACCGCCAGTGACCACAGTGGCAAAGGTCCCGCGTCGCCTCTTGTGGTGACCGGCTACTCGACGCGACGGTCTGATCCCTCGTCTCAAACGCCACTCCGGGCCACACCTGACCCTGCATCCCCGCGGCTGCCAAGGGTTATCAGGAGGCGATTCCACGTCTTTCTTCGCGATGGATATGTGACGCTAATGGTTTATGGTTTCGTGCGTCGGGTATTTCGCATTTCCCAGCCGCACGTTCGGGCTGTAGTGGCATTTGCTGTAGAACCCTTGACCTAAAGCCTGACTATTACATGCTGACACAGAGTTTCTATATTCCCGACCGTTCCTAGCCGGCTGATCGACGGCTACCGGTCGTTGGCCGATCGTCCGGGGAGCTCCGGCGCTCGTCGGATTGGTCGCCCGCTGCGGGCGGGGCGCCCTTGACATCAGGCGAGCGAGATTCCGCAAGCCTGGGATGAACACTTCGCACGGATAGCGGGAGGCTGGGCGGCACCGAACCAGGGCGGCATCTCAGCGGTCCTGGACCAGCAGTTCGACACCGCGCTCGAGATCCTTCGGTCCGACCTGGTGCCGATCCTCGAACCAGAGGTCGACATTCACAGCCCGGACAAGGCCGACGCGGAACTGATCCTCGAGCAAGGCATTGCAGCGAGGTTGGACGTGGTGCCGGACGGCCATCAGGTGATGCTCAAGCTCAGCCTCCCAACCCAGGACGGTCTCTACGCGAAGCTGGTCCACCACCCGAAGGTGATGAGGGTGCTGGCGCTCTCCGGCGGCTACTCACGCAGGGAGGCATCCGCCCTCCTGGCCCGGAACCCAGGCGTGGTCGCCAGTTTCTCCCGGGCGCTCACAGAAGGCCTCACCGCAACCCAAAGCGACGAGGAGTTCGACACCATCCTTCGCGACGCGGTCGTGGAGATCGCCGCCGCCTCATCCGATTAGGCGGCGGCTCGCCTACTATCTCCGCGTCCGCGTCGCGACCGGCACGCCCGCGCGGATTGCGGCGTGACCCAAGGTCGGATCCCGTTCCCGCAGTGATGGGGGTTGCCGACAAACCGCAGGCCCAGCGGAGTTTCGCGGGTGTGCCTGGCCGTTAGCCGCCGACGGACAGAGTCTCTTGGCCCCCGAAGGTCCCGAAGGACATGACGAACGTCTCCTGAAAGCGGGCCGGGCCGTCAACCAGGATTCGTAACGTCAAGGTCGTAGGAACAACCCGGCGACTTGCACCGTGACGTCGGGCTCCGAACCAGGAGAAGACATGCCGAGACTGACAATCACCGCCACGTCCAGCGAGGCCGGCCAGTTACGACGCGGACAACCCGGAAGGCCGCCCGACAGAAGGCGGCCGAGATGCGTCGCGAGGCCAAGCGTCGCGAGCGTCGCCGCCAGCGGCTGACCACCACCGCGATCGTCGGAGGGGCCGCCGTCCTCGGCACCGCCATGATCCTGGCTGCCACACTCGGCCGTTCCAGCGATGACGACAAGGTTGCGGTCGCCGACGAGCTGGCCGACGTCAGCGGATTGGGAACAGCGGCGCCGCCACCGTGGCCGGCCCCTACCGACGTGTCGGCCAGGGTGGCGGCGGCCGGGCTGCCACTAGGTCCGGAGGCGACCGCCGAGCATTACCACGCCCACCTCGACGTGATCGTCGACGGCAAGGCAGTGCCGGTGCCGCCGAACATCGGTGTCGATCCGCAGTCCGAGTCGATGTCGCCGCTGCACACCCACGAATCGGACGGCGTCGTTCACATTGAGGCCAGCCAGAAGGGTCAGACGTTCACCCTGGGACAGCTCTTCACCGAGTGGGACGTCTGGCTCACGGCAGACCAGGTGGGTGGCCTCGAGTCCGGCGGCGCCAACGCGCTGGCCGTGTACGTCAACGGAGAGAAGGTCGACGGCAACCCGGCGCTGATCAAGCTCCAGCCGCACCAGGAGATCGCCGTCGCTTACGGGCCGTCCGACCAAGACGTCGACGTGCCCGACAGTTACGACTTCCCGCCGGGCGAGTAACGAAAATCTCAGCCGGACCGGGAGTTCATCAGCAGCCGGACAGCGTCGCCGGGATTCCGGTGCCTGACAACGCCGCCGCAGCCGCAACCCCGTCACGAACGAGTGGGAAGTGCAGCACGTCTTGGACGGTCATGTGGTCGCGGAAGTATGGATCCCAGCCGACCGGGAAGTGCATCCCGCGGCGCAACTGCTTCTCGGTGGAGTGTTCGAGGGTTCGGGCGAGGCTTTTGGGTGACCGGCGCCGTTCGTCCCTAGCCAGGACCGTGCGAGCGGCGCTACGGTCACACGGGGCCACCTCTTGACATCGCTCTGTCACCGAGGAGGGTCGTCGTGAACCGACGCCACCGCTTCTACGCTCTCGCCTCCGCCGCCGTGCTGGCCGTCACCACCGCCAGCCTCGGCCCACCGCTCGCCACTGCGGCGGGCGTGTCCGCCTCCGGGCCGAACGGAGCCGCCGCTGCGGCTGATCCGCCGGCCGACCAGGCCATCTTGTTCGCGTCCGACGGCATGCGGCCGGACCTGGTGGACAAGTACGCCGCCGACGGCGCCATGCCGACGATGAAGGAGCTGATGCAGGACGGGGTCACCGGCGAGAACGGGTTGCAACAGGCGTTCCCACCCAACACGGGTGTGGGCTGGTCGTCGCTTGCCACCGGCACCTGGCCGAGCGAGCACGGCTCGACGAACAACACCTTCCATCGCACCGGTGAGGGCAATTTCAACAACTCAACCAGCTTCTCCGCCACCGGCATTCTCCAGGCCGACCACATCGCTCAGGCGGCCGAGCGGGCCGGCAAGTCGGTCGTCTCGGTCGAGTGGGTGGGCGCCAGGTCGCTGGTGCCCGCGCTGCAGGGTCCGGTTGTCGACTTCCGCAGCTTCTTCTCCCGGCGCGGCATCATGCTCAACTACGACCTGCCGGGTCAGCCGGCCGGCGCCAATGCGTTCGGTGTCGACTACCAGCGGGCCGATCTGCAGCCGGCAAGTGGGTGGACGAACGTGCCGGACTCGTTCAGCCCCGCGCGGCAGCAGCAGTTCACGCTGACCACCACCTTCGCGGCGGCGAACCCCACTCGTGTGTTCGATCTCTACATCTACGACTCCACCGACGACGGTCAGACCAACTACGACCGGGTCGTCATCACCCCCACTCAGGCCAACAAGGACGGCTCAGCTGCAGTGGCCAACCTGGCGCAAGGCGACTGGCAGGACGTCAAGGTCGGGCTGATCGGCCCGAACGCCGGCCAGACCGCCGGCTTCTACGTCAAGGCGATCGACATCGCGCCGGACCTGTCGAAGTTCCGGATCTACTTCACGTCGGTCTCCCGAGTGAACGCGACGTACAACGCGCTCGGCCCGGCTGGCTCCGCTGCTTTCGCCGAGACATTGGCCAGTGACTTCCCCACCTCGACGGCAGCCGACTTCGCACCGCTGGAAGCAGGCATCGTCGACGAGGACACCTACGTCGAGCAGGGTCTGATGTGGGCCGACGCCCACCGCGCGTACCTGCACTACATCTTCGACGACCTCGGCGTGGACCCCGATCTGCTGTTGCTGGGCGCGCCGACGACCGACGAGTTCAGCCACCAGTTCATGGGCCTGATCACGCCGACGGACATCGACGGCAAGCCGAACCCCTTCTACGACGACGTGACGGACGACGACATTCCCGACGGCCGGGTCGCCGTCCGTGAGGGTTACATCCGATCGGCGTACGTGGAGGCTGACGACACCCTCGCCCTCGGCCGCGAGCTGATGGGCGACCCCGACGGTACGGACACTTTCGTCTCGTCCGACCACGGCTTCGCACCGCAGTGGTACGCGGTCAACGTGAGCAAGGTGCTCGTCGATCTCGGGCTTCAGGAGCGGGAGCAGAGCGGCAACTGCCGTAAGGCGGCGAACGATCCCGGCACGACGACGCCGGGCGACACGCTCGCCAAGGAGTGTCATGCCGGCGGCACGGCGCAGATCTACCTCAACCTCGCCGGACGAGATCCGGCGGCCGGCAACCTACCCCAAGTGCCCGCGGACCAATACGACACAGTCAGACAACGGATCGTCAACGCGTTCCAGAACCTCGACGACCCGAACCTTCCGGGCAAGCAGAAGGTCGTCCTTCGGGTCATGCTCAAGGAAGACCTGCGCGACGTCGACGGCACAGATGCCCTGCATCCGACCCGCAGCGGCGACGTCGTCGTCGTGTTCCGGCCGCCGTACCAGACCGATGCGCAGACGCCGGGACAACTGGTCGCGCCGTCGCAGTTCTTCGGCCAGCACGGCTACCTGCCGGACCTGGTCAACCTGAAGCGCAACATCAACATGCACGGCACATTCATCGCGGCCGGTCCGGGGATCGACGGTGGCCGCACGGTCGAGGGCGTCCGCTCCATCGACGTCGCGCCGACGCTGTCGTACCTGCTCGGGATCCCAGGTCCGCAGAACGCCCGCGGGCGGATCCTCTACTCGATCCTCGACAACCGGAACAGCCTTGCCGAGGCGACCTTCCTCGACATCAGCGACTACCACGGTCAGCTCACACCGGTTGCCGAGGCCGCCGACACGCTCAGCGGTGGCGGTGCCAGCAACCCGACCTTCAGCATCGGTGGATCGGCGTTCCTGAAGCCGTGGTTCGACGCCTTCCGGGAGGAGGCCCGCAACGGCAGCCTGACCGTGACGGCGGGTGACGCGGTCGGCGCCACGCCGCCGATTTCTGCCTTCTTCGAAGACCGTCCGACTATCGAGCTGATGAACATGATGGGCTTCGATCTCGACGGCCTCGGCAACCACAACTTCGACCGTGGAGAGGAGTTCCTGCGTACGGAGTTGATTCCGCTCGCCGACTACGACTTCCTCTCGTCCAACATCGTCGACGACAACGGCAACACGCCGGCCGAGTGGGCGCCGTCGAAGATCGTGCGATTCGGTGGCCAGAAGGTCGCGATCGTCGGCTTCTCCAACGAGGACATCCCCGAGTTGACCAAGCCGGGCGCGCTCGGGCCGTTCCATGTCGAGCCGCGGATACCGACCGTGCAGGCGGAGATCGATCGGCTCGTGGCCGCGAATCCCGATCTGGCCGCCGTCGTCGTCATGGGTCACGACGGCGCGACGGCCGGGACGCTGACCAATCCGACCGGTCCGATCGTCGATCTCGCGGACGCTCTCGACGGCGTCGACCTCGTCATCGGAGACCACACGAACTTCCAGGTCGTGACGACCCGATCGAACGGCTCGCTCGTCGTCGAGAACCTCAGCAGAGGTGTGCGGTTCACCCGCGTACGGCTGGTTCTCGACAAGCAGACCCACGAGGTCGTCTACGCAACGGCCGACTTCCACAAGCCGTGGAACATCGGCATGACGCCGGACGGCCAGATCCAGATGCGGATCGACCAGCTGAACGACGAGCTCGCACCGATCCTCGGCACGGTCATCGGCAATTCGAGTGTGGCCGTGCCGCGGTCGGACTCGTGTGGCCGCGTCGACGGACGGCTCTGTGAGTCCCTGGTCGGCAACATCGTGACCGACGCGATGCGGACGACCTACGGCGTCGATTTCGCGATCACCAACTCCGGTGGGCTGCGGGCCGACCTGACCTGCCCGACGACCGACAACACGAGCGACTTCTGTCCGGCGTTCACGCCGCCACCGTTCCCGATCACCAGGGGTTCGGTGCTAGGCGTACTGCCGTTCGGCAACGTCGTCGTCACACTGGAGCTGAACGGCGCCGAGCTCAAGGCGATGCTCGAGAACGGCGTGTCCTCGATGCCTGCGGCAAACGGCCGGTTCCCCCAGGTGTCGGGGCTCTGCTTCACCTACGACATCTCGGCCCCGGTCGGCAGCCGGGTGACCAGGGCGGTACGTCAGGCCGCCGACGGTTCGTGTACCAACGATCCGGTCGACCTGACCGCCGCGACGACCTACTCGATCGCGGAGAACGACTTCATGATCACCGGCGGCGACGGCTATCCGAACTTTTCCAACCGCGCCACAACTCGGGAGATCATGGACCAGGTTGTCGCAGACGCGATTGCGGCAACCACCCCGATCAGCCCCGGCATCCAGGGCCGCATCAACTGCACCACCAGCGGCGCGACGGCCTGTCCCACGCCGACGCCGTAGTGGACGTTTGTCAGGCACCACGCGGGTCGCAGCCCACGTGGTGGCTGATAACGCTGCCCGATCCGCCGTCGACGACCGGCGCTTGCCGAGGCTGACCACCTCGTCGGCACGACTTCCGCCAAGTCATCGCGACGCTGACCCTCAGCGGTATTCGGGGTTCTCGAAGTCGAACCGCGCTCCGGCGTCCCAGGCGGCCCGCTGGTTGCCGTAGGCGGGGATGCCGCCGTTGCGTTTGAGCATCGCGGCCAGGTGCATGATGTTCCAGGTCATGAACGTGGTGTTGCGGTTGGTGAACTCGT
>Ga0081455_10009256_pt1 | contig 10142 bp, 4 predicted proteins | sample TabmetS3T2R1_FD_70207 | JGI IMG/M metagenome (GOLD analysis project Ga0081455, IMG submission 70207) | Tabebuia heterophylla rhizosphere microbial communities from the University of Puerto Rico - S3T2R1 | ecosystem: Host-associated > Plants > Roots > Rhizosphere ... | reverse complement strand
TTTGGCGAAGCGAAACCGGTATCGCTCCCGCTGAATCAAATTACCGACAGCCTGTTCAGTGAAGAAGAAATGCGAGGCGTATCGGCTCCTACCACAGGCCGATCGTTTCTGGTTGGTGCGAACGCAACCGAGCAAGCTGAGGCTGTCGCGCAGCAATGCCTGCGTTTTCTCGCAGACCCCACGTGCGATCGTGTCGGGATCGTTTTCTCCGCCCCGGGCGCCCTGCCCCGCCTGGTCGCAAACGCGCTCGCTCGATTGGACATTCCGCATTACGACAGTCTGGCACATTTTTTACCGGGAATTTTCGAGGCGCCTGATTGGCGCGCCTGGGTTCGGCTTCAGGAAAGTCCGCGCATCAACTCGCTCCTTGATTTCCTTAATACTCTCTCTGGCGACGCGGAAATATTTCCTGATGTCAGCTTGAACGCATTTGAGAGAACCTTGCGCTCGGCATATGCGGAAGTGCTGATCGACGACCTGGACATTTTGCGACGCTCCTGCGCGCAGGAGTCCGGAGGCATTAAAGAAAAGGTCGCCGCGGCGCTGGACTCAATTGCTTTTCTCCCCGCGCGTGCTCGTTTCCCGGAATTCCTTCGCGCAACAAGAACCGCGCTCAACCGCCTCGGTTGGAAATCGCGTTGGATGGAGATTTCGCGGCGTACGGGCGATTGGGTCGATAAACTGGATATCGAACATTCCCGCGCGCTTTATCTGCGCTGGCTCGGCGAGATAGCGTTTACCTTTACGGCTGCGCGGGAAAAAATCGGTGATCATCCGTACGCGCGCGTCCAGCTCCTTGGAGTTCCGCAGGCCAACTCTCAGCAATGGTCGCACCTCATTTTCGCAGGCTGGAACGAAGGATCCTGGCCTCCTCTCGAGACCGGTGAATTCGCCCGGCAAGAGGAGATTGATGCATTCAACCGCAGCATTCAAAAGCTAAATCGCCGCGCTTCGCGGCAGGGCCGCCAGGGCGAAGGCCATACCGCGATTCGTGAGAATCACACGCTCTATCTCGGTCCTGCACAGCAACGCCAGATCGCGCTCCGGCAATTCGAGACTCTTGTTCAATCAACCACCAAGCAAATCACCTTTACCGCCAGCCTTGTTAAGGAAGACGCACCGGAACGGCTCTGGAATCCGAGCGAGCTATTCACGCGCCATTATCAAGAGGCGAATAACAGTCCGCTGACGCAGAAAGCGATGAACCAGCTGCAAGCGCTGACTCGAAGTTGGCTTGATGAAGCGGCCGATCCGAAGAGAAAGGATCTCACGGTGTCGCCAGAAATCGAATCGACGCGCTTTGCCTATGATGCTCGACGCGATCCCAGTGTCTCATCGCGCGAATACGACTTTGGATTCCGCTCAAAGCCGCCCTTCATCCCGACTCTAAGTGTTAGCGATTTTGACCAACTCATCGCTGCGCCCGGCCTGGTCTGGTTGAAAAAATATCTCGGCGTCAGAGCGGCCGAGGAAAGCGACAATGTCTGGAACAGTTCGACCGGAAAATGGGTGCACGATTGGCTGGCAGCGGTCTCAGCCGGAACAGTGAAAACATTTACGCGCCTGCCGGATCCCATCGAAATGGAACGGCGCGTTCGCGCCGCGGCGGAAACGAAACGCTCCGAGGTAGCGCATCTTTGCGGGACTGCAGGAAAACCGTTGCCCGATTGGTGGTCCGGCGGCTGGCGTAACGCTCTTTTTCTCGCTCGCGTCCTCGCTGAAAAACTCGGGGCAGTCGCAGGCTGGTCATGGATGGCAACCGAACGGGCTATCGACGGAGATCTCGCCGTCCAAGTGACCGAGAACGCGACACTTTCATTGCGCGGACGGATCGACCTACTGCTCGCACGCAAGCCACCGAGCAGAGGTTCGCTGGCCGCGGAAGATCTTTGGATCATCGACTACAAGACGGGCGCAAAGAAAGGACTCGCCACGGCGAAGCAAGATGCCAATGGGCGCAGGCCTGCCTTAAAGAAAAAACTGCTCGATGGTTCCGCTTTGCAGCTTGGCCTTTACACACTCGCCGCTCGCGCGCTCGGTGCCCGGCGGATCGAAGTTAGTCTGCTTTCGCCGCTTGTCAGGCGACTCGAGCCTCAGATCTCCGGCGAGGAATTCTCCAGCGAAGAGGACATCTTTGCCGAGCTGGCCAGGATGCAACAAACTGGCATGTTCGGAATGCACGGGCCATTGCGCTCCGTTTATAAGTTCACGGACGACTATCCGCTCGCGACGCTCGCGATTGATTCCGACATCCTCGAGCAACGTTGGGAGCTAATGCATCCCGCGCTCGTGCGCGATGAGGAGGAAATATTTTGGTGAACGAGCCCCGCGACCAATCCGCCCGATGCCGGTTCGCCGAAGAACTCGAGCGCAATTTTTCCGTGGTCGCCTCCGCCGGCTCGGGCAAGACCCAGGCAATTACCGAGCGTATCGTGCAGCTCGCCCAATCTAAAAACGCCCTTGAGATCTTGCCGAAGCTTGTCGTGGTCACCTTTACCCATCGCGCGGCCGATGAGATGCAGCAGCGAACACGACAGCGCATTCTTCGAGACCATCGTTCGCCCGCGCTTCAGGCCGCTTTTAATCGTGCTTTCTTTGGCACGATTCACAGCTTTTGCATGAAGCTGCTGACAAACTATGGCCATTATCTAGGTCTTCCCGCGCCACTCGATCTCGTCGCGGAGGATGATGAAGAAGTCTGGGAAGCATTTATCCACCAATATCATCATATCGGTCGGAATCTGAGCGCGGAAACGCGCACGGCTCTTTTGCGCTTGGCGCCGGCTCGCCAGTTAATGGAACTCGGGCGAAATGCGCGCTTGCTTCTTTCAAGCACGAGCGAAATCGGCCAATGTCCCTCCGTCGATTTTGCCGACGTGCACGCGGCAATTCCGCCAGCCCGCTCGGAGGAAACGATCGCGAACTCAAAAGCGGAGCTGCTCGAGTGGGAAAAACGCTACCGGAACGGCTGGGATTTTGTTCGGTGGCCCGTTCGCTCAAGTAACGCACGAGATTTTCTACAGCGTTGGAATGAGGCCTTTGCACCGCTGCGCACCTGGGTGGCCGAGGCCGCACTTTGTGTTGCCGCTGAAGTGCAACGTGATTTCCGCGATTTCCGGATCGAACGCGGACTGGTCACTTACTCAGATCAAATCGCTCTCGCGGACGAATTGCTGCAACATCCCTCTGCGGGTCGTCGTATGCGCGAAGAAAACTTTCACGTCATTCTCGACGAAGCGCAGGACACAGACCCTGCGCAATTCTCGGTTCTCACTGAAATAACCCGTCCACCGGATGCCACTGGCCGTTGGTTGGAGACCAAGATCGCGCCGCCACAGCCCGGTCATTTTTGCATGGTCGGCGATTTTCAGCAATCGATCTATCGTGATCGCGCCGATTTGAACAATTACCGCGCAATCCACCATGCCCTTGTCCGTGACAGCTTTGGGGACGAACTCGAATTCTCAGTCACATTTCGGCTTGATCAGCGCCAGATGAAGTTTGTGAACGACACTTTTCGCCAACTTCTAAACGACAAGAATGGGCAGGTGAAATTTGTCGAGTTGCAACCGCGTCCGGATGTTCTGCCGGGCCAGGTTATTCGAGTTTCGCTCGGCGCAGGCCTTCTGCCCGCCGGCGAAAAACCAAAAGATTATCAGAAAGCGAGAATCGAGGCACACGTACTCGCCGACTGGATCAAAAAAACTGGACTCGAAAAATTGCGCGCAAAGACCTGGCGCGACGTCGCTGTTCTTTGTCCGCGAAAGCTCTGGCTCCGAACGATGGCCACAGCCTTACGACGCGCTGGTCTGCCCGTTGCCATCCAATCCGAAAGCGACCTGAAGGGCGACAATCCCGCCTATGCCTGGCTGACCGCGCTCTGCACGATCGTGATCGATCCGCGGAACGCTTATGAGATCGTCGGTGTCTTGCGCGAAGTATTCGGAATCGCCGACCATGACCTCGCGATTTTCTGCGAAGGTGACGGTAACCGTTTCCGAATTGATGCCGACTTGTCCGCCACAGGGATTGTGTCTTCACCGCTCCACTTACTGGCGAAAACGCGTCGGCAAATGGAGGGTCATTCTCTTTTCGATGCCGTCAAAATTTTAGTCGAGCAAACGCAGTTGCGACAAAGGCTTGTATCCCTCCCGCGGGAAGATTTCACCGACTTGGAAGGCGAACTCAACATCCTTCTCACCTTTGCGGCCGAAGCGGAGTCGCGCGGCGATACGCTCGCTGAATTCGTTGAAAAAATGCGCTTGGATTTTCTCCTGCAACGCGACGTGCGTCGCTCGACCGACGATGGCATCCAGCTGATTACCACGCAAAAGGCGAAGGGTTCCGAATGGCAGGCCGTGATCTTGCCCTTCCTCGGTCGCGACGTGATACCTCCGTCGCCGCGATATCCAAGCATCATAAAGGTTCCCGGATCGACCGAGCCTTTGGTGGCGCTGACCAAGGACGATTTTCCTGAGGACGTTCGAAGCGCGACGAGGACAGCGGTGCAACAGGAAATGGCGCGGCTCCTCTACGTCGCGACGACTCGCGCACGTCACACGCTCGTCCTCGCGCTCGATGAAGAAATCTTCGCTCGCGCCAACGGCGAGATACAGAACGCTGCACAATTGAAATGTTTACTTGGCGAAAACCAGATTAACCGACCGCATTTTGACGTTCTTGGCGTCGAGCCGACGGCTTGCCTTGAAACTGCCAGACGCGCAGAGCAATTGGACGTTGGGCCGGCAGCAATAACACAGCGATTTCCGCAGATGGACCGGAACCAACTCAAGTTGGCGAAAAACCACGCGGCCGCTTTCGTGCGCAAATTCAATCCAAGTGGTTACGGCGAAGAAAACGACCGACCGCCGACGGATGAAACATATGAACAGGCCCCCTTGATCACCGTATCTCGATCAATAGCGGACACGCCGGCCACGCTGTATGGACGTTGGTGGCATAATTTCATGCAGCGAATTTCATGGCATGAAGAAACTTCATGGAAACAAACCTTCGATGAGCGTCAGGTAACATCCCCAGCGCCGAAGCGATCGGAGAAAGAATGGGGCCTGTTCCTCAAGTGTTTAAAGGACGACCCCCACTTCTCGGAGATTCTCACCCGCACTGAGTTGGTTGCGCATCAGGAAATGCCGTTTTTCTGGCGAATGGACGAGCACAGATGTCTGGAAGGAATTATCGATCTGGCGTTTTTTGACCCGCTGGAAAAGAGCTGGTTCATCCTTGATTGGAAAACGAACCAGATTGAGCGCGCTGCGATCGGCAAGTTGCGCGCGTTCCACCGGCCGCAGATCGCCGCCTATTGGAAAGCGGTCACTGAAATGACGAAGCTACCAGTCAGCGCCGCAATCTATTCCACCGCAACTGGAGGCTTGATCGCCTATGAGGAAAGCGAACTTAAGAACGAATGGGAGCGATTGCGCGATCTCCCGCTGGGCGGTCTCCTTGCAGCGATCAGCTCTCGCGCTCCCCGCGGATGAATTGTTCTACACAGCGATACGCTTCATCGTCGGTCATTTGAACCGGCGGATGCTTCGAGAAGAAGGCGGACGGGGAATGCAACACACCGCCGATGCCTCGATCAAGCGCAAGCTTGCAGCAACGTATAGCGTCAATCGCTACACCGGCGGAGTTTGGCGAATCTTCAACGGAAAGTTTCACATCGATTTCCATCGGCACGTCGCCAAATAGCCGGCCCTCCACGCGGATAAAGGCAATTTTGTTATCGAGTTGCCACGGCACGTAATCACTCGGGCCGATGTGGATGTTTTCGTCTGCTAGACGTTCGCCGATCACGGATTGCACCGCTTCAGTCTTCGAGGTCTTCTTCGATGCCAACCGGGTGCGATTGAGCATGTTTAGGAAATCGGTGTTACCGCCGGTGTTCAGTTGATAGGTGCGGTCGAGTTTGACGCCGCGCTTGCGGAAAAGATCCACCACCGCCCGATGCAAAATGGTGGCGCCCATTTGCGCCTTAATATCGTCACCGATGATTGGCAGATTCTTATCCGCGAATCGCTTCGCCCACTTTGGATCGCTGGCGATGAAAACGGGGATGTTATTGACGAACCCGAGCCCGGCTTCCAGCGCGCAACTGGCGTAGAAGCGCGTCGCCTCTTCCGAACCAACCGGCAAATAATTGACCATCAGTTCTGCGGAAGAGTTTTTCAGTTCGGCGATGATTTGTTCGCGAGTGGATTCTTTCTCCAGGGGAAGGAAGGTGCGCAGCGGGTCCTGGTCGCGCATGTGTGCAGGGTAGCCATCGAAAACGCAGCCCATTTTCACGATGGCACCGGTAAGTTTTACCTTTTCACAAAAGACCTTGGTGCAATTGGGAGGCGAGAAGATCGCTTTGCCGACGTCCAGGCCGACCTTGCGCCGATCGATGTCAAAAGCGGCAACTACTTCTATGTCGTTGGGCCGGTATGAACCGATTTGTTGGTGCATCAACCCGATGCCACTGTTGCTGACGGAGGAGCCGTCGTAAAAGTTGATACCCTGGACGAGGGAGCTGGCGCAGTTGCCTACGCCCACAATGGCGATTCTTATTTTTCTCATTTCTAGATTGTTAAAGCTGAAAACCTACCTGAATTAGAGTATTCGGAGCAAGGCACAAGTTAGGCCGCTTCAATCGCGATAGTTGCGCCCGCCAATTTGGCGGCTCCGAGTATTGCAAGCGCCGAATGTGTCCGAATTCGCGCTCACTTGCAAGACCTGATATAAGGGCAAGAGTCAGGGGGCATTTCCGTGCAAAGGAAGTCCTCGTAAGGAGATACACTACATGCGCTCGAAGTTAGCGGCCGTTACCGTCCTGATCGCCGCTTTATCTGTCTCCTCGACGGCATTTGGGGTACCCACGTACAGCATCGAGCAGGCGGTGGCCGTCGCAGAGGACCACAATCCGGAAATCCTGATCGCGAGGAAGAAAGTCCAGGGGGCACGCGGCGGCGTCATCGAAGCACGCTCCGGATATCTCCCGTGGTTAAGCTCGAACGGGCTGGTCGACAAAAGGCAAACAGAGAGCGAAACAAACCTCCGCCAGGAAGATTATAACGTAACGGTTAAGGTCGAACAGAATCTTTATACCGGCGGAGCGGTGACCAGCCAAATGGGGATGGCGCGATTGAACGTTCAGAAGCAGATCTATGAGCTCGAGGAGATAGCCAGTCGAGTGGCTATGGACGTGCGGGTCGCCTTTAACGAGCTTCTGCTCAATCGGGCAAAGGTGCGTGTGCATCAGGATTCTGTCCGCGTCCTCGACGAAGAACTAAAGAACCAGCAGCAAAGCTTTAGTGCCGGCATTGTTAGCAACCTGAACGTCCAGCGGGCCGAAGTGGCTCTGGCTAATGAACGTCCGGAGCTTTTTAACGCCGAAACACAGGTAAAGAATTCTTACCTTCGGCTCGGCGACCTTTTCGGCACTGAGGCTGATCCCAGAGGCGAGACGGCTCCATTTGAGGTTTCAGGAGAATTACAGTATCAGCCAAATCATCCTGATCTGAACGATTGCCTTGCGCGCGCTGACGCAAATCGGGCGGTAATCAAAGCCCGGCAAAAAGATATCGAGATCGAGGACCAGCAATACAATCTGGATCGGAGTGCTTTGCGGCCACACGTCCGCGCTTTTTCCGGCTACGAGGTCTACAGTGAGCGCGACCCCGACGTCGGCCCGGAATTCAATTACGGCGGTGTCGTGGGAATCAACGCGACGTGGAACATCTTTGACGGGTTTGCGACGAAGGGCCGCATGCAGGCCACACGCGCCCGGCGTGAAGCAGCCGTGCAAGCATTGGCAGCCGCTCGCCGCGCCGTTGCCTCGGAAGTGCGCAGCGCTTTTTTTGATCTGCAACAGGCTGATCGCGTCCTCGAAACAGAAACGAGTAACGTTCAGGCAGCAGATGAATCTCTCGATATTGCGAAAAGCAATTTCGCTGCTGGATTGGGAACCCAGCTCGACATTCTACAGGCGGCATCCGACGTGTCTCGGACTCGCACCACGCGCCTCACCGCGATTTATTTGCACAACGTCGCTGTCTCGCGCCTGGCGCACGCATGTGGGAGTTCGGTGGAAGCGCTTGATTTCGGATCAAAAATCGAGAGCGCGAAGAAAGAACACCGCAGGGCGACGCAAGCTGCTGACATCGCACGTCCACCCGACAAATTAGGCCAGCGATGAAGCGACGATTTCATTATTTGGTAAGGTTCTGCAGCCTCGCAGTGCTGTTTGTTTCGTTGTCGGTAGCTTTTTATACGCACTCGGCCCACGCAGTTACACTGCAGAGTGTCCTACAAACCACGCTGGAAAGAAATCCGGCGATCCAAGAAGCGAAATCAGGTCTGGAACGAGCTGCCGGGCAACGGCTGGTTTTTCGTTCCGTCGCGTGGCCGGACGCGGAATTGGGCGTGCCGGCGGGCGTTCAGGCCGGCCATCGCTCAGGTGAAAGCGGAGTAAAAGGCTTTGCCGTGGTGCGCGGGACCTTGATACAGACTTTGTTCAACGCGGGCTTGCCGGCTTCCATGCGGCGCGGCGATATCGAAGTGTTGATTGCACAACAGCAATTGAATGTAGCTGTAGTAGAGCAATTACACGCAGCGCGCCTCGCGTTTTATGCGGCCGTCTACAATCGATCGCTGGAATCCATCCGAAGGGAACAACAAGAAAGACTGGAGGAAAACGTAACTACTCAAAAAAGCCGTTACGAGGCCGGGTTGGCCGACAAGAGCGCGCTTGCAAGCGCGACTGTGCAAGCGTCCGATTTGCAAACCCAAATTGAAAGCGCGCATCGCGCTTACTTAGAGGCTCAGCTGCAATTGGCCCAAGCGATGGGGATTAATCCGGGAAAGGCGTCCCTGCCTGAAGCTGAGGGCGAACTGCAATCGATCCCAGTCCGGCCCGATCTCGATTCCGAAACAGCAGCGGCCCTACAGCGCCGTGCTGATCTCAAACTTGCGCGGTTATTCGTGCGCTCGGCTAACGAGGATCAGCGGATTATCGCAGCAGACTACTATCCCATCGTGACGGGAAGCCTTCCAGGCGAATACGTTCCGGTTACCGGAATTCATCGCGAAGGGTCCACGAGCAAGACGCAGGATTTTATTGGATCGGAAATCCGCGAGAAGGCGGTCTACACGTGGCGCGTGATTGATAACGGAAAGGTGAGAGGCGCAGTTCTGAAGGCGAGTTCAGCGCGAGAAATAAACGAACTAACCTGCCGGAAGCTCGAAGCGAACATTCCTCGTGAGCTCTCCCGTATCGCGAACGATCTGAAAACAACCGAGGTTCGCGAAAAATCACTTGCCTCCGCAGCGAGTGCGGCGGAGGAAAGCGCACACGCAGTGCAACAAAATCTGGCAAGCGGCCTGGCGTCACCACTCGAGTACCGGGTCACCCAAAATGCCTTTCTGGAAACCAAGAGTGGGGAACTACAGGCCATCTATCAACACAACCTCGCGGTGGCCGAATGGGACCGTGCCACAGGCCGTTATTTTCAATTTTCGGACGACACGCCGAAATCACGGTAGATTCGGTAAGTAAACACCGGGTGCTACAGTACGTCCGGTGATCGAACGGACGTTTCTGCTGCGGTGTCTTGGAAATAATGCTTACGAATATCTGGTCAAAGACTGAGGCGAGAACAACAACAGATCGGCACCAGTTGATTGCAAAGAAGGGCGTCGGACACCAGACTAGCTTTCCAAAATTGAAACTGCCGGAATCAAAAAAGCTGTTGTTAGGCGGTGGCTCGGTGCTGCTGTTCCTTCTCGCGCTGGGATACTATTTCCTGATGCCGGTGGCGGAGGTAGCTACCGTCCGTCGCGGCACCGCGATCTCCGCCGTTTACGGGACCGTGCGTATCGAGCCGGCTTTTGTCGTGCGTGTTCGCGCACAAAATGATGGTTTCATCCGCTTAGCAGAATCGTTTTCAGCGGGTCGTGGTGCGATTGGGAAAAGCGTCGAAAAAGGACAGTTGCTGGCGACGATCGCCGACGAGGAAACGTCTCGGGAACTGAAGCAAGCTCGCGCCGATTTGCAGGCGGCAGTCGACCGCGCCGCACTACCACTCCCTTCTTCGGAGCTGCTTAAAGCAGCCGAAGACAATCTACAACGGCTCGAAAAGGTCGTT
>Ga0081455_10009255_pt1 | contig 10144 bp, 7 predicted proteins | sample TabmetS3T2R1_FD_70207 | JGI IMG/M metagenome (GOLD analysis project Ga0081455, IMG submission 70207) | Tabebuia heterophylla rhizosphere microbial communities from the University of Puerto Rico - S3T2R1 | ecosystem: Host-associated > Plants > Roots > Rhizosphere ... | reverse complement strand
GTGGTACGGCGGGCTCACCGTTGGCGGCATCGAGCGCTTCGTCGAGCCGTTCGCCAAATGGGCGCGCGCGGTGACGAGCCCCCATACCCTCTACGAGAGCGTGATCCGCGCCGGCGAGATGGCGCAGCGCGTGCCGAAGGGGCCGATCTACCTCAACGTCGCGCTCGAGCACATGCTGCACGACTGGACGCCGCCCGCACTCGCGCGCGACGTGCCGCCCGCGCCCGCGGTGCAGCCGCGGCAAGAGGATATCGCGACGGTGGCCGAGCTTCTGCGCAGCGCCAAGAATCCGATCATTGTGACGGAGACCGCGGGGCGCGACCCCGAAGCATTCTCCGCGCTGGTCGAACTCGCCGACCTGCTCGCTATTCCGGTGACGAACGGGCGCGTCAATGCTTACGCGAACTTCCCGACCGATCACCCGCTCTATCTCGGCTTGGGCAATTACAAGGCGGTCGCCGACGCCGATCTCGTCCTGCTCGTGGGCGGGCGCGCCCCCTGGTATCCGGCACGCCGACGCCCGACGACCGGCAAGATCGTCGCGATCCACGACAACCCGCTCAAGGGCCATATGGTTTACCAGGCGCTGCATGCCGATCTTTATCTCGAGGGCGGCATCGCGGAAGCGCTCAAGCTGCTCAGTGCCGCCGTCAGGTCTGGCAAGATCGACGCCGAGGCCGTGAAGGCGCGGCGCCAGCGGGTGGCGCGCGAGCACGACAGCCACGTCGCGGGGCTGCGCGCCGAACGCGAGAAGGCGCAGAACGGCAGCGGCATCGATCCGCTCTCGCTCATGGGCGCGCTCGGCGAGGTGATGCCGGCCGACACGATCTACGTTGACGAGACAATCACCCACTCGCCGATGCTGCGTCAGCATCTCCCCCAGACCACGCCGCAAAGCTTCTTCCGCGGCTCGGGCGGGCTCGGCCAGGGCATCGGCACCGCGCTCGGGATCAAGCTCGCGGCGCCGCAGCGCCCAGTGGCTCTACTCGTCGGCGACGGCTCGTTCCTCTACAATCCGATCGTGCAGGCGCTCGGCGCGTCGAAACGTCACGATCTGCCGATCATGATCATCATCCTCAACAATCAGAAATACGAGGCGATGCGAAAGGGCCACGTACATCACTATCCCGATGGCGCCTCAGCCAGCAAAGACCTGCATTTCGGCGTCACCATCGAGGGACCGGACTACGAGCGATTGGGCAGCCACTTCGGCTTCCACGGCGCGCGCGTCGAGAAACTCGCGGAGCTCAAGGGCGCGCTGCAAAGTGCGCTCGCCGCCACGAAGAGCGGCAAGACCGCGATCCTCAACGTGGTCGTGACGCGTTAGGGTGGCGGACCGTAGCCCGGAAGAGTCCCGTAGCCGGATGGAGCCTTAAGCGCGTTCACGCGCGTCTTCAACGCGCTATGGCGAAATCCGGGTTCATGCTACGAGCCAATACCTACCCGCATTCCGCTATCGCTCCATGCGGGCTACGAGGAGCGGACGGCTACTCGCTTGAGTAGCCGATGGCGCGGACCATCTTGCCCCAGGTCGCCACCTCGTCCTTGAAGTATCGCTCGACCTCGGCCTGATTCTTGATCATCACGTCGAAGCCGATGGTCTTGAGCTTCTGTTGCGCCTCCGGCTCCTTCATGATCGCGTTGATCTCCGCATTGAGCTTCGCGACCACCGCGTCGGGCGTCTTCGCCGGCGCGAAGAAGCCGACCCAGGAGCCCGAATAGACATTGGGGTAGCCCATGTCGCCGTAGGTCGGCACGTCGGGCACCGCCGAGTTGCGCGACGCACTCGCAAGCCCGATGCCGCGCAGCAGCCCCTGCGTAAGCGGTGGCACCACGGTCGGCAGCGTCAGCACGATCGCATCGACGTGATTGCCGATCGCGGACTGCACCGCCGGCGCGCCACCGGTGAACGGCACGTGCACGGCCTGGACCTTGGCGACCTCGCGGAAGAAATACTCCGCACCGATATGGGGACCGGTGCCGACGCCGGCGCTGCCGTAGGTGAAGCTCTTCTGCTTGCCGTTGCCGATGAACTCCTTCAAGTCCTTCGCCGGATTGCTCGGATGCACTGCAAGGACGTCGGGGCTGATCGCCACGATTGCGATCGCGCGCAGGTCGTTGGCCGAAAATCCCTTGTTCTTGCTGGCGGTCTCGTTGACCGCCAGGCTGGTGGTCGTCGCGAGAATGGTGTAGCCATCCGCCGCCGCTGCGCTCACGGCCTTGGCCGCGAGATTGCCGCCGGCGCCGCCGCGATTCTCCACCACCACCGTGTGTCCGAGGCGCTCGCCGAGCTTCTGCCCGACGAGGCGGGCGACGACATCGGCGATGCCGCCGGCCGCGAAGGCCACCTGGAAGGTGACGTTCTGGGTCGGATAGGCTTGCGCCCAGGCGGGCTGCCACGCACCCTGAGCAAGCGCGACGCCGAGAACGGCCGCCGCCGTGAGGATGCAACGCTCGGCACGCAACACCAGCATGCAATGTCCTTTCGTTCGGTTTACGCCGACACTCCTGCTCGCCGGCAATGTCACAGCGTCCGGATGATCTCCCGCACCTGCGGCCAGGCAGCGGCTCCGCGCCGCTGCATCAAGCCAAGGTAGTCGGCGTTCTCCCACTTGACGATAGCGTCGTGAAAGCTCGGCCGCGCCTTGCAGCGACGATACCAGTCTGCGACCCGATGTCGCTCGCCGAGCATGCCGAGGATGTCGAGGTGCTCGAGACGGGCGAGATATGGCGTGAAGGCGACGTCCGCCAGGGTATAGGCATTGCCCGCGAGCCATTCCTGCGCGGCGAGCGCCTGCTCCATCTCGTCAAGCAGCAGCACCATGCGCTCGACTGCGATGACGAAGTGCTTCGAGCCGGTTCCCTGCTCGATCACGTCTCGCCGGCGCTCGCGCTTGAAGACATTGGGGATCTGCTCGAGCATCTTCTTTCCGAGCTCGCCGCGCTCCAGATACTGATGCCGGAACGCGATGCCGAAGCTCAGGATCGCGGCCGAAGCATCGTGCACATCCTCGTCGAGCTGCTTGGTCCACAGCCGCATCTTGGCGCGGGCGTAAGGGTCTCGCGGCGACAACGCCGGATCGGGATAGGTCTCGTCGAGATATTCGAGGATGACGTTCGATTCCGGGATGACCTTGTCGCCGTCGACGAGGGTGGGCACCACGGCGCGGCGATTGAGCTCGCGATACCAGGGCTGTTGGTGCTCGCCCGCGCGCAACACGAGGTGACGGCTCTCCCATTCGAGCCCTTTCTCGGCGAGGCACACCCTCACCTTCTGCGCACAGAGCGACATGTCGTTGTGGTAGAGCGCCAGCATGGCTTTCCTTCCTGCGTGCTCGTCTTTCACGTTGCGGATATCGGCGTCCATAGCACCTGCTCGACCGTGCTCGCTCCGGCCGCGAGCATGACCAGCCGATCGAACCCGAGCGCAACGCCGCAAGCTTGCGGCATCACGGCGAGCGCGGCCAGAAAATCCTCGTCGATCGGATGGCGCTCGCCGTAGATGCGCTCCTTCTCCGTCATCTGCTCCTCCAGCCGGCGACGCTGCTCGGCGGCGTCGGTGAGCTCTCCGCAGCCGTTGGCGAGCTCGACCCCGCAGGCATAGAGCTCGAAGCGCTCGGCGAGCCGCGGATCGCCGGCTTTCCGCCGGGCGAGCGGCGACTGCATCGCAGGATATTCGTAGAGGATCGTCGCCCGCTCGAGCCCGAGACGCGGCTCGACCCGTTCGACCAGGATGCGGCTGAAAATGTCGCCCCAGGTGTCGTCGGCTGCGGTGCGGATGCCGGCGGCTTGCGCCGCCGCGGCCAGGCGCGCCGGCGGCTCCGGCGGCAACATCGCCAAGAGGTCGATGCCGGCGTGACGCGTGAAAGCCTGCGCCACCGTCAGGCGCTCGGGCTGGGCGAACGGGTCCATCGCGCGGTCGCGGAATGCGAACCGCCGCGTGCCGGCCGTCTCCGCGGCGAGTGCGAGAATGGCCGCGCAGTCCTCCATCAGCACCTCGTAGGGCTCGTCCACCCGGTACCACTCGACGAGGGTGAATTCGGGATGATGCAGCGCGCCGCGCTCGCGGTTGCGAAACGAACGGGCGAACTCCACGATCCGCCGCTCGCCCGCGGCCAGAAGCTTCTTGCAGGCGAATTCCGGCGATGTGCGCAGATAGAGCCGCTCGCGCGTGGCCGCGGGCGCGACCAGCTCGGTCGCGAAGGCGTGCAGATGGGTCTCGTTGCCGGGCGAAGCGACCAAGGCTGCGGTCTCGACCTCGACGAAGTCCCGCGCCGCGAAGAATTGCCGCAATGCCGCGGCGATGCGCATGCGCTTGACCAGAAAAGGCCGCCGGTCGGCGTGCAGGGCCCAGAACGGCGGCGGCATCGGGGCGCTCCTTGACCGGCTCTTCAGCGGCCCGGCAGCCGCGAAAATCGCTGGCGCACGGTCGCCAGATCAGTATGGTGCGGCCCGACATCCGGGCCGGCCGGGCGACGGCCGCGCCCGTGCGACAATCGAGGAAAACTCGCCGTGAAAGTCATCGCCAGCTCGCTCCGCAAGGGCAATATCGTCGAACTCGACGGCAAGCTCTACGTCGTGCTCAACGCCGAAAGCTTCCACCCCGGCAAGGGTACCCCGACCACCCAGGTCGACATGCGCCGGATCAGCGACGGCGTAAAGGTGGCGCAGCGCTACAAGACGACCGAGCAGGTGGAACGCGCCTACGTGGAAGACCGCGAGTTTCAGTACCTTTACCAGGATGGCGACGGCTTCCATTTCATGAATACGGAGAATTACGACCAGGTCGCGTTGTCGACCGACATCGTCGGCGACCAGGCCGCCTATCTCCAGCCGGAGATGAAGGTCACCGTGTCCGTCCACGAGGGCGTGCCGGTCTCGCTCGAGCTGCCGCAGAAGGCGATCCTGGAGGTGGTGGAGACCGAGCCGTCGGTCAAAGGCCAGACCGCCGCCTCCTCCTACAAGCCGGCGCTGCTGTCGAACGGCGTGCGCACCATGGTCCCGCCCTTCGTCGGCACCGGCACGAAGATCGTGGTGATGACGGCCGACGGCTCCTATGTGGAGCGCGCCAAGGACTGAGCTTTTTTTGTCGCAGTGGTTCGAAAACTCGCAACCCCTTTCGCAACATTGTGTACTTTTCTCGTTGACCTACTTGGCACGAATCGGGACCGGGGCAATACTGCAATCCTGCCCGGACGTCGCGACGACCGCTCCGGCACGGTAGGGAGCGTCATGTTGCGGGGATTCGGCATAGCGGGCCTTGCGCTCGCGGCTGGAATTGCGGCTGCGGCTGCGCAGGACATGAAGAGCCCGCGCATTTCGCTCGTCCACGTCGAGTGGGACGCGGTCGCTGCCGAGCTCAAGACGACTGACGCGGTCGAGCCCACCGCCGCGCCCGAGTTGATGGCCCGCCTCAACCGCGCCACGGGCGAGCGCTTCGCGAATATCGCGGCGAGCCCGATGCCGGTCCTGCTCCCGTTCGATACCGCCGCCTTTCTGCGCGACCGCGCGATGGCCGCAGGCAAGTCGGTGGCCGCCGAGACGGAGCCGGCGGCGGCCGCGGTCGCGCCGGGCGGAAATCACCTGTTCGGCTTTGGTGCGGTGCCGTTCTTCTACCCCGGACCCGCCGGCTACGACGCCGTCGTCACGGTCCGCGCCCAGGACATGCCCGAACTGAAGATCGGCTATTCCAGCCCGATCTACATCCATATCGGCGGCTCCGCGCTCGTCTATGAGATCGATGAGCCCAACGGCATGATCGGATGGCCGGTGCACGGTCTCGACGAGATCCCCGGCATCCGCCGCATGTATCTCGAAACCTACGTGCGCTACACCTTCGTGCGCTACGGGGTGCCCTACGTCGTCGCGATCGAATGCTCCGACGGTGCCTTGCGGTTTCGAAGGATCGGGTGCCGCGACGCCGACAAGGTCGCAGTGCGCTTCCTCAAGGCGCTACGGGTCGCCGGCGGCACGCCACGGGAGCAAGCGGACGACGCCGTCACGCCCAACACGATCGACCGGCCGGAGGCCGAGTCCACGGTCTTCACCTATCACAGCCCCGGCGACCTGCTTCGCGGCACGGGCTTCCGGCGAAGAAGCGGAGACGCGGATTACACGGTCTACTCCAAGATGCGCTTCCCGCTTGCCGACGCGCCAGCCTTCGCCAATTCCCAATCCTTCATGAATTGGGGCAACTGCGAGGGGACCGGACGCTCCGGCGGCGGAACGCGCGGTGCCTATCGCTGCCGGGTGAACGGACAGATCTTGATCTCCGACGAGTCGGCGGCGGAAAACTATTCCTATCCTTGGCGCGATAATTTCTGCGAGACCCGCAACTTCTACGTCGGCCAATGCCCGGCCGGCCTCGGCCACCAGGGGCAAGACATCCGCCCGGCCTTCTGCAAGCAGCGTGTGCCCGGAGCGAACCGCTGCGAGCCCTATCTGCACGAGGTGGTGGCGGTGCGCGACGGAGCCGTGCTGCGCGCCCCCAACCAGGAAGCGCTCTATATCGTCACCAACGCCGCCAACGAGCGCATCCGCTTTCGCTACCTGCACATGCTGCCGCGGCAATTCGACGCCGACGGCATGGTGAGCGGCCGCCTGGTGCGCGAGGGCGAGGTCATCGGCAAGGTCGGCAACTTCTTCCGGCGCGAGCGTGCCACCTCCTATCATCTCCATTTCGACATCCAGGTGCCGACCAAATACGGCTGGGTGTTCATCAACCCCTACATGACGCTGGTCGCATCCTATGAGCGGCTGATCCAGGCCCGCGGCCGGGAACTCAAGGAGCAGGAGATCCAGGAGGATGTCCCGACGGCATCGATCCCGCTCCTGCCGCTGCCGCGCCCGAACCTGGAAGAGCCGGCGACCATGGCCGCAAAGCCGACAGAAACAGCTGTAAAATCGGCGCCACAGGACATCGATTCCAGGACACGGCGCCATGAGCGAGCGGTCAGACTTTCTCCCGTCAAGGCGAGCCTGCCTGCCGATGCTGGCAGGCGCCATGGCGTCCTTGAGCACATCTTCATCGGCGCAGGGCAGCTTCGAGCAATGGGTCGCGGGGTTTCGCGCCCGAGCACGCGCACGGGGAATATCCGACGCCACGTACAGTCGAGTTATGGGCAGTATCAAACCCGACACGACGGTTTTTGAGCTCAACCGCGCGCAGCCCGAATTCACCGAGCAGGTCTGGCAATATCTCAATCGCCGCGTCTCGGACTGGCGCATCACCACCGGCAAGGAGAAGGCGAAGGAATACGCGCCGCTGTTCGCGCGCATCGAGAAGGATTACGGCGTCGAGCGCTCGGTCATGCTGGGACTGTGGGGCATCGAATCCGCCTACGGCGACCCGGACGTGCAGAAGAACCACATGCGGCCGGTCATCCCCGCGCTCGCCGCGCTCGCCTGGGGCGAGCCGCGCCGCCGCGCCTATTGGGAGCAGGAGCTGCTCAACGCGCTGGTCATCATCGATCGCGGCTGGAGCACGCCCGAGGAGATGCGCGGCTCCTGGGCGGGCGCCATGGGCCACACCCAATGGATGCCGGAGGTGTGGCTCAATATGGGGCTCGACTACGACGGAAACGGCCGGGTCACCCCGTTCGGCAAACCCGATGACGCGCTCGCCGGCACCGCGCAATATCTCGTCAAGCGCGGCAAATACCGCGCCGGCGAGCACTGGGGCTACGAGGTGCGCGGCGTGGCGGGCTCGACCAGCGGCGGTGCGTCACGCACTTACGAGGCGTGGCAGAAGGCGGGCGTGACCCGCGCCGACGGCAAGCCGTTCCCGCAGCCGAGCGCATCGGCGAAGCTGTGGACGCCGACGCCGGGCGGACCGGTCTTCCTGCTCGGCCCGAACTTCTACGCTGTGCGCTCCTACAATCCGTCGATGAACTACACCTTGTCGATCGTGTATCTCGGCGATCGCGTCACGGGCGGCGAACCGTTCGTGCAGCCCTTCCCCGGCGGCGAGCGCACGCCCACGCTCGCCGAGGTGCAGGAAATCCAGAAGCGCCTGACCGCGCTCGGCTTCGATACCGGCGGCACCGACGGGCGGGTCGGCAACGACACCATGCTGGCGGTGCGCAATTTCCAGCGCAAAGTCGGGATGCAGCCGGCCGACGGCTATGCCGGCGTGAAGCTGCTGGCGCGGTTGCGTCAGGGCCTCTGATCCGGTTCTATGGGGCTCCTTTTCCGGAACCCAAGGACCATCCCGTGACGACTGCAAAAGCCAAGGCGGCACCGGCCGCCGAAAAGCCCGCGAGCGCGGCCCATCCGTCGCTGCGCGCGCTCGAGCGCCCGGCCAATCTGACCGGCACGAACGCGCCCGGTTTCGGCAGCGACGTGGTCGCCGACACGCTGCGCGCGCTCGAAATTCCCTACATCGCGCTCAATCCCGGCGCGAGCTACCGCGGCTTGCACGATTCGATCGTGAATTTCCTCGGCAACGAGACGCCGCAGATGCTGCTGTGCCTGCACGAGGAAAGCGCGGTCGCGATCGCCCACGGCTACGCCAAGGTCACCGGCAGGGCCATGGCTGCGGCGGTGCACTCCAATGTCGGGCTGTTCCACGCCACCATGGCGATCTTCAACGCCTGGTGCGACCGCGAGCCCGTCATCGTGCTGGGCGCGACCGGGCCGGTCGATGCCGCCAAGCGCCGGCCGTGGATCGACTGGATCCATACCGCGCGCGACCAGGGCGCGATCGTCCGCAACTACACCAAGTGGGACGACCAGCCCGCCTCGCCCGCCGCCGCGCGCGAGGCGCTCATCCGCGCCACCTGGATGGCCAACACGGCGCCGCGCGGCCCGGTCTACATCAATCTCGACGCCGAGATGCAGGAGGCGAAGCTCGCCGAGCCGCTCGCGCCGATCGACGCCGCGCGCTTCATGCCGCAGGCCAATCCCAGCGTGTCGGCCGAGTTGATCGGCGAAGCGGCCGCGCTGCTCAAGGGAGCGAAGCATCCCGTCATCCTGATGGGGCGGGTATCGCGCAGCCTCGACGGCTGGAACGAACGGATCGCGCTGGCGGAGACGCTCAACGCGAAGGTGATCAGCGACCTCAAGATCGGCTGCGGCTTCCCCACCGATCATCCGCTGCACGCCGGCGCCCCGGCCTCGAACGCGATGGTCCCCGAGGCGATCGAGGCGATCAAGGCCGCGGACGTGATCCTCGCGCTCGACTGGGTCGACCTCGGCGGAGCCTTGCGCAACGCGCTCGGTCAGGAGACGCCCAAGGCGAAGATCATCAATGTCAGTGCCGACTTCCTCATCCACAACGGCTGGAGCATGGACTATGAAATCCTCCCGCCGGTCGACCTCCTCCTCCCCGCGACGCCCGACGAGGCGGTGCCGCTGCTGCTTGCCGCGCTCGGCGGCGCGAAAGGACACAAGCCGGCGACGGTGAAGGCCAAGGCGGAGACCTACACGCCGTCCGCCGGGCCGCTGCGCGTCGATGACCTCGCGCGCTCGCTCAAAGCGGCGGTCGGCGAACGGACCGTGACGCTCACTCACCTCCCGCTGTCCTGGAACGGCGCCACCTGGCCGTTCCATCATCCGCTCGACTATATCGGGTCGGAGGGCGGCGGCGGCGTCGGCGGCGGGCCGGGCATTTCGGTCGGCGCGGCACTCGCGCTCAAGGGCACGGGACGGCTGCCGATCGCGATCTGCGGCGACGGCGACTTCTGCATGGGCGTGACCGCGATCTGGACCGCGGTGCACTACCGCATCCCGCTCCTCTTCGTGGTCTGCAACAATCGCTCGTTCTTCAACGACGAACTGCACCAGGAGCGCGTCGCCCGCATCCGCAACCGGCCGCCGGAGAACCGCTGGATCGGCCAGCGCATCTCCGATCCCGATATCGATTGCGCCGGGCTCGGCAAGGCGCAAGGCGCGGTCGGCTTCGATCCCGTCACCAAGACGCAGGATCTGGTGCCGACCTTCGAGAAGGCGATCGCGGCGGTCGAGGCGGGCCACGTCGCGGTCGTCGATGTCCGGGTCGAGCCCGGCTATTCGGCGGTCGCGACCGCGGCGATGCTGCGCGGAACCGAGAAGAAGTAAGGACACGGAACGAGGACCAAGACGCGGGGCGAAAGAAACGGAGACAACGAATATGCACGCTCGCTATCTGGCCTTCGTCATCGCTGCG
>Ga0081455_10009254_pt1 | contig 10145 bp, 11 predicted proteins | sample TabmetS3T2R1_FD_70207 | JGI IMG/M metagenome (GOLD analysis project Ga0081455, IMG submission 70207) | Tabebuia heterophylla rhizosphere microbial communities from the University of Puerto Rico - S3T2R1 | ecosystem: Host-associated > Plants > Roots > Rhizosphere ... | reverse complement strand
GCGTGATCGACCCGCCGGCCGACCAGCCGTGGGGCGAGCGGACGGCCGTCGTGACCGACCCGGACGGGCACGTGGTGTGCCTGTCCCAGCAACGCTGATCAGCGCAGGTGGGCGTCGAGCAGCTGGCGTGACGCCTGCTCCGAGTTGTGCGCGACCAGTCGGGCGTGCCGGCTCGCGTTGCGCACCGCGCGCCGGGCTAGGCCGAGCCGGGCATACCCGGCATCGACCTACCCGCCCGGGCCAATTCGCGTAGACCAGTCGGATACGGTCGCGGCGTGACCGGGATGCATCCCAACTGTGTGGCCGTGGACGCAGTGCTGGCCGCGGCCGGCCTGTCCGGACGGGTGAAGCTGCTGCCCGAGGCGGCGCCCACCGCGGCGGCCGCGGCCGAGCAGCTCGGCGTCGAGGTCGGCGCAATCGCCAACTCGCTGATCTTCGCGACGGCCGAGCGGCGGCCGGTGCTGGTCCTGACCAGCGGCGCGCACCGCGTCGACACGGCCAGGACCGCCGCCCTGCTCGGCACGGCGAAGCTCGGCCGGGCGAGCGCCGAGCTGGTCCGGGCGGCCACCGGTCAGCCGATCGGCGGCGTCGCCCCGGTCGGGCATCCGGCCCCGCTGCGCACCCTGGTCGACGTGGCGCTGCACGATTTCGATCAGGTATGGGCGGCCGGCGGCATCCCGCACGCGGTGTTTCCCACGACGTTCGACGAGCTGGTGGGCCTCACCGGTGGAACGCCGGCCGACGTCGCCTGAGCCACGCCTCGAGACGTTCGATGCCCTGGTGAGCGGGCTGGGCCTCGCCGCGGCGGTGGCGCACTGCAACGTCGCGCTCGCGTCGATCTGGGCAGACGCGCGGTGGCTCGGCAGCGTCACGGACCGAGGCCATAGGGTGTGCGGATGGTCGCGGTAGTGACGATGCACGTGTGGCGGATCGAGGCGCGTCGCGTCCCGTCCGCACTCGGCGCGATGGCGCTGGACCGTCGTCGCGTGCGCGCACTGTCCGGCGTGCGGTTCGCCAAGTTGCTCGGTACCAGCCAGGGCTTCTCGATCCGCGACGCCGACCCGACCCGGTGGGCGCTGCTGGTCAGCTGGGCCTCACGCGAGGCGGCCGGCGGCTTCGACGCCTCGGCGGTGGCGCGGCGCTGGCAGGCCCGCGCGCGCGAGACGTGGCGCGCGGTGCTTCGCCCGCTGGCCAGCCGCGGTACCTGGTCGGGCCGCGCGCCGTTCGCCGTCACGTCCTCCACCTGGGACGGTCCGGTGGCCGCGCTGACCCGCGCCCGATTGGCGCCCCGGCAGGTCGTCACGTTCTGGCGGGCCGTGCCGCCGGTCGCGGCCGATGTCGCGTACCGCCCCGGTCTGTGCGCCGCGTTCGGCGTCGGCGAGGCGCCGCTGGGCGTGCAGGGGACGTTCAGCCTGTGGCGCGACGCGGCCGCGCTGCGCGAGTACGCCTACCGGGGCGCGGCGCATCGCGAGGCGATCCGGCAGACGGCGGCCCGGCGCTGGTACGCCGAGGAGCTGTTCGCGCGGTTCGCGGTGCTCAGCGCGTCGGGGTCCCTCGGCGGACGCGACCCGCTGGCGGTCGCCGCATGAGCGCGCTGCCCACCGCGGACAACATCGCGATCGAGTCGTGGACCGGGCCGCAGCTCGCCCAGCGCATCAACGAGGCGATGGCGATCTACGTCGTCGCGATGAACTACCCGACCTACGCGGGTGCCCAGCGGTCGGTCACCGCGCAGGGCCACACCAGCTACGCCGGTTTCGCCTGCCGCGCGGCGGTGCGCGAAGACGGCCGCCTGATCGGCTTCGGCTACGGCTACACGTCGATGGCCGGGCAGTGGTGGCACGACCTGGTCCGCCGGGCGGTCAGCAAGGACATCGCTGCCGAGTGGATGCGCGACGCGTTCGAGCTCTCCGAGATGCACGTGCTGCCGCACTACCAGGGGCTGGGCATCGGGCGCCGGTTGCTGACCTCGCTAGGCGCGGCCATCTCGCACAGCGCGATCCTGCTCTCGACGCCGGACAGCGACACGCGGGCGTTCCGCCTGTACCGGTCGCTGGGCTTCGTCGATCTGGTGCGCAACCACCGCTTCCCCGGCGACGCGCGGCCGTTCGCCGTGCTCGGCGCCCGGCTGCCGTTCGACTCCGCCCGGTTGCACGCGGCCCGCCCGGATGCCGAACCGCGTCGGTGACGCCCCCGTCGGCGCCCTGGTACTGGCGTCGGTCGGCCTGCAGTTGGCCTATCCGCTGACGCACGGCGCGGTCCGCGACCGGATCACCGTCGCCACCGTCATCGTGGTGGCCGGCGCCTCGATCACGCACGCCACGGTCACCGCCGGGCGGCGGGGGCTGGCCGGATGTGCGACGGCAGCCGGCATCGGGTTCGGGGCCGAGCTGATCGGCGTGCACACCGGCGTCCCCTTCGGCCACTACGCCTACGCCGACTCGCTCGGGTCCGAGGTGGCCGGCGTGCCGGTGCTGGCCGGGCTGGCTTGGACGATGCTGGCCTGGCCGGCCGCGCTGGTGGCCCGGCGGCTGGCCACGTCGTTCCGTGCGCGCGTGCTGGTCGGTGGCTGGGCGCTGGCGTCGTGGGACCTGTTCCTCGACCCGCAGATGGTCGCGGCCGGGCACTGGCGGTGGACCGATCCCGAGCCGCACCTGCCCGGCGGGCCGACCGTGCCGCTGACCAACTACGCCGGCTGGCTGATCGTCGCCACATTGATCTCCCTTGTGGTGCAGGCGATTCTCGGCTCGCGCACCGTGCCCGACGACGGCTGGATGCTCGGCCTCTACCTGTGGACGTACGTGTCGTCGGTGATCGGGCTGCTGGCCTTCCTGGACCTGGCCGGCGCCGCGCTGTGGGGCGCGCTCGGCATGGGCCTGGTCGCCGTGCCGCTGGCGGTGCGGCTGTGCTGGTAGCCCTGGGCACGGCGGCCGCGCTGGCCGGGACGCTGCACGCCGCCGCGAACGCCCGGCGACTGCGCCGACCCGACCCGGATCCGCCACCGTCCACAGTGGACGTTTCCGTGCTGCTGCCGGTGCGCGACGAGGCGGCTGACGTCGCCGGCTGCCTGCGCACGTTGCTGGCCCAGCCCGGCGTCGAAGTGCTGGTGCTCGACGACGGGTCGGCCGACGACACGCGGGCGATCGCGTCGTCGCTCGGCGTGCGGGTGCTGGCCGGCACTCCCCCGCCGCCGGGCTGGCTGGGCAAGCCGCACGCCTGCCGCCAGCTCGCCGCGGCGGCCCGCCCGAGCAGCGAGGTGCTGGTGTTCGTCGACGCCGACGTCCGGCTCGCACCGCACGCCGTCGCCGCGGCCGTCGACCTGCTGCAACGCCACGAGCTCGACTTCGTGTCGCCGTACCCCCGCCAGATCACCGGCACCGTCGCCGAGCGGCTCGTGCAGCCGTTGCTGCAGTGGTCGTGGCTGACGTTGCTGCCGCTGCGCGCCGCCGAGCGGTCGGCCCGGCCGTCGCTGGCCGCAGCGAACGGGCAGTTCCTGGTGGTGCGCCGCGCCGCCTACGAGCGGGCCGGCGGCCACCAGCCGCACGAGGTGCTCGACGACCTGGCCCTGGCCCGGGCGCTGCGCCGGACCGGGGCGCGGGGCGGCATCGTCGACGGGACGACGCTGGCCACCTGCCGGATGTACGACGGCTGGCCCGCCCTGCGCGACGGGTACGGCAAGTCGCTGTGGGCGGCGTTCGGCGGGCCGGCCGGCGCGGCCGGCGTGCTGGCCGGACTGGGTCTGGCGTACGTCGTCCCGGCGATCGCCGCGCTGCGCGGTTCGCGGATCGGCGCGCTCGGTTACGCCGCCGGAGTGGCCGGCCGGGTGCTCACCGCGCGCCGCACCGGCGGCCGCGCGTGGCCCGACGCGCTGGCCCACCCGGCGTCGATCGGGACGCTGGCCTACCTGACCGGGCGATCGCTCGTCGGACACCGGCGCGGCACGCTGCGCTGGAAACGGCGGGTCATCTCACAGTCCGACGCATGAGCGTTCAGCAACCCGCTACGGCACTATCGGCACATGGCTCGCGTCGTGGTCGTCGGCGCCGGGATCGGCGGACTCGCCGCCGGGGCCCGGCTGGCCGCGCTCCGGCACGAGGTCACCGTGCTCGAGGCGAGCGAGGATCTCGGCGGCAAGGTCGGCCGGTTCGAACAGCGCACGCCGGCCGGCACGTTCCGCTTCGACACCGGCGCGTCGGTGCTGACCATGCCCGACGTGTTCGCCGACCTGTTCGCCGAGACGGGTGACCCGCTCGAGTCGGTCGTGCAGTTGCGGGCCGTCGACCCGTTCGTGCGCTACCGCTTCGCCGACGGCAGCGTGGTCACCACCACCCGCGACCTCGACGAGCAGGTGGCCCGCTTCGACCAAGCCTTCGGGGCCGGGGCCGGCACGGCCTGGGCCACCCTGGTGGCCCGCGGCTCGCGGATCTGGGACGCGGTCGAGCAGCCGGTGTTCGGGCAGAGCCTGACCGCCCGCGGCCTGGCCCGGCGGCTGACCAGCCTGGGCGACCTGACCGCCGTGGGGCCTGGGCGCACCCTGCATCAGCTCGCCAACCGACACTTCGACGACCCGCGTCCGCGGCTGGTGCTCGAGCGGTACGCGACCTACGCCGGGTCCGACCCGCGGCGCGCACCGGCGGCCCTGGCCGTCATCCCCTACGTCGAGCACGCGTTCGGCACCTGGTACGTCGAAGGCGGTCTGCACCGGCTCGTCGAGGCGCTGACCGACCGGGTCGGCGAGCGGGGCGGCGTCATCCGCACCGGCGCGCGGGTCGCCCGGATCGTCGCGTCCGGCGGGCAGGTCAGCGAGGTCATGCTCGTCGACGGGTCGCGGCTGCCGGCCGACGTGGTGGTGGCCAACGCCGACGCCAGCGTGGTGTACGGGCAGCTGCTCGACCCGTCCCGGCCGACCCGGCACCCGTCCGACTCGCTCAGCGGCTTCGTGCTGCTGCTGGGCGTACGGGGCCGCACGCCGAGCCTGGCCCACCACAACGTGCTCTTCGGCGACGCCGACTACGACGCGGAGTTCGACGCGGTGTTCGGCCGCCCGGGCCGCCCGGTCACCGACCCGGCGGTGTACGTCAGCGCGCCGGACGACCCGACCGTCTGCCCGCCCGGGCACGAGGCGTGGTTCGTGCTGGTCAACGCGCCCCGGCACGGCCCGGACGGCAGCCGGGGTGCCCTCGACTGGGACAGCGCCGGGCTGGCGTCCGGGTACGAGGGCCGGGTGCTGTCCCTGCTGGCCGCGCGCGGCCTGCCGGTGCGCGAGCGGCTGCTGTTCAGCAAGGTGCTCACGCCGGCCGACCTGCAGCGACGCACCGGCGCGCCGGGCGGTGCCATCTACGGCTCGGCCCTGCACGGGTTGCGGGCCAGCCTGCGCCGACCGGGCAACGCGGCCAAGGTCCGCGGCCTGTACCTGGTCGGCGGCTCGACCCATCCCGGCGGCGGCCTGCCGCTCGTCGCGCTCTCGGCCAAGATCGTCGCCGGGCTGATCGGCCCCGCGACGTAGCCCTCCTTGCGTGATCAAGACGTACCCCTCCTTGCGTGATCAACAGGGAAAGTTGGTCGCCAGAGCGACCATTTCTCCCTGTTGATCAAGAGAGAAAGGGAGCGAACGACTCAGCCGCACGTCTTGCGACGATGTCGTAAACTGTGCGTTGGAGGTGGCGACGATGACAACGACGGTGGCGGCCCTGCTCGCCGACTTCGGCGTACCGGGCAGCGAGTCGGACTTCGTGTCGGCCCTGCGGGCGGCGCTCGGGCGCGAGCCGCGGCCGGGTACGAGCACCTTGACGGAGGCGGACGCGGCCGTGCTTTCCGAGCACAGTGGCATCGATCCGGCGGCGGCCGCCCGGCTGGGCGATCCGCGCCAGGCAGCCGTCAACCGCGCCCGCCTCGAGTTCGACCTGCTGCGCCGGGCCTACACGGCGCAGGACGTGGCGGCCAAGTGGGGCGTGGACTCGTCCCGGATCCGGCACCGAGTGCGCAACGGCGCGCTCTACGGGCGGCGCACCGGGCGGACACTGCGGCTACCGAGCTGGCAATTCGACGACGACCTGCGCCCGCTGCCGGGGCTGGCCGTCGTGCTCGCCGCGCTGCCCGACGACATGCATCCGCGCGAGGTCGAAGGCTTCATGACCACACCGCAGGACGACCTGCGCCTGAGCGGGCACCCGGTGAGTCCCCGTGACTGGCTGCTGACCGGGGGGGATGCCGCGAAGGTTGCGGCGCACGCGGTCGACCTCGACCGGTGGTAAAGCTTCCTCTCCCGCCCGCGCCCGAGGCGCTGACGTGGGAGGACGGCGACATGTCCAGGCTGGCCGCGCGCAGCGTGCTGTGGCGGCTGCACCGCTGCGCCGGCGAGAACGTCGTGCCGTGGAACGAGCTGCGGTTCTGGGGACCCTCGCACGCCCGCTTCGACCCGCAGGAGCCACCGCCCGGGCCGTCGGACCGCGGCGTGTCCTACGCGGCCCTGGACGTGGCCACCTGCCTGGCCGAGGTGTTCCAGGACCGGCGCGCCGTCGACACCTCGCGCGGCTCGCCGTACCTGACCGCGTGGCGCCCGACCCGCAGCCTGCACCTGCTCGACCTCACCGGCACCTGGCCGATCCGCAACGGCGCGTCGCACCTGCTCAACACCGGCCCGCACGACCTGTGCCGCAGCTGGGCCCGGGCCATCTACGCCCGCTGGCCCGACCTCGACGGGTTGTGGCACATCTCGGCGATGACCGGCCAGCCCGAGGTCACGATGTTCACCGCGGCCGGCGACACGTTCCCGCGCCGTCCGCTGTTCAGCCGGCCGCTGGACGACCCGGGCACGCGCGGCTGGATTGCCGCGGCCGCCGAGCAGATCGCCTACGAGGTGATCTGACCGATCGCGACCGCCGTGGCCCCGACCCACACACCGGCGCACACCGTCGGCGGCCAGGTGGCCTCGCTGACCGCCGCGCTGACGCAGGCCAGCGCCGTACAGATCACCCGGGTCGGCCGCTCGGCCACCGTGATCACCCGAGGCGGCCGGCCCAACTCCTGTACCAGCGACAGTGCCGCGGCAGCGGCGGCCAGCCACCACGGCGCCCCGCAGCGCCAGATCGTCAGCGCGAACGCCGTGTCGGCGATCCGGTCGGCCACCTTGTCGGCCACCGCCCCGAACCGCGACGCCCGCCCGGCGACGACGGCGATCGCGCCGTCGAGCCCGTCGGCGATCGCGGCCGCAAGGACCAGCGCCAGCGCGGCCAGCGGCCACCGCCCGGCCAGCAGCAGCGCGGCGACGGCCAGCCCGGCGCCGGCCACTGTGACGGCGGTGGGCGGTACTCGGGCGGCGGCTAGCGGCCGGGCGAGCGTCCACATCGGACGCAGCCAGGCCCGCACGAGCGGCGACGGCACCAGCCCCTGGTGCAGCCGCGACCAGCGGTCGACTAGGTCGGCGCGCTGGTCCGGAGGTTGGCCCATACCTCGCGGGTGGCCTTCGAGCGGTTGAACGTGATGAAGTGGATGCCCGGCACGCCCTCGTCGAGCAGCCGCTGCGCCATCCGCGAGCACTCGTCGATGCCCAGCGCGCGCACCGCCTTTGGATCGTCGGCCACCGCCGCGAACCGGGCGGCCAGCGCCGGCGGGAAGGGCGCGCCGGACAGCTGCTCGGAGCGCTCGATCGTGCGCATCGTGGTCACCGGCATGATGCCGGCGATGATCGGCACGTCGCAGCCGACGGCCCCCACCCGATCGCGCAGCCGCAGGTACTCGTCGGCGTCGAAGAACATCTGCGTCACCGCGTAGTCGGCGCCGGCCCGGCACTTCTCGACGAACCGGGCCGTGTCCTCCTCGACCGTGGCCGAGCGCGGATGCTTGTACGGGAACGCGGCCACGCCGACGCTGAAGTCACCGTGCGCGCAGAGCAGCTCGACCAGCTCGTGGGCGTAGTCCAACCCCTCCGGATGCTTCACCCACTCACCCATCGGGTTGCCCGGCGGATCTCCGCGGATCGCCAGCATGTTGACCACGCCGACGTCGACGAACCGGCCGATGATGGCCCGCAACTCGGCCACCGAGTGGTTGACGGCGGTCAGGTGCGCGACCGGCAGCAGCGTGGTGTCGGAGGCGATCTGCTCGACGATCTCGATCGTGTGGTCGCGGGTCGTGCCGCCGGCGCCGTAGGTCACGGACACGAACGACGGGTGCAGCGGCTCCAATTCGCGAATGGTCTGCCACAACAGCCGGTCGTCCTCGGGCGTCTTCGGCGGGAAGAACTCGAAGGAGAACGTGCGCTGTCCGGCAGCGAGCACGTCCCGAACCGTTCGTGGCATGGGGCCCAGCGTAGTGTCCGGCCTGTGATCGACCTCGCTGCCGTGATCTCGCGGGTCGACGCGGAGCTGGCCCGGTTCTTCGACGGGCGGCGGGCCCGGCTGTCCGAACTCGGCGATGATCTGGCCCCATTGGCCGATACCGCCCGGCATTTCGTGCTCGACGGCGGCAAGCGGCTGCGCCCGATGTTCGCCTACTGCGGCTGGCGGTGCGTGCGCTCGGGCGACGGCGACGCCCCGATGGTCGAGGCAGCGGCCAGCCTGGAGCTGCTGCACGGCTGCGCGCTCATCCACGACGACGTCATGGACGGCTCGAGCACCCGGCGGGGGCGCCCGTCCGTGCACGCCGGGTTCACGGCGATCCACCGCGCCGGCGGGTTCACCGGTGATCCACAGGTGTTCGGCACGGCGGCCGCGATCGTCGTCGGCGACCTGCTGCTGACCTGGGCCGACGCGATGTTCGCCGGCGCCGGGTTCGCCGAGGCGGACGGCCGGCGGGCTCGCGGCGTCTACGACGACATGCGCCAGCAGGTGATGGCCGGGCAGTACCTGGACATGCTGGTGCAGGCCCGGGGTGACTTCTCGGTGGACGACGCGCTGCGGGTGGCCCGGTACAAGACGAGCAAGTACACGATCGAGGGTCCGCTGCAGTTCGGCGCGGCGGCGGCCGGCGCACCGCCCGAGGTGGTCGAGGCGATCAGCGGCTACGGCTTGCCGCTCGGCGAGGCGTTCCAGTTGCGCGACGACGTGCTGGGCGTGTTCGGCGATCCCGGGCGCACCGGCAAGCCGATCGGCGACGACCTGCGTGAGGGCAAGCGGACGATGCTGGTCGCGCTGGCCATGCAGGCGGCCACGCCGGCCCAGGCGTCGTTGCTCCGCACAGGCTTGGGCAACCGCGACCTCGACGACGCCGGGGCGGCTGCCCTGTGCGAGGTGATCGTCGCGACCGGCGCGCTGGACCGGGTCGAGGCACGCATCGCCGAGCGGGCCGACCAGGCGCGGGCGGCGCTCACCCCGGCGATCGCCACCGACGCACGCGACGTGCTGGACAGCCTGGCTGTACTCGCCACGGAACGACACACATGAGAACCGTACCCGGGCGTACGGATCGCGTCGTCGTGATCGGCGCCGGGCTGGGCGGCCTGTCGGCGGCGCTCCATCTGGCCGGCGCCGGCCGCGAGGTGACGGTGCTCGAACGCGAGGCCGAACCGGGTGGGCGGGCCGGCGTGCTGCGCGACGGGGGCTACACGTTCGACACCGGTCCGACCGTGATCACGATGCCGGCGCTGATCGCCGAGGCCCTGGGCGCGGTCGGCGAGAACCTGGACGACTGGCTGGACCTGCGCCGCCTGGACCCGGCCTACCGGGCTCGGTTCGCCGACGGCTCGTCGCTGGACGTGCACGCCGACGTCGACGCGATGGCATCCGCGATCCGCTCGCTGTGCGGCCCCCGCGACGCCGACGGTTACCGCCGCCTGGTGGCCTACCTGCGCGAGCTGTACGAGCTGGAGCTGCCGCACTTCATCGCCCGCAACCTGGACTCGCCGCTCGCCCTGCTCGGCCGGCCGCTGCTGGAGCTGGTGCGGCTGGGCGGGTTCGGCCGGCTGGCCCCCAAGGTGGGCACGTTCGTGCGCGACGAGCGGCTGCGGCGGCTGTTCACGTTCCAGGCGATGTACGCCGGGCTGGCCCCGGCCCAGGCGCTGGCCATCTACGCGGTGATCACCTACCTGGACTGCGTGGCCGGCGTCTACTTCCCGATGGGCGGCGTGCACGCCGTGCCCCGGGCGCTGGCCGGCGCCGCCGACAAGCATGGCGTGACGTTCCGGTACGGCACGGCCGCCACCCGCA
>Ga0081455_10009253_pt1 | contig 10146 bp, 10 predicted proteins | sample TabmetS3T2R1_FD_70207 | JGI IMG/M metagenome (GOLD analysis project Ga0081455, IMG submission 70207) | Tabebuia heterophylla rhizosphere microbial communities from the University of Puerto Rico - S3T2R1 | ecosystem: Host-associated > Plants > Roots > Rhizosphere ... | reverse complement strand
CGCAAGCGGGGACCATATTCCAGAGCGGGTGGTTATGGGTCCCCGCTTTCGCGGGGACGACAGGAGCGAATAGCGGTGCTCAGCGTTACGAGGACGAAGAGCCGCGGAGGAAACCCATGACCACCTTGACGCGAACGCGGTTCGAGGTCGTTCCTCTGACCGAGCATATCGGGGCCGAAATTCGCGGGCTCGACCTGCGCGAGCAGCCCGACGACGAGACCGTGCGCGCCATCTACCAGGCCTGGCTCGACCATCTCGTCATCGTCTTTCCCGGCCAGAACCTGTCGCAGGAAGACCTGATCCGCGTCACCGGCTATTTCGGCGAGCTCGGCGAGCTCTCGCGCCCGGCCAAGTATTTTCCAAAGGGCTATTCCCGCCTGCTGCCGGGGATCATGCTGATCTCCAACATCCGCGAGAACGGCGAGCCGATCGGCGCGCTGCCGGACGGCGAGATGATGTTCCATCACGACATGATTCATGCCGAAGTGCCGAGCAAGGCGACCCTGCTCTACTCCGTCGAGATTCCCTCGAGCGGCGGCAACACGCTGTTCGCGAGCGGCTATGCCGCCTACGACACGCTCGACCCGGCCATCCGCCGCAGGCTCGAGGGCCGCAAAGCCATGCACCACTACAATTACGGATCGACGCAGCGCGGCGACGACCGCGGCACCGTCGCCTTCGCCGAGTGCGCGCATCCGGCGTTTCGCACCCACGAGGACACCGGCCGCAAGGCGATCTACGTCAACCGGCTGATGACCGTCGGCATCGTCGACATGCCGCCCGCCGAAAGCGAGCCGCTACTGGCGGCCGTGTTCGACCACGCCGAGAGGCGGGAGTTCGTCTACGAGCACGTCTGGCGCGTGGGCGATCTCCTGTTGTGGGACAATCGCTGCTCGTCGCACGCGCGCACCGACTTCCCCACGAGCGAGCGACGGCTCATGCTGCGCACCACGGTCAAGGGCACGGTGCGGCCCTATTGATGAGCCTGCCTCGCGGCCGCCGCCGCGATCGGTATCATGCGGCTGTCGCGCCGGCGCAACCGAATGCCGGGGAGAACAGATGATCGGCTTGTTGGCACGCCTCGCCTGCATTCTCGCTGGTGCGCTGGGCGCGACCTTGCCGGGCGCGGCGCAGGACTATCCGAGAAAGGCGATCGAGCTCGTGGTTCCGTTCGTCGCCGGCGGCACCACCGACAACATCGCCCGGCTCATGGCGCAACGCTTCAGCGAGAGCTGGGGCCAGCCCGTGGTCGTCAACAATCGCCCGGGCGGGGGCAGCACGATCGGCACCCACGTCGTCGCCAAGGCGGCCCCGGACGGCTACACCCTTCTCGTCAACACCATCAGCTTCGCGATCACGGCGGCCTTGCAGAAGCTGCCCTATGATCCGATCAACGACTTCGCCCCGATCACGGAGCTCGCCTCGCTGCCGCTGATGCTGGTGGTGCATCCCTCGCTGCCAGTGACAAACCTCAAGGAGTTCATCGCGCTGGCGCGCTCGCGGCCGGCCGGATGGGACTATGCCTCCTCCGGAGCCGGCACCTCGCCGCATCTCGCCGCCGAGATGTTCAAGTCCGCCGCCGGCATCGATCTCGTCCACGTGCCCTACAAGGGCAATGCCGAAGCCATGAACGCGATGCTCGGCGGGCACGTGAAGATCTACTTCGCGCTGGTGCCGGCGGCGCTGCAGCACGTCAAGGCTGGGAGCCTGCGGCCGCTCGCCGTCACCACCGAGGCGCGGCTGCCCTATCTTCCCGACGTGCCGACAATCGCCGAGCAGGGCTTCCCGGGCTACGAGATCAGCTCATGGCAGGGCGCCTTCGCTCCCGCCGGCACGCCGAAAGAGATCGTCGCAAAGATCAATCGCGAGCTTGTTCGCATGCTCGACGAGCCCGAGGTCCGCGCGCGCATTTCGCGCGAAGGCGCCGATCCCGTGGGAAGCACGCCCGATGCCTTCGCGCAGCGCGTGAAGAACGAGATCGCCAAGTGGAGCAAGGTGATCAAAGCCGCAGGCATTCAGGCGCAGAATTAGCCCGCGCACTCGTTGCGGCGATACGCCACCCAGAGAATTGCGACCAGCGCGACATTTGCGACCGCGAAGACGTTCAGAGTCGCCACCGTCGCAATTGCTCCTGAACGTTCGACCAGCAGCGCGCCTGCCGATGGCGCGAGTGCCTGGACGATCAGGCTGGGGAACGCCAAGCGGCCCATGAGAGTGGCGTAGCGGGCGGGACCGTAGAGTGCGAGCGGAAGCGTGCCGCGCGCAATCCACATGATGCCGTAGCCGCCCGCATAGATCACCACCGCTATGGCGAGGATCGCGAATCCGGCAAGCAACAGCGCCAGCCCGACCGCCATCGCCGCGCAAGATACGATCATGGTCCAGATCGGATGATAGCGCTCGCCGAACACGCGCTCGATCACTCGCGCACCGACTTGCGCGGGACCGAACAACGTCCCGAGCGCTACCGCCTCGGCGAAGGTCGCGCCGCTGGCATGCAGAAAGATCAGGAGATGCACCACCATGATCGATCCGATGCCGGAGGCGATGGTCAGCACCAGCGCGAGCAATGCAAAGGTCCTGAAATCGTGCAGAGGCGATTGCGCGTCCTTCGGTTTGGGCGAGGCTGCGCCGGCGGACGATTCCGGCGCAGGCAGCAGCGACAGCCTCGGCATCACCGCCATCTGCAACGGCAGCGCCACCGCGAGATGCAGGGCGGCATAGACGAAGCACGCACCGCGCCAGCCGACGGTCTCTGCCAGGAATGCGCTCAGCGGCCAGCACACCGTGCTGGCGAAACCGCCGAACAGCGTCAGGTTGGTGATGGGCCTGCGGGCCTCCTTGCCATAGAGCTTCCCGAGCGCTGCGAACACGGCGTCATAGAGCCCGGTTCCCATGCCGATGCCGAGCACGAGCCAAGCCAGAAGATAGATCGGCAAGCTCGGAGCGAGCCCGATCCCGGTAAGGCCGACGGCGTAGAGCAGCGAGCTCGCAGCAAGCACCGGTCGGCCACCCTTGCGATCGATGATCGTCCCGACTCTCGGTGCGATCAGGCCAGCAACGAGAAGGCCGATCGATACGCCACCAATCACCCAGCCCAGCGACCAGCCGGTATCGGCGACGATCGGCTCAGCCAGCACGGCGGGAAAATAGAACGAGCTTCCCCAGCCCAAGATCTGAGCGACGCCGAGCGCCGTAACAACGACAGGCGTCGGCCTCATGCGCCGAGCTTGGTGGCCAGGTCTTCCAAGCTCTTCGCCGCGATATCGACCGGCGCCTTGGGGGCAGTTTCTCCGGTGCCTGGTCCGTGCTCGCCCGGCCGTGCGATGTGCGCCGTGCGCAATCCGCATTTGGCGGCGGCGAGGAGATCGTTGGTGTGTGCCGCCACCATCATGCAGTCGGCCGGCGGCAGATCGAACGCCTCGCAGGCGGCGAGATAGACGCGCGGCTTGGGCTTGTAGTCGCCCGCGGTTTCCGCGCCCAGGATGGCGTCCCAGGGAAAACCGTTGCGGCGCGCGACATCGACCATCAGCGAGATGTTGCCGTTCGACACCGGCGCGAGCAGGCAGCGCCGGCGCAGCCGGGCCAGGCCGGGCGCGGCGTCGGGCCAGCCGTCGAGCCGGTGCCAGGCCAGATTGAGCTCGCGCGCGACGTCATCGGGAAGTTTGGAAATGCCGAAGTGCGGGAGGATGCGCTCGAGATTGTGCCGGTGCAGCACGTCGAGCTTGCAGAACGGCATGCGGCCGGCGCGCACCTCCTCCATCGCGGGCTGATATTGGCCGCGCCAGGCATCGGCGAAGGCGAGCCAGTCGAGCTTGTGGCCGCGCGGCGCCAGCACGGCCTCGGCCTCGCGCGCGACGCCGCTGCGCCAATCCACCACCGTCCCGAAGACGTCGAAGAACAGCGCCTTCGCGGTCATGGCGCGCCTGCCGCTAGTATCCCGATTCCGAAGTTCGCATCATTGTGCTGCATGTTCGTTTGCGAACTTCGGAATCGAAGGACACTAGCAACTTATTGACCTAGTGTGACTTTGGTTCAGAAGTCCGCATTCGGACTGGCCGCGGGAATGATGCGGACCTCTGAACCGCCACACTCGGCACCGCTTACGATCCCGCCGCCTGCATGCCTTTCGTCTTGAGCACGTCGGCAGCGGCAGCACCCGACAGCGCGCCGATGAGCGCCTTGGCTGCTTCCGGCTCCTTGGCGTTGGCGCCGATGCCGGCGGCATACACGGTGTAGTTCTGGATCTCCGCCGGCAGCGGTCCGACCAGCGTGACGCCCTTCACCGGAAGGATTTCGCTGATCTGGTGAATGCCGAGCTCGGCTTCGCCTCTGGCGATATGCTCGGCCACGGCACCGCCCGGGATCAGCTTGGCTTTCGGTTTCACCTCGGCGGCGACACCGAGCTTGTCGAGCAGGCCTGAGACATAAATGCCGCTCGAGCCGCCCGCCGCCGGATCGATATAGGCCACCGACTTGGCTGCGAGCAGCGCGCGTTTGAACGCCTCGACCGAACCGATATCAGGCCTCGGTGTGCCGTCCTTGACCACGACCCCGACGCCCACGCGCGCGAGATTGGTCCGGCTGCCGCTGACGAACTTGCCTTTGTCGGCAAGCGCGTTGACCGCTGCCGGCGTGAGCACGGCGAGGTCGAAGGCCTCGCCGCCTTCGATCCGTTTCGTCAGCGCGCCGACCGTGTCGTTCTCGATCGTCACCTTGTGGCCGGTCTGCTTCTCGAAATCGGGGACGAGCGCCAGCAGCACCTGCTTGAAGGCGCCGGCGGTGAGCACCTTGATCTCCGCCGCCGCGGCGCCGCGCGGTGCACCGGCGGCGAGCAGCACCATTGCAAGGGCCAGCACAGTCATTCGCATGTCGTCCTCCCTGGTCGCGCACATCTTACAGCATGCACGTGACCGATCGTCATCGATGCCGCCACGGGATGGGGGGCGCGGCCGGCCGGGCGCGTTTGCCCTGCTGGTGCCGACCTACCACATCGCCCAGCCCCAATTCTGCCGCGCAATGGTGCAATGCAATATTCCAAGATGTGTGCCGCTTGCCCGTGTGGTTTATAATTCCAAATCAAGGGGTTGATTCGCCCGCTGGGGTGCGGCGATTGGTCCCGAAGGGTGTGCATATGTGGGGGACCGCGTGCAGGCGCTCCCGCCTGCAACCGGCGCAATCAGAAAGCCAAGGAGTTTCGCGTTGACTTGATTGATCGCTGCGCCGGGACAACGAAAGGGAATGGACCCATGTTCCGAAGCCTTGCCCGGCTCGCGCTCGCCTTTGCTACCCTCTTGACCATCATTCCGAATACTCTCGCCCACGACAGCTGGATTTCGCGCGGCGGCCACCGCAACGCCGCCGGCGAGTGGTGCTGCGGCGATGGTGACTGCTTCGTCGTTCCGAAGGAACGGATCATGATGACCGGACAAGGCTACGTCATCATCCATGGGCCGCTCGCGGGCGTTGGTCCGCAACTCTACGAGTCCGTTCCTTTCAGCGAGGCCCAGCCTTCGCCCGATGGAGAATTCTGGCGGTGCAAGCGTCCCGACGGGTCGCGACGTTGCTTCTTCGCGCCGCCACCGGCAACCTGACGCTTCCGACCGACGGACATCGACGACGCAACAGTCGCGCCGGCGCCATTCGCGCGTTGGCCGCGGGCAGCGGCGCGTGTTACCCATCGCCGATGCCGGCTTTGGTCCTCCCGCTCGCCGAGGTCGCGGCGCACCTGCCCGCGCGCGGCGCGCTGATCGGCATCGACCTCGGCAGCAAGACCATCGGCGTCGCGTCGAGCGATCCCGACCGTCGGCTCGCAACCGGTGTCGAGACCATCGCGCGCAAGAATTTCACCAGCGATGCGACGCGGCTGCTCGCGCTTGCCGCCGAGCGCAAGGCCGTCGCTTTCGTGCTCGGCCTTCCCGTCAACATGGACGGCAGCGAAGGCCCGCGCGCGCAGTCCACCCGTGCCTTCGCGCGCAACTTGGCGCGGCTGACGCAGCTTCCGATCGCGCTGTGGGACGAACGGCTGTCGACCGCCGCAGTCGAGCGCGATCTGATCGCCGCCGACGTGACGCGCGCGCGCCGCGCCGCGGTGATCGATCAGCACGCCGCCGCGTTCATTCTGCAGGGCGCACTCGATCGCCTCGCGCGAGGCTAGAGCATGATCCCGAAAAGTGGGTACCGGTTTTCGGAAAAGATCATGCTCCAACGATCAAGCGCGCGCGGATCGTCGGAGATCGGGCGCGCTTGCATCCGACGTCAGCAGCGGTTCTGCGCACGCAGGCTGGGAACGCACGGATTGGCCGGCGCCGTGCCGGGCGGCCCAGGCTGCCAGCCGAGGTCGCGGAAGGAATACGGCATGCCGCCCGTGTCGTAGCCCGCCGGGTAGTCCCAGGAGCGATAGACGGGCGGACCGGGAACGTAGGCGTAACCGCTGTACGGGCCGACATAGACTTGTGGACCGCGGTAATACGGATCGACCACCACGACTTGCGCGGACGCCGGGAGTGCGGCCACGGCAAGCATGCCGGCGAGCCCGCATCCCACGACCGCCGTTCTGAACATATGCGCCATTGCTGGCTCCTTTCGCGAGACGTGCCCGCCCCGTGCCCGACCAACACGCCGCCGTTGCCCTCTGTTCCATGCTGCAGCGCGGAACATGACCGATCACGAAAGCGTGTGGGATGCTCACGCCGACGGCAAAGCGCGCTCGAGCAGCAGCCGCGCGTCGTCGGGAGCGATATCGCCCGTCCCGTACATGGCGCCGTGCCGAACGGCGAGCCGTGTGCGCGCGAAAAGCTCCGCGACCTGCGGCGCCGAGCCCTCCCGCAGCGCCGCCGCCGCCGCGAGCAGGGCGAGACGCCCGACGGCGCTGCGCGCACGCGCCTCTGCATCCGCCGCCGACAACGCGCCGGCGATGAAGTCTGTCGCTTCGCGCGCGCCCGGCAGATCGGCGGCTTCGTCGGCGAGCACGCTCAGCACGGCGCGCGCGGCTTCGCCCTCGTGCACGACCGCGCGCAGCACGTCGAGGCACATCACGTTGCCCGAGCCTTCCCAGATCGCGTTGACCGGTGCTTCCCGATAGAGTCGCGGCAACACGCTTTCCTCGACATAGCCGTTGCCGCCGAGGCACTCCATCGCCTCGTCGACGAGGAGCGGCGCGGTCTTGCACACCCAGTATTTCACCACCGGCGTGAGCAGGCGCGCCCGTGCCGCCTCGCGCGCATCGTCCGCGGCAAGATCGAAGGCGCGGGCGAGTCGCATCACCAGCGCGATCGCAGCCTCCGCCTCGAGCGCGATGTCGGCGAGCACCCCGCGCATCATCGGCTGGTCGGAGAGATGCTTCTGGAACACCGTACGGTGGCGCGCGTGGTGCAGCGCCTGCGCCAGCGCCATGCGCATGATGCCGGCCGAGGCGATGGCGCAATCGAGCCGCGTGAGCTGCACCATGTTGATGATGGTGCGCACGCCCCTCCCCTCCTCGCCCACCCGGGCGGCGGAAGCCCCGTCGAACGCGACCTCGGACGACGCATTCGAGCGGTTGCCGAGCTTGTCCTTGAGGCGCTGGAAGTGCAGCGCGTTGACCGCTCCATCCGGACGAAAGCGCGGCATGAAGAAACAGGTGAGCCCGCCCGGTGCCTGCGCCAGCACGAGGAAGCCGTCGCACATGGGCGCCGACATGAACCACTTCTGGCCGGTGATGGCGTAGCCTTCGCTCGCGCGCTCGGCGCGCGTCGTGTTGGTGCGCACGTCGGTGCCGCCCTGCCGCTCCGTCATCCCCATGCCGAGCGTGATGCCGGTTTTCTCCCACCACGGCCGAAAACTGGCATCGTAGGAGCGCGACATGATCTTGGGCATCAACTCGGCGACCAGCGCCGGCGCGGCTGCGAGCGCCGCCACGGCAGCACGCGTCATCGTGATGGGGCAGAGGTGGCCGGTCTCGACCTGCGCCGCCATGTAGAAACGCGCCGCGCGCGTGACCTGCGCGGGAGGCGCCGCCGGCGTGGCATCGTCGCGCCAGGTCGAGGCCGCGAGCCCCGCCGCTACGCTCTCGGCCATGAAGCGATGGTAGGCGGGGTGGAACTCGACGACGTCGCGGCGAAAACCCTTGGCGTCGAAGGTTCGCAGGATCGGCGGGTTCTCGTTGGCCTGGCGCGCGAGATCGAACATCTCGGCGCTGCCCCAGTGCTTGCCGAAAGCTGCGAGCGCGACGGCCTCATCCGCGGCCGCGTTGGCGGCAACGGCGCTCTGCAGCGGCCGATCGCTGCCATAGAGATCGACGTCCACGTAGGGCGGGGACTGGTTTTCGGTGTCGGGTCCCGCCGAGCGCGCCTGAGCAGCCATGGACGACTCCTAGCCCGTGCCGAATCCTAGCACAGCGGCTGCGTGTCGGCGCTCGACCATGCCGGCGCGATCGCGCAGAATGCTCGTCCACCCGCCACAGTCAGGGGGGAAGCACGATGATTGCCCTTCGAGCCGCCGCATGTCTCGCCGCACTTGTCGTCGCAGGCGCGAGCCACGCGCAGACCTATCCGAGCGGAAACGTGCGCGTCGTCGTGCCCTACCCGCCCGGCGGGCCTACCGACATCATCGCGCGTCTCTCGGCACAGAAGCTCTCGGAAGCGCTCGGTCACCAGTTCTACGTTGAAAACGTCAGCGGAGCGAGCGGCGCGCGCGGCGCGGCCCTCGTCGCGGGCGCTCCCGCCGACGGGCACACGCTGATGTTCGTGACCAACGACCTCGCCGTCACGTCCACGATCTCCTCGAAGATTCAGTACGACCCGATCAAGAGCTTTGCGCCGATCGGACTTGCCTCGGCGTCGCCTTCGGTGGTGCTGGTGCATCCCTCGGTGCCGGCGAAAACCCTGCAGGAGTTCATCGAGCTCGCGCGCGCCGCCCCGGCGAAATACAGCTTCGCGTCCATGGGTCTCGGCCAGAACCTGCTCACCAGCGAGAAGCTCTTCCATCTCGGGATGAAGCTGCCGATCGTTCGGGTACCCTTTCCGGGTGCGGCTCCCATCCTCGCCTCCACGGTCGCGGGGCACACGCTCGTCGCCTATATCGGGCTGCCTTCGGCGGTTCCGCACATCAGGGAAGGAACGCTGCGCGCCCTGGCGGTGACCAGCCCCAGACGATCTCCGATCGTCCCCGACGTTCCGACCATGGCGGAAAGCGGCCTCGACGACCAGGAAACCGAACTGATCATCGGCTTGGTGGCGCCGGCCGCAACGCCGAGGCCGGTGGTGGAGATTTTGTCCCGCCAGCTGGCGCGGATCGTCGGCCTGCCCGACGTGCAGCAAACCTTGGCGACGCTCGGCTTCTCGCCGGTCGGCAGCACGCCGGAGGAGTTCGCCGCCCAGATCAAGGCCGACATCGAGAAGTGGAGCAAGGTCGTTCGCGACGCCGGCATCAAGATCGAGTGACCGGCCCGCCGCTGCGGCCCAGCGAACCCCTCGAGCCTCCCGCGCGGCACTTACCGCCGGAAACATCCACAGCCGGCTTGCCGATCGCCCGCGCGATCCCTTGCGGGCTGCGCGCGCCGGGCCTATAGACACCGCTTTAATGAACATCGCCCAGAAGTCCACCTTCGTCCTCGGCCAGCGCCACCTGTTGGGGATCGAAGGAATGTCGGGCGAGGAGATTTTGGGCCTCCTCGACCTCGCCGAGGAATTCGTCGCGCTCAACCGTCAGATCGAGAAGAAGCAGACCTCGCTGCGCGGGCGCACGCTGATCAACCTGTTCTTCGAGGTCTCGACCCGCACCCAGGCCTCCTTCGAGCTCGCCGGCAAGCGGCTGGGCGCCGACGTGATGAACATGTCGGTTGGCTCCTCGTCCATGCGCAAGGGCGAAACGCTGATCGACACCGCGGTCACGCTCAACGCCATGCACCCCGACATCATCGTGGTGCGCCATCACGCCTCCGGCGCGGTCGAGCTCCTGGCCCGCAAGGTCGACTGCTCCGTGATCAATGCCGGCGACGGCTCGCACGAGCACCCGACCCAGGCGCTGCTCGACGCGCTCACCATCCGCCGCAACAAGGGCCGCATCGAGCGGCTGATCGTGGCGATCTGCGGCGACATCCTGCATTCGCGGGTGGCGCGCTCGAACATCATCCTGCTCAACGCCCTCGGCGCGCGGGTGCGGGTG
>Ga0081455_10009252_pt1 | contig 10148 bp, 5 predicted proteins | sample TabmetS3T2R1_FD_70207 | JGI IMG/M metagenome (GOLD analysis project Ga0081455, IMG submission 70207) | Tabebuia heterophylla rhizosphere microbial communities from the University of Puerto Rico - S3T2R1 | ecosystem: Host-associated > Plants > Roots > Rhizosphere ... | reverse complement strand
ACTGTTCGCGCTGACCACGCCGCTATTGACGACCGCCTCGGGCGCCAAGATGGGCAAGACCGCGCAGGGCGCGGTGTGGCTCAACGCCGACCAGTTCTCGCCCTATGACTTCTGGCAATACTGGCGCAATGTCGAGGACGCCGACGTCATCAAGTTTCTAAAGCTGTTCACGATCCTGCCGATGAGCGAGATCGAAAAGCTGGCGGCGCTGCAGGGCGGCGAGATCAACGAGGCCAAGAAGGTGCTGGCGACGGAAGCGACCGCGCTGCTGCATGGCCGCGAGGCTGCCGACACGGCCGCTGAAACCGCACGCCAGACGTTTGAGCAAGGCGCGATCGCCGAGAACCTGCCCAGCGTGGAAGTTTCGCGCGGCGAGCTCGAGGCCGGCGCTGGCGTTGTCGCGCTGTTCGTGAAAGCGGGCCTCGTCGCCTCGAACGGCGAGGCACGACGCCAGATCAAGGGCGGCGGCCTCCGCGTCAACGACGCGGCCGTGACCGACGAGAAGATGGTGCTGACGCCGTCCAACCTCACGCCCGAAGGCGTCATCAAGCTTTCCATGGGGAAGAAGAAGCACGTCCTGCTCAAGCCCGTCTGATCACACCTGCATAGGCGTATTCGCTTTTTGATGCTTGCGGGAAGATAAGGAAACGCGCTCCCTGCATGGCCATGGATGACAAGACGCCAGAGGGAGACGCGCTGGCCCGGCCGCTCAAGCCGGGACGGGTTGCGCTCAACGTGCTGGCGCTGTGCTTCACCCTGGCGCTGCTTGGCCGCGGCCTCGGCGAGAGCTTTACGGTTTTCCTGAAGCCGATCGCGGAGAATTTCGGCTGGGACCGCGCGGAAATCGTCTCGGTCTATTCGCTGACCTGGCTGGCCGGCGGACTGACGGCCCCCGTCGTCGGCCGCCTGTTCGACCGATACGGACCCCGCACGGTCTATTCGCTCGGCCTGCTCCTGCTCGGCGGTGCGTTCCTGATTGCCTCGCGCGCGCAGGCGCTGTGGCAATTGCAGCTCAGCATCGGTCTCTGCGTCGGCATCGGCATCGCCTTTATCGGCAACGTGCCGAATTCGATCCTGCTCGGCCGCTGGTTCGGCGCCCGCCTGCCGACGGCGATGGCGATCGTCTTTTCTGCCACCGGCGCCGGCGTGCTGGCGCTTCTGCCGGCCTCGCAGCTTTTGATCGATCATGTCGGCTGGCGTGGCGCCCACCAGATCTTCGGCATCACTGCGCTGTGCCTGCTGGTGCCGCTATTGCTGCTGCCATGGCGGCTGTTCGCCACGGGTTCGCCGCACGTCACCAAAAAAGCCGATCCCGGTTTCGTCGACAGCGGCTGGACGCTCGGCAGCGCGATGCGTCATCACGCGTTCTGGGCGCTGTTCTCGACCTTCTTCTTTACTGCCGTCGGCATGTACGCGATCTCGGCGCAGATCGTCGCTTACCTGATCGATGCCGGCTTCCCGCCGCTGCAGGCCGCGACCGCCTGGGGCTTTTCCGGCGTCGTGCTGCTGTTCGGCATGCTGGGCGTGACCCAGCTCGACAGCATCATCGGGCGCCGACCATCGGTATTGCTGAGCTACGCCATCTCGATTCTAGGCATCATCCTGCTCTGGCTGTTGCAGTACTATCCGAACTTCTGGCTGCTCGGCGCCTTCGTCGTCACCTTCGGCAGCATGATCGGCTCGCGCGGGCCGCTGATCACGGCGACCGCCATGAAGATCTTTCGCGGTCAGCGCGTCGGCACCATCTACGGCACGATCTCGATCGGCAGCGGCCTCGGCTCCGGCCTCGGCGCCTGGGCCGGCGGCCTGATCCATGACTGGACCCACAGCTACAACCCTGTGATGGCGTTCGCGCTGATCGCGGTGGTACTGGGGATGATTCCGTTTCTGGTCGTCCCGGCGCTCAGGCGATAGCTAAATAGAGGAGGGCAAGCCGTTCGACGTAACGCGCTGCTTTGCCTGAGAGACGACGACGATCCGGCGCGCCTCCTACGGTGACTCGAGCTGCAACCGGCCGCACTGAATTGGACGCCGGATCGCCGTGACCAGCCATGGTGGCAGGGATCGCCCGCACCGTAAGCGATTCGGAGATTGGCGTCGGCCTGCCAGCAACCACGATTCTGTGAAATTCCTTTGGATACGGGACGGTACCAACTTTCTTTCTGGAGCGGCCATGCCGCCAAGGCCCAGGCCTCGCTCAGGCCGATGCTTGATCCTGATGGGTGTCTGGCGCGATCCGTGATGCAGACGCAGCCATCAACTGAAGAAACGGGTACGATATCGCCCGCAGGCTCCGAAGGAGGCGATGTAAAGCATGGTGCCCTCCTTCGACATCACCGATTTGAAACGCTACGCCCTCCGACGCTCCAGTAAAATCGCAGAGCACCCGCACTCACATACCCCGGCAGGAATCCACATCACTGTACCAACCATCTAAGGCACTCGTTCTTCTTATTCTCTTGGTTCGGACAGGGCTCCACCCGAGCACATAAGACCTTATCACGTAATTTATATATCATAACTTTTACGGCATCTTCTCTGTCCGTTGATCTTCCGGCAAGACTTGCGCCTAGGCCTCCAGCGTCGAACGACAGCGACAACCCATCCACCCCAAAAGAAACGCCGGATGTACACACACTCGGCACTTCGATCCATTGTCCATTCTGTTCAATGCGTATCGATCGTTCGAAACGCACTCCAAACCCCTCTTTTTCTGGATTTCCGCCACAAACAGGTTTGAGCGACCGAAGTTCAATCCTTGCGAGATTCTGATCTTGTCGATTTTCTTGATCTTTGAAAGTCAAAGTCACAACATCCGGCGCACACCAGAGCAAAGATTCCGCTTTGCAGAACGTCGGACTTGAGATTAGGACACACAAGGTAGCAACGCGTGCGATCATTTTTATCATTTGGGGAAGTTCCAATCTCTATCGACTTCGACCGCCGAAATTCCAGTCTATCGTTGACTGCGAATCAGACTTGCCGTTGCTCCAATACATTTTCCAGCCGTCCCAAGACCCAACCCATGCTTTATAGCCAGAATACTGCTGAGACCAAGCCGCCGCATTTGCTAGATCACCAGCACTCGGACTCGTATTAGTCCAGTGCATGTGCCCTCTTGCAACCGCGCCATCATCCGAGAACCCGACGCCTCCGCCTATCGCCTGGCTTTCGTCACTGTACCCGCGCACGATCTCATCGTAGCGGACTTGACCCTCCAGCCCTGAAACGTCTCGCCCTCCTCCCACCCACGCTCCGAAGGTTCCGGCTTTGCTGAACAAATAGGCCTTGCTGAGGCCATTCTTGATTATCACGCCTCCGACAGCGAGACCGGGATCGACGGCTATTTGGCCTCGGCCTGTTTGCCGAAGCCGTTCTTTTTTGCTGCGATCGTTTCAAGCAGCCAGTTCTTGAATGAGAGCATCGCTGGTGTCGGTTGCCGGGAGTGCAGCGACGTAATCCAGTAGTCGCCGAGCGCTACCTCGATCTGAAAAGGGCGTACCAGCCGCCGTCGACGAATCTCGTCCTGAAACAACGCCGCCGGCAGCAGCGCAACGCCGAAGCCGCGCGCGGCTGCGCCGGCGATCGTGATGGATGAATCGAACACCATTCCCTTGAGGACCGGACTTTGCAGTCCCGCCGCGGCAAACCATCGCGGCCATTCCTCCTGTCGGTACGAACGCAGCAGCACCTCTCGCTTGAGATCGGCCGGCCGGCTCAGCCTGCGCGCCAGCGAAGGCGCGCAAAGCGGGGTAAATGGCGCTCCCATCAGGTGGGTCGCATCGGTACCGTGCCAAAGGCCATCGCCAAACCTGATCGCGTAATCGAGGCCCTCACCCGCGATGTCGATACGGTTGTTGTTGGTGAACAGGCGCAGATCGATCCGCGGATGGGCCTTCCTGAATGCGTCGAGCCGCGGCAGCAGCCATCCCGAAGCGAAGGTGCCGACGACGCCGACCGAGATGACATCCTGGTAGTGGCCGTCCTCAAAACGATTGAGCGTTTCGGTGAGCCGGCCGAAGGCCTCGACGATGCTCGGCAGCAGCAGTTGCCCTTCGTCGGTGAGTGCGACGCCGCGGGGCAGCCGGCGAAACAACTGCACGCCAAGTCGATCCTCCAGCACCTTCACATGCTGGCTGACGGCCGCCTGCGTGACCCGAAGTTCCAGGCCGGCGCGGGTGAAACTGAGGTGGCGCGCGGTCGCTTCGAAAGCCCGCAGCGCATTGAGCGGAAGGTGCGAAAGCTTCGTCCGGCGCCGCATTGCTTGTCCCTAGTTTTTCTTATGCCTGCCCGCAGAACTGATCGTTTGTCAAGATTGCGGCCTGTCGGCACCTTCCCGCCCGCAGCAAGGAGAGATTCACGATGATCACGAGAAGACAGTTCCAGCTTGGATGCGGCGCGGCGCTGGTAGCGACTGCCTTGAGCGGCCGGCTGAAAGCGGTACAGGCATCGACCCCAAATCAACGACTGATCGACGAGATCAAGCGTCTGGAGAGCGAGAGCGGCGGCCGGCTCGGTGTATGTGTCCTGGACACGGCAACGGGCACTCGTCACGTCCACCGTGGCGACGAACGCTTTCCGATGTGCAGCACCTTCAAGGCGCTGGCAGCCGCCGCGATCCTGGCGCGGGTGGACGCCGGCAAGGAACAGTTGACGCGGCGAATAACCTTCGAAGCATCCGCACTCGTCACATACTCGCCCGTAACCGAAAAGCACGTGGGCGGCGACGGCATGACGCTCGCTGAAATTTGCGAGGCGGCGGTGACACTGAGCGACAACACGGCCGGCAACCTGCTGCTCGGTGCTCTCAGCGGACCTCCTGGGCTGACAGCCTTCGCACGGAGTCTCGGCGACCAGGTCACGCGGTTGGACCGGGACGAGCCCTCGGTCAACGAGGCTTTGCCCGACGATCCCCGCGATACCACGACGCCGAACGCCATGGCTTCCAATTTGCTGGCCCTCGTCGTTGGAACGACGGCGCTGTCAGCGCCATCGCGCGAGCAACTGACGGCATGGCTGGTCGCCAACAAGACCGGCGACACCAGACTGCGTGCAGGCCTTCCGAAGGACTGGCGCGTCGGCGACAAGACCGGCACTGGCGTGCGGGGCACAAACAACGACGTCGCCGTGATCTGGCCCCCCGGCAAGCCGCCGATCGTGATTACCGGCTACCTGACTGGCGCCACCGTTCCTGCTACGCAGCAAAACGCCATTTGGGCTTCGGTCGCGCGGGCGGTCTCGGTCATGGCATCCGGCTAGGTCCGAGATGCAGGCAGCAACAGCCCACGGCCTGACTTGCCGTGGCGCAGCCTGCCTAGTTGTTCGGCGGGAGTTCGATCGGGGTGTTCTGCTTGCCGGTGTTGAATTCCATGATCTTTCGCGTCACGCCCGGAAACATCGCCGAAATCGGATTGACGCGCAGCACCGGCTGGCCGGGCGTGCCGACCACTTCGTAGGTTACGCCGATCAGGCCCTCGTTGCTGCCGCCACCGAGAATCACGCCCAGCACGGGAAGCTGGCCGAACATGTTGTTCAATCCGTACATCGGAATGAAGGTGCCGCTCATGCGTACCTGATTGGCCACGGTATCGATGCTGCCTTCGATGGTCGCACCGATCATCGGTCCTTTCACGACGCCATCGCGGATCGATAGTTGTCCATTCTGTCGGGTGAACTCGGCTCGCAATGCGGTAAAGGAAACACCGCTTTGAGTGCCGGTCGAGTTACCCGCGGCCACACGGTCGAGCGAAGCCTCACCTCTGATGGAGAAGTCGCGGACGTTGATCAGACCTTCCTTTGCGCTGGGCTCGACCGTCGGCGGCTCCAAGGCAAGCGACAATTGTCCGCCGACCACCTTGGAATACATGTCGGTGAAGCGGAAGAACGCGCCGGCGTCGTTGGTTTGCAGCACGATGATGTCGCGTCCCTGCCCCGCTCCGCGGCCACGCAGATCGGCCGTCACGGGCGTGTCGCGTCCGACCTTGCCGGAGAGCGTGAAGTTTTTGACGATGCCGTTGCGGCGCGAGAACTTGCTGTCGACGCTGCGTAGCGCCTCGCCGTTGAAGCCCGCGACCGCGCCGAGCTTGACGTCGATGTCGAGGTCGATGTTCCTCGACTTGCTTTTGGGATCGGCGTCCCTGCCCGAGATTGCCGATTTGAGGAAGCCGCGGCCGTCGAACACGTCGCCGCGCATCATGACCTTCACGACGCCATCGGCGCCGCGCTCGGCCTTCAACGAGGTCTTGTCGCCATCCGACGGCGCATAGGTCGGGAAATTCGCGCTCATCAAGTCGCCGTTCTGGTCGACTTCGAGCGATCCCTTGATCGACACGCCGCCGCCTTCGACCACGATGTCCTGGAACAGCGTCGACTGTTCCTTCTTCACCACGTTGAACGTCGCCTTGCCCGACTTGCCGGGCGACTTGACCCAGCCCGGCAGGATGTTGTCGAGCCGCAGCGAGGTCAGGTCCGCCTCGATGCCGACGCGGCTGTCATTCTCGCCGATCTTGCCGACCACCTTGATCGGGATCGAGCCGCTCACGGCAGGTCCGAGATCGATCCCGAGGCGGGCGCGGCTGGCATCATCCAGCGTCGCCTGCAGCCTGATATCGGCATCGCCCTCGCTCGGCTTGCGATAGTCAAGCGAAGCCGCCTGCCCGTTTATCTTGACGTCGCCCTTGACCTGATAACCCGCATTGTTGGCCAGCACCTTCAGCGCGTTGGCCTCGAGCTTCTGGTTCATGACGAGCTTGTCGGCAGCAAATCCGCTGAGGTCGCCAATCACCGTGTAGGTGGTGTCGGCCTTGGTCATCGAGCCCTTGACCGGCATGCCGAGCGTGATGGTGGCGGCAACGTTCCCCTTGCTGGCGTTCGGATCGATCAGCGTGCCGGAGAGATCGCTGATGCGATCAGACGCCAGAATCTCGGCCGCGGCCGGCACCGGACAATCCACCCTGAACTTCACCCGCGACGGCGACGGTTTCGGCGCCATGTCCGGCACCTCGAAGATGAAGTCGGAAATATTGATCTTGCGGCCGGCGGCGGTATCGGCAATTCCCTGCCCGATCGTCACCGTTGCCGTCCGCCCGGTAACCCGCGCTTTCAAGTCCGCATCGCGAACCGCCGGCATGTCGTCGACCGGACGCGCCGTCACTCCCGAAGCAACGATGTTGACGGCCAGGCCATCGTCCGGAATCGGCGGTCCCTTGCGCGACAGGTTGCGCACCGGCGAATTGACGCCGACCTCGATGCGCTGGAGCGTGCCGCGCTCGATCCGCTCGATCACCCATTCGCGCACTTCGGGCACGATCAGGATCGGCCACATCCGCTTCAGCGCGGACGCCGACATCGGCGTGCCCGCAAAGCCAAGCTGCAGGCGGGCCTCGTTCGCATAGTCGATGCTGCCGGTACCCGCGATGCCGATCTCGCCGTTGCTGATGTCGGCCTGGGTGAGCAGCACGCGCTTGCGGTCGGTGTCGAACTTCATCCCGATCGAGATGCGGTTGAAGATCAACGGCGGTTCGTTGTCGGTGCCGGCCAGCAGGATCGTGCCACCGCTAAGGCCGGCCTGCCACTCGGTGGTGGCGCCGTTCGGCGGCTCGAGATGGCCAAGCAGCGTGATCCGGTTTGCGCCAGAAACGACCTTGAAGGGCGCGACCAGCACGCGCCGTCCGGCATCCCATTCGACGCTCATCTCGGCCGAATCGATCGGCATCGGATAATCAGGCGTGTCGCTGTCGATGAGATGCCCGGCGCCCGCCGTCACCTTGCCGCGGAAGTAGGTCGGCAGGCCGTCGCGACCCAGTTCGCCCTTCAGCTCGCCGGAAAGCGGCAGGTCGGCGCCATAGGTGAGATCCTTGACCCGCATCGCCAGCAGGATGTTGGCGGCCGGCACCTTGTCGGCGCGAAGATCGACCGAGCGCACGCCGTTCTGCGGCGGGCCGACCACCACCTTCAGCGACCATGGACGCGCGCCTTCCTCGCCGAGGCTCACCGCAACGCCGCCGCTGCTTGGGCGGCGCATGCTGAGGCTGATATTGTCGAACGTCCACTTGTTGCCGCGCTGCTGGTCGTCGACGACGAGATTGCCGTTCTTGAGGCCGATCTCGTTCAGATTCTGCCCGTCGAGTCCGGTCAGGCTGAGGCTGTCGAGCCAGTCGAGGCCGGCCAGCAATCCGTTCTGAGCAGGATCAGGAGCCGTCGCCGGCGCACCCTGGACAGGCACAGGCGCCGCACGGGGGAATGTCGGCGCCATGCCGGCATCGCGCTTGGAGGCAACACCCGTCGCCAGCGGCTTGGCGGTCTCGCCGGCGGATACCGTCACCTGACCGTCCGGCGTGATTCGTACCGCGAGTTCGGCGTCGACCAGATTGAGACTTTCGGCGCGCAGCCGCCCCATCAAGAGCGCCGTGCCTGACAGTTTCACCTCGGCCTTCGGCGCAGTGGCGACAACGACCTGATCGCGATCGCGCACCACGATATCGCGGATGCGCACCGCGATTCGAATCCGTCCGGCCCGCTCGATCTGCGTACCGCCGACTGCAACCGTATTGCCGTGGCCGATATTTTCCTCGATCGCGGCCGCGAGCCAGGGCGTCGCGACATCGAGATTGATGGGCCCGGCGCCGAGCCGCCACCACAGCCCGCCGAAGCAGCCGATGAAAATCACCGCCAGCACGGCGATCACGATCGCCAGGCGCTTGAACCAGCGTTCGCCGCTCATCCACCGCCGCAGCGCGGAGAACCTGTCGCCGGCACGGTGAAATCCGGAATCGGAACGCGACAACAGGCGCCGCGCGCGGTAGCCAGCGGCCTCGTCCTGCTCCCAGCCAGCCGCATCATCCCATTGCTGGGTGTCAGCACGCGGATTCGACCCCTTTGGCGAAGTATTCCTAGCCATTGCCTCTCGGTGTCGGAGCTGAGATTGATCGCCGCCCAGGGCACGCTCATCGATCTGTATCGAGCGCTCCTGTGCCGGCATCGCTGCCAATCCTCGATTAATACTGTTACTCGTGGTCGGACCCAAGGACTGATTGGGCGGCCCCATCGACGAGCGGACGGGTGTAGCGTCGAATTCCTTGTAACCGTACTCCGGGGTCATCAAAGTTGCCCAGCCGCCGGAGCGAATCCGATGGTCAAAGGCGAGACCCGCAATACCCTAATGGTTGATCTGCGGAAAGCGACGAAAGGAAGGCGTATGTCCAAGAAAACGCGCATGAAATCCTCCAAGCCATCCTCCCAAAGCCGCAAGACGCCCGCTCGAAAACCATCCGCAACCAAGGCCGCCCGTAAGACGGCCCGCCCCGCCACCGCGGCGTCAGCCAAAAAGCCTGCCGCCAAGGTAGGCCTTAAGGCCGCCAAACCCGCCGCCAAGGAAACTGTCAAAAAACCGGCCAAGGCCGCTAAAATCGCATCAGCAAAATCGTCGCATAAGCCGACACCTAAAAAGTTAATAAAATCCGACCTATCGGATACGCCCAAGCCGGCTGCCGGAACCCGGCTGGCCGAAGGCACCATGGCACCTTCCTTTAGTCTGCCGCGGGATGGCGGCAGCAACGCGTCGCTGGCCGACTATGCGGGCAAGAAACTGGTGCTGTTTTTCTATCCCCGGGCCGACACCCCCGGCTGCACCCGGGAGGCGATCGACTTCACCCGGCTCCGCAGCGCATTTGCCGAAGCGGGCGCTGAGGTGCTCGGCGTCTCCGCCGACACCGTAAAGGCCCAGGAATCCTTCCGCGACAAGCACCAGCTATCGGTTCCTCTGATCTCGGATGAGCAGCATGAGATGCTGGAGGCCTATGGCGCCTGGGGCGAGAAATCGATGTATGGCAGGACCTTCATGGGAATCATTCGCACCACGGTTCTGATCGACGCCGATGGGCGGATCGCCAGGATCTGGCGCAATGTCCGGGTCGACGGCCATGCCGACGAGGTGCTGGCCGCGGCTCAGGCCATCTGATTTGACCAGTTCCCATTTTCCAAAAATTAACCATGAGAGGGTCAAATCGGCCGCGCAAATTGAGCCGTACGGAACTTGTCTCCGACCGGCGCGGGAGTGCCGATGTCGTACCGTTCCGGTCATTATTCCGATCACCACCACCCTCATGATCATGGCCGGACGCCGCCGCGCCGCCCTGCGCCTCAGGCGA
>Ga0081455_10009251_pt1 | contig 10148 bp, 4 predicted proteins | sample TabmetS3T2R1_FD_70207 | JGI IMG/M metagenome (GOLD analysis project Ga0081455, IMG submission 70207) | Tabebuia heterophylla rhizosphere microbial communities from the University of Puerto Rico - S3T2R1 | ecosystem: Host-associated > Plants > Roots > Rhizosphere ... | reverse complement strand
GCGCTCCGCCAACCCGGGCGAAGGCGTGATCCTGCCCCGGGTAATCATGAATTGTGACGAGCTGGTGGTTGTCCAGTGCGGCGTGAATTTTGGCCTGCGCCTCGGGCGGGCAATATTTATCGCTTTGCGCAATGTGCAGCATCAGCGGATTGCGCAAATTGGCCGCCTCGTCGAGAGCGTTCTCGATGCCCACGCCGTAATAACCAACGCTGCAATCGGGATCATGGCGAACCGCCAGCAGGTAAGCGAGCTTGCCGCCCAGACAGAAACCGACGGCGCCGATTTTTCCATTACATGCCGGATGGCTGCGCAAAAAGGCCAAGGTCGCTCCCGCATCTTCAACGGCTTTGGCTTCGTCAAGCCCCTGATAAAGCTCGAAGGCGCACTTCCATTCGGCGTCGGTCTGGTCGGTCAATTGAATTCCAGGCTCCTGTCGCCAAAACAGATCAGGGCAGATTACGACGAAGCCTCGTTGTGCGTACCACTCGGCGAGCGAACGCATTTCACGATTGACTCCGAAGATTTCCTGCAAAAGCACGATGCCTGGCCCTGACTTCCCGGGTGGTAATGCGAGATAGGCATCGAATTTGCCGCCGTCGAAAGAGGTGATGGTCGTCATTTTAAATTCCTTCGTTATATTGTGTCGGGATGTGTTTCAGATTATGCCGCGCGGCCCATCAGCGCCACGATACTACTCGCGGGGGTGGCGCTGTTCTCGTCTTGGAGACCTGCGCGACTGGATCTGGGGGGTGGACAATGATCATTTTAGCTCGTTTTCCCTGCAACTATCACTGTCACTGGATATGCATAATGAATTTTATTTCCGCGTATCTGCGCACCGATACCAAGCCGATCGATTCCGACGTCGGCTATCAGTAGTTGCCGTATTCGTTCTTCGTCTCCCGGATTGGGAAACGACGCAGCCAGTTGCCCCTCCAGGTCCATCTCCATTTTGTAAAATGCCTGCTTCGTCTCTTTTAGTCCGGCATTCTTTAACAATTCTCGCAGTTCTTCCATTGTCAACGCGCGATTATGCGATGGGTCTAACATTTTTTCGAAACGATTGTAAGGATCAATCTTCTCGGGCGGCAATATCGCATCAATAATCATTATTTTTCCGCGCGGATGACAGACACGCGACATTTCAGTTAGAACCGAGCCGGGATTTAGAAAATGATGAAAGGCATAACGACAAACTACAACTGAAAAATTTTGATCATCGAAAGGCAATGATTCAATGTCTCCCTGGAACCAGGAGAGATTCGACAAATTACGTTGCTGCGCCAGTAATTTCGCCTGTTCGAGCATTGCCGACGTCAGATCGATGCCGCTCACATGTTTCGCTATCTCCGCAAAAGCGCAGGCGACCATTCCCGTTCCGCAGGCCACATCCAGCACAGTGTCCTCGCTGGACAACTCGGCCAGTTCCATCAGCAAACGCAATGATTCTTCATTTGAGTGGCCTGATGACTGAGAAAAAGGCACGGCCTGGCGGGTGAATTGATCAATTGTAATTTTTTGATGTTCGTTCATAACTGTAGCCTTGTGTTATTTTGTCTACATAATCTGTCTATTGAAGATTGGGGTCAACAGTTAATCATTGATGGTTCGATGGATAAAGTCCATTCACCGCTGAGACGCAGAGCAAGCAGAGATTGCGCAGAGAGAAGAAAAGATCTCTGCTTGCTCTGCGTCTCAGTGGTGAATGAACTTGCTAAGAGGAGGGATGCGAATGGAGTCGTTCATCCAAGACCTGCGCTATGGCGCGCGGATGCTGGTGAAAAATCCCGGTTTTACTTTGATCGCCGTGCTGACGCTGGCGCTGGGCATCGGCGCGAATACGGCGATTTTTAGTGTCGTGAATGCCGTGCTGTTGCGCTCGTTGCCGTATCACGACTCTGACCGGCTCGTCCTGCTGAGTTATTACCGTGAGCGTTTATTGAACGATTTCGCCAACGGGGTGGAATTTTCGGAATGGCGCACGCAGGCGAAGGCGTTCGAACAGTTGTCTGCTTGTCGCTTCGGTATTGTGGATTTGACCGGCAACGGCGAACCAGAACGATTGGAGGTTAGTTACGCTTCCGCCGATTTGTTTGCGACACTGGGCGTGGCGCCTGCGCGCGGTCGCGCCTTCACGCCTGAAGAAGACACGCCGGGCAATACGCAGGCGGTGATATTGAGCGACGGTTTCTGGCGGCGTCGTTTGGGCGGCGATCCGCAAGCGATCGGTCAGACGCTCATGCTGGGAGGCCTAAATAGGACGGTGGTGGGAATAATGCCGCCCGGCTTTCGATTCGCGGGCGACGCTGAACTGTGGCTACCACTGGCGCTCGACGCCAATCAGCAATTAAGTCGTCAGGGTAACGCGGTTAGGGTGAAAGTTGTCGGGCGACTCAAGCCGGGCGTTAAGTTGGAGGCCGCCGGGGCGGAATTGGCGACGATTTTGGCGCAGCAACAACAGTCGTTTCCTCAATCCTATCGTCCCTTCGGCGACATCCAAGTTCGAGCGGTTGAACTCGGCGAAAGCCTCGTCGGCAATGTGCGACGCGCATTGTGGGTGTTGTTCGGCGCAGTGGGTTTTGTGCTGCTCATCGCTTGCGCGAATGTGGCTAATCTATTGTTGGCGCGCTCAACGGCGCGGCAAAAAGAACTGGCGATTCGCGCGGCGGTCGGAGCCGGACGTTTGCGGCTGGCGCGGCAATTGTTGACGGAAAGCTTACTGCTGGCGTCGGCGGGCGGCGCCGCGGGGCTGTTGCTGGCGCGCTGGGGCGTTAAGCTGCTCGTGGCGTTGAGTCCAGACTGGATCGCGCGCATCAAGGAAACGAACGTGGATGGCCGCGCGCTCGGTTTCACTTGCGGCGTTGTAGTGTTGACGGGATTGCTCGCGGGCATTCTACCAGCGCTGCAAGCGTCGAAGGCCGATGTCAATGAAACGCTCAAAGCTCAGTCGTCTCGCATCGGGCAAAGCGGCGCGCGCGGGCTGTTGCCCGCCTTGATGATCACCGAGCTGGCGCTCGCGCTGGTCTTGCTGGTCGGCGCCGGATTGATGATCAAAAGTTTTCTACGCCTGCTGGCCGTTCCCAAAGGCTTCAATCCAGATGGCGTCTTGACAGTCACGCTCAGTCCGGGCGTCGCCAGGTACCCGTTCCAGTCGCCGCAACGCGAGGCTTATTTCCGCGATGTGCTGGCGCGCGTTCAGGCGTTGCCAGGCATCCGGTCCGCGGGGTTGGCAAGCCTCACTCCGTTGCAAGGCGGATATTCGCGAGCGTGGTTCCAGATCGAAGGGCGCGCGCCGTTTCCGCAAGGGCAAGAGCCGACGGTGGATGAAAACCTCATTAGCCCGGAATACCTGCAGACCATGGGCATGGATTTACGCGCCGGGCGGTCCTTCACCACCCAGGACAACGCCGCTGCGCCGAAGGTCGCGCTTATCAATGAAACCATCGCACGCCGCTTTTTCCCCGGCGAAAACCCCGTCGGCCGGCGGTTGTTAATTCAAACCCCCAGAACCATCATAGGCGTCGTGAGCGACACGCGGCATCATGGGTTAGATCAGGACGTCCGGTTAGAGGTCTACGTTCCTTACACACAACCAGTCGCATACTGGAACCGGAACTTAGTTCTGGCCGCTCGTGTGGCCGACGGTCAAAACAATCCGGCCAGCTTATCGAGTCAGATCGCCGCCATTCGCAACCAGGTGCGCGCCGTCGAACCCAACGAACCTGTCAATGAAATCGTCCCGCTGGAACAACGCCTGTCGAATTCGCGCGCGGTCGCAGGACGGCGCTTCCAGATGTTTTTGTTTGGCGTCTTCGCGGCGGTGGCGCTCGTCATCGCGACGGTCGGCATTTACGGCGTGATTTCCTATGCCGTCGGCCAACGCTCGCCGGAGATCGGCATTCGAATGGCCTTGGGCGCGCAGGCGGGCGACGTGTTGCGGATGGTTATCTGGCGCGGGATGCGGCTGGCCCTGATCGGCGTGGCGTTAGGGTTGGCGGCGGCGCTCGCATTGACGCGTGTGATGAAAACGCTGCTCTTCAATGTCAGCGCAACCGACCCGGCGACGTTCGGACTGATCGCCCTGCTGTTGCTCAGCGTCGCTTTCACGGCCTGCTACCTCCCTGCGCGCAGAGCGACAAAAGTTGACCCTTTGATTGCGCTACGACACGACTAAGTTATGCCGAATTGGAATCACATCGTGCGCGAACACCTCGCGGTCTTGCGCCTGCCGCCCGAACGCGAGATCGAAATCGTCGAGGAACTGGCGCTGCACATGGAAGCCGTCTACGAAGACGCGCTCAGGGTTGGATTATCGGGAGCGGAAGCCGAATCACGCGCCTTGCAAAGTTATGACTGGCGCTTGCTGGAATGTGAATTGAGCCGGGCGGAACAGCCGGGCGCCAGGCGAGCCTTGCAACCATCTCTGGAATTGATCGAGCGCAAAGGAGGAATACCGATGGAGTCGTTTATACAAGATTTACGCTTCGGCGCGCGGATGTTTGTGAAGCAGCCTGGCTTCACTATGATTGCTGTGCTCACGCTGGCGTTGGGTATCGGCGCGAACACGGGCGTTTTCAGTTTGGTCAACACAGCGCTGCTGCATCCGTTGCCAATCGCACAGCCGGGGCGCATCGTTGAGATCACGCCGCAGAACAAGGGCTTAGGCTTCGGTTTCTCATATCCGTACTACCAGGACTTCCGTGACAAAAACGATGTGATGGAGGGGCTGCTGGCGTATCGCTTCACCCCGATGAGCCTGAGCCAGAGCGGAAATAATGAACGGCTCTGGGGTTATATCGTGTCTGGCAATTACTTCGACCTGTTGGGAGTGCGCGCCATGGGCGGACGAATGTTCACACAGGAAGAAGATCGCGAGCCCGGCGCTAACCCGGTAGCCGTGGTCAGCTACCGCAGTTGGCAAAGCAGGTTCGGCGGCGATCCAAACCTGGTCGGCAAGGCCATCACCATCAACAATCACAGCTTTACGGTCATTGGCGTCGCGCCGCCGGAATTCAATGGCACGGTGTTGGTTTTCACGCCGGAAATTTACGTGCCGCTCATGATGGCGAAGCAGATCGAGCCGGGATCGAATTGGCTGGAAAGACGCAACAATAATGTGCTGTATGTTCAGGGGCGTCTGAAACCGAACGTGACTGTGGCGCAGGCAAAGGCCGCATTCGACGCGCTGGCGGCGCAGTTCGGGCGCGAGTATCCGGGGTATGAAAAGACCAGGTTCAGCCTGTCGCCGCCCGGCCTGATCATGCCGATGTTGCGCGACGGCGCGCTGGAGTTTGCAGGCGTGTTGACGGCCATCGTCAGTCTGGTTCTGCTGATCGCGTGCACGAATCTGGCGAATCTGCTGCTGGCGCGCTCAGGGCAGCGACGCAAGGAAATCGCCGTGCGGTTGTCGCTTGGCGCCAGTCGCTTCAGACTGATCCGTCAGTTACTGACCGAAAGCGTGATGTTGGCGCTTGCCGGGGGCGTCATCGGCTTGCTGCTCGCAGAGTGGCTGGTTGACCTGGTCAAAACCTTCAAACCGCCAGTTGACTTCGCGCTGACGATTGATTTGCAGATGGATTGGCGCGTTCTGCTCTTCTCCTTCGTTGTTTCCTTGCTCACGGGCGCGCTCGTCGGTTTGCTTCCCGCGTTGCAGTCGACAAAACCCGACCTCACTTCCGCATTGAAAGATGAAACGGCCGCCGGCAGCCCCCGCCGCGCGCTTTTGCGCAATGGATTGGTTGTCGCGCAAGTAGCGATGTCGCTCGTGATGCTTGCCGGCGCCGGCTTGCTCGTGCGCAGTTTGCAACGGGTGCAAATGGTCGGACCGGGATTTGATGTCGAACACGTCGTGATGGCGTCGGTTGATCTCAATCTGCAAGGATATGACGACCGGGCGCGCGGCCTCCAGTTTTACAAACAACTCATCGCGAGCGTCGGAACTCTGCCCGGGGTGCAATCGGCCTCGCTCACCGGCATCCTGCCGCTGAATCTGGACCGCGACAGCAGCCTCATTTACGCTGAGGGACAGCCCTTCACGCGTCGCGCCGATTTGCCGGAGATTCAGGAAACCGCTGTCTGGACACGTTATTTCGAGACGATGGGCATTCCCCTGGCGCAAGGCCGCGATTTCGCGCCGCAGGACGAAAATGAGAAGACGCGCGTCGTCATCGTTAACGAGAGCCTGGCGCGCCGCTTCTGGCCGGGACAGAGCGCCGTCGGCAAACGCTTGAGCCAGGGGGGGCCTGACCGCCCCTTCTGGGAAATCATTGGTGTCGTAAAAGACAGCAAATATTTGAGCATCGGCGAAGACCCGCAGCCCTTCGTCTACTTTCCGATGATGCGCAATTACGACGGTGACGCGGCGCTGCTGGTACGCGCAACTGGCGATCCGCAAAGCCTGATCGGCGCGATTCGCCACGAGGTGCGGCGCCTTGACCCAAATCTTCCCGTCTTTGACGCGAAGACGATGCGCCAACACATGGGGTTATCACTGCTGCCCTTGCGCGCGGGCGCGTGGGTGGCGGGATGTTTCGCGTTGCTGGCGCTCGGACTGACGGGGTTGGGCATTTATGGCGTGATGAGCTACGCAGTTAATCAGCGCACGCGCGAACTCGGAATTCGGATGGCGCTCGGCGCGCAAGGCTCCGATTTGTTGCGGCTGGTCATTCGGCATGGGCTGGTGTTGGCGTTCGTCGGGCTGACGCTGGGACTAACGGGAGCTTTGTCGTTGACGCGACTGATGAAGAACGTGCTGGTCGCCGTAACCGCGACGGACGCAGTGACCTTTGTGGGGGTAACCCTGCTGTTGGCGCTGGTCGTTGCGCTGGCCTGTTGGATACCGGCGCGCCGCGCCACGAAAGTTGATCCACTAACAGCCTTGCGCCACGAATGAGCTATGCCGAATGGCGCTCACCCGCGTCTTGACGACAGCAGGAACTGCGGCGCGTGGATCGGCAAGTCCCTCAAGAACCCATCGTACTTGGAACCAATTGGAGGACAAATATGATTGCAGATCTGTGGCAAGACCTGCGCTACGGCATACGCACACTCGGTAAACAACCGGGCTTCACCTCCGTAGTTGTGCTCACACTGGCCTTGGGTATTGGGGTCAATACTGCCATCTTTTCTCATCTCAACAGCCTGTTGCGCCCGTTTCCGGTCAGCGATCCTGACGCTTTAGTCAACCTGGAATACCGGGCGGAAAAAGGCTACGGGTTTTCTTTCCCCGATTACGCCTTCTTCCGCGCGCAGGCGCAGGTTTTTTCCGATCTGATTGCCAGTTCTCAGGAAGTGTTTCTGATAGGCAGCCAGACCGCCGGAGTAGAACCGGATGAGGCGCCGGGAGAATTCGTTTCCGACAACTTCTTTTCGGCGCTCGGTGTCAGCGTCATCCGCGGGCGAACCTTCATCGCAGGAGAGAACAGCGCGCCGGGCAGGGAGCCGGTCGTGGTCTTGAGCCATCACTTATGGCAGCGTCGGTTTGCCGGAGCGCCGGACATCGTCGGTCAAACGGTGCTACTGAACAACAAGGCTTGCGTGGTGATCGGGGTGACGGGACCGGATTTCGAGGGGATCAGTGGCGAGAAGGCGTTCCTCTGGCTGCCGCTGACGATGAGAGGCGAAATGCTTGCCGTGAACGGGCCGACTCCCGCCGCGCAGGATTGGTTCGGCCGGCGCAGCTTCCAGTGGCTGGACGTGTATGGCCGTCTTAAACCGGCACGGAGCCTGGCGGAAGCGCGCGCGGAGATGACCGTGTTACTCGGCCAACTTGCGCGCGCCTGGCCGGAGGTCGGCCACAAAGCCGACGTTCACGTGGAGCCGGCGAGACGTTCTCAAAGTGGATTCTGGCAGGCGTGGGCGCTGACACTGGGCGCGACCGGCATCGTCTTGCTAATTGCCTGCTTCAACGTCGCCAACCTCTTGCTCGCGCGGGCGGCAGGGCGTCAGAAAGAGATCGGCGTGCGGCTCTGTTTGGGCGCCAGTCGCGGGCGCGTGATCCGGCAGTTGCTGACTGAAAGCCTTCTGCTGGCGGGCGCCGGGGGCGCGGGGGGATTGCTCCTGGCCCATTGGAGCGTCGGCTTTATCGCGCGCCTTGCGGGCGCCGATGATCCAACTATCAATCGCATGCCGGATGCGCGGGTGTTGATCTTCACGTTTCTGGTCTCATTGCTCTGTGGAATAGTGTCAGGGCTGACGCCAGCCCTGCGCGCCGTGCGCCACGATCTGATCTCGACCATCAAAGACGAAGGGGCCGCCTTCGGCCAGGCGCTTATACGTTCTTGGTTGCGCAATGGGTTGGTAGTGGCGCAGGTGGCGCTCTGCCTGGTGTTGTTGATTCCCGCCGGACTGCTCGTGCGCAGTCTTTTTCATGCGCTTGCGCTCGATCCGGGCTTCGAGGCGAAGCGGACGCTCACAGTGAAGGCCAACCTACAACGGAGCGGTTATGACGAGCCGCGCGCCCGGCAATTTCAGCAGGAGTTGATTACGCGCTTGCAGTCATTGCCTGGCGTTCAAGCGGTTATCCCGGGCTTTTCTCCTTTCCGTGGAAGAGGCGGCATCACTCTGCCGGAAGTGGAAACGACAGACCGCCCAGGCGACAACGGCTATGAGGTCGCGCCCGGCTTCTTTGTCGCGGCTGGCATTCCGCTCCTGCGCGGTCGTGAGTTTACCGAAGAAGAGGCGCGCACAGGAGCGCCGGTCGTCGTGGTCAGCGAGGCTACGACGCGTAGATTGTGGCCGGGGGAGGATCCTATTGGGAAGATGCTGCGAGTGAAGCGGAAGGGCGAGCCGGAGGATCCTCCAGCTCAGGTTATCGGAGTGGCGCGCGACGCCCAAAACGTCCGCCTGGGTGAAATTCCTCCGGGTTTCGCATATGTGCCGCTCGTCCAGCGGCAATGGAAAGAGATCAGCTTGCTGATGCGCACGTCCGGCGACGCCAGGGAGGTGAAGTCTTTGGTCTGGGCGGCGGCGCGACAGCTTGAGCCGAGCGTCAGGCTCCGACTGTGGACGGCAGAGGAAGAGATCGCCGGCAGGAGGGAGGGCATAAAATACACCCGCACGGCCTCGCAAATGGCCACCACGCTTGGTCTGTTGGCGCTGTCGCTGGCCGCAATTGGCGTCTACAGTGTGATGACCTACTCGGTCAGCCAGCGCACGCGCGAAATCGGTATCCGCATGGCGCTGGGCGCAAACCGGGGGGACGTGCTGCGACTGATTACATGCCAGGGGCTGAGGCTGGTCTGCCTCGGCGCAGTATTGGGTATAGCAGGCGGCGCTGCAGTCTCGCGTTTGCTGATATCGCTGCTGTTTGGCCTCAGCCCGCTCGACCCTATTGCATACATAAGCATGGCGCTGTTGCTCGTGTTGATAGCGCTGTTGGCTACCTACCTGCCGGCGCGGCGGGCGACGAAAGTAGACCCGTTAGTCGCGTTGCGCGCTGAGTGACGACTGTCGCCGATGACTAAGGAGAGTAAAGTGGCAGGGAGACTCCACTTTTATATGCCCGCAAGGAAGGCGCCACTTATGGAAGATCGCCTGCCGCAGGCAGTTCGTAGTCCCGCCCTTAGGCGGAAGCGTCGGATGCGGATCCATTCCGTGACGCCAAACGCTTCCGCCTAAGGGCGGGACTACGAACTGCGCTTTTCATTCTTTCAGGGCATCGCCACGCGACTCCTCAGATCAAACGCCGCTGAGGAAGTTATAACCGCGCCGTTACATCAGGCGGCGCCGTGGTTGCAAAACTTCCGGATGTCATCAGGATGATGAACAGACCGCGGCAATAAAAAACTGAGATTCATTGATGGACGAGTTCAGGCCCGTTTCATACGCCGGCGGCTATTTGCCGATTGAAGATCACGGTCTGATCGGCGACGGCTCGACAGCGGCGCTGGTCGGGCGCGACAGCGCGATCTCGTGGATGTGCGCGCCGCGCTTCGATTCGCCTCCGCTCTTCTGCCGGATTCTCGACGCGCGGCGTGGCGGCGCTTTCACCATTGCTCCTGAAGGCATGATTGAGTCTAGACAATATTACGAACCTGATACCGCGGTTCTGGTGACGGAAATGCGCGGGCCGACGGGGTCAGTCCGCGTAACAGACGCGCTCACGCTGCGGCAGGGCGAGGATCTTACGGAGGACGCCGCCGCCAGCC
>Ga0081455_10009250_pt1 | contig 10150 bp, 5 predicted proteins | sample TabmetS3T2R1_FD_70207 | JGI IMG/M metagenome (GOLD analysis project Ga0081455, IMG submission 70207) | Tabebuia heterophylla rhizosphere microbial communities from the University of Puerto Rico - S3T2R1 | ecosystem: Host-associated > Plants > Roots > Rhizosphere ... | reverse complement strand
TCAAATCTTGCCCTTTCCATCACGAGCCTTTGCGGTGGACGCCTCAAAAAAATGCGGTGGGGACCTAGCCCGGTCCCATGTCACTCGAAACAGGGCGGTCGAATCTCCACTACGTCGACGAACCCGCCAAACACGCAATGCAGATTTGACCAAAGCATGGCCGCATGATGGAAGGCCGCTTGGCAACTTTCGGAACTCGGGGCCTTGGACAGCGCCATTGACCTAATAGCGAAGGTACACGACCAGACGAAGGGAGCACGGCGATACCCGGAACACGAATGGTCCGATCTGCTCGCCTACTCCGCGGGCTTCGGCTGGCCGGCGGGCCCGCGGATCTTGTCGCGCAGATTGATCAGGAACATCGACGTCGGCCGCAGGATGAAGAGGTCGGCCACCAGCGCTGCCACCATCGAGAAGGCGCTGAGCCAGCCGAACAGGCGCAGCGACGGCAGGTCGGAGAAAACAGTCACCACGAGGCCGCAGGCCAGCACCACCGTGGTCAGTATCAGCGCGGGGCCGACCAGCACGGTGGCGCGCTCCACCGCCAGCGCTGAGGAGACGCCGGGCTTGCTCTCCAGCCGCAGGCGATTGAGGAAGTGGATGGTCGCCGACAGGCCGAGGCCGAACGACACCGTCAGCGCCACGACGCTGGCGAATTGCAGCCCTTCGCCCAGCAGCCACAGCACCGTGCCCGACAGCACCACCGGGAAGATGCCCGGCAGGATGCAGGAGAACATCACCACGACGGAGCGGAAGGCCAGGCCAATGAACACTGCGACCAGGATGAACTCCACGGTGAGGCCGCGGTTGAGCTTCTCGATCATGTTGGCGCTGTTGCGCGCGGCGATGGCGGATAGACCCGTCACCGCGATCTCATAGCCCGGATTGTCCTTGCGCACCTTGTCCAGCGCGTGGTCGAGCTTTTCGACCACCGGCAGGATCTCGCTTGAATCGTGGTCCGGCACGCGGCCGGATACGACCACCGCATCCTGCTCGGCGGAAATGAAGCGGCGCACGAGATGCTCGGGGATCACGCTGACATATTGCTTGAGCGTGTTGACATCGGTGGTGCCGGCCTTCTCGGCGAGCCAGCGGCGCAGCGTTTCCAGCGACCACACGTTGCCGACTCCCGCCGCGGTTTCCACGGTGGCGTGCACGTCGGCGATCACCTTCAGCGTTTGCGGCGAATAGAGATCGGCGCCCTTGGGGAACTCGACCAGCACGTCGATCGGATTGGCGCCGGTGAGCTTGGCGTCGAGCCGCGAGCTCGCGGCAACAGCCTGGCGCTTGTCCGGCACCTGGTCGGCGAGGCGGTAACGCGGCTCGAGGCTCCCATAGATGATGCCGAGGCCACCGACGATGATCACCGCGATCAGACTATACAGCCCGGGGCGGTTCACCATGCGCACGGCGATCCAGTAGCAGAAATTGCGCAGCATCTGCACGCCGGCGTCCGCGCCCTGGAACTTGACCGCGAAGATTCTCTCGTTGCGCACCAACAGCACGCCGAACACCGGCACCAGGCTGAGCACCGCGACCAGCGCGATGATGGTGGCGGCCAGCCCCGCCTCGCCGAACTTGCGGATCAGGTCGGAGTCGGAGAATTGCAGCGCGATAAAGGAAATGCCGGCGGTGCCGTGGGTGAGCACGCAGGCCGGCCCCACCACCAGCACCGCATTGGTGAAGGCAGTGAGCTTGTCCTGTCCCGCGATCAGCCGGTCGCGCGCCGCGAATGTCAGCTGCATCGAGTCGGAGAAGCTGATCACCATGATGAGCGGCGTCATCACGTTGAGGAACATGTTGAGATTGAAGTTGGCCCAGCCGAGGCCGCCGAGCGCGAGCAGGATCGCGATCATCGGCGGGAAGGCCGCCGCCACCATGAAGGAAACCTTCCGGAAAAAGATGATCGCGATGATGCAGCCGGCGAGCAGGCCGAGCACGTTATAGGTGATGCCGTCGCGCTCGACCGCGTTGCGGATCTCGAGCTGCATCACGGGCACGCCGGAGAGCTGCGCGTTCAGTCCGGTGCCGGCGAGATCGTCGGCCATGATCTTCCTGATCTCGCCGATCACCTTTTTCAGCTTGTTGCTGGCAACGATCTCCGGCTCCAGCGACATCACCACCAGCGCCAGCGTGCCGTCCTCGGAGAGCAGCTTGCCGCGGATGATCTCGTTGGCCTTCACGGTCTCGATGAACTTGTCGTAGGCAGCCCCCTCCGGCAGCTCCGGCGGGAACAGCGCAGCGGGCAGCTTGCCCTTCTCCGGCGCCTGGCGCGCCGAGAACAGCGACACCAGCCCGCGCACGCCCTCGACGAGCTGCATGTCGGTGACGAGGTCGCGGACCTTTTCGAGGTTCTCGCGCGCCAGCAGCGTCTTGCCTTCGATCACGACCAGCACGTCGAATTCGGTCGCCGGGAAGCGCTTGGTCACCGCCTCGTATTGCTTGTAGTCCTTGGAGTCGGAGCGGAACAGCTGGCTCAGCGAGTCGTCGATCTTGATGCGGTAGACGCCGAACACCGCGGCGATCATCAGCGCGACCAGGATGATAAGGGACAGTACCGGCGCCTTCAGAGCGATCAGGCCCATGCGCTCGAGACCAAAGGCAATGCTGGAAGTCGGCCGCTTCTCGACGACGTCGACGTGGACTTCGCTTTCGCTGTACTTATCGAGCATAACCGGTCCAGTCCTCACATCGTCTGACGATGTCGCTTAAGGTTTGGGGAAACGCACGAACGGCTCTGTCGGCCTCTACGGATCGGCGCTAACCCTTGAAAAAATACGGCAAATTCGGCGACTTGATGTAGCAGGTCCCCCCGTTGAATCGCAAGGTTGAGGGGCCTGCCAAAACAGTGTGAAAAGGCCAAAAATGCGCCTTAAGTCTCTGATTTGCCACACCCGTTAGTGCGACACTCCCGGGGGACCGGCGGACAACAGCAATGCCGCCGCAACGGAGCCGCGCACCCCCGCCGGTCAACTTTTCGGGAAGCGACTCACGCGAGGCGATCACGCCGGAAATGACGCGGCGCTCAGTCCGTTTTCTTTTCCGCTTCCGTCCCGGCGCGGAGCGCTGCCCGGAACGCCAGGTCGAACAGGCCGCGATACTGGCTCGCATTGACGTTGGAAATGTGCATACTGTCGCGGAAATTGGCCTGCCCGTTCCGGACCAAGTAGCAGTATCCGTGCTCGCAGACGACGGATAATGGGTCCACGGTCAGCAGATGCGGATTATCCCGGTACCGATCGAGGACGCTCGCGATCTCGATCCGGAAGGTGCGCATCGTCAGAGCGGGGCCGGCCTCCACCTTCCACTCCTCGATGGCCCGGCCGGCGCGGATCTGGTTTTCGATCCATTTCTGCGGCATGTCAAAGCCGATGTTCAACAGCGGCATGATCAGGACGACGGTCTTGCCCGCCGCAAACAGCCTGTCCGTGAGGGCTGAAATTTCGGCCGCATTGCTCCAGTTGCTGCCGAGCACGACGATGCTCGGCTCCGCCTGCCCCAGCACGAAATCCAGCGTGTTGCGATTGAATTGCCGGCATGGCGGCTGATCGCGTGCGTGGGCTGCCTCATCGTCGATGAAGGCCCTGCAGGCGCTTTGCGTCGCGATCAGTCCATGGATTCCGTTGGCGAGTGCAGCCTGCGAAATCGGTTCGAGATACTGGTTGGCAAAGGAATCTCCCCACAGGATCGCGGACGGCCTGCCCGTCGCCTCTGCGCTGCCGAAACTGCAATAGGTCTCGGTGGTCTTCTTGGTGGAGTTTGCGTTGCGGAAACACTCGTCACGTGGCGTGTTTGTTCTTCGCGCGAGTTCAGCCGGCAGCAGGTACTCCGGCAGCCTGCCCGGGAAACCGTGGTTCAGCAAAGCCAGCGACACAAAGCCGGCGAGCAAGGCAAACGAAATGCCTGAACCCGCCAGTAGCCTTCGCGGCGTCCAGAAATCCCGCTGCGTTCGGACCGGTTGCTCGACATAGCGGTAAGAGAGCGCGCCAAGCGCGAGCGAGGCCAACGCCAACGCCATTTTTTGGGCGCTGCCGATCTCATAACCGCGCACCGAAAGCCAGCTCAGGGCGAATACCCAGATCGGCCAATGCCAGAGATAGATCGAGTAGGACCAGTCGCCGATACGCTGCACTGGAGATAACCCGAGCAGGCCGCCTTTGCGTGCCCCCTGTCGCGCCGCGACGATCATGACCGCGCCGAGGATCGGCAGGATGGTGAGCGCGCCGGGCCATCGCGCTTCGGGCAGAGGATAGACGGTGCAGCCCGCGATCAGCGCCCAGCCAGCGAGCGAGACTAGCGGCGATTCCAGCCATGAAGTTTTCGCGCCTTCCGATCGGCGCCGGATTTCCGCCGCAGCGATCAGGCCCCCTGCCAACGGCTCCCAGGCCCTCGCCTGCAAGGAGAAGAACGAAGATCCCATCGCATCGTGCTGGCTCGCCCACAAGCACCACGCAAGGGACGCGGCGGCGAAGACCTGCAACGCGATTGTCGCGGCGCCGATCCCGGACCTCGCGCCGGAAGCCAGCCGCCCGACCAGCCACGCCGTCAACGACATCCAGAAATAGAACTGCCATTCCAGCGAAAGCGACCAGGTGTGCAGCAGCGGCTTGGTCTGCGCGGCCATGGCGAAATAGCCGTTGTCGCTGTTGAAGGTAAAGTTCGACACGAAGGTCAGCGCGGAGAGCGCCTGCAGCAGGTGCTTGAGATATTCCCCCGGCAACGTCACGAACCAGCCAATGACGACGGATGCCGCGACCGCGACCGCAAGCGCCGGATAGATCCGGCGCATCCTCATCATGACGAAAGCCCATAGGGAAAAGCGACCGCGCTGGAGGTCGTTCAGCACCTTCATGGTCATGAGGTAGCCGGTGATCACCAGGAAAACGTCGACCCCGACGAAGCCTCCGGCGAATCCGGGTATCTGGAAGTGAAAGCCGACGACGGCGATCACCGAAAGCGCGCGGAGCGCGTTGATGTCCAGCCGAAACCCGTCTGGACTCGCGTACTTGTCCGCCGCCTCTGCTGCCGCCCCTGGCTTCCCCATAACCTGTCTCTGCCCGCTCCCCATTCGCTTATAGCAGGGGCAGGTTGGCAAACAACGGCGGAGCTGGCCGCTGATTGTTCGAGTTCAGCCCACCGGTCTGGCGGAGATCATCGCCTCGCCGCTTTCGTCCTTCAGCGCCACACCTGTGACTTGCCGCGCCAAGGCCTGCCGGATCAGCCACGCAATCTTGAACGCGGCCTCGGAGGAACTGAGCCCGGAACTGTGAATATTGGAGACGCAATTGCGCTCCGCATCGGTGCGACCGATTTTTGGGTCAAACGTCAGATAGGCGCCAAGACTGTCGGGCGCCGACAGTCCCGGCCGCTCGCCGATCAGGACAGCCACCATCCGGCTGTTCAGGATTTCGCCGATCTCGTCGCCGAGCGCGACGCGCGCGCCTGACGCCACCACGACATGGCCGGGCGCGATGCCGGCCGATTTCAGCTGCGGCAGCAATTCTGCGGTCACTGCGGCCGCATGCAGATTGACCGCGGTCGGCGACAGCCCGTCGGCGATGACGAGCACGAGATCGCACGGCCCGCCCGCCCTGCCCGCAAGCAACGCCTGCGAGTCCGCGTCCAGCATGCGGCCGAGGTCGGGCCGCCGCAGGTAATCGCGCCGGTCCGGCGCGCGGCTTGATGCCTGCACCGGGTCGAGCCCCAGCGCGCGAAGCGAAGCGTCGATGGCCGCCGCATCGAAGGCGGCATGCACCGCGTCGCGGGCGCGCGCGTGGTCGAGCGTGAAATCGAGCAGCGCCTCGGTCGGTAGCCCCGCGCCGGCGCGGCCGAGGCCGACGCGGGCCGGCGTCAGCGCCCGCAAATCGGCGGTGGAGCGCGGCGATACCGGGGTTTTCGGCTCACTCGGCAGGGACGGCAGCCTCGCGCAGCCGGAGCGAGTAGTTCGACGCGTTCTGCTGGCCGCTGCTCGCCGCGCGCGCGAACTCGATCAAATGATGGGCGATGGTCGCCGAGCCGATCAGGCCCACGAGATCGCCCTTGCGCAAGCGACCGAGCGCGAACTTCCAGAACACGCGCTTATAGTCGCCAAGCACGCCGACCTTCCAGAAGATGTTGCGCAGCATGATCAGGGCGCGGCGGATGTTCGTCCACGTCCTCAGCTCGTCGGCCACGGGCACCTTGATGCGCTGTGCGTAGGTGTAGTCGCACTGGTACTGGTAGCGCGCGAAAAGTTTCGCCGGCTCGTAGGCGATCGCCATCGCGCGCTTCCAGGCGCTGACCACCTCGTCATAGGGCATCAGGAAGTCGACATTGGAATCGCGGCCTTCGGCGACCTCGTCACGGATCAGCCGGCCTTCCTTCTCGAGGCGATCCCACAAGGGAGTCTTCGGCAGCGCCTGCAGGAGGTTGATGGTGAGCAGCGGAATACGCGACTTCTCGACGAAGTCGATCAGCGCGTCCGCCGTGCCGGGCTTGTCGGTGTCGAGCCCCATGATGATGCCGGAGACGACCTCCATGCCGTAGGAATTGAGGGTGTGCACGCCCTCCAAAATCGGGACCATCATGTTGTGGTCCTTGTGCATCGCCTTCAGCGCGTCCGGGTCCGGCGTCTCGATGCCGCAGAAGATGGTGACAAACAGCGCCTCCTTCATCTTCTCCAGGATTTCCGGGCGCTTGGCGATGTTGAGCGTCGCCTCGCAGGCGAGCCGCGTGATGTACCCGGTGCGCTTCTGCCATTCGATCAGGTGCGGCAGCAGGTCGAGCGCCGCCTTGCGGTTGCCGATGAAATTGTCGTCGACGAAGTAGACGGTGTCGGCCATGCCGCATTCGTGCAGCTTGTCGAGCTCGGCGATGATCTGCTGCGGCGTCTTCAGGCGCGGGTTGCGGCCGTAGAGGCCGGGGATGTCGCAGAACTCGCACTGATAGGGACAGCCGCTGGAATACTGGATGCTGGCGAGCAGGTATTTCCGGGTGTCCGCCAGCTCGTAGGCCGGAATCGGAAACTCGCTCATCGCGATGCGATCTTTTGTCGTCAGCACCACCTGCTCCTGGGGACGCGTGGTGTCATCCGAAAGACGCCGGAACAGCTCGTTGGTGGCATCGCCGAGCTCGCCGACATGCAGATAGTCGAACGACGGATAGTAGTCCGGGCACGCGCTCACCGACGGGCCGCCCAGCGCCACCGGCAAATCATAGGCATGGGCGCGGCGGCAGATGTCGTTCATCTGGTTGCGCTGGATGTGCATGCCGCTGACGAACACCGCTTCCGCCCATTCGAAGTCGTTCCTAGTGGCGGGCGCGAGGTTCTCGTCGACGAAGCGAACCTGCCAGCTGGGTGGCAGGTAAGCGGCGATCAGCAGCAGTCCCTGCGGCGGCATGAAGGCCCTGACGCCGTCAGTCAGCTGATAGGCGTGCTCGAACGTGCCAAAAGAGGACGTGTAGCGGGGAAAGACGCAGAGGATCCGCCGTACCGTCTCAATACCTTCTGCTCGCATCAAACTTCCTCAAGCATTCTCGTTACTTGCCCGGCGATCAGGAATTTAATCACGAGCTTTGGGGCTCGGCTACAAATTCCTCATGGCTTTGTGGCGACCCCCAAACGCCCTGACCGGCCAATGGTTGCAAAAGCCCCGTCTGGAATGCCTCTCAAGCTATCAATTTCGCGGCAAAATCAGGGAGCTGCCCCGCATTTCCGGCGAGGCGAAAATCGGTGCCGGCAAGACCAATCCGCACCAGCCAGTCGTCGAACTCCGGCGCCCGCTTCAGTCCAAAGAGGTCGCGCACATAGAGCGCGTCGTGGAAGGAGGTCGACTGGTAGTTCAGCATGACGTCGTCGGCGCCTGGCACCCCCATGATGAAGGTGACGCCGGCGGCTGCGAGCAGCGTCAGCAGATTGTCCATGTCGTCCTGATCGGCCTCGGCGTGGTTGGTGTAGCAGACGTCGACGCCGAGCGGAGCGCCCAACAGCTTGCCGCAGAAATGATCCTCAAGACCGGCGCGGATGATTTCCTTGCCGTCATAGAGGTATTCCGGGCCGATGAACCCGACCACGCTGTTGACGAGCAGCGGTTCATACGCGCGGGCCACCGCATAGGCGCGCGCCTCGCAGGTCTGCTGGTCGACGCCGTGATGCGCGTTGGCCGACAGCGCCGAGCCCTGCCCCGTCTCGAAGTACATCACGTTGCTGCCGACGGTGCCGCGCTTCAGCGAAAGCCCCGCCTCGCGCGCCTCGCGCAGCAGCGCCAGCGTGACGCCGAAACTGCGGTTGGCCGCTTCCGTGCCCGCGATCGACTGGAATACCAGGTCGACCGGAAAGCCCTGCCCGATCAGGCCGAGCGTGGTCGTGACATGGGTCAGCACGCAGCCCTGGGTGGGGATGTCGAAGCGCGCGATGATGTCGTCGAGCAGCCGCATGAGCCCGCCGATCACGGCGGGATCGTCGCTTGCCGGATTGATACCGATGCAGGCATCGCCCGCGCCCAATAGCAGCCCGTCGAGGATGGAGGCGGTGATGCCGCGCGCATCGTCAAAGGGATGGTTGGGTTGCAGCCGTGTGCTCATCCGGCCTCTAAGGCCGATTGTGTCGCGAAAACGAGTCGTTACCTCGCACTTCTTCGCAACCTGAATGAGGTCCTGATTGCGCATCAGTTTTGAGGTTGCCGCCACCATTTCCGGCGTCAGGCCGCGGGCAAGACCGGCCAGCACGGCGCCGGTTGCGGCATCAGAGAGTAGCCAGTCGCGGAAGGCGCCAACGGTCAGCGAGGCCACCGGGCTGAAAGCTTTTGCGTCGTGGGTATCGACGATCAGGCGCGTAACCTCGTCGTCCTCGTAGGGAATCACGGCCTCGTTGAGGAACTGCCGGAGCGGCACGTCGGCGAGCGCCATGCGCGCGGCGACCGCCTCCTTGGCGCTGGCTGCGGCGATCCCGGCCAGCCGGTCGCCGGAGCGCGGCGGGGTCGCTTTCGCAAGCAGGTCGCGCAGGCCGTCGAAGGCGTAAGAGGTGGCGTCGATCGTCTTGCGATAGACCATGAGGGCTCCGGGCAATGGCAAAGCCGATGATAGCGCCAAGCTGCCATTTGGGTACGACCAGGCGGTGACTTCACCGCTGATACCGGAATGGGCGTCCTTGCAATCTCTGGTATGCCAGATGCGCGCGTTGGTCGCAGTATTCCTACGCGGCCTGCCCTCGCCCTTGGCCGTCACAAACTCATAAGTGCATGATCTTGCAGCAAAATGACTGATACGGTTGTGATCACACAAAGCTCGCCTGTTAAGAAAAAATCCATGAAAGTTCCGCACAATTTTGGACGCCCGGTGTCCCCCGAGAAACCCCGCTTCGCGGGACCGCCGCAGCGAAAATTTCGCAAGTCCATTCCAGAAGTCAGTGACCGGTCATGATCTCCAAGTTCTCGCTCGCGGCCAAGCTCTACTCGATCTTCGGGCTGTTCGCGTTCCTGACCGCGGCCATCACTGCGCTGTCGGATTACAACACCCGCCGCAACACCGAGCTGACCGAGCAGGTATCGACCGCGAGCCGCGCCGCGCTGAACGTCGAGCGCATCAATTCGCTGGTCTATGCCGTGGTGATGGAATCCCGCGGCGTCTACATGTCGACCGATCCTGCGGTGGTGAAGAAATACGGCGATGGCCTGCTTGCCTTCAACGGGCGCATCCTCGAGGTGGTGAAGAACTGGGAAGCGCTGGTGCGCGTCGACGACGCCGAGCAGTTCGCCGCCTTCAAGAAGCGCGTCCAGCAATTCGTCGAATTCCGCGCCGAGCTCGTGCGCCGCGCCAACGAGATCGGCCCGGCCGCGGGCCGCGAATGGGGCGACAACGACGCCAACCGTTCGGTTCGCACGGCGCTCAACAAGGATCTCGAGGCGCTCTCCAAGGTCTATGCCGAGCGCAGCAAGCGCCTTGCGCAAACCACCGACGAAAACCACATCCTCGCCTTCATCCTGACTGGCCTGGGCGCCTTTGCGCTGCTCGTGGTCGTGGCAGGCATCCTGATCATCGCCCGCTCGATCGCGCGTCCCCTGTCGGTCATCACCGACACCATCAAGCGCGTCGCCGACGGCGAGGACAATGTCGAGGTGCCGCACACCGCGCGCGCCGACGAGATCGGCTCGCTCGCCCGCGCCATCCAGAT
>Ga0081455_10009249_pt1 | contig 10153 bp, 12 predicted proteins | sample TabmetS3T2R1_FD_70207 | JGI IMG/M metagenome (GOLD analysis project Ga0081455, IMG submission 70207) | Tabebuia heterophylla rhizosphere microbial communities from the University of Puerto Rico - S3T2R1 | ecosystem: Host-associated > Plants > Roots > Rhizosphere ... | reverse complement strand
TCGCCCCGTCCCGAGAAAAGTGCACCGTCCGTGCGATTAACGTAGGTATTGCTTGCGGGTTCCCAAGGACCTTTCACGGAACATTGAATCGTTGTGAATTCTCCGAATTTCTCCTGACTTTTCCGATACTTCGGCGCGGTTTCGGCCATCTGTTGGCTTTCTGTCACACAGCCAGCAGCGAGGTAGATGCTGTCCACGATTTTGACGGCGCGCGGGGATAAACTTCTCCTTAGGAGAGAACCGGCGTCTGCGCGGAAACGCTCGATGGCGAGGATCGTTCACGCGATCCTCGCTTCTTTTGGTTTGTTAGTCGTAGCTCTCGCGGCAGGCCGCTGAATGCGCCCCCTTGCGTCCATATTTAAGAGGGGCGGTCGCTGGCGATTCGTCTCCGAGGCTGGTTCGCCCCCGAAGAAGTAGCCCAGCCTCACCGTCGACGACCGGGCACGTGATTTTTGTCAGCCGTTACGTGGCCAATTGGGGACCAAAGCCCGGTTTAGCGCAATGAGCGGATCGCTCCGGCTTCGCGATTATCCCGGCGATTGTCGTGCGAGACGTGGAAATTGGGGAACGTCTGATTACGAAAGCAGTGTTTAATACTCAAGATATTCCGCTTGATAGTTTTGCTAGCGCGGCAGCCTTTTCTTGGCTGGCTACAGGCGGCTGCACATAGGGACCGTCGGACGCGAACCTCCAACGGTCCCTAGCTTGTTTGAAATAAATGGCCGAAAAGGTCTGCTGTTGTACCGACCAAGGCCCTCGCAGAGTATCGCGCCAAAGAGAAGCAACTCTCGAGCTAACCGCTAAGCTGCGTGCTGAGCGCTTGGCACGCGAGGCAACGCACGCAAGCCAGTACCAAGGCCCATCGACCCGGAGGAAATCGAAAGAACCTTCCCGCACATTGTAGAAATGATCGTGCCGTTAGACGGCTTCGGCGTTATGGCGCGGATATCCGCTGCCGGATCTGCGGGACGAAATTGCGCAGCGGCGCGGCGTTAAGTTCAATCGGCGAGCGCTGGCTCACCGCATGCCCAAGGGTTGGATCACCGTGAGCGTGTCACTGCGGATGCAGTTAAAGACATAGGTTGAACTCTGTCCGGCCACGCTAACATCGATTTCCACCTTGACGTTGTACAGTTTTGAGTCACGCCGTCCTTGGGCCGACGGCTGCGGCAGCGCACGGCTTCCCTTGACCTCAAGCGCGGCAATAGTCGGCAGCTTGCCAGTGGCAGCGGTGATGCACTCTCGATCTTCGACCGATGGCTCCTTCTGCGTCGCCGTGGCCTCCTGCTGCGTCGCCGTGGCGACAGCAATGCAAGCGAGCACGAGAAATGCAGACCGCTCCTTCGGTCGGAAGGTCAAGTTGCGTTCGTCCATAAAAACGATCTCGCCCCCAGGATTAATCGCGTGGGCATTGAGAATCTGCTCATTCTTTTCGCAACTCGCGCCGCAGATCGTTAGTTCGCAGGGCCGTACGGCGACCCTGATCGTCTGTCCGCCCGCGCCGGAGCTTGGCGGACCAGGGGGGCCGGGCGGTCCGGGGGGACCAGCGGGACCCGGGGGACCAGCCTCACTCTTGGCTGGCGGCTCGCTTTGCCCGCACGCAGCCAAGAGAAAGGCGGCTAACATCACCAAGAGGGGGAAACGCATGAATCACCTCCGAATGCGTGAATGCATGAATGTCCAACGTTTCAATGTTACAAGCATTCTCGCACAGAGCCGTCGGCCATTCGAAGTTAGGGGGCTTAAAGGGAGTCAAAAAGCCGATTTCCAAAGTCTCCCCGGCGACTCCGTGCAACATGATGCGACATGGCTGCAGCTACCACATGCGCGACATGAAAATGGGCCCAGCCGAAAGCTAAGCCCTTGGTTTATTGGCAGCTCCGACAGAATCGCATGAGTTTAACGGCCGATCGACCCTGCAAACGCGGCAGTCCTCTCCCTCGGGGACAAGGGAGAGGACCTCGGGGGCGCTTATGCAGCCCCGCTGTTGCCGGCATCAGAGGACTTTCAGCCCGGCAACAGAACCGTATCGATCACGTGAATGACGCCGTTCGACTGGTTCACGTTACGGATGGTGACCTGAGCTGAGCCGCCCTTGGCATCCCAAATCCAGAGCTTGCCGTCCTTCTCGGCGAAGGTGAGATCGGCGCCCTCGACGGTCTTGAGCATGGCCTTGCCATTTCCGGACCTGATCTTGTCCATCAAGTCCTTTGCGCTCAAACGACCAGGCACAACGTGATAGGTGAGGACGTTGGTGAGCGTTTTCTTGTTTTCGGGCTTGAGCAGGGTGTCGACCGTGCCCGCCGGCAACTTCGCGAAGGCGTTGTTGGTCGGCGCAAACACGGTGAATGGACCGGGGGATTGCAGGGTGTCGACCAGGCCCGCCGCCTTCACGGCCGCAACGAGCGTGGTGTGATCCTTCGAGTTCACCGCGTTCTGCACGATGTTCTTGGACGGATACATCGGTGCGCCGCCGACGGTGACGGTCTTTTCCTTCATTTCAGCGGAGGCAGGCCCGATGCCGCCCAGGTTGATCGCGAGCGCTGCCGCGGCAAAGCCGGCCAGCGCGATGGTGGTGATGCGTTTCATGGCTGTAACTCCGTTGCTGTGTGACGTCCCCGATGCGGAGACTTCGGAGCTACGAGGCCGTCGCGATCACGGATGCGCGGTCACAGAGACGTGAGCTTGCCGGTCGCGATCACCGGTCCGGTCGGCAATCCGGTCGTCGAGCCGCCCGGCGGTTCGAGCGAAACGGCCAATACCGCGTTGTCTTTTGCCAATGCCGCAAGGTCCGGCCGCAGGGTCAGCGTCACCGTCTGGTCGGGGCGCAGCAAGCCGACCGAGCGCGGCCTCCCATCCGGCGGGATCAGCCACAGTTCCGGAACGCGGGTTGCGTCGGCGCTGAACGCTGCGGGAACCACAGCGACCGTGCCACGCCTGGCGTCGATGGTGGCAACGAATTGGCGGTTCCCGCCGCCTTCGATGGCCGCGACGAGGGGCTGTTGTTGCGTGAAGGCGCCGAGGTAAATCAGCGCCGCGAGACACGCGGCGGCGAGCCCGCCGGCCGCAAAGCTCAAACCGCGCCAGAACGCGATGCTCTGCCACAATCCGCTGCGTTGCGCCTGTGCGGGCAGGGCGTCCGCAATCCTGTCCCACAGCTGCGGCGGTGGAGCGACTTCCGCGATTTCCGCGGCCCAGGGCGCAAGGCGTTGCGCCCAGTCCGTCACAAGCCGGGCAAAGGCAGGCTCGCGCGCGACGCGCTGCTCCGCGGCTGCGCGCTCCGCCTCGGCCAGCACGCCTAACGCGTATTCCGCGGCGAGCAAGTCGTCATCGTGCGTCGCGCTATGGTCGAACGTATCGCTCATTGCTCAAGACATGCCTTGAGTTTGATCATTGCACGCCGGATCCAGCTCTTCATCGTCCCGAGTGGCACCTTCATGCGGCTGGCGAGATCCTCGTATGTACTGCCGTCGAAAAATGCCCCGCGCAGCGCGGCGCGCTCGTGCGACGCGAGGCCGTCGAGGCAGCCGTGAAGGCGTGCATAGTCCTGCGCGCTCTCGATATTCCTGTCGGCGCCCATTGCGGTGTCGGCGACCTCGGCAGCGGCGTCGATCGGGTCCGTGTTGCGGCTATGACGCGATGCGCGAAGCCGGTCGATCGAGCGGTTGCGCGCGAGCGCAATCAGCCATGTCACCGGGCTTGCCCGGCTGGCATCGAACTCCGCAGCCTTTCGCCACACGGTTACATAGACCTCCTGCAGCACGTCTTCCGCCTCGCTCCGTTCACCCAAGATACGAAGGCAAACGCCAAAAAGCTTCGCCGAGGTCAGGCGATAGACTGTCTGCAATGCCGTCCTGTCGCCCGCCGGAATCCGGCCGAGCGCGGCGACTATCAGGCTGCGGTTGGAATCAAGATCCATCCTGAACGGCCCGTTTCGAGGCACGGCGACCTTACGGCCTAAGCAGCGCACCCACAATTACGAGTGCCCAGGCCGGATGGATTAATCCTCCAATGCAGGAAATACATGCAGACCATCGGGTCCCAGCGGCAGCGGTTCGACACGCGTGACCGCGGCAAGATCGAGATCGCCATAGAGGTGCGGGAATAACGCGCCGCCGCGCGACGGCTCCCATTTCAGGCGGTTGCCGAGCCGCTCGGCATCGACACTGACCAGAAGGAGGTCGTGTTGACTTGCAAAATGCGTTCTGGCGGTCTCGAAAATTTGCGCCGCCGTTGAAAAGTGGATGAAGCCATCCCGGCGGTCGACGTCCGAGCCGGCAAAAATGGCCGCTCGTTCCGCCTCCCTCCATAGCGGGGTAGGGCAAATCTTGTAGACGACACTCACCATGCGAGTCACAGAACTCAGGCGGCGCCCTTCAGCTCCGAGCCGCCGTGGGGCGGCGGAATTGGCGAACCGCCCGCCGCATATTCGTTCAACTTGTTGCGCAGGGTCCGGATCGAAATGCCCAGAATATTTGCGGCGTGCGTGCGGTTGCCGAGGCAGTGCTTGAGCGTTTCCAGGATCAGGTCGCGCTCGACTTCGGCCACGGTGCGGCCAACCAGGTTGCGCGTGACCTGTTCGGCTGCCATGGCCGCATGAGCCGCAAGATCGGTGCCTCGCGCCTGGTCGAGCCGCGCGCCATCCGGCGAAAGTATCCCGTCAACGCCAATTTCGACGCCGGTCGAGAGCATGCGCACCTCACCCGGCAAGATCTGTCCAGATTAAGGTTAGCGTCCGGTTAATTCCGGACGAAAAGGCATCGTGGAGTTAGGGGCGCGGGCAATGCGCGACAAGGTCGGCCCGTGCGCCGCCAGTTCGCAGCGCGGAGGAGCAAGGACTATTGGCGATACTGTTGGATGCGCGTCGTGCGCAGCCCGGCGAGACCATGCTGGTCGATTGAAGCCTGCCAGGAAAGGAACTCCTCAACGGTCAGCGTATACCGCGCACAGGCTTCCTCGAGCGACAAAAGGCCGCCACGCACCGCGGCGACCACTTCCGCCTTGCGGCGGATGACCCAGCGCTTGGTCGTCGGCGGCGGCAAGTCCGCAATGGTCAGCGGACTACCATCAGGCCCGATGACATACTTGACCCTCGGGCGATGGGGTTCGTTCATTGGCACACTCACAAACAGGACTCGACTGACAGATACTGGAGAAAAACTACAAGCCGCGGCTTAAAATTTGCCTAAGCATGACAAACACAACAGGCAATGATTGCCGGGTTCCCGCTAACCATTTGGTTACGGATGAAGCGCGTTAACGGGTCTTAAGGAACGGCGACCCGTGGCCGGGTGCGAGTTTGTCTTTTCGTGTTTGACGCGTCTTGCACCATGTCCGTTCGTGCCCGCGAAAGCGGGCATCCAGTCTTTACCCTGGGTCCCCGCGTGCGCGGGGACGAACGGAGTTTTATCTGTGGCCGGGTGCGAGCTCGTCAATTCGAATTGATTGCGTCTTGCACTATGTCCGTTCGTGCCCGCGAAAGCGGGCATCCAGTCTTTAACGCGCTGGGTCCCCGCGTGCGCGGGGACGAACGAGGAGGGCGTGTCAAAGCGGGGATCGAGAGCGGCGGTATCTCGCGTCGTGGGGTCCTGGGTCCCCGCTTACGCGGGGACGAACGGTTGGGGGTCGACGCAGGCACCTTGCGCGGGCACACAAGCCAGGTGATGACATATAAAAGAGGCTCACGTCGTTGGGCGAACGATGCGCTTGATCTTGTCGAGTGTGTAGTTCTGGCCGTTGATCGACAGCTGCGGCGGATCCTGCGTGAGATCGACGGAATCCACGATCGCCTGCACCTCGGTTGAAATGGCGACGGACTGCTTGTTGGCATCCACCGCGGTGGCGGTGAGGGTGTATCTGCCGTCGGGCCAGAGCCGTCCGTCATTGCCGCGACCGTTCCAGGTGAAATTCTGCGTTCCCGGATTGACCGCAATCGTGCCGGTGTAGACGTTCTGGCCGATCGAATCCTTGATCGTAATAGTCGCCGTCGAAAGCTTGGTGACGTTGAGACTCCAGTTGGCCGCGCCGCCTGTCAGCTGTGCGGTTGCGCCGTCCACCACCACCGTGGTGCCGACATAAGCAAGTGCCGTCGTCGCCTGCGCGCTCTTCTCCAATGAAACCAGACTCGCGAGCTGGTCGTTCGATTTCATCTGTTGTTCAACCTGCGCGAATTGCACCAGTTGCTGAGTGAACTGGTTGGTATCGAGCGGATCGAGGGGATTTTGATTCCTCAACTGCGTCGTGAGCAGTTGCAGGAACATGGTGAAATTGCTGGCGATCTCGCTTCTGTCGAGCGCACTGGAAACCGAACTTGCGCCGCTGGCCGTCGATGCTGGGTTGATGGTCGTCATGCTGTCCTCAGACGCGAATATCAAGGCCGCCGCCCGCACCGGCAGGACGGCTGTAGTTCTGCGGGATTAGGTCCGGCTGCGTTTCGTCCTGCACCACAAGCTGAGCGGCGTCGGACTTCGTATTGGCTGGTTGTTGGTTCAGCGATTGATCGCGCAGGGAGAATTGCAGTCCATTGTCGGTGGTCTTGAGCCCCGCATCCTGCAAGGCGCGCTCAAGGCCGGCTGCGTCCCGCCGCAGCAGGTCGAGCGTCTCGACGCGCTCGACGGTCAGACGCGATGATACGTTGCCGTCACGATCGACATCCAGCCGAACCTCGATGCGCCCGAGTTCGGGCGGATCGAGGCGAATTTCGAACCGGTTCTTGCCGGCGAGTGGCCTTGCCTGCGATTTCGATCGCAAGTCCGGCGATCGGAATGGCTGCCGGCTTGCGGATCGGGTTGTGAGACGAGCGGGGCAGCCTTGGTTGCATTGGATGCCGCATGCGTCTGCGCGGAAACCATGAGAGGCGTCCGTGAACCCTCGTTGAGGAACGACCTTGTCGGCAGGAGGCGCCGGCATGTCGCTATGAGAGTGGTCGCTGACGGGTTGTTCACCGCGAGCCTGAGCGATGTGCTGCAAGTCGCTGTCCTCTGTCGCGTGTTGCTGTTTGCCTGAGCCTCGGGCTGCCGGTGATTCCTGAAGGGTGGCTTCGGGCGTGTCGACGGATTGATCGCTGGCCTGACCGGTCTCGAGCTCCTCGTTTGCGCTCGCTTTTTTGTCGGGCTCGCCTTGCTTTTGAACTTTGGCCTGTTTGCCCACAACATCTTTTAGGAGTTCAGGGTCAACCGGTTTTAGCTGTGTTGCGAGTTGCGCGGCCGGCGCGGCCTGTTCCGGCAGTTGCGGGACGTGGCGTTGGTCGGATTCCGGCGCTGGCGCCGGGACTGCCCCAATCGCATCGACCCTGATGTCTGTCTCGACACCCTCGACCGGTAACGACGCTGGAACCAGGCTGTCGGTTTGCTTGTTCTCGGCTGGTTTGTCGTCTTCCGCGGATTTGCCGTCGTCGGTGGGCGACGCGCAGTGAATCACTTTGGCATTCGCCCCGACTTTACATTCGACCGCACGCTCCTCCGATCGGATCCCATCAACGTTCGCCTCATCGTGAGGCTTGGTTGCGGTATCGTCGTCGTGCGCAGGTGGGGCCTTGCTGTCTTGACTGTTGCCTGACGTACGCACGGATTGCGAGCCATCGGCGTGCGAAGCCTTGTGATCCGGCGGCGCGGATCGGTCCGCGGCCGGGGCGCTGTCATCGAGCAAACTCTCGAATGGCGATGGCGCACGGTCAGCTTCGGCCGAACGCGGATGACGTGGCAGATTGTGGCTTTGAGCATGAATAGTCAGGTCGGACGCAACTTGCAGCACTGTGGCACCTCCGGAGGCTCCGGCTGGGTTCAGTGCAATCGTCAGGCCAGCTTGCGGATGCCAGATTCCTCTGTTCATTCAGGGTTTTGTGGACTATGGCTCCCCTCGGCACCGGGCAGCGCATACAGTCAGGCGGCAAAATCTGCCGGCTCTTGACCTCGCAATAAGGCTGGTCCATCGCCACTTATGGTAAGAAACGCCATGCCCAACAGCCTCGATCTCGATCGCCGGCCTGCAGACACTCGCGTCGTCGTTGCCATGTCTGGCGGCGTCGACTCGTCGGTCACGGCCGCCTTGCTCAAGGCAGAAGGCTATGACGTGGTCGGGGTGACGCTTCAGCTTTATGACCATGGGGCCGCTACCCACCGCAAGGGGGCCTGCTGCGCGGGTCAGGATATCTACGATGCGCGCAGCGTTGCGGAGCGCATTGGCATTCCGCACTACGTCCTCGACTACGAAAGCCGGTTCAAGGAAGCGGTCATCGATCGGTTCGCCGAGAGCTACATCCACGGCGAAACGCCGGTCCCCTGCGTCGACTGCAATATGTCGATCAAGTTCCACGACCTGCTGATCACCGCTCGGGGACTCGGCGCTGGAATCCTTGCAACCGGCCACTATGTGGCTTCGCGGCCTGTGCCAGGTGGCGGACGCGCGCTCTACCGGGCGCGCGAGGAGGAGCGCGACCAGAGCTATTTTCTTTTCGGCACGACGCGCGAGCAACTCGAGATACTTCGTTTCCCGCTCGGCGAGCGGACCAAGACGGAGACACGCGAGCTCGCCCGCCGTTTCGGCCTGAGCGTCGCCGACAAGCACGACAGCCAGGACATCTGTTTTGTGCCGTCCGGTCACTACGCCGAGATGATCGAGCGTCTGAAGCCCGGCGCGGCGGAAGCCGGCGACATCGTGGATCTGGACGGCAATGTGCTTGGCAAGCATTCCGGCATCATTCATTTCACCGTTGGACAGCGACGCGGTCTCGGCGTTGCTACCGGCGCGCCGCTGTACGTCGTGCGTCTCGACGCCCAGCGTCGCCAGGTCGTGGTCGGTCCGCGCGAGGCCCTGCGCATGAGCCGGATCCTGCTGCGCGACGTTAATTGGATTGGGGATGGCTCGCTCGACGAAGCGCTGGCCGATGACCGCCGCGAGGTCTTCGTGAAAGTCCGCTCGACGCGCGCGCCTCAGGCGGCCTGGCTGCGACATGGACCGGATGGCTGTGAAGTCGAGCTGGTGGATGGCGAACACGGCGTATCGCCCGGCCAGGCCTGCGTGTTCTACGACGCCGGTGACGGCCAGGCGCGCGTGCTTGGCGGTGGTTTCATCAAGAGCGCCGTTCCCGCGACGGACTATCAACGTGCCGGTGAGACAGTAGCGGCATCCGCGATGCGCGGCTAAATTCGACCTTCATGAGGGGCGACATCGACAAGTCAAGCGTTGAGCGCGCTTATGCGCGCTGGGCGCCGGTCTACGACCTTGTGTTCGGCGCAGTCTTTGACGCCGGTCGACGCGCTGCGATCGTGGCGGCCGAGGATGCGTGCGGGTCGGGCGGCGGACGCATACTCGAAGTGGGCGTCGGCACCGGCATTTCGCTTCCGGACTACGCGAGGAATAACCGCCTGGTCGGCATCGATCTGTCCGAGCCGATGTTGCGCAAAGCGCATGAGCGTGTCGTCGAGCACGGGCTCAGCAATGTCGAAACGCTGGCGGTGATGGATGCCGAGCGCATGGCTTTGCCCGATCGCTCGTTTAACGTCGTGGTGGCGCAATTCGTCATCACCGCCGTGCCAAAACCCGAAGCCACGCTCGATGAATTCGTGCGCGTCATCCGGCCCGGCGGCGAGATCGTGCTCGTCAATCACATCGGCGCGGAGGGCGGGGCGCGTCGCGCCTTTGAAGTCTGTTTCGCGCCGATAGCCCGGAAACTCGGCTGGCGTCCTGAATTCCGTTTTGGTCGGCTTGCCGACTGGGCTCGACGTCATGGTGGAGTGCGGCTGGTCGAACACCGGCCGATGCCGCCTCTCGGCCATTTTTCGCTCATCCGCTTCCAGCGCGTGGTCAATTGACCGCAGCCGCGAGTGGAACTCGGACTCCGGCCAATCCGTTATCACTGTTGCATATTCGCGGCAGGGAGCATGCGATGGTTCGTCTGGTCGGGATCTTCGGTTTGACGATTGCGGCGCTGTTGCCGGCTGTGGCAACGGCCCAGGCGCCGCCGACGACAAAACCGCCGGTTGCCCCCATGACGGAGCACCTTGACCCGAAGTGCGCGCGTTCGGACACGCCGAGCACGATGGGGAGGGGGAACGAAGCGGATCAGCAACGCGAGGCGACGGGAAATCTGAGCGACAAGCTGGCGCGCTCCGGGGGCGTGATCTGTCCGCCCGAGCATGTCGATCCTGACATC
>Ga0081455_10009248_pt1 | contig 10153 bp, 8 predicted proteins | sample TabmetS3T2R1_FD_70207 | JGI IMG/M metagenome (GOLD analysis project Ga0081455, IMG submission 70207) | Tabebuia heterophylla rhizosphere microbial communities from the University of Puerto Rico - S3T2R1 | ecosystem: Host-associated > Plants > Roots > Rhizosphere ... | reverse complement strand
GGAGGTCGGACTCCATGGCCCGCTTGTTGATCTCGACCTCCTCACCCTGGTCGGTCTTACCGACGTAGGCGAGGTTGTCGGGGTCCTCGGCGTCGTGGTTCCTCAGGTCCTTTGGGTAGAACGAGCGGAAGACGCGCTCGCCCACCGCGTGCTTGATCTCGTCGGCGGTCATCCGGCGATGGAGCGAGTTCGCCATGGTGAGCTTGATGTCCTCGACGCCTCTTTGGGCCGCGAGCTCGATCACCTCCTCGAGCACGAGCTGGCGGACGTCGGGGGTCTGCATCGGCGGCAGCGGGATCGAGATGTCGTCGATCGCGATGGTGAGCCTCATGCCGGGCCTGAGGAGTTCCCTGAGGGGTTCCGAGTCGTGCGGGTGCTCGAGCGCCTGCCGGATGTGGTTGCGCAGCCCGCGGAGCCTGGGGAGCGGGTCCGGCGGGTAGATCACCCGCGCGCCGAGCGGGAACTTCTGGAGCCGGAACCCCTCGCCCTGGTGGACCAGGAGCGGCGGCGTGCGTTCGTCGACCTCGAGGACGAAACCTGGTCGGGCCATGTCGTCGTGTCTCCTTCAGTTCTCTCGGCGTGCGTCAGTCGAGCCGTGGATCGAATGCCACCTTCAGCGTCCCGAGCTTGCCGGCGCCGAGGGCGTGATCGATCGCCTCGCGCCAGCGGCGGAGCGGGTAGGTCGCGCCAACGATCCGGTCGATCGGGTTGTCGGTCGCGATCGTGGTCGCGAGATCGAAGCTGTGGGTCTTGGTCTCGCTCTTCCCCCGCCCGACGGTCTCGTACCCGCCGGCGTAGGCGCCGACGAGCTCGAGCTCGCGGAACCAGAGCGGCGTGAGGTCGGCGCCCTCGGTCGGGATGCCGCTCACCACGACGCGGCCGCCGGCACGCGTGATCCGCAGCGCAAGGTTCAGGCTCGAGCGCGAGCCGACGCAGTCGATCGCGACGTCGGCGCCGCCGAGCAAGAACGAGGCGCCGCGCTCGGGCTTGAGCTTCATCGCGCCGGTGGCGCGCCGGACCGCGTTGGTCGCCTCCTTCGGATCCACGATCTCGCTCGCGCCGAACGCGCCAGCCCAGTCCCGCTGCCGGGCGTGCTTGGCGACCACGGCGACGTGGCCCGCCTTCGTGAGCTCCTTGATCGCGAGGAGCGTGAGGATGCCGACCGTGCCGGCGCCGATCACCACGACGTTCGCGTTGGGCTCGAGGTTCGCGCGCAACGCCGTGTGCACGGCGCAGCTGAGCGGCTCCAGCAGGACCGCCTTGAGTTCCGAGAGCCCGTCGGGCACCGGGTGGAGCTGCGAGCGGTGCGCGACGAACATCTTGCTCCAGCCGCCGCCGGTGTCGGCGCAGTAGCCGGTCTGCAGGCCGGCGCTCACGTGGCCGGTGGTGACGCGGTCGCAGCGGCCGGTCAGACCCTCGGCGCAGTTCGGGCACGGGTCGAGGCCGCGGGCGAGGCAGGACAGGGAGGGCTGGAGGGCGATGCGCGTGCCCTGGGGCAGGTCGTCGACGTCGTCCATGAGCTCGCCGACGACCTCGTGCCCGGGGACGAACGGCAGGCTGACGAGCGGCGAGAAGTAGAAGGAGGACTTGCCGCCGATCGTCGCGAGGTCCGAGCCGCAGATGCCGGACAGGAGGGGCCGAACACGCCCCCAGCCGGGGCCGCGTGGCTCGACGTCCCTGCGGTTCACGAACCGCAGGGGCGCGAGCGGGCCGGATAAGAGTCCCGGCAGCTTGTCGCCGACGGCGCGCGCGGTGAGGTAGCGCGGGGCCGAGCGGAAGAGTTCGAGGGCCTGTGTGGTCATGGGGTTCGTGCCCCTCGAGGCGAGTCGGCGGCGTGTGTCGCGGGCGGGCGATATCTATTTCGTCCGCCCATCACCGCACCGCCGGTTTCGGGAATCGCACGCGCGGCATCCCGCCCGCCATCTGCCACTCCTCGATCGGCCAGCGCCGGCGCTTGGCCACGCGCAGCAGGGCCGCGTCGGGCGAGACCACGACCGGGTTCCCCACCGCCCGGAGCAGCGCCAGGTCCGAGTGCGAGTCCGCGTACGCGTAGGACGAGCGCAGGTCCGCGCCCTCGAGCTCGGCGTAGCGCCGAACCCACGCCCCGCGAGCCTCGCCCACCAGCGGGGGTTCGGCCAGGTAGCCCGTGTACGCGCCGTCCCGAACCTCGAGCTGCGCCGCGATCACCTCGTCGAACAGCGGCGCGAGCGGCCGCACGAACGGCTCGGCCGCGGCCGTGATCATCATCGTGCGGTGGCCGGCCGCCCGGTGCTCGCGGATCCGCCGGACCGCCGCCGCCGAGACCTTCTGCAGCATGAACTCGGACACGACCTCCTCGACCAGTCGGTCGATCCCCTCGACCGACGCGCCCTCGTAGCGGCGGAAGAACGTCCGAAGGAACTCGCCCCGGTCGCGGCGGTCGGCCATCAGGTACGAGGGCACGCGCGAGAACACGCTCGCGAGCTCGTCCGGCCACTGGTCCCACGGCAGGTCGGCCATGCGCGACCAGACGTAGGACTCGACCACGTTCGAGGGCAGGATCGTGCCCTCCATGTCGAACAGCGCCAGCACGAGCTGCTCGCGTTCGCGGATCCGGACCTTGGGCTTCACGCGCGCGCCCGAGAGCGCCCGGAGCCCCGCCGTCACGGCCGGGCAGTGCACCTCCTGCAGGTAGTACTTCCAGTCGATCGCCGCCGAGTCGAACGGGAACTTCTTGCGCTCGGCGGCGCTCAACGACCCGAACAGCTCCACCGTCCGGTCGTCCGTGTAGATGACCTCGGCCTCGGTGTACGCGCCGTACAGGTCGCTGTACCGCCGGATGAAGTCGACCCGCCCCTTGTCGCGGTCCACACGCGTCACCAGGTCGCGCATGCGCTTGGACTTCGGCAGGTGCGTGACCACCTTGTCGGCCACGTCGACCGCGCGTTCGGCCGTCCGCAGCAACCGCTCCACACGCAGGTGGCCGGGGAAGGTCCACTCGGGCACCCGGACCGCACCCCTCCCGGCCTGCGGGAGCGGATCGCGTTCGAAGTACTCCTTCACCCACTCGTACAGACCCTTGTACTGCAAGGGGTTCCGAGACCCCGACGACACGTGGTAGTACGCCGGCGCGGCCGGAGAAGGCGGCCGGGCCGCCGCCGCCAGCATCGCGTTCACGACGAAGTCGGCCGGGATGATGTCGACGATCCCCTCGGGGATGCCGGGGAACTCGGGGATGTTGCCACGGCCGTACGCCAGGATGATCGGCTCGGCCATCTTGAAGCCCTCGATCCAGCCCGGGAACGGGTGGGAGTAGGAGGACTCGATGATCGACGGCCGGACGATCGACAGCGGCGCCCCGTTCGCCGCGGCCAACTCTTCCACCGCCCGCTCGCCCATCGCCTTGGTGAACGTGTAGTTGTCGGGCCAGCCGAGCGTCTGCGCCCGCGCGCGCCCGTACTGCACCAGGCGCTTGGTGACCCAGGCCTTGCGGCGCTCCTCGGCGTCGTCGGCCACCGACTGGGGGCCGGCGCGTCCGTGCTCGGCGCGCGCCTTGCGCAGGAACGAGTCCAGCAGCTCGGGCTTGCGCGAGGCCGCCTCCACGTCGTCCCGCGCACGAAGCGCCAGCTCCGCCTCGGCCTGCCAATCCACGCGGTGGTCGAGCGTGGTCTCGGGGATCACGCCCTTGCGAACCCCGGCCACGTACGCCGTCGAGACGTGGACCAGGTGCGGGGCGGCGTTGTTCGCGAGCGCCGCCTCGTAGAACCGCACCGCGCCGATCAGGTTGGTCTGGAACCCCTCGTCGATCGGCGGGTCGAACGACACCGTGGCCGCGCAGTGGATCACCACGTCGATGCCGCCCGGGATCTCGAGATCGTCGGCCGAGAAGTCGCCGTCCACGACGTCGACACGCTCGGCCAGCATCGCGTCGATCCCCTCGTTCCCGGCCTTGTCCCGGAGCGCGTTGAAGGTCGGCCGGCCCATCAGTGACTCGACCCGCTGGCGCCCGCTCGAGCCCAGCTGCGGCCGCACGAGCAGGGTGATCCGGGTCTTGGGGAAGTCGAGCAGGAGGCGTTCGAACACGGCCTGCCCGAGGAAGCCGGTCACGCCCGTGACCAGCACGTTCCTGCCCGAGAGCGCCCGAACGATGGAGCCCGAGGAGCGCGGGGCCGCGCCCGAGTTCTCTACCACGCGGCAGATTATGCCCTATCTACCAAGCGGTAGACAAGCCCGCGGTTTCCTCGTTTAGCACCCGAGGGGACGGGAACGAGCCATCAAGCGCCGCCGACGGCGGCCGAGAGGGAGGAGGGCGTGCATGGCTGCTGCCACCATCACCATCCCCGACGGACGTCACGCCTATCGACCCGAGGCGCTGGGACGGGTCTTCGGCTGGTTCTTCCTGGCCACGTTCCTGACCTCCATCCCGGCGTACTTCATCGGCTACGCCGACATGCTGGACAAGCCAAGCCTGATCGCCGGGGGTGCGGACCCGACCACGGGGATCGCGACCGGCGCGGCGCTGGAGACCCTGCTCATCGTCGCCAACGTCGCCACCGCCGTCATCGCCTACCCGGTCCTCAAACGCGAGAGCGAGATGGGGGCGATCGGCTACGTCTCGGCGCGTCTGGTCGAGGCCATGTTCATCGCGATCGGGATCGTCGGCGCCCTCGCGTTCCTGTTGATGCGGCAGGACGGCACCGCGGTCGCCACCCCCGCCCTCGGCGACGCGTTCGACTCGATCTACTACCGAGCGTTCCTCCTGGGCCCCGGCTTCTTCGCCGGTGTCGCGAACGGGCTGATCCTCGGGTACCTGATGTACCGGTCCGAGCTCGTGCCGCGTGGGATGACGTGGCTGGGTCTCATCGGAGGCCCACTCGTCATGATCACCGGGATCCTCATCATGTTCGACGTGATCGAGCGGCAGAGCGGCGTCCAGGTCATCGCCACGATCCCGGAGTTCTTCTGGGAGCTGTCGCTCAGCATCTACTGCATCGTCAAGGGGTTCCGGCTGTCCTCCCCGGTCCTGCGCCCGGGCCTCACGACGCTGCCGGACTCCGAGACCGCGATGCGTCACCAGGCCTAGCCCTTCCCCGGACGACCCGGCGGACCATAGAGTGCTGATGTGCGAACGCTGATCGCGACGGTGTTCAACTACTCGCTCGACGGCCTCCTGGCCGACGAGGGCACCGACTTCTGGACGTTCTGCTTCGACCACCCGCAGATCAGCAACCCCGACGACGCGACGCATCTGGACTTCGTCCGCGGCGCGGACGTGCACATCATGGGCCGCACCACCTACGAGGGAACCTCCGGCGCCATGACGACGACGGACCATCCCTTCGCCGAGATCCTGACCGCCGCGCCGAAGGTCGTCTTCTCCAGGACCCTGAAGAGGGCGGAGTGGGCGAACACGACCATCGCCGCCGGCGACACGGCTGAGGAGGTCGAGACGCTCAGGCGGGGCGGCGACGGCTACATCGTGGCCTGGGGCGGCGTCGGCCTCTTCCGCTCGCTCATGGGGCTCGACCTGGTCGACGAGCTCCGGGTGAGCCTGTTCCCCTACGTCTCGGGCGCCGGCACGCGGCTGTTCGAGGGCGTCCCCAGCTCGTACCAGCTCGAGCTGGTCTCCACCGGCGACTCCGGCGGCGGGGTCCTCGAGCTGCGCTACCGCCGACACCGGTAGTCCCGGCGCTCGCGGGTCCTCCGACCCATGGGGAGCCCTCCTCCGCTCGCCACATTGAGTGGTGACGGGACTCGGAAGGAGGATCCGATGACGACCAGGGGAGACAAGCGTGTCGGGCTGTCGCTGACGGCAGCGGGGATCGGCATCATGGGAGCCGCGGTCGTGTTCGGCCTGACGACCGAAACCGGCGATCTGGACTGGATCGGGATCATCACGGTCGCCGCGGGAGCGCTCATGGCGATCACCGGCCTGCTCACGGCGTACCGCAACCGGGGCACGCGCACCGCCTGAGGCTCGCGCCCGGTCGGCCGTGCGACTACGGTCGATCCCATGGACGACGCGTTCGGCGCCATGCTCCTCGACGCACTCGACGACCGGGGTACGGGACAGGAGATCACCGAGCGGGACGACGGGTTCGTCGGGATCTCGACGTTCGACTACCTCGCCCCGGTCCGCCGGTGGAAGGCCGTCGAGCGACGGGGGCTGCGCTACGCCCGCGGCCGCGTGCTCGACGTCGGATGCGGTGCGGGACGGGTCGCGCTCGAACTGCAGGCGCGCGGCCGGGAGGTGGTCGCGATCGATCCCTCCCCCGGTTGCGTCGAGGTCTCCCGCCGGCGCGGGGTGCGCGACGTCCGCTTGATGCGGCTCGAGGACGTGGACGCGAACATCGGTCACGTGGGCACGGTGCTGATGTACGGCAACAATTTCGGCCTGTTCGGGTCCCGCTCCAAGGCCCGCCGGCTTCTCAAGAGACTGCGACCGTTGGCGGACCGGATCGTGGCCGAGAGCAACGACATCACGCGGACAGACATACCGGTACACAAGGCCTACCAGGATCGCAACCGTCGCCGGGGGCGGTTGCCCGGGCAACTCCGTCTCCGCGTCCGCTACAGCAACCTGAAGGGCCCCTGGTTCGACTACCTCCTCGTCACGCCGGACCAGATGGCCGAGATCGTGGACGGGACGGGTTGGCGTATCGAGCGTTTCGTCCGGGATGAAGGCACGTACTTCGTCGCCGTCCTACGCTGACGGGCCAACCCGCCCACAGGCCGACCGGCACGAGAGCGGCCAGCGACGGATCTTCCGAACGTCCGTCGGGGAGCTTGCAGAGCCGAGGGAGCGGCTCCTCTGATACCTCTATCCCGTGATCGAGCGGCCGCATCAGCCCCCTCCCTGGCGCTCGGTGTTCGCGGGCGCCCGGGGGCGCCTGACGATCGGCCTGCTCCTGCTCGAGGGGCTCGTCGCGATCGAGATCATGGTCGTGGCGACGATCCTGCCCGCGGTGCAGGCCGACCTCCACGGCCTGCACCTGTACGGCTGGAACTACACCGCGCTCACGCTGGCCTCGCTCGGCACCGTGCCGATCGCCGGGCGGCTCACCGACCGGACGGGCCCGAGGCCGATCTTCGGCGTCTCGATCGGCTTCTACGTGGTGGGCCTGATGATGGCGGCGACCGCTCCCACGATGCTCGTGCTGGTACTCGCGCGCTTCGTTCAGGGCATCGGCGGCGGCGGGCTGTACGTGGTCTCGCTCAGCACCGTCGCGAAGACCTACCCGAGCGACATCCGCCCGCGCGTGATGGCGCTGCTGGCTTCGGTGTGGATCCTGCCGGGGCTGCTCGGGCCGCCGATCGGCGCGCTCGTGGCCGAGACCATCGGGTGGCGGTACGCGTTCCTGGCGCCGCTGCCGGCGATCGTGTTGGCCGGGATCCTGGTGATGCCGGCGCTCCGAGACGTCGACGTGAGCGAAGAGGAGTCCCACCTGCCGATCGCGGCGGTGCTGGTGCTGATGGTCGGGGCCGGGGTGTTGCTGGGAGGGCTCACCGATCCCTCGGCGTGGACCGTGCCGCTGGTGGTGCTCGGGCTCGCGGCCACGATCCTCGCGCTCCGACGCGTCACGCCGCCGGGGACGCTGCTGGCGAGCCGGGGGATCCCGGCGGCGTCGGCGGCCGCGTTCCTGGCGTCGGCGGCGTACTTCGGGATCGATGGGTTCGTCACGCTGATGCTGACCCAGGTGCGGGGGCTCTCGGTGGGCGAGGCGGGCATCGTCCTGATGGCGGCGGCCCTGACGTGGGCGGCCGGCTCGTGGTGGCAGTCGCGGATGGTGGGAAGGCTCGGGCCGCGGTGGCTGACGAGCCTCGGAGCGCTGCTGATCGCCGTGGGCGGCTCGACGGTAGCGCTCGGGCTGCTCGACGTGCCGATCGTGATCCCCTACGCGGGCTGGGCGCTCGGGAGCTTCGGCATGGGCATCGTGTTCCCCACGATCCCCCTGTCGGTCATGGGCGTGGTGAGCGAGGGCACCGAGGCCGCCGAGCTCTCCTCGACGATCCTCATGGACTACCTCGGCGTCGGGATCGGTGCGGGCCTCGGAGGTGCGTGGATCGCCCTCGCCGACAGCGGCTCGATCTCGCTCGAGGCGGGCCTGGCGGGGGCGTTCGGCGTCGGGGTCGTGTTCGCGCTGCTGCTGGTGTTCGTGGGCCAGCGCCTCCCCGTTCCCGAGCCGGAGCCCGTTGCGCCGCAGGCACGCCCTGACCAGGAATCACCCGTCTAACCGACAGGCCTGGCCTCAAGCTCCTAGCCCGAGGTAGCCGATTCCACTCAAGTACGCCTCGGGCTACCCATGCCCAAGAGGGCCCAACCGGGGCGGTTTGGGAGGGATCGGGATGAAGAAGATGCTCGTGGCAGCGGCCACGGTCGCGACCTTCTCGCTGCTCGCCTCACCGGCCTTCGGCGGCCCGGCGAAGCCCAGCGGGAGCCTTTCGATGGCGTCCACGGCAAGTTTCGCCGTCAACTCCGGCCCTGGCTATGGCCGGTCGACGGGGTTCGATGCCGCGTACCAAGGCGTCAAGCAACAGGACAAGGTTCGGGTGCAGGTCATCTGCATGCAGAACGGCAGCGTCGTCTACGGCGACGTGACCGACCTCACGGGTTCGCCGAGCACGGTCTGGTTCACGCTCGGCCAGCCGACGAACGGTGCGTCGTACTGGACCTCGGGCGACGCGACCTGCCGCAGCGACCTGTACGTCGTGAGCGGCGGCTCCAAGATCACGTACCTCGCCAACGTCACCTTCGGGGCGACCGGCTGATCGCATCCAGCGGATGAGAAAGGGCCCGGCGCGTCGCGCCGGGCCCTTTCCTCGTGCGCTCGGTTCCTAGCAGGGACTCACGATGATCGTTCCCTCGTTGATGCCGCTCAGGATGGCGATGAACATCGTCTTCTGAGCGTTCGTGAGGTTGAACGTCCACAGGTTCTTGCTCGTCCCAAGCGTCCCGGTCCACTTCGACTCGATCGCGGTCACGACCTGCCCGATCGTCGGCGTCGAGGTGCCGAAGTAGGCGGCCGCACCCGAGATCCCCGACACATTCACGACACCGCTGGTGCAGATGTCGTCGTTGAGTTGCGGCGGGTTGGGATCGAGAGCCGAGACCGCGAGGTTCGACTTCAACCCGGTCAACTGCCCGAGGATCTGCTGCTCGACCTTCGGGTTGCCCTTGCCGTAGTCGAAGATCGCGTTGTAGATCGGGATCGTCAACGCGTGGCCCGCCTGGTTGTAGACCAGCGGGTTGTCGGTCTTGATCTTGTTGATGATCAGGTTCATCTGATACGTCGAGTAATGGTTGTCCCAGTTCCTCCAGAACCCGATCGTTCCGGGGTGGATGAACTTGGTGTTGGTGTAGGTGCAGACCACGTCGGCGTTCTTGCCGACGTTGACGGCCCCGCTCGAGCTCACGCTCACGGACGGCTCCGTTCCGTTCTTGATGCCGTCGTGCGCGACCCCCCCTGACCCACCACCGATGTCGTTGAAGCACGCCACCGATGTCGAGTACCCGGCCAGACCGCCGACCTCCGAGATGTAGTAGGTGCCGGTGTCCACGTCGTTGGGGCCCGTGGTGAGGGGCGGGGTCCCATTGGGACCGGTCTGCTGGAAGTCGACGTCGTCGTCGTTGGCAGCCGTACCGATCTGCAGCGTGGTCTGGCCGGGGATGCCGACCCAGACCTTGCGGAGCTCGATCTGGCCCCGGTCGCGGGTGTTGGTGAAGGTGCAGACGATGTCGTCGCCCGTGGCCACCTCGACCCCACCATCGGAGTCGGGAGTCACGTTCGGCTCGTCACCGTTCTGGATCCCGTCACCAGCTTCACCATCTTCGCCGGCCCCGTTGTCGTTGAAGCAGGCGAGAGAGGACGTATAGCCCGTGAGGCCGCCCGTCTCCGAGACGTAGTGCGTGCCCGTGTTCACGGTGTTCTCGTCCGTGGTAAGCGGGTCGGTCCCGTTCGCGCCGGTCAACTGGGTATCGACGTCGTCGTCACCCTTGGTGGTGCCGATATTGAGCGTCGTCTGACCGGGTGTACCGGACCACACCTTGACCAGCTCGATCGCTCCCTGGTGCCGGCTGTTGGTGATCGTGCAGGTGATCTGGTCGCCCTTGCCCACCGAGATGTCGCTCAGGCTGGTGCCGGTGCCCGAGTCGCCGTTGTCGCAGCTGATCGAG
>Ga0081455_10009247_pt1 | contig 10153 bp, 8 predicted proteins | sample TabmetS3T2R1_FD_70207 | JGI IMG/M metagenome (GOLD analysis project Ga0081455, IMG submission 70207) | Tabebuia heterophylla rhizosphere microbial communities from the University of Puerto Rico - S3T2R1 | ecosystem: Host-associated > Plants > Roots > Rhizosphere ... | reverse complement strand
GCTGACGGCGCGAAGAGCGCGCGTGATCGCCGGAGATATGTTCGTCGATCCATTTCCGCAAACCGCTTCTCTCCATCTCTATTCGCATGTGCTTCACAATTGGGGACCGGAAAAAGTGCGGATGCTGCTTGATAAATCGTACCAGAGCTTGCTGCCCGGCGGTCGGGTGGCCGTTTACAGCTGCCACCCGGACGATCGAGGCGGTCCTGCGCCGGTCGAGGAAGCCGAATATTCGGTCCTGCTGACCACCAGCTATGAGGGCTGCTGCTACAGCTTCGAGGACATGCGGTCCCTCATGGAAGGCGCAGGCTTTCAGCACGTCGACTATCGCAAGTCGATTTGCAACCGAAGTCTCATCACGGCACGAAAGCTCGCCAACAGACCGAGCTGAAACAAGCGCTCTATCTGAACAAGATCGCTGCTTGAAGGCGTTTCGCCTGATCCTGGTGTCGTCGATGTTGACGGCACCAAACGCTCCGCTCTGTCTGGCGCCGAAAAAATCGTCCTATCGGGAGGAAACCTGAAATGACCTTGTCGACAACGACACTCTTGGGCCTGTTGAAGCAGCAGAAATATGAGTTCTTTTCCGGGGTGCCTTGCTCCAATTTCGCAGATCTGTTCGAGCAGGTGTCCCTGGACCGCGATATTGCGTCGGTCCCGGCGGCGAACGAAGGCAGCGCGCTGGCATTTGCCGTCGGCGCGGCGCTGGCGGGACGACGAAGCGTCGTCGCCCTGCAAAATTCCGGACTGGGAAACATCATCAATCCGTTGACATCGCTGGTGCAGGTCAACTCTATTCCGACGCTGCTTCTGATCTCCGTGCGGGGCCATACCGATGAACCCGAGGACGAGCCGCAGCATCGCATCATGGGTGCCAATACCCACGCATTGCTCGATCAGTTGGCAATCCCATGGAGCGAGTTCGACGGGACGCCGCAGGGTTTCACAGCAAGCCTCCTGAAGGCCGAAGAGGCATTCGAACGATCAGTCTCGTTTGCGATTCTGGTTCGGAAAGGTCAGCTGTCGGCGGGCCTAGGCCTCGTCGCCAATGGCGAGCAGCAGGCGGAAGGCTACCCGCTCAGCGTCGGAAGTGCCCTGGAAATGATCAGCGAAGCCCTGCGACCCACTGATCTCGTCGTCTCAACGACCGGGTTCATCTCCCGAGAGCTATTTCGCGTGAGCGACCGTCCGGAGAATTTCTACATGCAGGGATCGCTGGGACATTGCAGCGCGGTGGCTGCCGGCGTTGCGCTGGCGCATCCATCGCGTCGCGTGATCGCGCTCGATGGCGATGGCGCGGTGCTGATGCATATGGGGGTCTTGTCCACGATCGGGTACGCATCTCCCCGAAATTTCCTGCACATCGTGCTCGATAACGAAGGCTACGTCTCGACCGGGAAGCAGGAATCCACCTCGGTCACTTCCTCGCTGGAAGCCGTCGCCAAGGCCTGCGGGTACCGGGCGGTCAGCCGGTGCGTAACCGGTACCGAATTGGGCGAGGCGGTTGCGCGAAGCCTGTCGACCGAGGGGCCGCACTTCCTGCTCTGCAAGGTCAATCAATCGCATGCGCGCTCGTTACCCCGGGTGACGTCGCGTCACAGCCCGGAGGAAAACAAGGAAGCGTTCCAGATCGCGCTGAACCAGCCGGAGGCTTTCGATCTGCAGGCCGTGCCGGCGGGAGTGGCCGGGTGAAACATCAGGCGGTTAGGCTGACCAGCTTCCGTTGCCTCTCATTCGTGGTCATGATCTGGGGCGCGAACTGGCTTGCGATCAAGGATGTCTTGCAGTCTTCGTCGCCGCTGTTTTTCACCGGCATCTGTTTGCTCGGCGGGGCCATCGCGATCGGTGCTGTTCGCCTGTGCCTCGGAGACCCACTCCAGTGCGGTTGTGAAGGGAAGGGCAGGCGTGTCGCGGTGGGTTTCCTTCAGATGGCCGGAGGCCTCGGGCTGGCTTTCATCGGCCTGCAGTATCTCGATCTGGGCACCACCCTGATCTTGTATACGATGCCCTTGTCGCTCGTCGCAATCGAATGGACGATCGACCGCCAAATGCAATCGCTCCTCGATGTCATTGCACTGGCCTGCGGCATGCTTGGTCTTGGGATGCTGGCGTCGGGTACTATTCCAGTGGCGACGTCTCATGGCATCCTGGGGCTCGCGTTGCTTTCGATGGCGGCTTTCAGTTGGGCACTGGGAACATGGATCCATAAGCGCGCGCCCGGCGACATCAATGTCTGGCACCGTGCCGTCTTTCAATTGGCGACCGCCGGGGCAATCGTCATCGTTGCGTCGCTGCTGCTGGAACGTCGGCTCGACTGGACTCAATTGCCGATACTTGCCTGGCTTATCGCGCTCAACTTGATCGTGGCGACCGGGCTGGCATTCGTCGCCCGGTACCGCGCGCTCAGCCGCATTTCCCCGCAGATCGCCTCTCAGAGCCTCGTGCTCATTCCTGTCGCGGCGCTGGGTGCGGCTGCCGTCTTGCAACGGGAGCCTTCCATGACGTGCGTCGTGGTCGCGTGTGTCCTTATGATCGTCGGTGTGACCGTTGCCATTTGGCGGCGGTCAAAGGCGTCCCTCCCTGCGAACACGATTTCCCGCATTTGGAAACCTGCGATCGTCAGCGAACACCACATGGAGCCACGCGATGTTGGATGTGACACGTCCCTATCACCCGATGAAGATCGCAGGAGAGAACGTCCGTTCGGATTCGTCCATCGACGTCCGGAACCCGTTTACCGGTCAGGTGATAGCTGCGGTGCCGCAGGCGGGTCCCGAGCACGTTCGGCGCGCCTTCACGATCGCCCGAAAATGCCGTCCCAGCCTCACAAGGCGTGAGCGGGCACGGATCCTCCTGGCCACGGCGGAAGCGATCGAAGCAAACCGGGAGCGGCTTGCGCATCTCATTACGTCGGAAAGCGGCCTGTGCCTGAAAGACTCGCTATATGAAACAACGCGAGCCAGGGATGTCTGGTCATTCGCCGGGCAAGCCGTGCTCCAGGACGATGGAACGGTTTACGCAGGCGATATCGGAGGAGGGGCGCAGGCCAGGCGCATATTCGCGACCAGGACGCCGCTTCTTGGCGTCATCTCGGCGATCACCCCCTTCAATCACCCGCTTAATCTCGTCAGCCACAAGCTCGCTCCGGCGATCGCGACCAACAACAGGGTCGTGCTGAAGCCGGCGGAGGCGACGCCCTTGACCGCGCTCGCACTTGCCGAACTGCTTTATGAAGCGGGTTTGCCGCCGGAAATGTTGTCGGTGATCACCGGCGAACCGCGTTCGCTGGGAGACGCGATGATCAATGACCCGGACATCGACCTGGTGACATTTACGGGATCGGTGAGCGCCGGGAAGAAAATTGCCGAACGGGTGGGATACCGAAGACTGGTGCTCGAACTCGGCGGGAACGATCCCCTGATCGTCATGGGGGACGCCGATCTCGACCGCGCGGCCCGGTTGGCGGTGCAGGGCGCGACCAAGAATTCCGGGCAGCGCTGTACCGCCGTCAAGCGGGTCCTGGTCGTCGATGATGTCGCCGATCGCTTTGCCGAAGCGACCCTTTCTCTGATGAAGCGTCTGAGGGCGGGAGATCCCATGGACCCCGACACGGATGTGGGGACGGTCATCAACGCGAAGGCGGCGTCGACAATCGCCGGACGCGTCCAAGCCGCAACTGCGGGCGGCGCCCGCCTGCTGCTCGGCAATACGCCAGAGGGCGCGCTTTACCCGCCGACCCTGCTGGATCACGTTCCGCCCGATTGCGAGCTGGTGCGCGAAGAGACCTTTGGTCCTGTCCTGCCGATCATTCGCTGCCCTGACGACGTCGAACACATCATCGCCGTCGCCAACTCGACGGCCTTCGGTCTTTCGGCGGGATTGTGCACAAACCGACTCGACACCATCACCCGCTTTGTCGATGCGCTCGACGTCGGCTGCGTCAACGTGTGGGAAGTTCCGGGATACCGGACGGAGCTAACGCCGTTCGGCGGCATCAAGGATTCCGGCCTAGGCCATAAGGAGGGCGTGCTGGAAGCCATGAAGAGTTTTACGAATATAAAAACCTACTCGCTGCCGTGGTGACCTGAGCCTGGTGCACGCGGCGTGACGGCTCTTCCTTCTGGTGACGAACACTGATACGCGGCGCGGTCTCAGACGTCTACCTACGCGGTTGGCGGTTTACGCCTGTTCCCCAAGCCGCTATGGTAGGTAGGCGGCTTCGCAATGAGGCCTGACGACTGGCGGTTCGCTCGCCTGTAGCACTATGACGAATACCATCGGGTGGATCGTTCGAACCGAAACGACTGGGCACCATCGATATTGGAAAGTCGGTGAGGTCGACCCGGATCGGGCTGCGATGATGGCTTGCTACACAGCCAGCGCCGATGTGGCAAAAGCGATCACGCGCATTCCCTCCCACACCTCGCTCGTCGGCTCAGGTGTCGTGACCGAGGTGGTGTGGCAGAGCGCACCGGTGCCGAACACGTCCGAACAATGCGAATTGGAAGATCAAGTCGGGGCCAGAAAAGTCGCATTAGGAGAAGTCACATTTGACATCGTCGTGCCAGAGGAAGGCGTGAGATACGCTGAAGGATGCTATCGAATAAATGGCGGAAACTGGCACGTTTACTACGTGAAGAATTGGCACAATGGAGCGCCGTGGACCGGCGAGCCGACCATCAGGAGCGACGCCATCTTTCAAAGCGGTATTTCCGGAGTTGACGGAATTGTTCCTGCGGACTGGATCCTCAACAAGAAGACAATCAAGAAAATTCTAGTTGAGGCGGTCGGGGTTGATGCGTGGATCGAGGTGAGCGGGCCAAACTCCCTTATCCTGAGATGATAGCACCGCTCAGGTTATGTTCGTCGAACGGCATCGGCTAGGCAAACCTCAATCCAGGAGTTTGGACGCGGCCGCTTCGTCGGTGACCAGGACCTGGCCAAAGCCAGCCAATAGGCCGGCGCGAATGATGGGGACCTTGTGCTCGCCGCCGGCCGCGAGAATCCGATGCCTGATCTGCAGCACATGCTCGATCGGCGGATTGATCGTCCGCTCCACCAGCGGGTGGCGAAGCGGCTTACCTGACGAATCGAGGTAGTGACCGCAAATATCGCCGACGGCGCCGGCTTCAAGCAGTGAGGCCCGGGTTTCGCGGGAAATGACCTCGTATTCGAGCGCCTTTGACTGCTCGGAAAGGTCGATTGCGCTCAACAGGGCGACGTCGAGGGACGGCACCATGGCGAGCACGGAACGAACCGGTTCGCTGGCGACGAGGATGTCTCTCAGCTCCGCGGTCTCGGCGAACATCGGCGCGGTCAGATAATAGCATCGCGCGCCGAGCGCCCGGGCAATCATCGTCGCATTGTCATATGGATTGATCGGCGCGCTTTCGGCCAACCCGCCGGACATCAGCACCACGCGGGTGCCGTCTCCGGATCGCTGCGGAAGGTTTTGGGCTGCGGCATTGATGGTGCCGCCCCAGGTGATTCCCAGCGAACCCGAGGGTGGAAGGCACTCGGCGACGTATCGCGCGGCGGCGGCTCCGATGAAAGAGCGCACGTCGGTGCCGCCCATGGGGACCGGTACCACGATCGCGTGACGCAGATCGAATTTGCGGATGAGCTCTTCTTCGAGTTCGGTGCGCTGACCCGACGGGTCGGCGATCGTGATTTGAACGAAGCCGCTCTCCCGGGCCTCACCGAGGATCCGGTTGACGCGCTTGCGCGTCATCTTCAGCCGCTGCGCAATCGCGTCCTGGGTTTGTCCTTCGCGAAAATAGTACCAGCAGATTTTTGCAACCAAAGCGGTATCAGCCCGACCATCGCCGGCTTCGCCTTCGCCTGGTGCCGCTTGCGGGCCTCGAATCAACACGTCCAGCCCTCCGATCGGCTTCAGGAACCGCTGTTTGCCTGTTTCCGGGGCGAAATGGCAACTCGTCATATTTTTCCACAGGTCACAATACTTGGCCCAAATGTGCCGAGCTTGTCACAAATGTGTTAAGGGCAGCCTCTATCTGTCCGCCGAGCTTGGAAACGGGGAGATAGTCCATGCGTCGGCTGATCGTCGGATCACTATTGTTGTGCGGCTGGGCCACATCCGCCCTCGCGCAATTTTCCGACAGCAAGATCGTCATCGGAGTGATGGGCGATCAAAGCGGAGTCGTCGCGGATGTCGGCGGACCCGGATCGATCCTGGCGGCTCGGATGGCGGTCGAGGATTCGGGCGGGACCGCCGGCGGTATCCCCATCGAGATCATCACTGCCGACCATCAGAACAAGCCGGACGTCGCATCGGCGATTGCCCGCGAATGGTTCGACCGGCGCGGTGTCGACGTCATCGCCGACCTGCCGCATTCCGGTGTCGTCTTCGGTTTGATGGCGATTGCCACCGAAAAAAAGCGCTCCCTGATGATTTCAGGCGCCGCCAGCGTGGAGATAACAGGAGGGCGCTGCTCTCCCTTTGCCACGCACTGGACCGATGACACCTATTCGCTCGCGCGCGGCACCGCCGCCGCCCTGACGCAGCAGGACCTGAAGTCCTGGTATTTTCTCACCGCGGACTATGCATTCGGCCACGACCTCGAAAAGGACGCCTCGCGCGTCGTCGAGGAACGTGGCGGCAAGGTGATCGGAAGCGCTCGCCACCCCCTGAGCACGGCCGATTTCTCTGCGCTTCTCTTGCGCGCGAAATCCTCGCAAGCGCAGGTCGTTGCGCTGGCGAGCGCCGGCGCCGACACTGTCAATGCCATCAAGCAGGCCGGCCAGTTCGGCATCATGCGCGGTGGTCAGCGCGTCGCGGCTCTCCATGCGTTCGTCACCGACATCAACAGTGTCGGCCTCGAAGCGGCCCAGGGCCTGATCATCACGTCAGGCTTTTACTGGAATGACAGCGACGGGACGCGCGCCTTCTCGGAGCGCTTCTTCAAGGCGCATGGACGCATGCCGACCCGAGAGCAGGCCGGCGTCTATACGAGCGTGCTGCACTATCTCAAGGCTGCGAGCAGCGCGAAGACCGACGATGCCGCCGTCGTGAACACGGAAATGCGGAAGCTTCCCGCCGATAAGTTTGGTCGGCAGGTCCACATCCAGGAAAACGGCCGCGTCGTCTACGATCTCGGCGTCTATCGTGTGAAGACCCCAGCCGAAAGCAAGGCGCCGTGGGACTACTATGAACGCATCGCCACGGTTCCGGCCGATACGGCCTTTCGCTCGATCGATACCGCGGGCTGCGCCGCTCCGAGCGTTCGATGACGGCTATTCTTCTTGATCATCCGCAGCCGGCAGTAGCGCCGATTGCCTCGGCTTTCCGAGAACGCACTGCGACATCGCTGCTGACCGCCCGCAACCTGACGGTTCGCTTCGGCGATTTCGAGGCGCTTCGCGGTGTCTCGATCGATCTTGACGCAAGGTCGGTCCATGCGGTGATCGGGCCCAACGGGGCGGGCAAGACCACATTATTCAACGTGATTAGCGGTTTTATGAAGCCGACCGCCGGCCAGGTTCATCTCGACGGTGCGGATGTAACGGCTGTCTCGCCGAACCGTCTAGCCCGGCTCGGGCTCGCCCGGTCGTTTCAGATATGCTCGATTTTCCCAAATCTCTCCGTCGCCGATAATATCCGCACGGCACTCGCGCTGAATGTGCGGGGTCTGCAGCTCCTGCGCGGCCGTTCGAGGCGGGACGAAGATGAAGCAAGGGTCCGCCATCTTCTTGATCAAGGCGGACTGGCGGCCGAAAGCGAACGTCGGGCCGCGGATCTGCCGTATGGCCGCCGGCGGCTGCTCGAGATCGTCACGACGATCGCGATCGCGCCGAAATTCCTGCTGCTCGACGAACCGACCGCGGGTCTGGCCCGGGAGGACATCGCGCCCGTCGCAGATCTGATCAAGACGGTCGCCGCCAGCTGTGGCGTCCTTCTGGTCGAGCACAATTTGCAGTTTGTGAAAACTCTGGCAGCGAAGGTTACGGTGCTCGCGGAAGGCTCGATCCTCTGTGAGGGCAGCTACGACGAGGTTGCGCGCGATCCTCGCGCGATCAACGCCTATATCGGGGCCGAGCGTCGTGGCTGATGCGATCCCACTGCGCCTCTCGCATGTGCAAGCTTGGTATGGCGATTCCCAGGCGCTGTTCGGCGTCGGCTTCGAGGTTCGGCCAAGCGAGGTCACCTGTCTGGTCGGTCGCAACGGCGCGGGAAAGACAACCATCCTTCGCGCTATCATGGGTTTACTGCGGCGGCAAACCGGCAGCATCATATTGTCCGGGCGCGAAGCCAGCGGAATGCGTCCATATGAGCGTGTCAGGTTCGGCATTGGCTACTGCCCAGAGGAGAGGGCAATCTTCTCCAGCCTGACGGTCGAGGAGAATCTTGCCCTTCCGCCAGCGGTCAGCGCCGCGGGCATGGCCAAGGCCGATATCTACGCGCTGTTCCCGAATCTTCGCACCAGGGGACGCCACTATGGCGACCAGCTTAGCGGCGGTGAGCAGCAGATGCTCGCCATCGCCCGGATTTTGCGCACGGGTGCGCGGACGCTTCTCCTCGACGAACCCACCGAGGGACTGGCACCGATCACCGTCAGGCAGATCGAGGATGTGCTGATCGAACTCAAGCGCCGCGGCTACACGATCCTGCTGGTGGAGCAGAACCTCGACTTCGTCCTGCATCTCGCCGACCGGGTGGTGGCGATCGAAAACGGTGCGGTTGTGGACGACCTCGAAACCCGGGGCGGCGAGCACGTCAAGGCTCGGCTCCTCGAACGTCTTGCGCTGTGATGTCAGAATGATGGACCTCATCCTCGGCTACCTCACGATCGGCCTCGTCAACGGCTCGTTCTATGCGCTGCTCAGTCTCGGGCTGGCGCTCATCTTCGGCCTTCTCAACATCCTCAACATGACGCATGGCGTGCTCTACATGATGGGCGCTTTTGCTGCATGGGCGGGCTCTCGATATCTCGGGTTGGGCTATTTCGCCGGGCTGGTTTTCGCGCCGCTCTGCGTCGCCGCGTTCGGCATGATCCTCGAACGCTCGTTGCTGCGTCGAACCTATGGCCTCGATCCGCTCTACGGATTCATGCTGACGTTCGGCGCGGCGATGATCGTTCAAGGCGGCTTCCAGGCCTATTTCGGTTCGACCGGACTTCCATATGCCGCACCGGACTGGTTATCTGGCGGGCTGGATCTCGGCTTTCTGTATTTTCCCGCGTACCGGCTTTGGGTCGTCGCCGTGGCGCTCGTCGTATGTGTGATCGTCTGGATCGCCGTTGCGCGCACACGTCTTGGCTCCATCCTGCGCGCGTCGTCCGAAAATGCAGCCACTGCCGGAGCGCTCGGCGTGGGCGTGCCGCGTGTCTTCGCCGCCACGTTCGCGCTGGGCGCCGCGCTTGCGGGACTGGCAGGGGCACTGGCCGCGCCGATCTACCAGGTTTCCCCACTGATGGGCTCGGACATCCTGCTTGTCGTCTTTGCGACCATCGTTGTCGGCGGCATGGGTTCGATCGGCGGAACCATCGTCTCGAGCTATGCGCTCGCACTGATCGAGAGCCTTACGCAGGCGCTGGTCCCGCAGGCGGCGAGCTTCATTATCTTCGCCTTCATGTGCGTCGTGCTGCTGCTTCGGCCGCAGGGGCTGTTCGGCATTTCGGTGGTGCGATCCCACGAATTCCTGGCGGCCCGGCTGCCGTGGATCGAGCCCGCGGATAGCGAAACCGCCGCCAGACGCCTGACCGGCATGGCGCCGCTGCTCGCCGCCGTCGCCGCGCTCCTGGCGCTGCCGATGCTGCTTTATCCCGTCTATCTGATGAAGATCTTCTGCTTCACCATCTTCGCCGCTTCGTTCAATTTCCTGCTGGGGTTTGCCGGCATCATGTCCTTCGGTCAGGCCGCCTTGTTCGGCACTGCGGCCTATCTCACGGCGCATGCGGCGAGGGAGTGGGCGCTGCCACCGGAAGCCGCGATCGGCGTCGGGATAGCGGCGGCGCTCGTGCTCGGAATAATCATGGGCGTCTTTGCGATCAGGCGTCGAGGCATCTACCAGGCCATGATCACGCTCGCGATCGCGCAGATGGTCTATTTTGTCTATGTGCAGGCCAGCTTCACCCATGGCGAGGATGGCATCCAGTCCGTCCCCCGTGGCATGTTGCTGGGGCTCATCGATCTT
>Ga0081455_10009246_pt1 | contig 10155 bp, 10 predicted proteins | sample TabmetS3T2R1_FD_70207 | JGI IMG/M metagenome (GOLD analysis project Ga0081455, IMG submission 70207) | Tabebuia heterophylla rhizosphere microbial communities from the University of Puerto Rico - S3T2R1 | ecosystem: Host-associated > Plants > Roots > Rhizosphere ... | reverse complement strand
ATACAAACTTTCTGGATGTATGAAATTCTCTGTACCAAAGACATTCAATTAGCCTCTAAATGTGCTTTAGCAAATTTAAGTAAGTCGAAGAAGTTTTGTTTCATGTAGGGCTGACTGGTATGAGCGAATATGAGAATTTAAGAACTGCTGACATTGTTGCTGAGGCACTAATTGATTGGGATGTAGATACTATCTTTGGTTTACCAGGCGATGGGATCAATGGTTTTATGGAATCGCTAAGGCTACGACAAAGCAAGGTCAGGTTCGTTTTGGTACGACATGAGGAATCAGCAGCTTTCATGGCTTGCGCATATGCGAAGTACACGAGAAGACTTGGTGTGTGCGTTGCTACTTCAGGTCCAGGCGCTATACATCTTATGAATGGGTTGTATGATGCCAAAGCCGATAGTACGCCAGTGCTGGCTATCACGGGAAGTACCTACTCCGATCTGATGGGATCGGGATACCAGCAAGATGTAAACTTATTACAGCTTTTTTCCGACGTAGCAGTTTACAACAACATGATAAATTCTCCGGAGCATGCAGAAATGGCCGTGGACATTGCATGCAAAACTGCACTTGGTCGTCGAGGAGTTAGCCATCTGACAATTCCGATCGATGTTCAGGAGCAAAAGTTGAAAAACCGATACACCAGACATAAAGTCCCCGGTCACACATCCGATGTTATTACATCTAATATTATCCCTGATAAGGCCTTATTAGACAAGGCGGCAAATATCCTAAATGCAGGCGATAAGATTGTAGTTATAGTTGGACAGGGGGCCCTAGGGGCCACAGATCAAGTGACTTCCGTTTGTGAGCGTTTAGCCGCGCCCGTTGTAAAAGCACTCTTAGGGAAAGCAGTGATTCCTGACGAATATCCATACAGCCTAGGGGGGCTTGGTCTACTTGGAACTGGGCCCGCAAGTGAAGCAATGAATGAAGCAGATACTTTACTGATGATCGGAACATCCTTTCCATATATTGATTATCTTCCTAAACCAGGACAAGCAAGAGGCATTCAAATTGACATCTTGCCAGAAAGAATTGGAGCTAGGTATCCAGTGGAAGTGGGACTAGTGGGTGATTCTAGACTTACGTTAATCGCACTTCTCCCGCTGCTGCATAGAAAGAATGAATCTAATTTTCTTGATTCAAAACAGCGGGCCATGCGAAAATGGAGAAGCCTGCTTGAAGAACAGGGTTCTCGAAAAGATAGGCCGATCAAGCCTCAGTATGTCGCTACCATATTATCAAATGAATTAGATGACGATGCAATAATTTCGGTAGATAGTGGAACTATTACTAGTTGGGCAGCTCGGTATATCAATATTAAAAGAGGAATGCTCTTTTCACTATCTGGTACTTTGGCAAGTATGGGTTGTGGCCTACCATACGCCATCGCAGCCCAGATCGCTTTTCCGAATAGACAATCTGTTGCTTTTGTAGGAGATGGCGGTTTCACGATGTTAATGGGAGAATTTGCCACAGCAGTTCAATACAATCTTCCGATCAAAGTGATACTAATCAAGAATAATGTATTGGGAATGATCCGCTGGGAGCAGATGGCTTTTCTAGGAAACCCTGAATTTGGCGTGGAATTTACACCCATAGATTACGCAAAATTCGCTGAGGCTTGTGGTGGAAAGGGTTATACTATAATGGAGCCTAATGAGGTCAAACCAATTCTGAATGAAGCGATGAACGAGAAGAAACCAACCATAGTGGAGGTATATGTAGATCCGTTCGATCCACCAATGCCACCACAAGTAGAATTAGAGTTTGTCAAAAAAATGGCCGAATCATTTGCAAAAGGACAACCATACGCAAAGAGAATTGGCTTAACATTATACAGAAACCAGATTCATGAGAGATTACGAGACCTTCACCATCATGATTAAAAAGTACAGTGGAGGCAACCAGATCACGTGCATAAAATCCACTGCTACCATCAAGGTGGTCTTTTGTTCTTTCTGTTGAACCTCTACTGTAGCATACTATTGTAAATAATTATTACCAGCTAGTGTATACACTTAAACAGAATATTGTCTTCGCTTCAGATGGAATCAATAATAAAAATATTCTTCATGCTGTCCTATCACCACTATGTGGCATTTCTGGTTTGGTCATGATATGTTTTCGCTCTAGCCGTCTAGCATGACAATTATAAGTCCTAGTTAGAATGGGACTTCTCTATTGATAGAGATCAATTCATTCATTCTACTATGTATTTCCAGATAACGTTTTCCTTTTTCTGTAGTACGATAGGTTTGAGCTCCGACTTCATATTCCAATAGCTCGCTTTCCCCCAGATCGGTTAGGTATTCTTCGAGTTTGTTATACGATAAGTACGCTCGATACATGATCTTTGTCTTGGTAACTCTACCATGGCTTGCAATATCAAGGATCATCGCATTTATTTCCGCTCTATCCCTATTTTTCATTTTTATATTTCTAGTATTAGAAATAGACACAAGTATTTAGGTAAATTTTAAGTAACTACTTGGAAATAAATCTGCTTTTAATGGTATACTTATTGAGGATAGATAATCTATAGAAGAATCCTTTTTTCTCCTAACGAAAATTGGCAGGATTCGTGCTCAGCGAACCCCCGTCAGTAAGCCTATTGTCCGATCATACTTTCGAAAATTCCTTGTTATGCATGAATAGTGCAAGAAATTTCTATATTCCATTTCTCATCTTTTCGCAATGGCAATATTTGACGAGTACGACTGCTGTTGAGAAAACTTTGTCAAGTTTCTGACCACAGCTTTCTCAACACTTCTGCGGATGCCTTTGCCTCCAAATTATTCGTAAAGACTTCCAAAGTAATGGTTCCAACATAGTTTATCGATCTCAATTCTCTTACTACTAACTCATGATCTATAAGTCCGCGCCCTATGGGGAGGTGTTCGTCCCTTATTCCATTATTGTCGTGCCAATGAATGTGGGCAATTCTATCTCCAAACGAATGAATGTATTCTATTATTCCCTGCATGCCTGCGGAAGTAAATGCATGAGGTACATCTAAATGAACAAGCAATCCGTCCACATTATCGACTATGTATTTAAATTCTTCAAGCTTATGTACTCCTTTAGAAAGAGGAACATTTTCTAACATTGTCTGAATGCCATAAGAATTTGCATATCGGACAATTTCGCGAAGGCTTTTGATCCAATTGTCCAAAAGCCTCCGTCTTTTTTCACCTTTAAACATTCCTCCGTTAATATTACTATGAAAGTTAACAAGGCTTATTCCAACTTGCTTAGATGCTTTTATGTTTCTCATTGCCTCAAGAATCCATGCTTGTCTAATATACTCATAATCCGATCCTAAATCCACCCACGGCACAGTATGACCAATTGGTTTTAATCCAAATTTTTGGAGTAGTCTTGTTATTCCTTGCCGTTTATCGATTAATACCTGAGGACTCCCTTCTGGTCCTTCAATGGCGATTTCTACATACTCGAAACCTAGCCTATGAATATTTTTAATCTCACTTAATAGTTCATTGGAAGGATTTGTGAGCAAACCAAAATGTGGCATATCCTTTGATTTTGGTTCTTGAGGCAGTTAATAGTGTTGTGACACATCGCCACTAGAATGACAAATTATTCGAGGCAAAATTATTTTTTAATGCTATTGGCACTGCATTCTTCTGTATCAGACCCGGAGATGAATTTGAAATACGGTTGCCAGTAACAATAGGAACCGGCTAGGAAATCAAGTCACATTCGATTGGTTTGGATCTCGTTCGGCCAACACCTGGCAAGTGGAGACAATAATGTCCCCGAGAAAAGCTATATATTAAATCGAACTGAATAACTAGGGTTTTATCGCCTTTGTAATAATCCTGTATTCGATTAAATCTGAACCACGTCTTGACTTTTAGCCGCTACATTCATGCACAATTATTACTATTGCTATCCCTTGGTATTATTCTTAAGATATCTGAAAATCTTTTCCTCAATGTAACCACGCTGATGCTCCCCGCTGCTGCTATCTTTGCTTGACTAACTTTAGATTCATTTTCTTTTATACATGCGGCATAAAGAACTGCAGTTGCAAGAGCTTTTGGATCTTTGCCGTAGGATATTTCATGTTTCTTTACGACATCTAACATTTCTACGGCTCTTCTATATGTTTTCTGGCTGACACAGGCGCTGTCGGCAACTTTTGAGATGTATTTCGTTGAATCTACAATTGATGGACTTATTCTTAGCTCTCTTGCCATAATTCTGTAGCATTTTCCGGCAAATATGGGATCCGCATTAGCTGCGTTACATATTTCGCTCAAAGTTCTAGGTACTTCCATCTCCTTACAAGAAGCGTATATGGAAGCGACCACCATTTCCCGAATAGATCTCCCTTTTATGAGTTTATTGTGAAGTGTTTTACGATAATAATAGGCAGCTCTTTCCATGACTGGATCTGTAAGTGTCATTTTATCTCTGATTGCGGCCATAGTAACAAAGGCATTCTTGAGATTTCTAATTTGTGTTCTATTATTATTTGAAACTTTATCTAAATACCTAATCTTGTTTATGTTTTGAATCTGATCGTGATTTAGTGTTGAGCCGGAAGCATCGATATTTGAACTCGTGATAACTGTTGAAAGACCTTTGTCAGGAAAAGCAAGCGATACTGAATTGCCAAATGATTCGGTAGAATTTGGGCCAGTTTCCCACGTCGTCGGCCTTTCAGTTATTACAGCACCACATTTAGTACAAATAGTTTCGCCAGTTGATCCATCGAAGATCATCCAGAGGGAATCACACGAGTGAAAGAGAACATTTGACGAGTAATTTGCTTTAAGCCCTTTATCGGCTAGTTTATTTTCTTGTGAGTGAGAATCCGGATGGAGATAATATTGATACGACAATGATTTTCCTCTTCTTCTTCTAAGTTCCATAGTCGGATAACTATTGTAATTGTATAAAAGTCGCGGGTTTATATTGTAATTAAAAAATTACAAAGTGTTTATTTAATGCATTAATAAAGCGCTGACAACCAAGCTGTTGTCATAAAATCCTGCGAGGTGTGTATTAGTAAGGAGGAACATCACTTATCGCGTGTTTTACCGTTTTCTCACATGATGTTGTGCAACAAATAATAAGAATGTTTAACTGATTCCTCCTTGTCTTCATTTCATAAATAATGTGACAATGCCTTTACTTTGCACAGAATCGTATAGCATCTACATAGAGTTAAATCCAGAAAGTGATTATACATTTTTTGAATGCTACGAAAATTCTGCAGCAAATGCAAGAAAGAACTCCCTGCCTCATCAAAGTATATGCTATGCAAGGATTGTCATCTAAGAATTTTGATTAATGAAGAAGAAATGCAATATTATTCACGTGTTTATTACTGATCGGCAGCCATCTGACATGATTTTAATGAAAATAAGTAGTAAATAAAAGAACATTAACAGTCTGAGATGGTAGAAAAAATTGCTTAACGTACGAGATAAACTTGACGGCTAACAAACCTAACGCAGTATATAAGAATTCATATTGCATATTGTAAGGGGAGCGGGAAAATATCCAGTAATTTAAAAAAGGCATAAAAGCTATATGATAGCCGTGAGCGCAGTAAGCGAGATAATGTCCAGTGAGGATACAGTAACGATCACTTCAGAATCTGGCAATACAGCCAGAGACGTTGCAGAGATCATGGTTAGGAAAAAGATAAGTTCTGTGATAGTGATAGACAAGAAGACAAAACCGGTTGGCATTGTCACTCAAAAAGATTTAGTTAGACGCGTTTGCTTAAAAGACATATCAGCAAGTAGATTTACTGTAGAGGAAATAATGTCATCGCCGCTGATTACTATTATGGCCTACGATTCGGTAGATACCGCTTCCAGGATCATGACACGGAATCAGATCAAGCATCTAGTCGTTCTAGAGGATGATAATAGAATATGTGGTTTGCTTAGTGTTACAGATATTACAAAACATTTGGCAAAGATCCTGCTCAATGATTATAATAGGTACAGATCATTAAAATCTTTAATTGATATGACAAATACAAACCCTACTTCAATTACGCATGACAAAAATGTGAAAAGCAATTAGTGGGATTACGACTTATGTTTAACTATTATAATACGCATTTTGAATTCTCTGCGGTCATCAAATATACCGCAGTATTGAATTCCAAAGAGGTAATTTATTATTAAATGCAATATCATAAAGCTGCTTTTTTGGGATCTCAGAGATCTAGAGAAGCGCAGATGAAGTTATTCAACTATACTGGCTTTTCTATGCTCACTTATACGATCAAACAAACCGATAAAGGATTCGAACCGGTCGGTGAAGAAATGCTTGCAGGATCGATGACTAGAGGAAACGAGATGATGTTATTCATCTGTGATAGCGATGGCTATGCGAAAGCCCAGTCCAAGCCATTGACCTTGGAGGAAGGACGCAAGATTGCTCAACAGATGCTTCAAGATGGGTTGGAGGAATATAAGGGAACTATAAAGACCGTTTCGTAGCTAGGTAGAATTAGGTGTAATTCTCCTAATCTAACCTAGCTAGTTATCTCGACTTTTATACTAATTAGTAGAAATATAGCCTCGTGAAAGAATCGTCATATCGGTTTAGACAAATGCAGTAGCATTATTGTGCACTCATCCTTTTATTACAATTAGATGAAATAAGGTTCAGAGTATTTTCTGTGTATAATTTGCCAGCCTTATCAAAAATTGTCTATCTCTATCTGTTTTGATCCATAAATGATAGTTTCCAGAGTGGCAATTGGGGTATTTTTATTAATGTACTCTAAGAGCTGTTCATCGCTATTGTCATCAGTAATTTTACAATATTTCTTGACATTTTGTAAAACTTTTTGTATCTCAATTGATCTAGGATTCGATTTCGGTTTCGTGTGTTTATTCTCGTACGTTATACATTTAAGCAACATTGTTATATTTTTTTGACTAAAGTTCGACGTTATTTCGAGTATTTGTTGGCAAATAGCATCATTTTTTCGATTTGGCATTAAATAATGATTTTACAATCATTGGTACAATGAAGCCATCTCTGCTCTTAGAAGATTAATACGTGGGGTGGGAAATTTACGGTAAAAACTTGCTCAAATGCTATTAAGCTTAAGACGTAATATCTATCAACTTTCAGCATTATATCGCTAATGGAGGTAAGAGTAGTTAATACGATAAAAAGAAATTCCTATATTAATAGACTCTCTGAGCTTCAATCAGCGTTGTACATACTTAGGTGTGTATCAGAGGGCAAGAACGAAGATCAGATAGTAGAGAGATTCATTGGAGATGGGCAGCTTGTAAAGACATGGTTAGCAGTTCTAAGTGATATTCGCTTAGTAGAACGAAATTTCGTAAATGAGCTTGTTATTACCAAAGAAGGTCAAAAGTATCTTGAACGTTATAACCCGCACTGGTAGGTTACTCTAACTTGATTGAGCCCGTTATGTAGCTGGGGAAGCTCGGGAACGCCCAATGCCAGCCAATCTTGAAATACTAAAAAATGAGTAATTTAGTCAATTCACGAGATTTAAAGCCTTTAAACGGTTACACTTTATGTTCGTAGGTTAGTATTGTTAAGTATTGCAGATGTATAATTCCAAATTGCGGGTAACACTTATCTATTACAATGATTATTAATTGGTACCTGCCTCTGAAATGACATCGACTTCGTTTTCGTACACACTGCGGCAACGTAATGAGGAAGGTTTCAGCGGTGGCGTACTATATCAAAATGCAGCAATGCCAGACGGCTATCAGATGAAGAAGAGATTAATGGTTGTTGACGATGAAGACGACGTGAACGTTACTTTGAGGATTGTACTCGAGGATCAATTTTCAGTAGATGTTTTTAATGATCCATTCGAAGCACTGGATAATTTCAAACCAGGTTTGTACGATCTTCTCTTGATTGATATCAGGATGCCAAAGATGAACGGGCTTGTGTTATGCAACAAGCTTCGAAAAATCGATAGTAAGGTCAAAGTGTGCTTTATAACTGCGGGAGAGATGGTATTTGATTTTGCCTTGCGTAAATTTCCAGGTTGCACCATTCTCAAAAAGCCGATTGACAACTATGATCTTCTGAAAGAAGTTACAAGAATGGCAAATGCGTAGGGCTCAAAAAGAGTCAAAATAAGATTGAAGGTATTTTGATTACCCATTATTGCGAGACGTTGGTCTCGAAGATAATCTATTAAAGAACAATCCCCGATTATGAGGTACGCTCCATGAAGTTTATTGGCGAAATTACGGACCCAGTACATAGATACATCAGTTTCAGTGCTGTGGAGCGAGATCTTATAGATACTGCGGTATTTCAGAGGTTGCGAAGGATTAGACAACTTGCCGGAGCTCACCTTGTCTATCCCAGTGCACAGCACTCCCGATTTGAACATTCGTTAGGGACGATGCATGTTGCTGGGTACGCTGGGGAGAGCCTTTTGAGGAAGGGTTTCATCGAAAACGAAGACAATATACAGCAATTGAGGTTAGGCGCACTACTGCATGATGTTGGCCATGGCCCGTTTTCCCATCTTTTTGAAGAAGTCTTGGAGAGCAAGTGCAGTATGACACATGAGGATATGGGGAAAAAAGTGATACTTGAAAGTGAAATTGGAGATGTTTTAAGCGAGCATGGGTTTACGCCTACAGATATATGCAGGCTATCATTTGGCGAATCTAAATCAAGTTTCTTAAATGAGATAATTGCCGGCAGCCTATCCGCAGATATCATGGATTACTTGCCAAGGGATAGCCTATTTACTGGAGCAGAATACGGTAAGATTGACTACCATAGGCTAATAGCCTCCTTTGAAGTGGTAGCAACTGGACATTTGGCAATTAACAAATCTGCACTTTATTCATTTGAATCAATGCTTATCTCTAGATACGAGATGTTCAAAGCAGTCTATTTCCACAAGACAGTTAGATCGGCTGAAGTAATGTTACTCCATTCGTTAGCACAAGCAGATAATTATTTACAAATTACAAAGATTTCACTTGATAAATTCCTTAACCTAACCGATGAGATTACCCTTGATCAGATTTGTTCAATAGATAAGAACAAAAATGCAGCAAAGTTAGCCAGGGACTACCGAGATAGGCGCTTATTGAAATGTGTCTATGAAAAATTTTTACATAAGCAAGACAGGTTGTACAACAAGATGAGCATCTCGACACTTGAAGAGTTAAGACTGCGGATATGTGATATTGCCGGAGTCGATGAGAATACTGTTTTTGTAGATGCGTCCAGAGCACCTTCAATGCCACTTACTCCATCTAAAGAAGAGATTAATTCCATTATTCTAGTAGACAAGGAATGGGCATATGATACGCCTATCTCAGAAATTCCCGTCATCAGTTCAATCACAGGATTTTTAGATATGTTGCGGATATACACAACTGCTGAGAGCAGAAATGCAGTGACTTCTACTATCGATAAAGTGCTCGGAGACCCGAGTTGAAGGGTCAACAAAGAGTCAAAAGTACAATGAATACTCTGGTCACGAAAAAAAGGGTAGTCATTAAACTTAGCGGCAGCATTTTTGGTAGTAATGCAAAGTCGAAATCCATTAAGAATTATGGAATGATGATAACTAAATTGAATAAACATGTGCAACCGGTAGTTATTGCAGGAGGAGGAAGTATTGCTCGACATTATATCGATCTTGCACGGGAACTTGGGAGCGACGAGGCGAGCCTGGATTTATTGGGCATAGAAGTTTCGAGACTTAACGCCAAGTTGCTGCTCCATTCAATACGTAGTTATGTTTATCCAAAGGTACCTACAAATCTCGAAGAAGTCTCAATTGCAGCTGAGACAGGAGAACCGGTGGTTTTGGGAGGATTACATCCTGGTCAGAGTACTAATGCAACTTCTGCATTGGTTGCTGAAAAGGTTAAAGCCCGGATTTTTGTGAACGCGACAGATGTCAATGGTATTTATGATTCTGATCCAAATATCAACCGACATGCAAAAGTGTTCAAGAGAGTCACAGTTGATAAGTGCATAGAGGTACTAGGCAAAAATAGTTCAATGGCAGGAAAGTACGATCTGATGGACATGGTTGCTTTAAAGATCATAGAACGCTCAAGAATCCCTACCGTGATAATACGAGCTAGCGTTACTAACATCGCCAACGTA
>Ga0081455_10009245_pt1 | contig 10155 bp, 11 predicted proteins | sample TabmetS3T2R1_FD_70207 | JGI IMG/M metagenome (GOLD analysis project Ga0081455, IMG submission 70207) | Tabebuia heterophylla rhizosphere microbial communities from the University of Puerto Rico - S3T2R1 | ecosystem: Host-associated > Plants > Roots > Rhizosphere ... | reverse complement strand
CGCCCCCGCCGCGGAGCCCCCAGAGAAGCTCGGCGTCCTCCTCGGGGCCGGCACGGACCACCTTCCCGTCCGGAGTCACGAGCTCTGCGCCCACGAGGTTGTCGCACGTCAGGCCGTGCTGGGCCGTCAGGTGGCCGATTCCGCCGCCGAGCGTGAGCCCGGCCACGCCCGTCGAGCCGACGACGCCTCCGGGGGTGACGAGGCCGACCGCCTGGGTTGCGGCGTCGAAGTCGAGCCAGGTCGCACCGCCCTCGGAGCGGGCGACTCGTGCCTGCCCGTCCACGTCGACCCCGCGCAACTGCGAGAGGTCGATGACGAGCCCTCCCTCGGAGACGCAGTGCCCGGCGGGATTGTGACCCCCTCCGCGCACGGCCACCTCGAGCTCGTGCGCGCGGGCGAAATCGAAGGCGGTCGCGACGTCATCTGCGCCGGCGCAGCGTGCGATCGCGGCCGGGCGGCGGTCGACGAACGCGTTGAAGCAGCGGCGGGCCGCGTCGTACCCGGCGTTCGCGGGCGCCAGCACCATCCCGGCCAGCGACCGCCGCAGCTCGGTCAGGCTCTCGTCACCGGCGTCGAACAGGGCGTCCTCCTAGCCGCCCTCGGCGGTCGCAGGCTCGCCGATCCCCTCGTCGTGCTCGGGGGCGGCCGAATACAGTCCGGCCCGGAGGAGCACGCCGCCGATGACGGCGGCTGCGGCGGCGAAGAGGGCGCCGACGAGGAAGGCTGCGTGATAGCCGCCGGTGAGCGCGACGAGCGAGCTGTCGCCCGCGGCGAGCAGGGTGTCCGTGCGGGAGGCCGCCAGGCTGGCCAGGATCGCAAGACCGAGCGCGCCGCCCATCATGAAGGAGGTGTTGACGACGCCCGACGCGAGGCCGGCATCGCCCGGCTCGACGTCGCTCATGGCGGCGAGCAGCACCGGGTTGAAGGCCATGCCGGCGCCGAACCCGAGCAGGATCATGCTCGGGAGCACGTCGACGGCGAAGCTTCCGTCCACCGGGGCTCGCGCGAAGAGCAGGAGACCGACCGCGGCGAGGCCCAACCCCGCCGCCAGCGGCGCCCTGATGCCGAAGCGCATGACGATCTTGGCGGAGAGCCCGAGCGAGAAGGCGCCCATGATCAGGTTGGCGGGCAGGAAGGCGAGGCCGACCTCCAGCGGGCTGTACCCGAGCACGAGCTGGAGGTACAGAGCGGAGAGGAAGAACCACGCGAACATGGCGGCCGCCCACAGGACGCCGACCACGTTGGCCACGGCGACGTTCCGCAGGCGGAAGAGTCCGAGCGGCACGAGCGGCGAGCGATCTCGTGCCTCGATGCCGAGGAAGAGCGCCAGCAGCACAGCCGAGGCGGCCAGCAGGCCGAGCGTCCGGACGGACGACCAGCCCACCTCGTTCCCCTTCACGATCGCGAAGACGGCGAGCATCAGGGCTGCGGTCACCGTCACGGCGCCCGCGATGTCGAGGCGACCCTGCTGCCCGCGGCCGGCGGGAAGCAGGGCGAGGCACAGTGTGAACACCGCGATGCCGATGGGCAAATTGACGAGGAAGATCCAATGCCAGTCGAGCAGGTCCGTGAGCACCCCGCCGAGGAGAACGCCGATCGACCCGCCGCCGGCGGCCACGAACCCGAATACGCCCATGGCCTTCGCCCGCTCCGCCGGCTCGGTGAAGAGGGTCATGATCAGCGAGAGCGCGACGGCGGACACAACGGCGCCGCCCAGCCCCTGAACCGCCCGCGCCCCGACGAGCATCGCCTGCGACGTCGCGAGCCCACAGGCCAGGGACGCGAGCGTGAAGAGCGCGATGCCGATCAGAAACAGCCGCCTGTGGCCGAACAGGTCGCCCAGCCGCCCGCCGAGCAGGAGGAAGCCGCCGAACGTCAGGAGGTACGCGTTCACGACCCAGGCGAGCGACTCCTCCGAGAAGCCGAGGTCCTCCCTGATCGAGGGCAGCGCGACGCCCACGATCGTCACGTCCAGGACGATCATCAGGTCGCCCAGGCAGAGGACGAGGAGCGCGAGCCACCGCCTGCGGCTGTCCATGGTCGTCATCGGCAAGTCCTTTCGCGGCCTTCGTGGTCGGTCTGCAGGGTTAGACCTGACCTGCGGACGGAACTCATCGGTTGCGGCGGCGATGATTCTTGCCGGGTCAAAGGGTCTATCTCCTGATGACCGCGCCTGCTCCGCGAACGATCTCCTTCGCAGTCCACGGGCCAATCTCGCGGGCCGACCTGCCCGGGCTCTGCGACCGCGTGTGCTGGCTGCTCCGGGAGACCGACGCCGACGTCGCGCTCTGCGACGTGAGCGGCGTCCAGCCGGACTGCGTGACGGTCGACGCGCTCGCGCGTCTTCAGCTCGCCGCGCGGCGGAACGGCTGCCAGGTGCGGCTGCGCGACGCGTCGAGGGAGCTCCTCGACCTGGTCGCCTTCATGGGTCTCCGCGACGTGCTCCCCGACTAGGGATCGAGGCGGGCCGGGAGGCCGAAGAGCGGGAAGACCCGCTCCGTGTCGAGGAAGAACGTGAGCTCGACGATCCGGCCGCCCGCGAGCTCGAGCACCTGGAGCGCCCACGGGTCGTAGCCCTCCCCGCTCTCGCTCGGCTTGTACTGCCCGAACGCCGGCGACCCGTTCGCGGCCACGGTCGGGATCATGCGCGAGCCGCGACAGCCTATGCCCGGCCCGAGCCACCAGCTGAAGATGGTGTCCCGCCCGGAGAGCCACAGCTCGTACGGCGGCATCGACTGCGTCGCATCCTCCTGGATCAGCTCCGTGAGCGCGTCCATGTCGTAGCGCTCGAATGCGTCGACGTAGCGCGAGAGGAGCTCTCGCTGAGACTCGTCCATGGCCGGCATCCGGTCGGTCGGGGTGGCGCCTCGGGCCTCGAGCGTCGCGCGCGCACGCTGGAGCGCGCTGTTGACGGAGGCGACGCTCGTCTCGAGGAGCTCCGCGACCTCCGCCGCACTCCAGCGCAGGACCTCGCAGAGGATCAGGACGGCGCGCTGGCGGGGGGGAAGGTGCTGGAGGGCCGCGACGAACGCGAGCTTGACGGTCTCGCGGGAGACGGCCACCTCGGCCGGGTCCCCTTCGGCCTGCACGACGAGCCCGTCCGGCACCGGCTCGATCCACGTCGTCTCCGGGAGGGTCCGACCGATCGGGCCGTCGGGATTCCAGGATGGGCCGATTTCCATCGGACGCGCGCGGCGCTCCCGGCCGCTCATCATGTCCAGGCAGACATTCGTCGCGATGCGGTAGAGCCACGAGCGGAGCGAGGCCCGGCCCTCGAAGCGCTCGAGCCCCCGCCACGCCCGCACGAGCGTCTCCTGCACGGCGTCCTCCGCCTCGAACGGGGAGCCCAGCATGCGGTAGCAGTAGGCGGTCAGCTCCACCCTGTATTGCTCGAGCCGAAGCTCCAGGTCTCCGGTGCCGCGCCGCGTCGTGACCTGGGCGGCGCGGCCTTCGGCCAAGGGGTCCCTCATCCGGGGAACCATAGTCACCGCTCGCACCGCCGCGTCGAGGGCCGCGAGGCTGCGAGTATCAGCGTCGTGACGATCCTCGAGATCGACACTCCACACGGTCCCGCAAGGGCGCATGTGCATCCAGCCGCCGGGCCGAGGGCCGCGCTCGTCCTCGGTCACGGCGCCGCCGGAGGGGTGGAGTCCAGAGACCTCGTCGCGGTGACGGACGTCGCTCGCTCGGAGGGCCTCAGCGTCGCGCTCGTCGAGCAGCCCTATCGCGTCGCCGGGCGCCGCTCTCCCGCTCCGGCGCGGCAACTCGACGCCGCCTGGACCGCGGTGGTCCTCCACCTGCTGGCGGGCGAGCTCGACGGCCTGCGACTCGTGGCCGGAGGCCGCTCCCTGGGAGCACGCGTGGCCTGCCGCACGGCCGAGGCGACCGGCGCCGTCGCCGTGCTGTGCCTCGCGTTCCCGCTGGAGCCGCCGCGGCGCTCCGGCCCGCCGGCCGAGAGCCGTCTACCCGAGCTCGACGCCGTCGCGGTCCCGACGCTCGTCGTCCAGGGCGAGCGAGACCCGTTCGGGATCCCGCCGGCCGGCCCGCTCCGCACGGTGGTGCAAGTGCCGGGCAACCACGGCCTGAAGACGGACCTCGAGGCGGTGGCCGCCGGGGTCGCGAGCTGGCTTCCCGGTGTCCTGGTTCAGGCGGCTCGGACCGGCAGGTCGTAGCCCCGTCGGACGCTGGAGCCGACCCGCGTGACGTCGGTTCCGTAGACGTGGATCGAGATCGCGGTGACGTTGCCGGCGTTGCGAACGCGGTGGATGTCGCCCGGCGGCGCGAACCCGCTCACCTCGCCCGTCACGTTCGAGCTCGTCCCCGCCTCGACGAGGCACCCGCTTCCGTCGAGCGCGAAGAGCTCCTCGTGCTCCACTCCCTGGATGACCCCGAACACGCACCAGGTCACGTGATCGTGGATCGGCGTCACCTGCCCCGGCCGCCAGACGAGGGCGACGATCGAGAACGTGCCGTCGGGCTCGACGTGGAGCAGGTGGGTGCGGTAGCGCTGCGGGTCGCCGACGCGCTGCTCGGCCGTGAGGACATCCGGTGAGGGCAGGTGGCGCTTCAGCGCGTGGGCCACGAGTGTGGCTGTCCGGCGCCAGTCGTCGCGCCTGCGCACGACGGCGCGTACGGCCGCCGCCAGCTCGTCCAGGCCCGGAGCCGCGGGCCGGGCGGCGCCGACGAGGGCGAGCGGCGGGCGGTTGCCGATCATGAAGTGAGATCGGTCGTCATGCCTGGTCAGACCGCCGGCGAGCACGAAACTCATCGCCGGCTTCGCCGTCAGAGCGTCCCGGGCAGGCCCAGGGCCTCCAGGAACGGCTCGAGGGAGAAGGAGACGACCTCGGCCAGCAGCCCATCCTCGACGCGCAGCACGTCCAGCACCATGGCCCGGTACTCGGAGTCGCCCGGGCGCCTGATGTAGTTGGCCACGGCCGGCTGCATGTTGGCCCGAGTGAGGACGCAGCGGAACCCGCCGAACCCGTCGGGGTCGAAGGCTCCCCCCTCCACCCAGTAGCTCACGATCGCCTCGCGGCCGACCACCCACTCCGGCGCCGGCGGCATCGCGAAGATCGCGTCCTCGCGCAGCAGCGCGACCATGGCGGTTGGGTCGGGATGCTCGCTCGCGTCGATGTAGCGCTGGAGCAGCGCGCGCTCCTCCTCGCTCGGGTTCGAGCCGGGCGCCCACTCGAGCCGACGCCGAGGCAGGCGCTTCTTCAACGTCGCACGCGCACGCTGGAGCGCGCTGTTCAGCGCGGCCACGCTCACGCCGAGGAGGACCGCGCTCTCGGCGGCCGACCAGCCGAGCACGTCCCGCGCGATCAGCGCGACCCGCTGCTTCGGCGGGAGCAGCTGGATGGCGGCGATGAACGCGAGCTCGATCGTCTCCTTGGCCACGACCTCGGCTCCAGGCTCGTCGGCGGCCGCGATGCCTTCGAGCAGCCGGTCCGGGTACGGCTGCAGCCACGGGACCTCGACGACAGGCTGACCTCCACCGTGGGCGGGCGCGACGCGCGGGCGGCGCTCGAGGGCGTCCAGGCAGGCGTTCGTCGCGATCCTGTAGAGCCAGGCCCGGAACGTGGCGCGGCCCTTGTAGGTCTTGCGCCTCCGCCAGGCCCGCAGGAACGTCTCCTGGACGAGATCCTCGGCGTCCTCCAACGAGCCGACCATCCGGTAGCAGTGCACCTGCAGCTCCCGCCGGTGCCTCTCGACCAGCGCACCGAAGGCGGACTCGTCGCCCGCTGCCGCAGCGGCGACGATCGACCCTGTCTCGACGGGGCTCATCACACCCTAAGACGGCCGCCTCGTGAAAAACTCATCGCGATGCCGGGACCGGCGATCCAGCACATCGATCTCTGCGTCCGCGACGTCGAGCGCTCGCTGGCCTTCTACCTCGCCGTGCTCGGCCCGCTCGGGCTCGAGGAGGACCTGCGCATCCCGAGCTATCGCGGCACCGAGGAGATCGTGTACCTCCGCTTCGGCGAGCAGAACCTCGGGCTGCGACCCGCGGACGGCGGCGCGCACCGCTACTACCAGGTCGGGATCGAGCACCTCGCCTTCGAGGTGCCCCGGCGCGAGGACGTCGACGCAGCGTACGAGCGCTGCCTCGGCATCGACGCGCACATCCAGTTCCCGCCGGAGGAAGACGACGACCTGGAGGACTACTACGCCTTCTTCGTCTTCGATCCCGACGGGCTGCGTGTCGAAGTGTTCAGTGCGAAGCCGCCCCAGGGAGCGGGAGGCCGCTGGACGATGCAGGAGCCCGAGAGCGGGACGCCCGGCACCGAGCTCAAGTAACAGACTGTTACTTGGGAAGGAGCGCCGCTCACTCGACCGTGAGGTCCACCCGGAAGCGGAGCGGTTCGTCCGGACACCCCTCCTGGCCGGCGCAGGCCGGGCTCCCCACGGACGTCACGCTGGCGGCGCCGGCCGACGCGGCGACGACCGTCCATTCGGAGAACCCCGGATCCTGGAGGTAGTCGACGCGGGCGAGCTCGACCCCCTCGCCGCGCACAGTGGGCTCGCTCCAGAGGTAGTCCCCGGAGAGCCGCAGGGCCGTCTCGGAGCCCAGAGCGAGCGTGAACGAGCGCCCGGCGTCGGCCTCGGTGATCACTTGCGGTGCGACGCGCGGCGGCGGTGGGGCCGTCTCGCCTGCGTCCCCCTCGCGGGAGGAGTCCTCGCCGCAGCCTCCGAGCAGCTGAAGCAGGAAGAGAGCACACAGAGCGACGCGCGTCATCGTCGTGCATTAGACAGGCAAGCGGTCAGCAATGTTCCCGCCTACGCGGCGGAATCGTGGGCCTGGAGCCTGACGTTTGGACAGGTAGAGATGGCGACGACCTTCGATCGAGCCCGCCGCCGGAGCTTGTACGGGCGCCTGGCACGCGTCGTCGGCCGGGGCGGTTCGCGGGAGCTGCTTCCGCTCGACGAGGCCACCGCGCGCCTGCGCCCGTTCGCGCGCCGGTACGTCGGGATTCGTCCGGTCCCGCTGAGCCAGGTCGTGGGAACCGACAGCCGCAGCGGCGACTTCGACCGCGAGTTCCGACCGCGCAGGCCGGACCTCCGCGACCGCGGACTCGAGGTGGAGCGGGCCTTTCCCGAGGCGGGCTTTCCGCCGATCGTCGCCTACCAGCTGGGCGACGCGTACTTCGTCATCGACGGCCACCACCGCGTCGCCGTCGCGCGCCGGCAGGGCATGGAGACGATCGACGCGGAGGTGACCGAGCTGAGAGCGCGCTGGCACCTGCCCGCCGACGCGGACGTCGTCGAGCTCATCCACGCCGAGCAGGAGCGGATCTTCATGGACGAGAGCGGCCTGGCCGAGGCCCGGCCGGACGTGCGCCTGAGGTTCAGCCGGCCGGTCGGATACCTCGAGCTCCTGGAGACCGTCCAGATCCACGGCTATCACCGCATGCTCGAAGCCAACCGCGCGCTCCCTCACGCCGAGATCGCGGAGGACTGGTACGAGCGTGTGTACCTCCCGACCGTCGAGGCGATCCACGCCGAGCGGCTCGACGAGGTGTGTCCGGAGGTCACCGACCCGGACCGCTTCCTGTGGGTGTACCAGCGCCGCCGCGAGCTCACCCCCGAGTACGGCGGGCAGCAGCTCGGCGAGGCCGCCCGTCGGGCAACCGAGGAGCTCGCCCGCGAGCGGCGCGGCCTGCGCGGGCTCCTGAGGGGCGCCGCTGCCCCCAGAGGCGCGCCCGCAGGCCGGTAACGCGTCGCTCGAGGCTACTCGGCCGGCTCACGGCCTTCTCATCCGCGCGCACTAGCGTGGCTCCCGATTCGCCATCGGGATGCGACCCAGGAGAGCGTCATGAGCAGGCCCACGATTTCCACATTCGAGCGAAACAGATCAGCCGCCGCCGCCCTCGCTGTGGCGGCCGCCTTCCTCACGGCAGCGCTCGTCGGCGGCGGATGCCGCGGCGACGCCGGGTCGGCGCCGGCTTCCGACGAGGAGCCGGCGACGATCGCCCAGCCGGTCATCGACGATCCGCGCGTGGCGCCTTCGGGCAAGCGCGTGGACCTCGCGGTCCCGACGTTCTCCGATCCCACGCGCATAACGAACCCGCTGTTCCCGGTCTCCAATCAGGAGTCCGTGCTCCTGCTCGGGCGGGTCGACGGCGAGCCGTTTCGCACCGAGGTAACGCTCCTGCCCGACTCCAGGATCATCGAGTGGCAGGGACGGCCCGTGGAGACGCTCGTCTCGCAGTACGTCGCCTTCCTCGGCGGACGGATCCACGAGGTCGCGTACGACTTCTACGCCCAGGACGACGAGGGAGCGGTGTGGTACTTCGGCGAGGACGTGTTCAACTTCGAGAACGGCGCCATCTCCGACACACACGGCACCTGGATCGCCGGCAAGGACGGACCGGCCGCGATGATCATGCCCGCCGACCCGAAGCCCGGCGACGTCTATCGACCCGAGAACATTCCCGGCTTCGTGTTCGAGGAGGTCACGGTCAAGGCCGTCGACCGGACGCTCCCCGGCCCGCTCGGCCCCGTCGAGGGCGGGCTCGTGGTCGAGGAACTGCACCTCATGGACAGCGCCACCGAGGGCAAGACCTTCGCTCCCGGCTACGGCGAGTTCTTCACGGGAGGCGGCGGCGACGTCGAAGCGCTCGCCCTGGCCGTGCCCACCGACGCGCTCCCCGGGGCGACCCCGGAGGAGCTCGTCACCCTCGAGCGGGGTGCCACGGACGTTTTCGCCGCGGCCGGGTCGGGAGACTGGGGGGAGGCGCGCGCCACGGTCAGGGAGATGGCCTCCGCGTGGAAGACCGTCAGGGCCGGTGAGGTGCCGAACAGACTCGAGCCGCAGATGAGCCGAGCGCTCGAGGCGCTCGCCGACAGGGTGGAGAGCCGCAAGGCGCCCGAGGCCCGCCAGGCCGCCGTCGACGTCGCGCGCTGGTCTCTCGATCTCGAGCTGCGCCACCGTCCGGCGGCTGAGGTCGATTTCGCCCGCTTCGATCTCTGGGCGGCCCAGCTGCTGGTCGACGCGGCGGCCGGAGACGCAGCGGCCGTCAACGGCGATTTCTTCACCCTCGACTACGTCCGCGACCGCATCCAGGACACGCTGGACGACGCCGAGCTCACTCGCCTCAACACCGACCTCGAAGCGCTCGACGGCGCGGTGGCGGACGAGGATCTCGCGGCTGCGGCGGAGGGTGCCCGGCAGCTCCGCGCTACCCTGGCGGAATTCCAGCTCGCCGGCTGATGTTCGCTGCTCTCACCGTCATTTCATCTGCGCCGTCTAGCCTGGCAGTCGTGACTCTTCAGACAGGGAAGGAAGGCTGCACATGACCCGCAAGCTCGTACTGCTCGCCGCCCTCGTGGTTGCCGTCGGCGCCGTCTCGGCCGGGTTCGCCATCGCAGCGGGCGGCGACGACGACCAGCCGCTCACGGGCTCCACGCTCACCAAGGCGAAGGCGGCCGCGCTCGAGCACACCGGCGGAGGCACGGTCGTCGAGACCGAGATGGGCGACGACGGCGCCGCCTACGGCGTGGAGGTCCGCCTCGGCGACGGAAGCCAGGTCGAGGTCAACCTCGACGAGAACTTCAACGTGATCGGCTCCGCAGCCGACGACGACGGCCAGGGGGACGAGGACGGCGCGGACGACGACGACTGACCCGGCCCTCTTCGTCTAGGTCGGTAGTAGTCACCGGGAAATCGGGTGACGTGATGGCGCGGCCGCGATCTTCGCTAGCGTGCGGACCGTGTCGAGCCAGGTTGCGATCGAGGCGCATGAGCTGCGCAAGAGCTACGGCGACGTCGTCGCGCTGAGCGGCATCGACCTCCGGGTCGAGTCGGGCATCGTCTTCGGGCTGCTGGGCCCCAACGGGGCGGGCAAGACCACCGCCGTGCGCATTCTGACGACGCTCATCCCGCCGGACGGGGGCTCGGCGCGCGTCGCCGGCCTCGACGTCGTCGGCGATGCGGCGAAGCTTCGAGAGCGGATCGGCCTGGCCGGCCAGTACGCCGCGGTGGACGAGAACCTGACCGGCTTCGAGAACCTCGAGCTGGTCGGTCGCCTCTACCACCTGGGGCGCCGCGCCTCCCGCGAGCGCGCCGGCGAGCTGCTCGGGGCGTTCGACCTCACCGACGCCGGCGAGCGGCTCGTGCGCACCTACTCCGGCGGCATGCGCCGGCGACTCGACCTC
>Ga0081455_10009244_pt1 | contig 10157 bp, 11 predicted proteins | sample TabmetS3T2R1_FD_70207 | JGI IMG/M metagenome (GOLD analysis project Ga0081455, IMG submission 70207) | Tabebuia heterophylla rhizosphere microbial communities from the University of Puerto Rico - S3T2R1 | ecosystem: Host-associated > Plants > Roots > Rhizosphere ... | reverse complement strand
GCTTCACTGCGAAGAAGGTGCGCTCGGGATTGGTGACCGCCTGGCGCTTGGCCGGCTGGCCGACGAGGCGTTCGCCATCGTCCGTAAAAGCAACGATCGAGGGCGTCGTCCGCATGCCCTCTGCATTCTCAATGACTTTGGGTGTTTTGCCGTCCATGACGGCGACGCACGAATTGGTCGTGCCGAGGTCGATACCGATGACCTTTCCCATGATTCTATCCTCTTTTCTGCGGCAGGCTGATCGGGCCCTGACGGCGCCCAGACCGAACCCCCAGGAGTACAAATACGCGCGATGTTGCGACGTTGAGCCTCATATAGGAGAGGGGGTTAGCCCCGCAAGGACCGTAAAGCCCCTTAGTCCATGAAAAGCCTGACGTTTGAAAGATAGTGTCAGGCAGGCCAGGGCGAAGGCTCGGGCCGCTCGCCGCGGCCGTTAACGATCGGCTTGCGCTACCGCAATGTCAGGGAGAACATTGCCTGAACTTCCGCGGCCGATTCGGTCACCCACGCGACAATGCGCTCAGGAACGAAAGCATCGCCGCCCTGTTGCCGGCACGGCAAAACCGCTAAAAGCGCCCCACCGAACGGGGGCATCGAGGGCCGAGGGGCCGCGGCCTGCCGATCTCCGAACGGCTTCATGCAAACCCGGTAGAAACTTTCATGATCCTGATCCGACGCCTGTTCGCGGCCGCGCTGCTCTCCATCGCCGCAACAACCCCCGCCCCTGCCGCCGACCCCGTCTTTCCGTCGGGCGCGCGGGTCGGCATGGTCCCCCTGGTCGGGCTCAACCGTGCGAAATCCTTCATCGGCTTCGAGACCGAGGACCAGGGCGTCAAGGTGGTGGTCGCCGACCTGCCGGCCGAGGCCTATAACGAGGTCGCCAACGCCTTCAAGGGAAATCCCGGCGGCACCGGCGGCATCAAGCCCGAGAGCATCGAGACCCCCGCCGGTCGCGGCTACTACACGATCGAAACCGGCAAGGACGGCACCACCAACGTTAAGCGCTATTCGATGATCGTGCCGGGCATCGCCTTCTCCGGCTATGTCGCCGTCCAGGTCCCGGAAAATGCCTGGAAGATCTACAACGACGATGCCGTGCGCCAGATGTTTGCCTCGGCCGTCGTGCGCAAGGAAGTGCCTACGGATGAGCAGCTCGGCCTGCTGCCCTTCAAGATGCGCGAGCTCAGCGAGTTCAAGAATGTCCGCACGCTGGCGCCGGGTGCGGCCGTCATCCTCGCCGATGGCGACGAGACCACCGGCTTCGAACCCGCGCCGTTCATGATCGTTGGCATCATCGGCCAGACCGCCGCCTCGCCGGAGGATCGCGGCCGCTTCGCCCAGCAGATCGCAACGACGATTCCAGGCGTCCGCGACGGCCGCATCACCATGTCCGAGCCCGTCCGCATCGACGGCCAGCCCGGCTATGAGACGCGGATCGACGCCACCAGCGGCAAGGACAATACCCCTGTCACCATCGTGCAGTGGCTGCGCTTCGGCTCGCAAAGCGCCATGCGCATCATCGGCAGCTCGCCGCGCGATCAGTGGGCCAAGGCCTTTCCGCGCTTCCGCGCCGTGCGTGACGGAATTCAGCCGCGCGGCTGACACATTCGCCTGCCGGAAATTTTGGCAGCTCTTTGTTGGAGCATGATCTCTGCGCAAACGCTTCGCGTTTGTCGCAGGGAGAACCGCTTCACGCTGCAGGCCGCATTCAAAAGCGGCTTTACGCTTGCGGCGCGACCTGATTTGCTGGCGCAAATCCTCTGAAAAACGGAGATGCACCATGCTCAACCGAAGGCAGATTCTATCTGGTTTGGGAACGACGGCGCTCGTGGCCATGATGCCGGGCGCGGTGTGGGCGGCGGGCTCGATCAAGCCGGACGAGGCTTCCGCGCTGTTGGTGATCGACGTGCAAAACTGCTTCCTGCCCGGCGGCAGCCTGGCGGTGAAGGACGGCGAGCAGGTCGTCCCCGTCATCAATCGTCTGGCAAAGGCGTTTTCCAATGTCGTGCTGACGCAGGACTGGCACACCGGCGGCCATATCTCGTTTGCGACCAGCCATGCCGGCAAGAAGCCGTTCGAGACCGTCGACCTCGACTACGGCAAGCAGGTGCTGTGGCCGGACCACTGCGTGCAGGGTACCGACGGCGCGGGGCTCTCCAAGGACCTGGAGGTCCCGCATGCCGGGCTCGTCATCCGCAAGGGGTTCCGCAAGAACGTCGACAGCTACTCGGCCTTCACCGAGGCCGACGGCAAGACCACGACGGGCCTTGCTGCCTATCTCAAGGCACGCGACATCAAGAACGTGTTCCTTGCGGGCCTTGCGACCGACTTCTGCGTCGCCTGGAGCGCGCTCGACGCTCGCAAGGCGGGATTTGAGACTTACGTGATCGAGGACGCCTGCCGTGGCATCGACACGCAGGGATCGCTCGCGAAGGCCTGGTCGGACATGACCGCGGCCGGCGTCAAGCGGATCCAGTCCGCGGATATCGCCGCTTAAGCTTCGGTCGAGACGGACGCCACCTTGGCGCCGCCCTTGGCGACGCCAACCAGCGCCGGCCGCAGCACGCGCTCGCCGATCATGTAGCCGGCCTGCACGACCTGAACCACGGTGCCCGCGGGCACCGTGGGATCGGGAACCTCGTACATCGCCTGCTGGAAGTTCGGGTCGAACTTTTCGCCCGATGGATCGAATTTCTTCACGCCGTGCTTTTCCAGCGCGTTGAGCAGCGAGCGCTCGGTGAGCTCGACGCCCTCGATCAGCGCCTTCAGGCCGGGATCGGCATTGGCCTTGGCCTCGGCCGGAACCGCGTCCAGCGCGCGCTGCAGATTGTCGGCGATGTCAAGCACGTCGCGGGCGAAGCCGGTGATGCCATAGGCGCGCGCGTCGGACACTTCCTTGGCGGTGCGCTTGCGCAGATTCTCCATCTCCGCCAGCGTGCGCAGCATCTTGTCGCGCGCCTCGGCGGCTTCCTTCTGCAACAGCTCCACCGAGCCGGGCTCGGGATCGTCGGGCATCACATAGGGCTTGGAGACCACGGGCTCGCCAGCCTGCGCCGGGTTCGCCGGATCGTCAGAGTGCCGGTTGGGATCGGTCATGGATAGCCTTTTCGAAAAATCGCGCGGTCTGAATTATCGGGGTTTCAGGCCCGCATATCGGGCTTTGGGTGCCGAAAATCAAGCACAACCGCACCCTTTTCCGGGCAGATCAGCTACCCAGCATCTGGCTGACGATGCGCGCGGCATAATCCACGGTCGGGATCACCCTTGCATAATTGAGCCGGGTCGGCCCGATCACGCCGAGCACGCCGACGATGCGACCGGCGGCATCCGTATAGGGCGTGATGATGGTCGAGGAACCCGACAGCGAGAACAGCTTGCTCTCCGAGCCGATGAAGATGCGAACGCCCTCGGCGCTCTCGGCGCGGCCCAACAGATCGATGACGCCGCGCTTGGTCTCGAGATCGTCGAACAGCAGGCGCACGCGCTCGAGGTCTTCCAGCGCGTGCAGGTCCTCCAGCAGATTGGCATGCCCGCGCACGATCAATTGGCGTGCGTCGTTGTCGCCGCCGGACCAGCTGGCGATGCCTGCGGCGACCACTTTCTGGGTCAATTGATCGAGTTCGGCGCGATCCTGCGTCAGCGCCGTCTCCAGCTCCAGCCGCGCCTCCGCCAGCGTCCGGCCGCGGATCCGCGCATTGAGGAAATTGCTCGCTTCCGTCAGCGCCGAGGAGGGAACGCCGGGCGGCAGCGTGAGCACGCGGTTTTCGACCTGGCCGTCCTCGGCCACCAGCACGACCAGCGCCCGCTCCGGCTCCAGCCGCACGAATTCGATGTGCTTCAGCCGCGGGTTCGACTTCGGCGTCAGCACCACAGCCGCGGCGCGGGTCAACCCCGACAGCCGGGTCAGCGCCTCGCCGAGCACGCCCTCGACCGATTGCGCGCGGCCGACGGAGGCGAGCTGGCTCTGGATCGATTGCCGCTCGGCCTCGGTGAGATCGCCGACCTGCATCAGCGCGTCGACGAAGAAGCGCAGGCCCCGCTCGGTCGGCAGCCGCCCGGCAGAAGTGTGCGGCGCATAGATCAGGCCGAGCTGTTCCAGGTCCGACATCACGTTGCGGACGGAGGCCGGCGAAAGCGGAACGGCGATCAGGCGCGAGATATTGCGCGAGCCGACCGGCTCGCCGGTCGCCAGATAGCTTTCGACAATTTGCCGGAAAATGTCCCGCGAGCGTTCGTTGAGCTGGGCAAGCCCGGCTTGCGGCGTGATCAGGCCGATCGGATCGTGGTGGGCCACGCGTTAACTCCTCACAATCGCTCCTAATTTGTCCATTCGGCAGCCCCCTGACAAGCGGACTTTGGCGGCCCCAAACAAGGCTTGCCGGTAACCTTTCTCACACCTACAAGCACCCTTGTTTGAGCATGGCCTTGCCGGAAAACCGGTAACCACCCCGCATCAAGTGCGGGGCAGGCTTTTCCGGGGCCATGCTTTAGGTTTTTTGCCCCGATTTCTGGAGGATTCCCATGCGGCCCAGCCGCCGTGCCCCCGATGAACTGCGCCCCGTCAGCCTGGAACGCGGCGTGGTCAAATATGCGGAAGGCTCCTGCATGGTGAAATTCGGCGACACCCATGTGCTGGTCACCGCCACGCTGGAAGAACGCCTGCCGCCCTGGCTGAAGGGCCAGGGCCGCGGCTGGGTCACCGCCGAATACGGCATGCTGCCGCGCGCGACGCTGGAACGCACCCGTCGCGAGGCTTCCGCCGGAAAACAGGGCGGCCGCACGGTCGAGATCCAGCGCCTGATCGGCCGCTCGCTGCGCGCGGCGATCGACCTCGTGGCGCTCGGCGAACGCCAGATCACCATCGATTGCGACGTGATCCAGGCCGATGGCGGCACCCGCACCGCCTCCATCACCGGCGCCTGGGTGGCGCTGGCCGACTGCATCGGCTGGATGAAGGCGCGCAACATGCTTAAAGCGCGCGTGCTGCGCGACAATGTCGCGGCGATCTCCTGCGGCATCTATCAGGGCACGCCGGTGCTCGATCTCGACTATGCCGAGGATTCCGAAGCCGAGACCGACGCCAACTTTGTCATGACCGGCGACGGCCGCATCATCGAGGTGCAGGGCACTGCGGAGAAGACGCCGTTCTCGGAGACCGAGTTCCTCGCGCTGATGACGCTGGCCAAGAAGGGCGTAGCGCGGCTCGTCGACCTGCAGAAGATCGCGGTGGCCTGAGCTCCGCATGCATCGGCAGATCACAGGCAAGCTCGTCATCGCGACCCACAATCCCGGCAAGCTCGCCGAGATGCGGGACCTGCTTGCGCCCCACGGCGTGGAGGCGGTGTCCGCCGGCGATCTCGGGCTCGACGAGCCCGAAGAGACCGGCACGAGCTTTCGCACCAACGCCGCGATCAAGGCGATTGCCGCGGCGAAGGCCGCACAGCTTCCGGCCTTTGCCGATGATTCCGGCCTCGCGGTCGACGCACTCGATGGCGCACCCGGCATCTATTCGGCGCGCTGGGCCGGCGAGGGTAAGGATTTTGCCGTCGCCATGAGCCGGGTCGAGCGGCTGCTTCAGGAGCGCGGCGCCACCACACCGGACAAGCGCAAGGCCCATTTTGTCTCGGCGCTGTGCGTCGCCTGGCCGGACGGCCATATCGAGGAGGTCGAGGCCCATACCGATGGAACACTGGTCTGGCCGCCGCGCGGCACCGCCGGTTTCGGCTACGATCCGGCCTTCCTTCCCGATGGCTACACGCGTACCTTCGGCGAGATGACCAGCGTCGAGAAACACGGCCTGCCCCCGCTGGGGCTCGGCCTCTCCCATCGCGCCCGCGCTTTCGTCAAGCTCGCGGAGATCTGCCTCAATGGCCGCTGAGCAAAAAGCCTTCGGCGTCTATGTGCACTGGCCGTTCTGCCTGTCGAAATGTCCCTATTGCGACTTCAACAGCCATGTCCGCCACGCGCCCGTCGACGAAGAGCGCTTTGTCCGCGCCTTCGCCCGCGAGATCGAAACGACGGCGCAGCGCGTGCCGGGGCGCGAGGTTTCTTCCATCTTCCTCGGCGGCGGCACGCCGTCGCTGATGCAGCCGCAGACGGTCGGCGCGATTTTGGACGCGATCGGCAAGCACTGGCGCGTCGCCGGCGATGTCGAGGTGACGCTGGAGGCGAACCCGACGAGCGTCGAGGCGGCGCGTTTTCGCGGCTACCGCACCGCCGGCGTCAATCGCGTATCGCTCGGCGTGCAGGCGATGGACGACGCGTCGCTGAAAGCACTTGGCCGGTTGCACAGCGCGCGCGAGGCGCTCGATGCCGTCGCCATCGCACGCTCCGCATTCGACCGTTATTCGTTCGACCTGATCTACGCCCGGCCCGACCAGACGCCTGCGATGTGGGCCGATGAGCTGAAGCTAGCGATCGGCGAGGCGGCCGAGCATTTGTCGCTCTACCAGCTCACCATCGAGGAAGGCACGCCGTTCTTCGGCCTGCATGCAGCCGGCAAGCTGCAGACGCCGGATGAGGCAACCGCACGCGCACTCTATGATGTGACGCAGGAGATCTGCGCCAAGCACAGGCTGCCGGCCTACGAGATTTCCAACCACGCCCGCGAAGGCGCGGAGTGCCGGCACAATCTCGTCTATTGGCGCGGCGAGGAATATGCCGGCATCGGGCCCGGCGCGCATGGCCGTCTCGACATCAACGGCAAGAGGCATGCAATCGCCACCGAGAAGCGCCCGGAGTCCTGGCTGATGCGGGTCGAGGCTAGCGGCCATGGCGTCGTCACCGACGACATCCTCAACAGCGAGGAGCGCGCCGACGAATTCCTGCTGATGGGCCTGCGGCTGAGCGAAGGTATCGATCCCCGCCGCTATCAGGCGCTGTCCGGCCGCCCGCTCGACCCAAACCGCATTGCGCTGCTGCGCGAGGAAGGCGCAATCTCGGTGGATGCCGATGGCCGGCTGCGCGTGACCAAGGACGGCTTTCCAGTGCTCGATGCCGTTGTAGCGGACCTGGCGGCGTAGCTCTCCCCGGAGAATGGTGGGTCCACCGCGCGTTGGGTAAAAAGCGAAAACAACCCCATGCAAAGTAAGACGGTGCCCGGCGCCCTCGTTCGCCTAGCTGGGACGAATCGTCATCGCGCTTTAGGTTGTTGTTTGAGCATGATCTTTTTTCGGAAAGCCGCTTCACTTTTCCGGATCATGCTTCAGGCCTCGGTGCGCGTTTGCGAACGAAACTGCGATCAGGCCCACCTGATCGGCGAACGGCTTTTGCTCGGCGAGCGCCGCGTTCAGCGCCGACGTTTCAATGTGCCGCTGAAAATAGGCATTGGGTCGATCATCTGGCGGTGGATGGAGGGCGTAGCGCGGCCTGGACCAGCGCGGTGTCGGTGTACATGTCGAAGCGCGCCAGCTTGCCGTCGCGCACCCGCCAGACGTGGGCGAAGGGGGCGCGCATTGATTTCCCCGTCGCCTTAGCGGCTCCGGAATAGGCTCCCAGCACGATGACCCGGTCGCCATCGGCGATGAAATCGTTCGGGGTGGCAGCGAATCCGTCCCAATCGCGCCCGAGCGGCACGAGCAGGTTGTCAACCACCGCCTGGGGCGTGCGCCAGGTTCCGCTATAGTAGGGAAAGCCCTCGGCTTCAGTCCATTCGAGTTCGGGGTGCAGCAACGCAAGAACTCTCGCGACATCGCCGCGACCGATTGCGCCGTAGAACGCCTTCACTGTTTCAGTCGCAGACATGGGAGCACCTTGAGGTTGAGTGTGTGGAACTTGGCGCCGCTGGTTCTGCGGGCGCCGGGGCCGGCGACTATCACGCCTTGGCCGCCGCCAGCGCGCCGAGACCAAGCCCGTCGACCACTTGCCGTTGCACCGGCGCCACCGCCCTATTGACCGCGTCCGAGCCGAAGGCTTGTCCGACGACCACGCGATCGGGCCGCTTGCCCTTGGGAGTCGCGACGAGCGTGGCGATCGCCGCCGCCACGTCGTGCGGGTTGGGCGCATCTGCAGCAGCGAACATGCCCATGAAGGTCTCGAACATCTTGCCGGGGATGGCGCCGATGTCGCCGTAAGCCGCAGCGCACGCCGCGTCACCCGGCTGTTGCGCGGACCCATACATGTTGGTCGGGTAGGCGCTGGGTTGCACCAGCACGACATCGATGCCGAGTTGCGATAATTCGTAGCGATAGCTGTCGGTCATCGCTTCGACCGCGAACTTCGAGGCGCCATAAAGGCCGAAGAACGGAAACGTGACCCGGCCGAGGATGGAACCGACATTGACGACCAGGCCGTCCCCTTGCGCCCGCAGCGCCGGCAGCGCCGCGCGCAGCACACGCTGGATGCCGAACACATTGACGTCGAACAGCACGCGCAGCTGCTCGGCTGTGAAGGCTTCCGACACCCCGGCGGCTGCAATGCCGGCATTGTTGACGACGACATCGAGCTTGCCGCCCGACTTGCCGAGCACGCTCGCTAACGCCGCGCTGACGCTCGCCTCGCTGGTCACGTCGAGTTCGACAGGCTCGATACCTTTGCCGCGCAATTCGTCGGCCGCAGCGCGATTGCGGCCGCTTGGGTCCCGCACGCCTGCGAAAACCCTTTCGCTAGCGGCGGCGAGCGTGAGTGCCGTGTCGCGGCCGAAGCCGCTCGATGCGCCGGTGACGAGGATGGTTTTGGTCATGGGTTTCCTGCCTTTGAAAAGGTCGCGGTGATGGCGATGCTTCGCTGTTGCATGCGCGATGGAGCCACTGCGCCGCGCCGTGAGCAGGTGGCGGCGCAGCCGCCAAGGGCTGTTGCGCCGGTCGAGAAGGTCAGGCCGCCGAACAATCGGCGGCGGCCGACTTCACGGCTTTGGACGGGAGGGTTGCTCACAGGAGATCCTGGGCTGCGGATCTGTAACGTATTAAATCTAATTTAATAGGTTACTCTGGTAACTTGTCAATCACCATTTTTGAGGTTACCTAGTTGTCATGTCGGACCAAGCTGCCCCTGGCGACGTGCCGGCTGCATCACACCCGAACGACCGCCCGCCGCCTATGTGGGTCGGCGGCCACATCTCGCTTGATTTTCTGAACTCGACAGCCGCGCCGCGGGGGACCCCGATCGAATGGATTGCAAACGGCCGGGACCTCGTCACTTGGATGCTTGAGGCGAAGGCGCTTGGTGCAGCCGATGCGGAACGCATCCTCGCGCGCTTCTCGTCGCTCGAGCTTGACCGAACGGCGCGCGAGGCCGTTGACTTGCGTGAATGGTTCCGCGACGTTCTCGCGCGGGCTAAGGCCGGTGGCGCCGCCTCGTTGCCGCGCGCCGATATTGATCGATTGAACGCGGTCTTAAGTCACGACGGCACCTATCGGCACATCGAGACCGCGGCGAAGGGCGGGGGATTGCGTGTCGTAGCCGAACGCCCATGGCGCACGCCGGGTGAAGTGCTAGCTCCGCTCGCCGCCGCCATGGCTGACCTCTTGTGCGACAACGATCTTGACCTCGTGCGGAACTGCGAGAACCCGCCCTGCACCATGTGGTTCTACGACCGCACCAAAGGCCGGCGCCGACGCTGGTGCAGCCAAGCCGTCTGCGGCAACCGCGCCAAAGTAGCGGCGTTCCGGGAGCGCAGGCGGCGCGGAAAGTAAGCCATCGGTGGGATGAACGACGACGCCCTTGCATCAAAAACCGAGGAGTGCTCGGTCAGACGGGGCACCGGTCAGAGTGCTGCAGGCTGTCGGCATCTCGCCATCAGGCGGCTGATCCGCGCACCTGCGTCTCCTCGAGATATTCGAGGACCATTGCCGCTTCGAAGATCACTGCTTGGCCAACGCGCAGCAACGGCACCTTGCCGAGCGGTGAGATCGTCTGCAGGCGTGCGATGGCCGCCGTAGCCGTCTCCATCGCAACCGTGCGGGATCCTGGGGCAACCTCTGGCAAACGGCGACATACCGCGGATCGTGAAGCTTCAAGGCGCTGCACATGAGAAGGACGACTTCATCATGCCGAATGCCTGGGCCGCAGGGCACGCGCTCGTGCCAGGGCGACAACTATCTACGCCCCGAAGCTCTTCGGCGAGCCCGCGACTGCAACGCCGCCACCGGTCGTGACCTTCATCACCGCCAGGCCACGCTCATTGGTGCCGTCGGAGCGGAAGCGGAACAGGCCGTCGA
>Ga0081455_10009243_pt1 | contig 10157 bp, 9 predicted proteins | sample TabmetS3T2R1_FD_70207 | JGI IMG/M metagenome (GOLD analysis project Ga0081455, IMG submission 70207) | Tabebuia heterophylla rhizosphere microbial communities from the University of Puerto Rico - S3T2R1 | ecosystem: Host-associated > Plants > Roots > Rhizosphere ... | reverse complement strand
ATCCGAGGTGGAATGGGCGCTTGCGTTCCGCAGTCAGCCGCAGCAGGACGCGATCATCGTCGAGCAGATTCCCTCAGGCCCTTCCGACCCGTCGATCGATGATCCCACCAAGCCGCGGCCCTTGCGTACAGCGTCGTGTATCGGCATCGACGCTACGCGCCCGTTCGGCAAGCCGTTCTCCGAGGTGGCCGACGTTCCGGGCTGGGAGGATTTCGCGATGCCCGAGCTCGACGAGTGGCGGCGATAAATATTTTGCTGTCGTCCCCGCGAAAGCGGGGACCCAGTAGTCACTGATCCAGCCGATGCGCTCAATCGCGACAACACATGCTCTGGGATACTGGGTCCCCGCTTTCGCGGGGACGACGGCGGAGAGATCGGACGACAGCGGAGAGGTGAGGTGACTATTCCTCAAATTGTTTCTTGCGCCAGGCGAGCGCCGCCTTGAGGCCGTCGCGGGCCTTGATCTCGTCGAACTGCCTTCCGACCTCAGTCGTTGCCGCGTAAAGCGGCGCAAGCACGTCGAGGCCGGCGTTGAGCGCGTTGCGGAAGCCCGCCGCATCGAGCCCGCGGTTGACCGCAAGCTTGGCAGCCGCGAGCGCCTCGGGTGCAATCAAAGCAAGCCGCCGCGCGTATTTCATGGTTGCGGCGGCAAGCTCCTGCGGCGGCACGATGCGGTTGATCATTCCGATCTCGAGCGCGCGCTTGGCATCGATCCGATCGCCGAAATAAATCAGCTCGCGGGCGCGCTTGTGGCCGATGATGAACGGCATCAGCACGGCCGGGCCGACCTGCGAGAACAGGACCTCGGGCTCGCCGAACTGCGCGTCCTCCGCCGCGATGGTGAGATCGCAGAACATCGCAAGCTCGCAGCCGCCGCCGAGCGCGTGCCCCTGCACCGAGGCGATGACCGGCTTGCGCAGCGTCCAGGGCGTCATCAGGCAGCGAAAGCTCGTCGACAGGCGCTCGTGATATTTGAGCGCATCGTGCCGCCATGGCCGCTCGTGGCCGCCGCCGACATCGAAGCCGACGCAGAAGCTGCGCCCTTCCGCCCGCAACACGATCACGCTGGTCGCGGCATCCTCGTCGGCGCGCTTGAGCTCGCGCTCGAGCGCCAGCCGCATCTCCATGGTGAGCGCGTTGAGCTTGTCGGGCCGGTTGAGCGTGACGATGCCGACCTTGCCATCGACCGCATAGAGCACGGTTTCAGCGGCCATGACGTCAGGCGGCGACCACATCGAGCGGCGCGACCCGCGCCACGCCCTTGATCTCGACGCCGCGGCCGGCGCGGCCCGCGCGTTGCTCGGCCGGAATGGGCCGGCCGGCGGGATCGTAGAGCCACAGCCGCAAGAGATGGCGCTTGCGATGCACCTCCGGCCAGTCCTCATATTCGCGGCGGGTGTGCAGCATCACGAAATTGTTGAGGAACTGGATATCGCCGCGCTCAAAATCGATATCGAGCGCGCACTCCTCCACGGTCTGGCGATAAACCTCGACTGCTTCCTTCTGCGCCGGCGTGAACCTCGGCACGCCGGGCAGGCTCTGAGCCTTGTCAATGGCGGCGCCGACGCCGGTGGCGCTGAAATAGCCGCTTATGAACGAGAAGACCGGCTGCTTGAAATACGCCAGCTCGCCCGGCGAGACCTCGCCGCTGCGCGAGCGACAGAAATCCTCGGTGAGGACCTTCACCAGATCGGGCCGCCGCTCCAGCATGCGATTGTAGACCGTGACCGAGCTGGCGATCCGGCTCTCGCCGCCGCGCTTCGACGGGTTGAGGCACAGGAGGCCCACATAGTCGCAGGCATCGGTGTGGAAGCGCATCTCGGCGCGGGTCATATAGCCGCGCGTATGTGGGTCGTCGTAGTCGCCGCCGAGATCCTTGACGTGGCCGAGGATGTGGCCGAGCTTGTTCTGCGACATGGTCTCGCCCAGCCAGGAGCCGAGGCCGACATAGGCGATCGCCGTCTCCTCGCGGTCGAAACGATCGAGCGGAAAGTTCTGCATCATGACGATGCCGCGGCCGTCCATCAGCTCGCGCCGCACGTCGATCAGCACGTCGCCGAAAGCCTGGAGCGGAAAGGTCTCGCGCTTGATGTCAACGATGGCCACACCGGCGCGCCGCACCGCCTTGATCCCATCGGCGAGCTCATCGGCGTCACGATCGGTGAGCCGATAGCTCCAGCTCGGCACGTCCTTGAGGCTCTCGGGCGACCAGTCGGCGGGATCGACCGCTGGACGCATCGGCTCGGCGGGAAGGCGTCTCGTGGTCTTGAAGCTGCGGAAGTCGCCCATGTGGCACCTCTAGTCGAGAACGTCCTTGACCTTGCGCGTCAGCTCGGGCGACGCAGCATACATGGTCGTGATGATCTTTTCGGCTTCCTCGCCGGACACCGGATCGAGCAGCAGGTTCTGTTTCTGCGCCTCGGCGAGGAAGCTCTCGTCCTTCACCATGGCTTCCAACGCGCTGCGCAGCATCGTCACCCGTTCCAGCGGCACCTGCTTGGCGACAATGAACGGCCGGCCAAGCTCGCCCGAGCCGTTGAGGATGTCGAGCAAATCCTTCTGCTCCTGGGTCGAGGCGAGATCGTTGACGAACGGAACGCTCGCCGGCATGTCGGCCGGGCGCTTCGGCGAAAAGCGCACCAGCGCATTGATCTTCCGGTTGACGATCCAGTCCTGCGGGATCGCGGTCCAGGAGCCGCAATTGCCTTCGAGCTCGCCGCGCTCGAGCGCGAGGCGCTGCTCGTTGCTGCCCGGATAGCCGGAAATCTGCCGCACCGGCGCGCGGAACACCTTGCGCAGGATCGCGCCATTCACATAGGCGTTCGAGCCGCGCGCGGTGTTGCCGATCAGGAATTCCTTGCGCGCCATCATCTCCTGCCAGGTCCTGATGCCGCTGACGCTGGAGGCATAGCAGATGCGGATATCGCGCAGGAGCGTGCCGACCCATCGGAAGTCGGAGAACCTGACTTTGAATACGTCGGGCGCCGCGATGGTCTCGAGCACCAGCCCCGGATCGAAGGTCGTGATCACAGTGCCGTCCTTGGCCGCATTGGCGTCAAGATGACGCACCGAGGTCATGCTGGCGGCGCCGGGCATGTTCTGCACGATGACGTTCGGCTGGCCCGGAATCTGCCGCCCGAGATGGCGGGCGACGAGCCGCGCGTATTGGTCGTAGCCGCCGCCGGCCGAATAGCCGACCACGATGGTCACCGTCTTGCCGCGGTAGAAGGCGTCCTGCGCCAGCGCGGGTTGTGCTGCAAACAATCCCGCAATCAAGACTATGACCTGCGTCCTTCCGGTGTTCATACGAACTGTCCGATTCCGTAGGGTGGGCAAAGGCGGTGGCACTGCCTTCCACAAAAGTAAAGTCTATCGTACGCCGTGCCCACGCGTCATCAATCGCCATGGCGCAGGAACGCGTGGGCACGGCGCACGAGAGGATCTTCGCGTCGAAAGCCTTTGCCAGCGCCTTTGCCCACCCTACAGGTTACAGGAGGCGGCTAGCCCGTGAACTCGATCACGTCCATGCCGCGCCACTTGTCCGTCACGATCAAGAGCCCACGGTCGTCCTGGTACACGTCATTGGTCAGCGGCGCCTTCACGTCATCGGCCGGCTTCGGAATGAAATAGCCGAGCTCCTTGGGATTTGCAGGATCGCTGATGTCCATCACCCGCAATCCCGCGCCAAACCAGGTCACATAGAGGCGGCAGTCCTTGTCCACCTTCTCGCGCAATTGATGCGTGCCGAAGCGGACCTTGTCGCCGTCATAGGGTGAGGCCGAATGCGGCACATGATAGGTGCACAAGAGCTTCGGCTTGGTCGGATCGGTCACGTCCCAGGTGCGCAGCGGCGCGTGCGGCTTGCCGGCATCGGGACCGCGATGGCCGCGTTCCTCCTCGGTCGACACCGCGATGCTGCGGCCATTGATCGGGAACGGCACCTTGAGGAAGGTGTGGGTCGGCTCCGGACAGGCCGGATCGTATTCGTAGCGCGCGAGCGTGCGCGGTTTGGTCACGTCGCTGACATCGATGATGGAAACGCCGGACATCCAGCAGCCCGCATACATCTCGTTGCCACAACGCATGGCGTGGTGCAGGCGATGCTCGGTGCCCTTGGCATGACGCGCGTCGCCCGCAGCCGCGTTCTGGTTCTCCATCCACCAACGCCCAACCTCGATCGGCTTCGACGGGTTGCGGATGTCGTAGATCACCAGGATGTTGCCGACGAAGCCTTCCATCTCGGTCGACATGTAGGCGTAGTTCTCATCGACATCGAAGCGATGCACGCCTTTGCCATGGGTTTTCACGAAGGTGATGAGCTTGGGATTGGTCTTGTCCTTGACGTCGTAGATGTGGAAGCCGCCCGCCGGATAGTCCTTCAGCGAGCCGGCGCCCGGCTCGATCTCGGAATTGACCAGCATGATGTCGCCGACGACGCGCACCTTGTGGGAATGCGACATCGGATGCGAGGTCATCAGCTTGCTGACGATCGTCGGCTTGCGTGGGTCGGAAATGTCGAGGATCGTGGTCCCGTCCGGCCGGTGCTGGTGGCCCACGAATGCATATTGGCCCTGAACCACGACCTGACCGCCGCCGGGCAGCTCCATGCGGCTGAGGTGGCGGATATTCGCGGAAGCGCGTGGTTGCGTGCCGTCGCGGGCTTCCACTGTCTGCAACGTCTCGGTCATGTCAGGCTTCCTCCCGGCATCTCCATTATGTAAGCCGCCACCGTAGCCTGCCTGATGGGGCATCAGCAACGCTGCTGCACCGGCACAAGACGCAATGTCACCTGCGCATGATCGGCTGCACGCGCACGATCCCATTCCGCGAGAAGGGCCGCTCCATTCAGCAAAGCTGCACGCGGACACGTCCTAGAGTGGTAATGTCGGGCTGCGGGCCGACCCGGTCGCACAGGAGGCTGCTCGCTTGCGCGCCCGACGCTGAACATCTGTTCATGAGACGCGGCCGTGACATGCTCCAGAGCAGCGATAACTGACGACGTCGATTGGAACATTTTCGCTCAGTGGAGTTTTTCTGATGATTTCTTGAATCGAGGCGAGGCTATGGAGCGATTACTTGCCGATCGCTCCTATTGCCGCTACGCTTCGCTCTGTGGGCACAGGGATAGCTTTCAGGAAACGATAGCGATTGATGCGCTGGCGGACGCGGAGCGATCCGAGGCGCGTCGGTGCGTTGCTTGCATGGCGGATGGCAGAGCAGTGAGTGAGACGCGTTTCCAGTGCAGGAGAGTCCCATTAGTCGCCTAGAGGAAAATATTGGGGTCGGGCGGGGAGTTTTTCTGGCGCTGATCGAGTCCTTGCGGCTCCATCAGTGGGCAAAGAACCTCTTGATCTTTGTGCCGCTCGTATTGGCCGGCAAGAGCGCCAACCTGGATGCGTGGGCGTCCTGCCTGCTCGGGTTCCTTGCGCTAGGCGTATTGGCGTCGTCGACCTACATCGCCAACGATCTCTGGGATCGAGAGCACGATCGCCAGCACTGGTCCAAATGCGAGCGACCGCTGGCGCGCGGCGACTTGCCGATTTCAGTGGCAGGCCTGGTCGTCCCGCTGGGGGTCGCGCTGAGTCTCGGCGTTGCCATTGCGATCGACCGGGGCGCGATCTGGACGCTGTTGGTCTACGCCGTGTTGACGCTCGCCTATTCGCTGCGCCTCAAGCGCGAGCCGATTGTCGATGTGTTCGTGCTGGCGGTCCTGTTCACGCTGCGGCTGGTCTATGGCATTCAGCTTGCCGCCGTGCCCGCATCGCCCTGGCTCCTGGTGTTTTCGATGTTCATCTTCACCTCGCTGTCGCTCGCCAAGCGCCAGACTGAGGTCGGTCGCAACGGTGCGCTTGGCCGCAACGAGGTCAACGGCCGCGGCTACGTCGCCAAGGATGCCCCGCTGCTGTTCGGGCTCGGGCTTGCGACCGCCGCAGGCGCCGTCCTCATCATGGTGCTCTATCTTATTCACGAGGCCTTCAGCCACACGTTCTACCGCAGCCCGGTCGTGCTCTGGTGTCTGCCGGCCATTCTGTTCTTGTGGCTGGGGCGCATCTGGCTCCTGGTCGGTCGCGATGAGGTCGACGACGATCCGCTCTGGTTCGCGCTGCGCGACAATGTCAGCCTGGCCATGGGCGCCGCAATGGCGATCGCCTTTGTGGTGGCCTGGCAGCTATGAGCCCCGACGCCACCAATGCCGAGGCGATCAACATGTGGCCTATTGTCGTATGCAATGAAAGCATCGCGAGCTTGAGAATGGTGGGCTGATGGTTAGGCGTTTTCTGCCGGCGCGGAACAAACATCCTGGTATGCCGGTTGACAGTTTTCGATGCTGCACCGCGTGCTGACGGGATTACCGAGGAGCCACAGGTGAGGGTCAGGGGGCGATCTTTTCGACAAGCTGGCGTCGTATGTGCCGCCATTCTTGTCCTTTCGACCGCATCAACGCTCCGAGCCGAGGCACAGAATTCCCAATTCAAAGGCTGGGCCGCCGTTTCCAGGGAATTGTCGACGCGCCTCGCCCAGCCCGGCACATCGCTCAATCTGCACCAGTTCGTGCCGGCCGACGATCTCGATGAGCTGCTCGGCACCTGGAATCGGTTTGGCGACGAGCACACGTTTCAGAACGGCTCTCCCAACTCGGTGAGCATGGTGATCTGGCGCGTGGCCCTGTCTGGCTTCGCCAAGAGCGTGGCGGGCTCCTGTGGACAGCCTCGCTTGACCTTCCACGAACGTTTCCTCAGGTCCTTGCGCACGCTCTGCCGGTGGCCCGCCGAGGAGGCCAAATCGGATGCCGTGCTGCAGGAGTTCTGGTTCAGCGTGATGGGCCACAATGCCCCGCAAAGCGAGTACGCGGCGTGGCGAGAGTTTTTCTTGACCAGCTATGCGAAACGCTCCGCGGCCGAGACGATCAGCGCCATGACGCTTGCCATCACCATGAACCCTTATTTCCTGCTGCACCGGTGACGGCGCCATGGCCCCGACCCGCCGCGACATTCTCAAGATCAGCCTCGCCGGCGCCGGCACGCTGGTCCTGCCTGGCGCTGGATTGCTGCCGGCCGCGGCGCAGGCGCCGGAGGAGCCGCACTTCTTCCTGATGATCGTGCTCAACGGCGGCGCCGATTCCTCCTACATGTTCGACGCGCGCCCGCTGTCCATGACCAAGGCCGGCAAGATTCAGAACTACCTCGGGCAGGAGCCTGCTCCCTTTGCCGGGCGCAACGGCACCAGCACGCTCGCCACGTCCTTGATCAAGCCGCTGCTGCCGTTTCGGGACCGCTTCAGCATCCTCAACGGCGTCTACATGACGCCGAGCTTCGACGGCCATCTGCAGAACATGAACTTTCTGTTCACCGGCAATGCGTTTGGCGGCGATTCGTTCATTCCGCACCTCAACCTGCCGGAGACTGGCCGCGAGCCGCAGTCGCTCGACGGCATCATGTCGAGCGATCCGGTCGTGGTGACCATCAACAACCATTCCGGCGTGGTCCCGCTGATGCCGCGTTCGGTGACCGGACTGGCCAAGTCCCTCAAGCAGACGCCACCGCTGGCGGGCGACGAGCTGACTGACTTCATTCGCGGCCGCATGACGGCGAATGCAGACGGGCCCGGCCGTCTGTCCGCCGCCGCCGCACTGATGCGCTCCGGCCTCGACAAGTCGCCGCGGGTGCATCAACAGCTCGCCCAGCTCACCTCGCCACCGAACCAGCTGTCCGCCGAGCTGCAGACACTCGCGCTGATCACGCAATGCTTCCGGCTGTCCATCTCCCGCTCCGCGATCTACTCACCGTCCGAGTTCTTCGACGTGCACGCCACCGAGCAGGCCAAGGCCCAGCCAAGGCTGTTCGCCTCCGCCATCGGTAAGGTCACCACGCTCATTAAGGGCCTGAGCGAAACGCCCTTCGATGACCGCAAGTCCATGCTCGACGTGACCACCGTCATGGTGACGAGCGAGTTCGGCCGCACCATGCGCTCAGCCGACGGGCCGGTTGATGAGACCGGCACCAACCACAACCAGTTCTCCAATTCGATCCTGATCGGCGGCAAGGGTATTCGCAGCGGCCTGGTGATCGGCGCCTCCGACCTGCGCGACGAGGTCGAGGAGCCGTCGGCCGCGCACGTCCAGCTCGATCCCACGTTGGAGAAGTCGATGGGTCTGCCGTTCGATTTCTCCACGCTCCTGCCGCGATCCGACCGGCCGGCCGGCTTCGACATCAAGGACTATCTGACCATCGGGTCGGTGGTGAACACCATCTACGCCCTGTTCGGCGTGCCCAAGGAGCACTATCGCGTGCTCAGGCGTGAGCTGCCGACTGCGCCGGTGCTGAACAGCCTGCTTACCTGAAGATGTTTTACTGACTGGGTCCCCGCCTTCGCGCTAGCGCATGCACATGTTGGGACATGAACGCGAATGCAGCGTGAGAGGTGTGAAGAGCGGTGCCACAGCGTTCCCTCCCCCCATGCGGGGGAGGGACAGGGAGGGGGGTACAACAAGCACAGCGGTTGTTTCCAATCCGATGTCGGACAAATGCCGCGCCAAGCTTCCTGATTTTCAGAAATCTGAGCCCTGAAACAGCATCGCGCACGGTGCGCTGTCGCCACCCCCCTCCCTGTCCCTCCCCCGCATGGGGGGAGGGAACCGCGTGGCGCGCACCTTCGCAACTCTTCTGCCGCGAACTTTGAGATGTGTGCATGCGCTAGCGCTTTCGCGGGGACGAACGGTCAGACCTGAGCGTCTCCGAAGAAAGCCGCTCACAGTTTCCGTTCGGCCGCCGGCGGCAGGTACTGGCTGGTGAAGATATCCTCAGGCTTAGGCCGGTTCTTGAAATCGTAGGTCAGCGCGATCTGGTCGATCGACTTCGCAAGCCGGGCCGGGTCGATGCCGCCGAAGCCGTTGGCCTTGACCCAGGGCGTAACGAAGTTGTCGCGCAGCGACATCTTGAGCCGGTCGAGCTCGATCTTCTCGTCGCCGGTGTCGTTGCGCTTCATCACCGATTTGATCGCCGCGTCCGGGTCCTTGATGGTGTCGAGCGTGCCCTTGATGGTGGCCCGCACGAAGCCAGCGACCACCTTCGGATTGGCCTTGGCGTAGTCGGGATTGACCATGATGGCGTTGCCGTAGAGCACCAGGCCATGGTCGGTCATCATCATCATCTTGATGTCTGCCGGCTTGAGGTTCTTGGCCAGGAGATTGTAGTGCATCGAGAACGAGAAGCCGGTGATGGCGTCGACCTTGCCGTCGGCGAGCATCGGCTCGCGCACCGGGAAGCCGACGTTCTCGATCTTGACCTTGGAGGCGTCGATGCCGTTCTCGTGCACGAACGCCTTCCATTGCGCGAAGGCGCCGTCGGGTGCCGGCGCCCCCAGAATCTTGCCTTCCAGGTCCTTCGGCTTGGTGATGCCGGTCTTGGTCGTGGTGGCGATCGCGAACGGCGGCTTGTCGTACATCATCAACACCGCCTGGACCTTCTTGTCCGGGTTCTGGTCCTGGAACTTGACCAGCGAGTTGATGTCGAAGAAGCCGATCGGGTAGGTGCCAGCGGCGACCCGCCCGATGCCGGCGACCGAGCCGGGGCCGGTGTCGACCGTGACGTTGAGACCCTCGGCCTTGTAGTAGCCCTTGTCGATGGCGACGAAATAGGGCGCCGACGGTCCCTCGAACTTCCAGTCGAGCGCGAACTTGAGATCGGTCGTCTGCGCGGACGCAGACGCTGTTGCGAGCGCCGCAACCGCGGTCCCGGCAACGATCCCGAGAATCTGACGTGTCATGGAACACCCTCCGTTAGGCCGGTTCCGCCGGCGCGTTTCGCACAAGGTTAAAGCAATCAGCATGCCAGCAGCTAGTGTCTCGCTTCCGAAGTTCGCCGCACTTTGCCGCACGCTCGACGCGAACTTCGGGTTCGCGGCACTAGCTCCCCCGGTATGTTGTATAACTCCAGGGCGTGCACAGCAGCGGCACGTGGTAATGGCCCTCGGCCTCGGCCATGGCGAAGCGGATCGGCACCACATCCAGGAACGGCGGGTCGGCGCTCGCGACCTTGGCCTTGGCATAATAGTCGCCGATCGCAAACCGCAGCTCATATCGGCCGACGGGAATTGGCCGTCCTGCGATCAGCGGCGTGTCGGTTCGCCCATCGTGGTTGGTGACGGCGCGCGTGATC
>Ga0081455_10009242_pt1 | contig 10160 bp, 7 predicted proteins | sample TabmetS3T2R1_FD_70207 | JGI IMG/M metagenome (GOLD analysis project Ga0081455, IMG submission 70207) | Tabebuia heterophylla rhizosphere microbial communities from the University of Puerto Rico - S3T2R1 | ecosystem: Host-associated > Plants > Roots > Rhizosphere ... | reverse complement strand
AGGCGGCCGGCAGCAGCGCCGCGACGCCGACGACCAGGCCCAGCGTGAGCAGCCCGACGGGCGCTCTGCTTCGCCCGGCCAGTCCGGCCCACCATGACCGCGTCTCGGGGGCCGGCCCTGACGCGACCTCCGCGGCCGCTGACGACATCAGAGCGCTCCGGCGTCCTGCATCAGCGCGATCGTGGCCTGGGTCTCGTGGATGTCGGTCAGGTCGCCCGGCGACGGCGGGATCTCAGACAGGGGCGTCTGGATCGACGGGTCCGCGGGCACGCCCTTGGCGAGGGGGTACTCCTTGGAGCTCGAGGTGAAGAACTCCTGGCCCTTGTCGGACAGCAGCGTGCGGATGAAGTCGAAGGCCTCGTCCTTCTTATCCGAGGACTCGAGCACCCCGACGCTCGTCAGGAGCAGCAGCGAGCCAAGGCCCTTGCGCGGGAACTCGACCTTGACCGGGTAGTCGGACCCCTCGGCGGCGACGGCCTGGGCCACGTAGTAGTGGTTGATCAGCCCGACGTCGATCTCGCCGTTGGCAATCGCGTCGCGGATCGAGACGTTGTCGGGGTACTCCTGGGTGTCGTTGTTGACCATCTCGCGCAGCCACTCCTCCGTGGCGGCGTCGCCGTACTTGAGGCGGAGCGCGGTGACGTACTGCTGCATCGAGTCGCTCGCCGGCGCCCACCCGACTCGGCCCTTCCACTTCGGGTCCGTCAGGGCGAGCGGTGAGTCCGGCAGCTCGGACTTCGGGATGTCCTCGTTGTAGGCGATCACCCTCGCGCGGCCCGTGACGCCAACCCAGCGACCGTCGGGATCGCGGTACTGCGGGGGCACGCGGTCGAGGATGTCCTTCGGGAGCTTGGCGAGCAGGCCCGCGTCCTCGACAGCGCCGATCGCTCCCGGCTCCTGGGCGAAGTAGACGTCGGCGGGGGAGTTGGCGCCCTCCTCGATGAGCGTCGCGGCCAGGTCCGCCGTGTCGCCGTAGCGGACCTGGACGTCGCGGTCAGCCTGCGCCTCGTACATGTCGACGGCGCCACCGATGGCCGCGGGGATCCGGCCCGAGTAGAGCGTGATGCCCGGCGTGCTCGGCTCGCTGGGACCGCCGCCCGAATCCTCGGAGGTCGCGCTGCACGCACCCAGGGCGACCGCGGCGAACGCGAACGTCGCGGCGAGGCACGCGTGGAGTTTTCCGAGCCTTGAAGTCGGCATTAGGGATGCCTAATGCTAGACATCCACACGTCCCGGCGACCCGGCAGCGGGTCTCGGGGAGCCGGCACGCGAAGCGTGCCCGTATCCTCGCGCCGCCATGCGGACCGAGGATCGCCGCCGCCTCGTGCTCTGGCTCGTCGCCGCCGGCGTCGTCGGGCTGGCAGCGCTCAGCCTGCTGGCGCCGTTCGCGCCGCTCTTCGACCCGTTCGCGTGGCTCGAGTGGGGCCGCGAGGTCGTTCACCTGGATCTCAACACGTCGGCGGGGCCCGCCTGGAAGCCGCTGCCGGTCATCGTCTCGGTGCCGCTGGCCTTCACCGGCGACGCTGCTCCTGACCTCTGGCTGCTGCTCATCCGGGTGGCGTGGCTCGCATCGCTGGTCCTCGCGTGGCGCCTCGCGGGCCGGCTGATGTTCCCCGAGCGGCTCGCCACCGGGATCGCGACGCGCTTCGCGCCGCGCCGGGTGCGCCTCGCGCGCCGGCTCGCAGGCGCGGCGGCCGTGATCGGGCTCATCCTCCTCTTCGATCCCTTCACCGCCTGGGTGCGCCAGGTGGTGGGAGGGCTCTCAGAGCCGCTGCTCGTCGCGCTCGTGCTGGGCGTCGGCTTCGGCGGTCTGGGAGCGCTCGCTTGCTAGACCAATTCCCCCTGAGGCAGCCGCACTCGTGGCGGCGCGCCCTGCCGCAGCTCCCGCACCGCTCATCGGCCCGAAGCCGGGCTTGCGGGAGCTCTTGGCCGTCGTGTAGAAATCGTCGACGAGCCGGTGCTCGCCTCTCGTTACTTCGTAAACCTGGGTGAGAGTCCGCACTTCGCTAGCTCCAGCGCCAAAGCCGATCATGAGGCGCCGGGTTTTGTTGCCCTCGTTGATAGATAGGATCTGCCCCTCGATCGACAGAGTATAACCGGCCCCTGGCGATGCCATCGCCGCGGGCTCGGCCCGGAGTCCCAGCTTGCGGATCTCGTCGACGAGCGTTGTCGTTCCTATCCTAGCTACGGACTGTTCGAGTTTGATCCGGTCTTGCTCTTCCGGTGCACCCTGCCCCAAGCGTTCGATACGCGACCCGATGCCGCTGTCAAGCTGAACCTCGTCACGTGCCGTCTGATAGTCATGAACGATAATCAAGTCGGGCTTGGGCAAACCCGGCCCGTGCATCATCACGCTCTCAGTACTCACCCGAGCGCAGCCAGTCACCGTGGCCAGCGCCAGCGCGGCTAGCATCACGCTGCCGAGCGTACGCCGGTAAATCGCTATACCCAGCACCGCAAACAAGTATAGGTTCAGAACTTTATTTCTTTGCATTGATTCTCTCCTGAATCAGGAATGAAATTTTTTCAGAAGTCGACCACGGAAACGTTTGGATTAGGCTTAATCCAGCTGCAGGATGGCGGGTTCGTTGGCCATTCGCTCACCCATACCGACGTGATGCAGTCTTTCCCAGAGTTGATCGACTTCGGCCAACACGACCTCATCTGGTTGTGCAATATCGATCAGATGCGCAATCGGCACCCAACAAGCTCGGCCGGGTGAGATCTGATTGATCAATGGTGAATCAATGCCTTCCGGACGCCCGCAAAAAGCGGGATCTCGTGGTCAGCGCCCTCCGGGGCCGTGCTCAGGAACACAATTCCAGCTCGCCAGTTCTGCTTGGTGATGCGCATTCCCAGAGTGGTACGATAAAATGCAACTATCCGCTCCAAGTCCCGAGTATAGGAAAATCAAACGGCCTTTTCCACCGACGCCGCGCCCACCCTGTCGTCCACCCCGCGCCACCGGAAGCCACCTCCCAGCCGTTCTCCCGTCCGCGCGGCGCAGGCGTCTCGCGCTGCAGGCTCATTCTCGCTATTCCATCGTTGCCTCAGCGTCTCGCCCAGCCGCCGCCCACACCGCCGCGCGTGCCAAAGGGTGGTAGCAGTCTCATAGCGGGCCTGCTTCAGCCATCCTACGGCCTACTGGCCTCGCTGCGGCTGTCCGGACAACTCAGAAGGTGCATCCCCGACAGGACTGTGGCAAAATAGCGTCTGAAATGCCTATGCGCGACAAACTCATGCTTGATGTTCCTAAGAGCAAAAGTAAGAAGAAAACAATTAAACCTGCAGCAACTAGAAACAAATCCCTCCTTTGGCAACAGGGGATTCAGAGGGTTTTTTCGGTAATGTGCAGCTGTCGATGACGGGGCAATTCTCCTCTAACCGCTCTTTGCCAAAGAGGGGAAACCTCGATCCTCTTGCAGGGACCGCAGCAAGAGCGGCCAGGGAAGCTGCGAAAATCGGTGCACAAGGAGTCGGAGCCAGATGGGGAAAATACATGTGGCTTGGGGAATGCAACTGGCGCTTCAGTCGGTACGCCGTGCATGGATCGCGTTTGCGCCAACACTCCGGCCATTCCAAGAGCATAAAGACCGGCGGCAGCGCAGGAGTTTGCTGCCACATCGCCGATGTCCGCGCACGCCCTTGCTTATCGCGCTGACATTGTGCGCCCAAGGATGTTTGCTCGGTCCGGATTTCCAGACCCCTCCAGCGCCGGTTGCCGATAAATGGCTTGAGCAAGGCAGCAAAGCCGTGGACTCCACCGCCTCGGAGCACTGGGATTGGTGGACGGTGTTCAATGACCCCAGGCTAACGCGGCTGATCCAGCTCGCTTACCAGCAGAATCTGACCCTGCAAACCGCCGGAGTGCGGGTACTGGAGGCCCGTGCGCGACTGGGCATCGCTATCGGAGAGTTCTATCCGCAGCAACAGCAGCTCGGCGCGTCACTAACCTATACTCGGCTCCCCATCTCGCTGCCCTACAACGTTATCACGAATACCTATTGGGCAGACCAATTTGGCGCTCAGGTAGCCTGGGAACTGGATATCTGGGGGAAGTTGCGCCGTGCCATCGAATCAGCCGATGGGGGCTTCCTGGCTTCCGTCGCGAATTACGATGACGTGCTCGTTACCTTAGTGGGCGATGTGGCAACCGCTTATGTGCAGATCCGCACCACCGAGAGGCAGATCGCCATCGCCGGGGACAACGTCGAGCGTCAACGAGCGGCGCTGAAGATCGCGCAGGCGAAGTTCAAGTACGGGACGGCCACCAAACGCGACGTCTATCAGGCGGAGAACGTTCTTGGCGCCACCGAGGCGACAATTCCCAAGTTGAACATGCAGTTGGCACAGGCAAAAAATGCTCTCAACGTATTGCTCGGTATGCCTCCGGGGCCGCTGGACGATTTGCTGGCCGGCTCTGCCGATATTCCAACGGCTCCGACGCAGGTGATGGTCGGAATTCCTGCGGACTTGCTGCGCCGCAGGCCGGATGTCAGACGCGCGGAGCTGCAGGCGGCGGCGCAATCAGCACAGATCGGGGTCGCGAAAGCCGACCTCTTTCCCACTTTTAGTCTCATCGGCAATGTCGGAATCTCGGCCACGAATATAGGCCGAAGCAATCTGGGCGACGCTTTCACGGCAGGCAGCCTGCACTCTAACGTCGGTCCGGCGATACAATGGAATATTCTGAACTACGGACAAATTACCAACAACGTGCGCGTGCAGGATGCGAAATTTCAGGAACTTCTCATCGATTATCAAAACACGGTCCTGAAAGCGCAACGGGAAGTCGAGGATGGCATCGCAACATTCATATACTCGCGTGATCAGGCGGAGTTTCTGCGGCAGAGTGTCGACGCGGCGGAAGGCGCGGTGAAGATCGCGCTCCTGCAGTATAAAGACGGCACCGCCGATTTCACTGCTGTGCTGACCGCGGAGCAGAACCTCTATCAGGCGCAGAACAACCTTGCCCTCGCCACCGGTAGCATAGCGCTAGGATTGATTACGACCTACCGAGCTTTGGGCGGCGGATGGCAAATGCATGAGGGCCATGACTTTATTCCCGCCGAGACACAGCGTGAGATGGCGAAACGGACGAACTGGGGACCCCTGCTACGGCCCGATGCCCCGGGCCTTCCGTCACCCCAGGACCGCCCGCCACCGGTCCGACGGCCGGAATGGTGAGGAGGCGGCCACTACAGCGGGAGGAGACACCTGTGGTTGGAGAGCGGAGTTCATCGGTGTGCTCGTGGGTGAACGCAGCCTGGTTGCTCATCGCCATCGGTATGGTCAGCGCTGTCGGCGGCTGTCGTGAAAACACCAGTGGGGCCGCCACTGGGGCCGCCGCAGCGGCCCCGCCGGTCGTTACCGTCGCCAAACCTGTGACCCAGACGGTCACCGACTACCTCACCTTTACCGGCAATACCGCGCCCATTAACTCGGTGACCCTGGTCGCGCGCGTCGAAGGGTATCTCGAAAAAAATTACTTTACGGACGGCTCCTGGGTCAAGAAGGGTGACCTGCTCTTCACGATTCAGCCAGACCAATACAAGGCGCAGCTGCAGCAGGCGGAGGCCTCGCTGGCAGCGCAGAAGGCCTCCTTGTGGCACGCGAAAACGGAGCTGGCGCGATACTCGGCGCTGCTCAAGGAAGATGCCGCAACGCAGACCCAGGTGGATCAGTGGCGGTATCAAAAAGAAGCGGCGGAAGCCGGGATCCTCAATGCGCAGGCCCAAGTGGAGCTCGCCAAGCTCAATCTGAGTTACACCATGGTCAAAGCGCCTTTCGACGGCCGGATCGGCAGACATCTCGTCAATCCCGGCAACCTGGTCGGTACCGCGGGACAACAAACCGCCCTCGGCCTGATCGACCAGCTTGATCCAATCTACGTCTACTTCACGATCAACGAGCGTGAGCTGTTGCGCGTCATCGAGCGCCACAAACCCGGCCCGACCATCGAGCAACGCCGCATACCGGTGTATTTTGGCCTGTCCAGTGAAGATGGATATCCGCATGAGGGCCGCCTGGACTTTGCTTCCGTCAACGTCGCGCCAACGACGGGGACGCTGCAGTTGCGCGGTGTCTTTCCCAACCCAGATCGCACTGTGCTGCCGGGATTGTTCGTGCGCGTGCGCGTGCCGGCACTGCAGAAGCGCGACGCGCTGCTGGTGCCAGGGGACGCGCTCAGCTTCGACCAGCAAGGCGAATTCCTCCTGGTCGTCAACGAACACAACGTGGTCGAGCGCCGAGGCGTCAAGACCGGGCCGCAGGTCGGTGAGCTGCTCGTCATCGAAGAAGGTCTTAAACCAGACGACCTGGTGATCGTCGAGGGGGTCCTCCAGGCGATTCCGGGCCGCACGGTCACCCCTCAGCTCGCCGCGAGTAGCTCGCCGCCGTTGCTCAAACCTAAGCCCACAGACGGCTGACACACAGGAGCAAGCCCAAAGTGTCTAAGTTTTTCATCGAGCGCCCCATTCTCGCCAACGTGATCGCCATCATCACGATGCTGCTGGGCGCCGTCTGCCTGCTCCGGCTGCCGGTGGCGGAGTATCCCGACATCGTGCCGCCGACGATTCAAGTGAGCACAAGCTACCCCGGCGCGAGCGCAGATGTCGTGGCGACCACAGTGGGCATCCCCATCGAGCAGGGCGTCAACGGCGTCGAGAGCTCCATCTATATGCAGTCCACCAGTGGCAGCGACGGGAGCTACGCGCTCACGGTGACCTTCGCAGTGGGCACCAACCTCAATGCTGCCGTAGCCCTCGTGCAAAACGCCGTCAATGGCGCTTTGTCGCAGCTGCCACAGGAAGTGCAGACCCAGGGCGTTAGAGTGCAGAAGGTCAGCACGAATATTTTGCTGATCGGCAGCCTGTACTCGGATGACGATCGGTTCAATGAAACGTTCTTGAGCAACTACGCCATCATCAATTTGCAGAACCCCATTGCGCGCTTGCCGGGAGTCGGGCAGGTTCAAGTGCTTGGCGCCGGGCCTTACAGCATGCGCATCTGGCTCGATCCGATTAAGCTGCAGGCCTACGGGCTCACCGTTCCTGAGGTGCAGAAGGCGATCCAGAACCAGAACATTCAAGTCGCTTCGGGACAGCTTGGCGGACCGCCGGTGCCCTCGGATCAGATCTTCCAGTTCACTGTCAAAACCATGGGCCGCCTCACCGAGGTCTCTGAGTTCGAGGACATCATCGTCAAGGCCCAACCGCCCGCCACCGAGGCCAGCCAGACGCTCAAGACCACCGAGACCAAACAGACCGCCATGGTGGTGCGCATTAAGGACATCGCCAAGGTCGAGTTGGGCCAAGAAGCGTTTACCACTTTTTCCGGCTTGAGTGGCAAGAAGGCTGCGCAGATAAACGTGTACACGCTGCCGGGGGCCAATGCCCTCAAAGTCGCAGAGGCAGTGCGGCAGTCGATGGCGCAAATGAGCCAAAAGTTTCCGGAGGGACTCAAGTACACGGTGCTCCTCGACACCTCGACGTTCATTAAAGATTCCATCCACGGGGTCTACTCGGCTCTCATCGAGGCGGGGGTGTTGGTGCTGATCGTGATCATGCTGTTTCTGCAAAACTTCCGCGCCATGCTCGTGCCCGCCACCACCGTGCCCGTCACCATTATCGGCGCCTTTGCCGCCATGGCCCTGCTCGGCTTCACGGTCAATCTCATGACCCTCTTTGCCTTGATCCTGGCCATCGGTATCGTCGTCGACGACGCCATCGTGATCGTCGAAAACACCTCCCACTATATCGAGCAGGGGCTGACGCCCAAGGAGGCGGCGATCAAGGCCATGGGCGAGCTGACGGGTCCGGTGCTGGGGATCACCTTGGTGCTGACCGCGGTGTTTTTACCAGCCTCGTTTCTGCCGGGGATTACGGGGCAGATGTTTCGTCAGTTTGCCCTGGTGATTGCGGCCACGGCGATCATCAGTGCGATCAATGCGCTGACGTTGAAGCCGACGCAGTGCGCGCTGTATCTGCGGCCGGTGGCCAAGGAGAAGCGGGTGAACTGGTTGTATCGGGGCTTCAATCGCCTCTATGGTGGGGTAGAGCACGGCTACATGGGCGTCGTGCGCTGGATGGTGCGGCACCCCCGGACCATGGTCTGCGTTTTTTTTGTCCTCGTCGGTCTGGCTGGAGTCACCTTTGCGATCTACCCAACCGCCCTCGTGCCGCTTGAGGACCAAGGTTACTGTATCGTTACGGCGCGACTTCCCGCCGGCGCGTCGCAACCACGGGTACGCCAGGTGTCGGCGGACATCGACGCCGTGCTCAAAGATATCCCAGGCATCAAGGGATGGGTTACTATCGGCGGCTATTCCGCGCTGGATTCAGCGAAGCTTGCCAATGTCGTCACCGCGTTCGTCATGTATCAAAACTGGGACCAACGCCCACCCGGGTTTTCCCAGACTCAATTTCTCCCCGAGCTCCAGCATAAATTCCTATCCATTCGGAACGCACAAGTTGCCGTGCTGCCGCCCTCGCCGATCCCGGGCTTGGGAAACGCCTTTGGGTTCCAGATGGTCATCGAAGATCGGGCCGGCGCCGGCCTCAGCGGGTTGCAGCAAGTGGTGCAGCAAGTGCTTGGCACCGCGCAAAACCGCCCGGGTTTTTTGCGCATCGGTTTTACCACTTTCAACGCCAACAGCCCGCAGCTTTTCCTGGATATCGACAGAACCATGGCAAAATCCCTCGGGGTCAGCGTCAACGACGTCTCTCAGACGCTGCAGACCTATTTAGGATCGACCTACGTTAACCTGTTCAACAAGTTCAACCAGAGCTTCCAGGTCCGGGTGCAGGCTGAGGCCGATTATCGCCGGCAGTTGGAGGGTATCGGCAAGCTTTCCGTCGCCAACCAGTCCGGTCAGATGGTGCCGCTGGGCAGCCTACTCGATGTGCGCCGGGCACTCGGGTCCGAGCTCATCACGCGCTATAACCTCTATCCCGCTGCTACTATCACCGGCATCCCCATGCCCAGGTTCAGCTCTGGCGAGGCACTCAGTTTTATGGAGCGTACCGCCTCGAACACCTTACCCCAGGGTATGGATTACGAATGGACGGGTCTCTCATACCAGGAAAAACTCATTGGCAGTCAGGCCTATTTCATCTTCGCGCTGTCCATCACTCTGGTCTTCCTGGTACTTGCCGCCCAGTACGAAAGCTGGACCGACCCGGCCGCAGTAATTCTCACCGTGCCTATGGCGCTGGTGGGAATCGTCATCGCCCTGGCAGTCCGACGTTTTCCTAACGACTTGTACACTCAGATCGGTCTTGTGTTGATGATTGCGCTGGCCGCCAAGAACGCGATCCTCATCGTTGAGTTCGCGCGGGAGCTCAAGACGGAGGGCATGCCGACTGTGGATGCGGCAGTGGAAGCCACGCGCCGGCGCTTTCGGCCAATTGTGATGACTTCGATCGCGTTCATCCTAGGTGTCGTACCGCTCTTGACGGCCACCGGTGCCGGCTCTGCGAGCCAACAATCACTCGGCACCGTAGTCTTCGGTGGGATGCTCGCCTCTATGCTGTTAGCGATACCGTTCGTCCCGGTTTTCTATGTCATGATGCAGCGCGTTAAGGAAAGGCCGAGCAAACGCGCAGGGTTGCGCAAGACAGAGCTTTCGGAAACGTCATCGAGCGGATAGGAAACGTCCATGACGACGCAGTCTGCACCCCGCCGGATGCAATCCATGCCGCGCGGGCGTCCCATCCTGTCTAAAGAGGTCCGCGGGCCGTCAGCCAGAGGACATTTTAAAGTTTGAAATTTCTATACGCGAACTTACGACATGCTATGGTCAAGTACCATACCGTGTATCTGACTGTCCTGCAGCGCTACTGGTGACTGCCGCTCCAACACCGCATGGGTATGCAGGGCGTCAATCGTGCGGCAACCGGTGGTAGCCAGCGCGGCCCGGACCATCTGCATGATCACGGGGAGCTTATCATAGATCGACCCGGCATGCGGCACATAACCCACAATGCCCTCCTCGAAGAACAGCTCTGGAAGCTGCGCATAGCGGCGGTGATTGCGCGCCCGCAGGCTACCTTCCATCCAATACTCTTTCACCAACTCTCCGGCCGCATTCCGTATGGCCTTGCCCGGGCTCTCCGTAAAGCGCGCCAGGACATTGCCCATCATCAGGGCGTCGGCGCCCA
>Ga0081455_10009241_pt1 | contig 10160 bp, 6 predicted proteins | sample TabmetS3T2R1_FD_70207 | JGI IMG/M metagenome (GOLD analysis project Ga0081455, IMG submission 70207) | Tabebuia heterophylla rhizosphere microbial communities from the University of Puerto Rico - S3T2R1 | ecosystem: Host-associated > Plants > Roots > Rhizosphere ... | reverse complement strand
CGTACTACAACCGCTTCCGGCACGTGCGCTGCGGCTCGCAGCCGACCTTCCGCACGACCAGCGAGGACATGTCGCGCTCGCCGACCGCCTACCGCCACCTCGCAGTGATCGCCTACAACACGAGCCCGGTGATCCCGGGACGCGGCTCAGGGATCTTCCTGCATGTGAGCACGGGGCGCCCGACGCTCGGCTGTGTGAGCCTGCCGCTCCCGCAGCTCGTGCGCACGCTGCGCTGGCTGCGTCCGGCGGCACATCCGCTGATCGCGATCGGCACCGCGGACGACCTCACCTAGAGGAGGGAGCGCGCTGCGCGGGCGGCAATCGCGTCCTCGCGCGCGTGAACGACCCAGACGCGAACGGGCGAGCCAGGGAGGGCCACGTCGACGTCCGGCTGCGCCTCGCGGTTCGCCCGCTCGTCCAGCTCGACGCCGAGGAACGCGAGCCGGCCGCAGATGTCGGCGCGCACGCCGGCCGAGCCCTCGCCGATCCCGGCCGTGAAGACCACCGCATCGACTCCGCCGAGTGCCGCCGCCGCCGAAGCGACCGCACCCGCAACGCGGCGGCAGAAAACGGCCAGCGCGAGCCTCGCGTCGTCGTCGTCACGCGCCTCCAGCTCCTCGACCCGGGCGGTCCCGGCGAGCCCGACAAATCCGGACTCGTGCTCGAGAGCACGCTCTAGCTCGTCAGGGTTACCCGCACCGTGCCGCTGCAGGTAGAGCAGGATCTCCGGGTCGATCGTCCCGGGCCGCGTCGCCATCGGCACCCCCTCGAGCGGGCTGAAGCCCATCGTCGTGTCGACCGAACGGCCGTCGAGCACGGCGGTGACCGAGCAGCCACCGCCCAGGTGGCAGACCACGAGCCGCCGCACCGGCACGCGCTCGGCGGCCCAGGCGACCGACAGGCCGTGGAAGCCGAAGCGTCGGATCCCCCACTCCTCGCGCCAGCGGTGCGGCAGTGCGTACGTGTAGGCCTCCTCGGGGAGCGTCGCGTGAAAGGCGCTGTCGAAGACCGCGACGTGCGGAACTCCGGGGAGCGCGCCGCGCGCTTCGTCGACCGCGGCGAGCGCCGGCGCGTTGTGCAGCGGAGCCAGCTCCGTCAGCGCGTCGAGCTCGCGCCGAACGGCGTCGTCGATCACCACCGGCTCCCGGAAGCGCGCGCCCCCGTGGACGATCCGGTGGGCGACGGCGTCGACCGAGGGAGCCTCGGCGAGCGATGCGACCGGCTCGGCCGAGTCGTGCTCCTCGACCGCCGAGAGCTTGAGGCTCGTCGAGCCCGCGTTGACGACGAGGACCGTTAGCCCGGCCACGTCCAGCCGCTGATCCCGGGATCGTCCTCCCCGTGCTCACGCGTGTACGCGCGGGCGCGCAAGCGACGGTCCTCGAGCTCCTGGCGCAGCGGCCCCGCGGAGTTGGCGAGGCCGGGGACGCGGTCGATCACGTCGATCGCGAGGTGGAAGCGATCGAGGTCGTTCAGCATCACCATGTCGAAGGGCGTCGTCGTCGTGCCCTCCTCCTTGTAGCCGCGCACGTGCAGGTTGACGTGGTTGCGGCGGCGGTAGGTGAGCCGGTGGATCAGCCACGGGTAGCCGTGGTAAGCGAAGACGACGGGCTTGTCGGTGGTGAAGATCGAGTCGAACTCCCCGTCGGGGAGCCCGTGCGGGTGCTCGCTCTCGGGCTGCAGGCGCATCAGGTCGACGACGTTCACCACGCGCACCTTCAGCTCGGGCAGGTGCTCCCGCAGCAGGGCGGCCGCGGCGAGCGTCTCGAGCGTCGGGATGTCGCCGCAGCAGGCGAGCACGGCGTCGGGCTCGTCGCCGTCCTCGTTCGAGGCCCACTCCCAGATCCCGATCCCGCGCGTGCAGTGGACGATCGCGTCGTCCATCGAGAGGTAGTTCAGCGCCGGTTGCTTGCCCGCGACGACGACGTTGACATAGTTCCGGCTGCGCAGGCAGTGGTCGGCCACCGAGAGCAGGGTGTTCGCGTCCGGAGGCAGGTAGACGCGAATGACCCCCGCCTTCTTGTTCGCGACGTGGTCGATGAAGCCCGGATCCTGGTGCGAGAAGCCGTTGTGGTCCTGGCGCCAGACGTGGGACGAGAGCAGGTAGTTGAGCGAGGCGATCGGCCGCCGCCACGGAATGTCGCGCGTCACCTTCAGCCACTTCGCGTGCTGGTTGAACATCGAGTCGATGATGTGGATGAACGCCTCGTAGCAGTTGAAGAGGCCGTGCCTGCCGGTGAGCAGGTAGCCCTCCAGCCAGCCCTGGCAGAGGTGCTCGCTCAGCACCTCGACCACCTGGCCGCGCGGGGCGAGGTCCTCGTCGGTCGGCAGGATCTCCGCCTGCCAGGCGCGCGGGGTCGCGGCGAAGATGTCGGCGAGGCGGTTCGAGGCGGTCTCGTCGGGGCCGAAGACGCGGAAGTTGCCCGGGTTCCGCTCGACCACGTCGCGGAGGAAGCCGCCCAGCACCCGGGTCGCCTCGCTGAACGTCTTGCCGGGCGCCTGCACGTCGACGGCGTAGTCGCGGAAGTCCGGGAGCAGCAGGTCGTGGAGCAGGATGCCGCCGTTCGCGCTCGGGTTGGCGCTCATCCGGCGCTCGTCGCGTGGCGCCAGCTCGAGCAGCTCCGGGACCGGTGCGCCGTTGTCGTCGAACAGCTCCTCGGGCCGGTAGGAGCGCATCCACTGCTCGAGCAAGCGCCGGTGCTCGTCGTTGTTGCGTGCCTCCGCGATCGGCACCTGGTGCGAGCGCCACGTGTTCTCGACCGGCAGGCCGTCGACCTCCTTCGGCCCCGTCCAGCCCTTGGGCGTGCGCAGGACGATCATCGGCCAGCGCGGACGAGCCCCGTCGCCCCGCTGCTTGATCTCCGCGATCTCGTCGAGCACCTCGTCTAGGGCGCCCGCGAAGCGCTGGTGCACCGCGAGCGGGTCCTCACCGTCGAAGCCGCCGGTGACGCGCAAAGGTCGGTAGCCGTAGCCCTCGAGCAGCGCGACGAGCTCGGGCTCCGGAATCCGCGCCAGCACCGTCGGGTTGGCGATCTTGTAGCCGTTCAGGTGGAGGACCGGCAGCACGACGCCGTCCGTCTCGGGGTCGAGGAACTTGTTCGAGTGCCAGCTCGTCGCGAGCGGGCCGGTCTCGGCCTCGCCGTCCCCGACGACGCAGCATGCGAGCAGGCCCGGGTTGTCGAAGACCGCCCCGTAGGAGTGCGCGAGCGAGTAGCCGAGCTCGCCTCCCTCGTGGATCGAGCCGGGCGTCTCGGGCGCGGCGTGGCTCGGGATCCCGCCGGGGAAGGAGAACTGGCGGAAGAGCTCCTTCAGGCCGGGCTCGTCGAGCGAGACGTGCGGGTACAGCTCGCTGTAGGTGCCCTCGAGGTAGGCGCAGGCGACCATCCCGGGGCCGCCGTGGCCGGGGCCGCAGATGTAGATCGCGTCGAGGTCTCGCGCGCGGATCGCGCGGTTCAGGTGCGCCCAGACCAGGTTGAGTCCCGGGACGGTGCCGAAGTGGCCCAGCAGGCGCGGCTTCACGTGCTCGGCCTGCAGCGGCTCGCGCAGGAGCGGGTTGTCGAGCAGGTAGATCTGCCCGACGGAGAGGTAGTTGGCGGCCCGCCAGAACGCGTCGAGACGCTCGAGGTCACCGGCCACGGTCACATTCGCCTCCTTCGCCGACGTCACGATCCGCTGCTCATCCTCGCTGCGCGACGACCAGACCGGCCTCCCAACCGGGCGCGCGCCCTCCCCGAGGCGGGTTGATCTTCCCAGCGTCGAGGCCGCTGCTGGCAACCAGCCACGCGATCACCGAGTTCGAGTTCCACATCTCGCCCGCGCGGAGCTGGTCGCGACCCCAGACCGGCGTGGGCACCGCAGACGCGAGCGCCAGCAGGCGCCGACCTGTCTCCACCTCGTCGGTGAGGTGCCGCGGGCTGTAGACGGCCTCCGCGAGGTCCAGGATCACCCCGTCGCGCCAGAAGCGCAGCTCGTAGCGAAAGATCGGCAACAGGCCCGCCCAGCGGCTGCCGACGGCGCCTTCAGCCACCACGCCGCGCTCGGGGCCGTCCGCCGCGCGGATCGGCGCCGACTCGATCACGAACCGTCCCTCCGGCACCCGCACCTCGAGCGCCGAGTGGTAGAGGTCGCAGACTCGCCGCCTCGCGAGTCGCGCCGCGACCGCCTCGTAGATGCGACCGTTCCACCACACGCAGTGGCCTCCCGCGCCCAGCGGGAGCCAAAACAAATCAATTACGGATTGTCGCCCGCCCGCCGTCACCAGCTCTTGAGCGCCCTCTCGGTCGGCGGCGAGGCGAGCCGCACGCGTGCATCGACCGCGACGCAGCCGTCAGGCCCGGCGATCACCGGGTTCAGGTCGAGCTCGGCCACCTCGCCGAAGTCTTCCGCAAGCCGGCCGAGCCGGTGGACGAGACCTTCCAGCGCGGCCGTGTCGGCCGGCGGGGAGCCGCGGAAGCCGGCGACGAGCCGTCCCGCCTTGCCGCCGGTGACGAGCTCCTCGGCGTCGACGTCGGTGAGCGGCGCGATCCGGAAGGTCGCGTCGCCGATCAGCTCCGCGAAGACGCCGCCGGGGCCGAAGGCGACGAGGGGGCCGAAGACCGGGTCCTGGACGACTCCTGCCAGCAGCTCGGTCCCGCCCTGCAGGTTCTGCTGCACGATCACGGGCGCGCCGATCCGCTCGACCGCGTCGCGCACCTGCCGCTCGTCCTGGAGGTCGAGCGCGATCCCGCCGCTCTCCGTCTTGTGCGCGCCGGGCGCCGCGGTCTTCACGACCACCGGATAGCCGATCGCCTCCGCCGCGGCCACGGCCTCGTCCGCGCTCCCGGCGGTGCGCTCCGCGACGAGCGGGATCCCGTAGGCGGACAGCAGCTCCCGCGTCTGCGCGGGGTCGAGCCAGCCTTCGCCCGCAGCCTCGACGGCCGCCTGCGCGGCGTCGCGGTCGATCCCCTCGAGCTCCGGCACCGTCCCCGCAGGCCGGCGCAGCCACTCGGCGCGGTCGGCCGCGAGCCCGAGCGCGCGCGCCGCGGACTCCGGGTAGGTGAAGCTGGCGACGTCGGACTCGAGCAGGTCGAGCGGCGTGCCCTCGGCGCTCATCACCGCCGCGAGCACCGGCTTGTCGGTCTGCGACGACTCGACCGCGCGTCGGATCGAGGCTGCAACCTCGGGCGCGCCCGCGACGACCGGCGGCACGAAGAGGACGATCAGCGCGTCGAGGCGCGGGTCGGCGAGCAGCGCCGGGATCGCCCGCTCGTAGGTCGCGCCCGTCGCCGAGCCGAGCATGTCGACCGGGTTGGCGACGCTGCTGTCGCCGGGCAGGGCCTCGGCCAGCGCGTCTCGGGTCTCCTGCGCCAGCTCCGGCAGCTCGAGCCCCGCGGCCTCGCAGGCGTCGGCGCAGAGGATCCCGAGCCCGCCCGCGTTCGTGAGCACCCCGACGCGCCGGCCTCGCGGCAGCGGCTGGCTCGAAAGCAGCCCCGCGACGTCGACCAGCTCCTCGAGCGTCCGCGCCCGCAGCACGCCGGCCTGGTGGAAGAGCGCGTCGACCGCGGCCTCCGCGCCGGCGAGCGCGGCCGTGTGAGAGCTGGCGGCCTTCGCGCCGGCCGCCGTCGCCCCGGCCTTCAGCGCGAGGATCGGCTTGCGCCGCGCCACGCGCCTGGAGAGCCGGCCGAACTTGCGCGGGTTGCCGAACGACTCGAGGTACAACAGCACGACGTCGGTCTCCGGGTCGTCCTCCCACCACTCGAGCAGGTCGTTCGAGGAGACGTCAGCCTTGTTCCCGATCGACACGAAGGCCGAGAAGCCGAGCCCTTCGCCTTGCTCGAGCAAGGCGAGCCCGAGCGCTCCCGACTGCGATGAGAACCCGATCCGCCCGGGCGGTAGCGCTCGCGGCGCGAAGGTCGCGTTCAGCTTCGGCTTCGAGGAGGCGATCCCGAGGCAGTTCGGGCCGAGCAGCCGCGCTCCGTGCGAGCGGACGAGCGCGAGCAGCTGCTCCTGTCGCTCGACGCCGGCGGCGCCGGTCTCCGCGAACCCGGACGAGATCACGCAGAGCGCGCGGACACCCTTGGCCAGCGCCTCCTCCGCCGCCTCCAGCACGAGCGGCCCGGGAACGCAGATCACCGCCAGCTCTACGTCGTCCGGGACCTCGGAGATCGAGCCGTAGCCGCGCACGCCGGCGACGGGCTCGCCGCCGCGGTTGACCGGATAGGCCGCACCGTCGAAGTCGGCCTCGAGCACGTTGCGGAAGAGCTCGCCGCCGATCGAGCCCCGCCGGCGCGACGCGCCGATCACCGCGACGCTCGACGGCTCGAAGAACGGCCGCAGCGAGGCGGCGACAGCCACGTGGTCGCGCTCCTCGACGCGCTCCTGGAACGTCTCGGTGGCCGCGATCGGGAAGCTGACCTCGACCTCGCCGTGCTCCAGCTCCCGCACGACGTCGAACCCGGCCCCGGTGAAGACGCTCAGCATCGCCCTGTTCTCCGCCATCACCTCCGCGACGAACTGCGTCACACCGGTCGCAGCCGCGCGCTCGGCGAGCTGCTCGAGCAGGCGCATCCCGATGCCCCTCCCCTGCTCTGCGTCGGCGACGACAAACGCGGCCTCGGCCAGCCGCGGATCGCGCAGGCGGACGTAGTTCGCCACCCCGACGACGCGGTCGCCCAGCCAGCCGGCCAGGACGCCGGTCTCGATCCAGTCGGGGTCGAGCAGCGACCCCACGAGCGCGTCGTCGACGGTGCGGATGCCGTGGAAGCGCAGGTACAGGCTGCGCTCCGAAAGGCCCTGCAGGAACTCGACCACGGCGTCTGCGTCCGCCGCGGCCGGGGGCCGCAGCCGGAGCGTGCCGCCGTCCTTGAGGATGACGTCGACTGCTCCGGCTGCCGCCTCCTCGACGCTAGACGCCAACTGCGGCTCCTTCACGCTCGCGCTCCTCGCGCCTGGCCGGCTCGCCCTCGAGCACGACTTTCAGCGCGTTCGTCTCGGCGGCGGCGGCGAACACGTCGTAGGCCGCCATCGTCTCGTCGAGCGGGAAGCGGTGCGTGGCGAACGGCGTCGGGTCGAGCCGCCCGTTCGCGATCAGCTCCAGCAGCCTCGGCGTGGAGAACGTGTCCACGAGGCCGGTCATGATCGTCACGTCCCGGATCCACAGCTTCTCCAGGTGGAGCGTAGCCGGGTGGCCGTGGACGCCCACGTTGGCGACGTGGCCGCCGGGCCGCACGATGTCGGCGCAGAGCTCGAACGTCTCCGGCACGCCGACCGCCTCGATGGCGACGTCCGCGCCGAGCCCGCCGGTCAGCTGCATCACCCGCTCGACCGCGTCTTCGCGGCCGTTGTCGATCACGACGTCGGCCCCGAACTCGAGTGCCTTCTCGAGCCGCGCCGGCGCGAGGTCGATCGCGACGATCCGCCCGGGCGTGTACAGCTTCGCCGTCATGATCGCGGCCAGGCCGATCGGCCCTGCGCCGACGACCGCGACGGTGTCGCCCGGCTGCACGTCGCCGTTCAGCACGCCGACCTCGTAGGAGGTCGGAAGGATGTCGGCGAGGAACAGCACCTGCTCGTCGCTGAGCTCGTCCGGGACCTTGTAGACCGAGGTGTCCGCGAACGGCACCCGCGCGAGCTCGGCCTGGAGCCCGTCGATCAGATGGCCGAAGATCCAGCCGCCGCCTCCCGTGCAGAGGCCGTAGTGGCCCTCCTTGCAGAAACGGCAGCGCCCGCACGAGGTGATGCACGACACCAGCACGCGGTCACCCGGCTCGAGCGTCGTCACCGCATCGCCGATCTCGACGACCGTGCCGACCGCCTCGTGGCCGAGGATCGTGCCGGGCTGCACCTCGGGGACGTCGCCCTTGAGGATGTGGAGGTCGGTCCCGCAGATCGTCGCCGAGTCGATCCGGACGATGGCGTCCGTCGGCTGCTGGATCGCGGGGTCCGCGACCTCGTCCCAGGAACGCTCACCGGGACCGTGGTACACGAGTGCCTTCATGGCTCCTCCTTTCGCTCGCCCTCAGCCTCGCGCGCGCGTGCGCGCGAGACATCAGCGGCTGCACCGAGGAGGGGTTCGGCTTTTCCGCAGTACGCTGAGCACGTGGAGTCTGCGTCGCCGAGCGAGCCGCGGCTCCGGGCCCTGCTGGAGGCCGGGATGGCCCTCGCCTCGGAGCTGTCGCTCGACAACCTCCTGCAGCGGCTGACCTCGGTCGCGGCGGAGCTGACGGACGCCCGCTACGCCGCCCTCGGCGTGATCGACCCAACGGGCTCGCACCTCGAGCGCTTCATCACTCACGGGATCGACGTGGAGACCCGCGCCGCGATCGGCGACCCGCCCCACGGCCGCGGGATCCTCGGCGCTCTGATCCGCGACGCTCGGCCGCTGCGGCTGCACGCAATCACCGACGACCCGCGCTCCGTGGGCTTCCCCCCGCACCACCCGCCCATGGGCACCTTCCTCGGCGTGCCGATCCTGTTGCGCGGCGTCGCCTACGGCAATCTCTACCTCACCGACAAGGCCGGGGGCGCAGACTTCACGGAGGCCGACCAGGAGCTCGTCGGCATGCTCGCGTCGCAGGCGGCGGTCGGGATCGAGAACGCCCGCCTGTACGAGTCCGCGACGCGCTGGTCGCGCCAGCTCGAGTCGCTGATCGAGGGCAGCGGCGCGCTCGCGCGCGAGACCGACGTCGACGTCCTGCTCGAGCTCCTGGCGAAACGCCTGCAGGAGTTGCTCGAGGCGCGGTTGGTCGCCGTCGCGCTCCCGGCCGGTGAGGGACAGCTGCGAATCGTCACCGCGGCCGGCGATGGTGCCGACCAGATCGTCGGCCGGATGGTCGACCGGGCGCAGTCGAAGGCCGGGCGGGTGCTCGAGCGGGGCCGGAGCGAGCGCGTCGACTCGGTGGTCGAGGACCGCGAGGTGAACCTGGAGTTCACGCGAGGGATCGGCGCCCGGGCCGGCCTGTGGGTGCCGCTGCTCGTGCACGGACGGCCGGTCGGCGTGCTGACGGCCTACGACAAGCTCACCACTCCGGACGCGCGCTTCGAGCACGACGACGTGCGCCTTGCCGAGACGTTCGCGTCGCGGGCGGCGGTCGCCGTCGAGCTCTCGGAGCGGGTCGAGCGTGACACGCTGCGGCGGATCGTCGCGGCGCAGGAGCTCGAGCGGGAGCGGCTCGCGCGCGAGCTGCACGACGAGACCGGCCAGGCGCTGACCTCGATCCTGCTCGGGCTCAAGCAGCTCGAGGGCGCGGAGTCCGAGTCGGTCGCGCGCCTGCGCGAGCTGGTGGTCGCGACGCTGCAGGACGTGCGGCGCCTTGCCGTCGAGCTGCGCCCCAAGGTGCTCGACGACTTCGGCCTCGTCCCCGCCCTCGAGCGGCTGACGACCGGCTTCGCCGAGCAGACCGGGATCGCGGTCGACCTCGAGGCCGGAGCGATCACCGACCGCCTCGCGCCCGAGGTCGAGACGGCGATCTACCGCATCGTCCAGGAGGCGCTCACGAACGTCGTCAAGCACTCGCACGCCCGGCGCGTGAGCGTGCTCGTGACGCGCGCGGATGGGAGGATCAAGGCGGTGATCGAGGACGACGGCAAGGGCTTCGACGTCGAGACGGAACGCGGCGACGGCGTCGGGCTGATCGGCATGCGCGAGCGGATCGAGCTGCTCGACGGCACGCTGGCCGTCGAGTCGAGCGCGACGAGCGGCACGACGGTGGCGGTCGAGGTGCCGGCGTGACCCGCGTCCTGATCGTCGACGACCACGCGGTCGTGCGTTCGGGCCTCAAGCTCGTGCTCGACGCCGACGAGGGGATCGAGCCGGTCGGCGAGGCCGGCACCGCGCGCGACGCGATCTTCGAGGCGCGCTCGCTCAAGCCCGACGTGATCCTGCTCGACGTCGTGATGCCCGACCAGAGCGGCCTCGAGATCATCCCCCAGCTGCTGCACGAGAACCCGGACACGAAGATCCTCGTGCTCTCGATGCAGGACGACCCGCGCTACGTGCGCGAGGCCTTCGACGCCGGCGCGAGCGGCTACGTGCTGAAGGAGGCGGCCGACAGCGAGGTCGTCGCCGCCGTGCGCGAGGTGGCCGGCGGCGGCCGCTACGTCGACCCCGAGCTCGGGGCGCGCCTCGTCGCCGCGGAGTCGGCGGAGCGCAAGCGCGCGGAGGAGGACCCGCTCTCCGAGCGCGA
>Ga0081455_10009240_pt1 | contig 10160 bp, 7 predicted proteins | sample TabmetS3T2R1_FD_70207 | JGI IMG/M metagenome (GOLD analysis project Ga0081455, IMG submission 70207) | Tabebuia heterophylla rhizosphere microbial communities from the University of Puerto Rico - S3T2R1 | ecosystem: Host-associated > Plants > Roots > Rhizosphere ... | reverse complement strand
GAGCTGTTGAGCAAACTGTTTCACGAACGCGGCGATCAACGGCGGGATATCCTGCTTTCGTTTTCGAAGCGGCGGTACTTCAATTTGGAACGTGTTTAGCCGGTAATACAAATCCGAACGCAGCCGGTTCTCCGAAAGCGCCTGGGGAACCGGCCGATTGGTCGAAGCGATCAACCGGAAATCCGCTTTCATCGTTTGTGTGCTTCCAAGCGGCCGATACTCGCGTTCTTGCAGAACACGCAAGAAGCGGGTCTGCAGCTCCGCCGGCATTTCAGATATTTCGTCGAGAAAGAGTGTACCGCCATCGGCTGCGGCGATCATTCCTGGGAAATCCTGCGTCGCGCCTGTGAACGCCCCTTTCAAATAGCCAAAAAGTTCTCCCTCAATCATGGTTTGGGGAAAGGCTGCGCAATTTAGCTTCACCATCGCCTTTCCCGCCCGCCGGCTCCTGGCGTGAATTGTATTGGCGATTACCTCCTTGCCGACGCCGCTCTCGCCCAGGATCAGAGCGTTGGCATCTGATGGCGCCATCGCATTGATCAATTCCTCGATTTCATGCATCGGTTTGCTCTTGAAAATCAGCGTGGGCCGGGCCTCCGCGATCTCCAGACGCCGTTCGAGTCGCTCCGTCTTTTCTCGAAGTTCCTCGGCTTCTTGCAAAAGGAACTGCTTTTCAAACGCTTTTTCCACGAGGCTGAGCAATTCCTCAGGGGCGTACGGTTTACTGATGAAATGGTAAGCGCCGCGCTTGATCGACTCGATGGCATTGTGCAACGAGTCATGAGCAGTCAAAATAATAACCTGTGTCTGCGGAACTTCGGTTTTGATTTGATCGAGCGTTTCCAATCCGTCGGCGTCGGGTAGTTGGAGATCGAGTAGCACCAGTGTCGAAGGTTTGGACTTTAATAGCTTAAGTCCCTGGGACGCCGTCGGCGCCGTGTCCACCTGATAACCATGCCGCTTTAGGAGCGCCTCAAGAGTCATGAGGACAGGGCGTTCATCATCGATGATCAGGACCCGATGATTACTGGCTTTCATTGATTGGCCGCCCTTGTACTACGCATGACCAACGGAATCGAGTTTGTCAAAACCGAGAAATAACGCGACTCAAGCATCTTTGGAAGAGCCACTTGAAACGGGAACAGCGAGGGTCGTAACGAGCACTGAAGCCTTCGGATCATAGTGAGCATGCATCTTGCCGCCGTGGGCCTCTATAATAGCGCGGACGCGATGCAGACCAAGACCGTAATGATTGGCGCTGACGTTCCGAAGCGGCTCGCATCCCCAATTGTCGATGGTCTCTTCAAGCCGGGCTTTTGCCTCCTCCATAGTAAAGAGGAATTGGCCAGTTTCTGTTTTGGCCGTCACAACAACGTTGCCTTTGCCACCATTGTGCCGGAAGGCATTGCCAAACAGCTCGCTAAGCGCTTCCTGTAAAAGCTGTGGATCGACGTTCAGTGTCGCGTCGTCAGCCTCGATATTCCAAGTAATTGCCGTGCCTTGCCCGGAGAAATCACGGTCAATTTTCTTGCGTAAATCTTCCGCCAAATCTGACGCCCGATACGGGATCAAATTCGGTTTGATTCCACTGACCGCCTTCGAAAGCGATTGTAAAGCAGAGGTCAATCCAGAGATCATTCCACGCAAACGGGTGACTTCGCCCTTGAGTTCGTTTCCTTCCAACTCGCTGATATACGCGGACTGCAGCTCGATCGCATTTAAATGATTGCGCAGATCGTGGCTAAGCTGGCGTATGAAGCGAACAACATCGCTCCATGAAACGTTGAGAGCGTCAGTTCGTTTTTCCAAAGGCGGCTCCGCCATACTCTTGCATCGTCTCCAGGATTCTACTCCGCGAATGAAAATTGATCGTCGGCCGGCTCCTCGCCGCGCGAAACCCGAATATGGGGATCGTTGTTTCCTAAATGCCGCAGCACATGAAACACGTCCTCGGGGTCCGCATTGATGGAACGCGCAATTTCTTCGGCCGTTTTACCGGGCTCACGGGTCAATTTCGTGCGCACCTGTTTTTGAAGCTCCAATAATCTTGTCGCCGCTTTTTTTCCAGCTTCAACGCCGGGTTGATCATAAGCATTGACGTTGACCAGTGAGCCGTAGAAGCCCACTGCGCGCTCATAAAGAGCGATCAAAGCGCCGATATTAAACGCGTTTGCTTCGGGAATGCTTATGGTGATTGATTCACGCCCACTGTCGTAAAGTGCGCTTCGCGTCCCGCGCAGAAATCCATGGAGATAGTCGCCGCTTGTAACTCCATCTTCGATTTCAATTGCCGGGTTGCCACGGTCTTTGTCCACTTCGATGAAAGTCACGAAAAAATTCAAAACACCGTCACGCAACTGTTGCACATAAGCGTGTTGATCGGTCGATCCCTTGTTGCCATAAACAGCGATCCCCTGGTGCACGATCTTGCCGTCGAGGTCCTTTTCTTTCCCGAGCGATTCCATCACCAGCTGCTGCAGATATTTCGCAAATAATGCCAGGCGATCCTTGTAGGGAAGGATCACCATGTCTCTGTCGCCTTTGCCATTGCCGATGTAATACCACATCAGGGCAAGAAGCATCGCGGCATTTTGGCTCAAATCTGGTGTACGGGTGTGCTCGTCCATGGCAGCTGCGCCGGCGAGAAAATCATCGATATCGAGCCCTTGCAGTGCCATCGGCAAAAGCCCCACCGCGCTCATCACAGACGTGCGTCCACCGATCCAAGCGTGCATCGGAAATCGGGCGAGCCAGCCGTTTTTTTCCGCGTACTTGTCTAGGTCGCTGCTCACCCCGGTTACGGCCACAGCGTGCTTGTTAAACTGCAGCCCCTTTTCCTTGAATTTCGCTTCCGCCTCTAGCATTCCGTTTCGTGTTTCCTTGGTACCGCCCGATTTTGAAACCACCACCACGAGTGTCTGCCCCAGTTCGTCCCTTATCTTCTCGAAGACACGGTCAAAACCGTCCGGATCTGTGTTATCGAAAAAAAAGATGTCCATGGGGTCACGTCGTGATCCCAGAGCATCGGAGACGAATTGCGGTCCGAGCGCCGAACCGCCAATGCCAATGAGCAAAACGTGCTTAAAGGGTCTTCCATCCTCAGCAATGATTTTTCCTGCGTGAATATCCGCCGCGAATGCCTCGATGGCTTTGATGGTCTGTTCGATTTCGGTGCGAATTTCCGGAGTAGGCGCGAGTGCGGTATTCCGAAGCCAATAATGTCCAACCATTCGGTGTTCGCTCGGATTGGCGATTTCTCCGGCCTCCAGTGCTCGCATGGCGGCAAAGGCTTTGTCGATCTTCGACCGCATTCTTTCGAAGAAATCATCCGGAAATTTCATCCGACTGATGTCGAGAGAAAAACCAAGGTCCCGGTAACACAAGAAGTACTGCTGAAAACGCTGCCAGAGTGAAGAGGACGACATAAAAATATGAAAATTCTTTGGTACTTATGACACTTGAGTATTGGCCTCGAGTCTGCAAATCCAAATAAAATCAGGTGACCAGTGCCGCTCTCATTGTTGGCGTCTGCCGTTTCCAGGACAGGTTGGCCATGGGTAGCAGCGTCGCCGTGTTTAGATGAAATCTAATTGCACCGCGGAATCGCGGGAATAGCTTCGCCCTGTCATGGTCACTGGCCATCGCAGGCACGGCGCGGTGCATTTGTTTGCCGGATTGGTCGCGTTCGGCTCGGTGGCGGTCGTCTTGCTTGGCGCAGAAATGGCGGCGGTTCGTCTCGAGCGCACTACTGTTCGGGTGAGCGCTCCCGAATTGTTCCCGCTTAAAAACCAGGGCCTGGCTTTTCAACGCGCGGCCGTGCGTTCTCCTGGGATCTTACCCCTTTATGGCAGCTCGGAACTGACTGCTGTTTTGGTGCCAGAGAGGGCGCACATTTTTTTTCGCACTGCCCCAACAGGTTTCCAGGTTTCTCCCGTCGGCGCGGGAGGCGCGGATTCACTGATCATGTTGCAGAAAGTCGCGGCACTGGGCTCGGACTTACGCGGGAAAAAGGTCGCGATCTCTCTTTCGCCCGGCTGGTTTTTAAAACCGGGTCCTGGATGGTTGCGAGGGTACAACGGAAATTTTTCGCTAATGGCAGCGAGCGAAATGGCATTTGGGCCAGCGCTCGACTTCAAGCTGAAGCGTGACATTGCCAGGCGGATGCTGAAGTATCCGGGCACCCTCGAAAAGAGTCCCTTGCTTGAATTCGCGTTGAAACGGTTGGCTTCCGGCCGCTGGCTCGATCGCCTCGTTTTCTGCGCGCTGTGGCCAATTGGAGAAGTCCAGACGAGCATACTTGATTTGCAGGACCATTTGGCGGCGTCCAGGTATATTCGGCATAAGGTCAAGCCCGTGGCGGCATTTGATCCAGGAATGCCCGATTGGTCAAAACTTATCGCGAGCGCAGACGCAACTAAGACCGCGGATACAGACCCAGCTACGAACGCTTCCCGCCTGGTGCCCGAGAGAGCCATCGACAGTCCTGATGCGTCATTTCGGAGGCGCATGGACACATCTGCGGCCTGGATTGATTTGGACTTGCTGTTGCGCACCCTTGCAAGGGTTCACGCGTCCCCATTGCTATTTACCATGCCGATTGCCGGTGACCTCTACGATCGGAAAGGAGTATCGCGTTCCGCTCGTGAAGACTATTATTCAAAGCTTCGGGCTCTCGTACAAAGATACCACTTTCGATTAGTTGAATTTGAGGGGCACGATGAAGACCCTGAATTTCTTTACCGACACCAAAGCCACCTGACCGCGAAAGGCTGGATCTATTACGATCGCGCCCTTGATGATTTCTTTCACGGGCGAACGCCGCGTAGCTGATCGGATCCAGTAGGGCGGCATCCTACGCGATCTTCATATTTTCGCTCACATGCAGGGAGTTACTCGCGGGGATAATCTCCCATTCATCATGGGGGCCACTCGAACGCGTACACCGCATTTGTTTTCAGCCGTTATCGCCGTGGGCGCCGCTGCCGCGATCTTGCTCGAGGGCCGGATGGTTGCGATTCGTCTCGAACAACGCGCCGTGGCGTGGACCGCGTCCAAACGATTTCAGCTTAAAGACCAGGGTCTGGTTTTTCAACGGACAGCCGCGCGTGCCAGCAGTGTCTTGCCGTTGTATGGCAGCTCCGAACTGGTAATTGGAGTGCCGGATCGGGCCAGCAGATTTTTTCAAGACGCGCCCACAGGCTTTCAAGTATCACCAGTCGGCAGAGTTGGCACTACGTCATTAGTGATCTTGCAAAAGATCGCGGCTCTGGGATCAGACCTGAGCGGCAGAAGGCTTGCGATATCGCTTTCGCCTGTCTGGTTTCTGATGCCAGCTACGAAGGTCGATTGGTACGAGGGAAATTTCTCGCCGCTGGCGGCGAGCGAACTCACGTTCGGTAGCGCCGTCGATTTTGAGCTGAAGCGAGATATCTCGTCACGCATGCTGCAGTTTCCTGGCACCGTCGAGAAATATTCATTTCTGGAGTTTGCGCTACAGCGACTCTCGTCCGGAAGTTGGTGCGATCGGCTGATTTTCTGCGCCATCTTACCGTTTGGAAGGATATATACGGCCGGCTTGGAGTTGCAGGACCACTTCGCGGCAGTCGCGCACATTCTTTACGTAACAAAAGCAGCTCAAGCACAACGCCGACACAGGCCAAATCCGCCGATAACAATCGCAAAATCGAGCCAGGCCAACGCCTGGGCACGAGTCAAACTTGAAAATGCGCCTGCGAAAATTGAGTCAGCGACACGTGGTCGTTTTGACCCGGTGTTTCTTCGGCGCATGAATGCGGCGCCTGAATGGGCAGACTTGGAGTTGTTGCTGCGCGCGCTGGCTAAGGTTCACGCCCATCCCCTTCTTCTTAGCATGCCAATGGACGGACGGTTTTATGACCGGCTGGGATATTCCCGGTTGGCTCGAGAGAATTATTACGAAAAAATGCGCGCCCTGGCCCGGCGATACGACTTCGAGCTGATCGAGTTCGAAGACCACGACGAAGATCCGACGTTTCTGGACGCTCAACACACGCATCTAACCCAGGAGGGCTGGCTGTTTTACAACCGTGCTCTCGACGACTTTTTTCATGGACGCGGCCCCAGAAGTTGAGCGATCGCCAACGATCTGTAGCCCGAGCGCAGCCTCGCCATTTATCCGTTATGAATAACAACTTTCCCGAAAGAGTATTGCAACTGGTGGCTTCGGTTTCCGAAACCGACGAGGTCCGTCACAATCTCGAGCTACCTCTTTATGAATGCCAGCTTTTGGATTCTATCAGGACAGTGGAGTTGATGATCGGAATCGAGGAGGAATTTGGTCTCAAAATTTCACCGGCGGAATTCGAGCGCGAAAATTGGGAGACACCGCGCAAGATTATCGCGGACCTTGAGCGCCGGATGCGGGTGAACGCGTGAGCTGGATGACGGCACATCCAGCGCTCTGGCGGGTGCTGCTGATTTTGTACTACCTGGCGGTTATTGTGGGCCTGATCGCGATGTACGGTCGCGGCGATTTTTCCACGCCGCCGTTTGTTTACCAGGGGTTTTAGGTGAATCTGCTCGGACAAATCGATCATTGGGCTCTCGCAGCTCCAAATGCGATCGCGCACATCAGCGGAGATCAGAGGCTGACTTATGGTGAGCTGCGCCGCCGTTCAGATTTTCTCGCTACACAGCTGGCGGAACGTTTCGGCGCTGATCAATCTCCAATCGCAGTGCTCGGCCATCGGGAGCCCGAAATGCTCATCGCATTTCTTGGGGCGGTAAAGTCTGGCAGGCCTTACGTCCCGCTGGATACCGCGTTGCCTCAACAACGGATCGACAAAATTCTGGCAATCTCACGCCCGGCCTTGCTTCTCACGCCGGAAGACATCGCAAGACTCTCCCGGGCTGCCACGCCTGCTCCGGTGACGCGTCCAGAAGGGGATGACCGGTTTTATGTTTTGTTCACCAGTGGCAGCACGGGAGAACCGAAAGGCGTTATTATTACACTTGGTTGCCTGGAGAACTTCGTGAAATGGATGCTCGAGGAACAGAGGTTCCTACCTTTAGGGGAGACCTTCCTGAACACGGCGCCATTCTCATTCGATCTTTCAGTGATGGATCTGTATTGCAGCCTCGCCACGGGAGGCACTCTCTTCAGCATAGGCCGCGATTTAGTCGCCAATCCGAAAATGCTTTATCGAGCGTTTGGGAATTCCGGCGCGACCACCTGGGTCTCAACACCCTCGTTCGCCCAAATGTGTTTGGTTGAGGAGAAATTTTCAGAGGAAACGCTTCCACACATTCGTCGTTTTCTTTTCTGCGGTGAAACACTCGCCGTGCAAACTGCGGCTCGTCTGATGGAGCGGTTTCCGCGAGCCGAGGTGTGGAACATGTACGGCCCTACCGAAGCGACGGTGGCCACCACCTCCGTACGGATAGACCTTTCAACTTTGGAAAAATATTCGGCGCTCCCAGTGGGCCGCGCGATGCCGGGGACAGATGTTTTCGTTGTGGGTGAAGCCGGACAAACTTTGCCCTCACAAGAGCGAGGTGAAATTGTCATCGCCGGACCAAATGTCAGTCCAGGCTATCTGGGGCGGCCTGAGCTCACGGCAGGCGCATTTTTCGAACGAGGCGACCGGCGCGCTTATCGGACCGGCGACCAGGGCCGATTTCATGATGGCCTACTTTTCTTTGAAGGCCGCATGGATTCGCAGCTCAAGCTCAACGGCTACCGCATCGAACTTGGCGATGTAGAAGCAAATCTTCTGGCGTTGCCCTCGGTGAGGGACGCCGTAGTCACACCGGTGATCAAGAACGGCGCGGCTCAGTCGCTCGCCGCTTTTGTAGTGCTCTGCAATCGAATCGAAGCATCGCATTTCGACCTGACCCAGTCGTTGCGACAACAACTGGCCGAACGCCTGCCAGCGTACATGTTGCCTCGCAAGTTCGTCTTTCTCGATGCTTTTCCGCTGACGGCGAACGGCAAGGCCGACCGAGCCCAACTGGCTCAGTCTCTGTGACTCCCTACGCCGATTTCACATATTTTGGGCTGCTGCTTTATGCAGTAGTTCCGACCCTCATCCTGGGTCTGTTTGGCAAAGCAGGCTGGCGCTGGGCGACCTTCCTGACTGCCGCGATTCTTGTCGTGCAGTATCACGGGGTATTACCCATTCGGCCGCATTTTGCAGTCCGCGAAATCTGGATTGTCATCGGTTTTGGTGTCTGGCAATGGGTAACGATATATCTATTCACGAAGAGCGGTGCTCGGGCCGGATGGCCGTTCTATGTTGCGATCGCTGCCGGCCTGCTTCCGCTTGCGGCGTCCAAATTTTTTCCAATCGTGTCGCCGAGGAGCGAGTTTGGTTTTCTCGGGATTTCGTACATCACGTTTCGGGCATTGGATGTTGTGTTTTGCCTGCGGGACAAGGTCATCACTCTTCCTGGGACGCTCGATTTCTCGATGTTTCTTTTCTTCTTCCCAACGATATCAGCCGGTCCAATTGACCGGTTCCAACGGTTCGCGGGCGAATGGAGAAAAAAACGAACGCGCGCTGAATTTCTTATCGATCTGGATGGCGCGGTGCATCGTATTTTTCGAGGATTCTTTTACAAATTCATCGTTGCCGCGCTGATCAAACAATACTGGATGGAGCGCGCCGCCAGCAGTGGGAGCTTTCCGGCGTTGGTCAGCTATATGTACGCGTACAGCTTCTATTTGTTTTTCGATTTTGCCGGCTACAGCGCGTTCGCCATCGCTCTGAGTTATCTTTTTGGTGTTCATACGCCGGAAAATTTCGATCGGCCGTTTCTCGCGCGAAATATCCGCGACTTCTGGAATCGCTGGCATATCACTCTTTCATTTTGGTTTCGCGACCACGTTTACATGCGTTTCCTCTACGCGGCGATGCGCGGTAAATGGTTTGCGCATAAGGAAGTCGCCCCGATCGTCGGCTATTTTCTAGCTTTTGGACTTATGGGACTCTGGCACGGGCCGGAGCTCCATTACATTGTTTACGGGTTTTATCAGGCGGTGCTGCTTTCCGCGTTTCACCTTTTTTCGCGCTGGAGCAAGGTGCGCCGCTTTTGGCCCGATGGAGTTGTGACACGGGTCGCTGCCACCTTCATCACATTCCAGTTTGTTTGCTTTGGTTTACTGATTTTTTCCGGACGCATTGGGGCCGCGCCGTTGCCGCATTTTGTGAGCAAGATTGATCGTGCAGATTGCGCGTCGATCTCGGGCTGGGTTGGGGACAAATATGATGCTGACGCTGAGGTCCATATTGAACTCTGGGATCGTGACCAGTTTGTGTTGGCTTTTCCGGCGAATCAGTTCCGAGAAGACCTCGTGGATGCAGGCTACGGAAACGGACGGCACGCTTTTAAGATTGCGACTCCGCCGCAGCTCCGAGACAAGCGTCGGCACGAGGTCCATCTTCGGGTTGCAGGGACAAAGCAGGAGCTAACTGGGTCACCCAAAGAAATTCGGTGCCCGTGAGGCGAAGCTAAAACGCTCGGGCTTTTGAGTGGCCTACTTGGCCATGCTGGTTTTCTTCGCTGTCGATTCTTCCTGCGGGACGACGTCGTATTCAGGCTTGGGCGCGCCCATCAGCCAGCGATCGAACCAACCGACGATATGCTGCAGGCGCTCGACCCGATGCCAGGGCTGACCGGAGCGAGAAAGCTCGTGCGATTCGTTTGGGAATCGAACCATCACGGCGGGAATTTTGCGGAATTTCAGCGCCCGAAACATTTGTTCGCCGCCCGCGCCCGGCGGCGTCCGGTAATCTGCCTCGCCAAGAATAAACATCATCGGCGTCGTTACGTTCTTGATAAAATTGATTGGTGAACGCGCCCGGTACTCCTGCGGATCTTCGAATGGCGGCCCTTTAAACCAGTTCGGTTGAAAGAGCGTGAAATCGCCTGTGTACCACCAATCTTCCCAGCTGGCTATATCCCGCTGGGCGACGGCCGCGGCAAAGCGATTTGTTTGGCCCACCACCCAGTTGGTCAGCAAGCCCCCGCCGCTGCCGCCGGTTACGCCGAGCTTCTTATCGTCGATGTAACCGAGCTTGATCAACTGGTCCACGCCGGCCATGAGATCCTTGTAATCATCCCCCGGATAATGATACTGAATAACGTTCCCAAATTCCTGGCCGTAGGTCGTGCTTCCCCGC
>Ga0081455_10009239_pt1 | contig 10161 bp, 10 predicted proteins | sample TabmetS3T2R1_FD_70207 | JGI IMG/M metagenome (GOLD analysis project Ga0081455, IMG submission 70207) | Tabebuia heterophylla rhizosphere microbial communities from the University of Puerto Rico - S3T2R1 | ecosystem: Host-associated > Plants > Roots > Rhizosphere ... | reverse complement strand
GAACGCGTTCCGGGGAAGTTCCGGTTTCAGCCCTTGCCGATGTGGTGCAGCGCCTCCTGGCGGGTGCGGGCGTCGTTGCGGAACAGCCCCCGGACGGCCGAGGTCACCGTGATCGAGCCCGGCTTCTTGACCCCGCGCATCGTCATGCACAGGTGCTCGGCCTCGATCATGACGAACACGCCCCGGGGGTCGAGCGCCTCCTCGATCGTGTCGGCGATCTCGGTGGTCAGGCGCTCCTGCACCTGCGGGCGCTTGGCCAGGATATCGACCACGCGAGCGACCTTCGAGAGGCCGGTGATGCGCCCGTCCTTGTTCGGGATGTAGGCGACGTGCGCGTGGCCGTTGAAAGGCAGCAGGTGGTGCTCGCACAGCGACTGCAGCGGGATGTCCTTGACCATGATCATCTCGTCGAAGTTCGCGCCGGGGACCACCTGCGGGATCGGCGTGGGATCTACCCCGACGCCGGCGAAGATCTCCTCGTACATGTCGGCCACGCGCCGGGGGGTGTCGGCCACGCCCTCGCGATCGGGGTCGTCGCCGATCCCCTCCAGGATCATCCGGACGGCCTGCTCGATCTTGGTGCGGTCGACCTCGGCCATCAGTCGCCCACCAGGTCGTCGAGGGTCTCGGGCAGCTTGGTCAGGTCCGGGAGCTCGGCCGCGCGCGGCAGGTCCGAGGTCTCGTGCATCCGGTTGATCCACACCGCCCGCAGGCCGAGCGCGTCGGCCGGCGCGATGTCGTGGAACAGCGACGCCGCGACGTGCACGTGGCGTTCGCGGTCGGCGCCCGTGCGCTCGAAGAACGTCTCCCAGTGTCCGAGGGCCGGCTTGTACGAGCCGATCTCCGACGCCGTGATGCGCTCGTCGGTCGGCACGCCGATCGCCTCGAGCGACGCGTCGAGGTAGTCCGGGTCGGTGTTCGACAGGATGCCGAGCTTCCACCCGCGTCGGCGAACCTCGGCCAGCGCCGACGGCACCTCCTCGAACGGCGGCCACGACGGGAGCGAGTCGGCCAGGTCGGTGCGGTCCTCCTCGGCCAGGACCAGCCCCTCGCGTTCGGCCAGCAGGGCCAGGCCCTCGGTCAGCACCTGCCGGTACGGCACGCCTCGTCCCTCCTGCAGGGTGGGCTCGATGTCGTGGTACCGGTACAGGAGCTCGGTCGCGTCGTGGTCGGGGAACAGGTCCTCCAGGACCGAGCGGATCCCGCCCATCCAGTCGATCAGGGTGCCGTAGCAGTCGAAGGTCGCCCAGCGATCCCCGGCCATCGCGCGCGCCTAGACCGGCTTGGGAGGGATCGTCCCGGGGGTGTTCGGCGGGCCGTTGGTCCGGATCGCGCGGCGTGACACGGCCAGGCCGGCGCCGCGCACCGACTGGTCCCGCTGCGGGCGCTTGGGGATGTCGGAGAGGAACTTCTCGACCTCCTCGCGCTCCAGCGTCTCGCGCTCCACGAGCAGGGCCGCGAGCTCGTCGAGCTTGGTCCGGTTGCCCTGGAGGATCTCGAGCGCCTCGTCGTGCGCCTCGTCGATCAGGCGGCGGACCTCGTTGTCGATCTCGAAGGCCACCTGGTCCGAGTAGTCCGGCTGGCTCTGGAAGTCGCGGCCGAGGAACACCTCGTGCTGCTTCTGCCCCAGCGTGAGCGGTCCGATGACGTCGGACATCCCGTACTCGGTCACCATCTGCCGCGCGACCTTGGTGGCGCGCTCGATGTCGTTTGCCGCGCCGGTGGTGATGTCGCCCACGATCAGCTCCTCGGCCACGCGGCCGCCGAGCAGCATCGCGAGCTCGTCCACCAGCTCCTCGCGCGTCATGAGGAACTTGTCCTCCTCGGGCAGCGTGAGCGTGTAGCCGAGCGCGCGCCCGCGCGGGATCACGCTGATCTTGTGGACCGGGTCGGTGTTCGGGAGGATGTGCGCGACCAGGGCGTGGCCGCCCTCGTGGTAGGCGATCACGCGCTTCTCGCGCTCGCTCATCACGCGCGTCTTGCGTTCGGGACCGGCCATCACGCGGTCGATCGCCTCCTCGACCTCCTTCATGCCGATGGCCTTCTTGCCCCAGCGCGCCGCGAGCAGCGCGGACTCGTTGATCACGTTCGAGAGATCGGCGCCGGTGAAGCCCGGGGTCCGTCGCGCGATCGTCGCGAGGTCGACGGTCTCGTCGAACGGCTTCCCGCGCGCGTGGACCTTGAGGATGGCCTTGCGGCCCTCGAGGTCGGGGCGGTCCACCGTGATGTGGCGGTCGAAGCGGCCGGGCCGCAGCAGCGCGGGGTCCAGGATGTCGGGCCGGTTGGTGGCCGCCATCAGGATCACCGCGGTGCGCTGGTCGAACCCGTCCATCTCCACCAGCAGCTGGTTGAGGGTCTGCTCGCGCTCGTCGTGCCCGCCGCCCAGACCGGCGCCGCGGTGGCGGCCGACGGCGTCGATCTCGTCGATGAACACGATCGCGGGCGCGTTCTGCTTGGCCTGCTCGAACAGGTCACGGACGCGGGCCGCGCCCACGCCCACGAACATCTCGACGAAGTCCGAACCCGAGATCGAGAAGAAGGGGACGCCGGCCTCGCCCGCAACCGCCCTGGCCAGCAGCGTCTTGCCCGAACCCGGGGGTCCGAACAGCAGCACGCCGCGCGGGATCTTGGCCCCCATCGCCTGGAACTTGGATGGGTTCGCGAGGTACTCCTTGACCTCCTGGAGCTCCTCGATCGCCTCGTCGACGCCGGCGACGTCGGCGAACGTGGTCTTCGGCTGGTCCTTGGTGACGAGCTTGGCCCGCGCCTTGCCGAACTGCATCACGCGGCCGCCCCCGCCCTGGGACTGGTTCATGATGAAGATGAACGCCCCGACGATCAGGATCACCGGGATCAGCTGGAAGAGGAACCCGACCAGCGCGGAGCCCTTCTGCGGGTCGGCCGAGACCTGTACCCCGTGATCCTGGAGGCTCTTGGTCAGCGTCTCCTCGGTCCCCTCGACGTAGGCCACCCGGTACGGCGTGCCGTCGGAGAGCTCGCCCTCGATCACGCCGTCGCCCAGCAGGAACTTGGCGGTCGAGACGTTGCCCTGGTCGACCTCGTTCTGGAACTGGGAGAACGTCATCTCCTGCGACGTCGCGCCGCGGTTGGCGAACAGCAGGAAGATCCAGATGGCGGCCAGGACGACCAAGACGTAGATCGCGGGCCCACGGACGAGGCGCCGGTACGGCGACCCGGGGTCTGATGCCAGGGGATGAACTCCTTTCGGACGACCTCGAAAGACGCTTCGGGGCCCGCGCGTCGATCGACGGCCCGAGCCCGCGCGCGATGGTAGCACCTGGGTTGGCGTGTGCCGATACCCCGAACGGCGGATACCGCCGTCTACCAGGGTGTTCGATCAGATGTCGGCGTAGGCCTCCGGCTTGAGCAGCCCGACGTACGGCAGGTTGCGGAAGCGCTCGGCGAAGTCCAGGCCGTAGCCGACCACGAAGTCCGGCGGGATCTCGAATCCCACGTACTTCACGTCCAGGTGCACGCGCTGGATGCCCGTCTTCTTCAACAGGGCGCAGACCTCCAGGCTCGAGGGTCGCCGCCCGCGCAGGTTCTTCAGCAGGTAGTTGAGCGTCAGGCCCGAGTCCACGATGTCCTCGATCAGCAGGACGTCGCGGCCCTCGAGGTCGTGATCCAGGTCCTTGAGGATCCGCACGACGCCAGAGGTCTTGGTTGCGGCCCCGTAGGAGGCGACCGCCATGAAGTCCACCTCCAGCGGCAAGCGGATGTGGCGGGACAGGTCCGCCATCATGACGAACGCGCCCTTGAGGACCCCGATCAGCAGGAGCTCGCGGCCCTCGTAGTCGCGCGTGATCTGGTCGCCGAGCTCGCGAAGCTTGTCCTGGATCTCCTGCTCGCCGATCAGGATCCGCTCGATGTCGCGTTCCCGCGCGTCCGTGGCCGCCTCGATAGACGGAACGTGGACGGCGCCCTCGATCTCGGACAGTGCAGACCGGCCTTCCATCTCGCCCCCCTTCACACCCGGCTCTCGGGGGAAGTGCGAGAGACGGAAACATACCCCCGCTCGCGCCGAGCCTTCAATCCGGCGGGGAGGTCGCGGCGGCGGCCGGGCCGGCCCGAGGCCAGGTCGAGCACCGCGTCGACGGCCTCTCGGGTCCAGGCGGGCCCGTCGTCGAGCGACAGGATCCGGAACAGCGCGAGGCGAACGACCCGCGACGCGACGGGTCTGGGGAGCGAGGTCAGCGCATCGACGTCGAAGCGTTGCTCGCCGTCGAACTCGGATAGGGCCCGATGCATCTCCTGGACCGCAGCCGCGTACAGCTCCACCCGATCCTCGCGGAGGAGGTCGGTCGTTCGAGCCATCGGGCGCTTCACCTCGCGGCCGGAGGCGCGCTCGATCGCCGGGATGATCTCGAGGCGGATCGCGTTCCGCAGGTGGCGCGTGTCCGCGTTCGTCGGGTCCCGACGGGGTCGCAGGTTCAGTGCGCGGCAGAACGCCTCGACCTCGTCCCGTTCGACGTCCAGGAGCGGCTGAACGAGCGCGTCCTGTCGTCCCCCCGGCCAGATGCCGCTCATGCCCTCGAGGCCCGTGCCGCGGATCAGGTTCAGCAGGACGGTCTCGGCCTGATCGTCGAGCGTGTGGCCCTCGGCGATCCGTTGCGCACCGATCTCCGTGCGCACGTCGTTGGCCTCGCTCATGCGCTCGACGGTCGCCCAGGCCTCGACCGACGCGCCCTTCGCCGGGGCGCCAAACGCGACCCGGAGATGGAACGGGAGCCGCAGACGGTCCGCGAGCCGGCGGACGTAGTCGGCGTCCTTGGCCGAGTCCGTGCGGAGCCGGTGGTCGAAGGTGAAGACCTCGAGCCGGATCTTGAACAGCCGGCGCAGGTGCCACAGCGAGTACAGGAGGCAGACCGAATCCGGGCCGCCCGAGACGCTGACGAGCACCTGGTCGCCGGCGGCGAACATCTCGTGTTCCCGCGCCGTCCTGGTCACCCGCTCCAGGACACGGGCGACGGCCGGCGGTCGGCGCATCAGCTCCCCGCGACCCTCGCGATCCACCGGCCCGGCTCCTCGATCTCCTCCGGGCGCGGCAGGTTGGCCTCCTCCAGCCAGATGCGGTTGAACGACTCCATCCCTGCCTCGTCGATCACGGCGCGGACGAAGCGTTCCCCCGAGGCGTACTGCTTGACCTTGGTCTCGAATCCGATCGCCTGTTGGAACACCTTCTCGACGCCGCCCGAGCGCCGCCGCTGCGACAGCGCGCCCTTCATGCGGTCCAGGCCCTCGACGCGGCCCTCGCCGACCACGTTCATCACGTACGACGCGTGGCCCTCGAGCAGGGTCATGAGCGACTGCATGCGCGCGAACAGCGCGCGCTGCTCGTCGTTCATCATCAGGAGGATGCCGTTGATGCCGCGCCAGTCGGCGCCGGCCCGGATCGCGTCGGCGGCGCGTCGGACCTGCGCCATCACCTCGCGCGAGTCGACCTGGACCGTCTCGAGGTACCGGCCGATCATGGATTCGAGGTAGCCGCGGAGCCACGGCGTCGCGCCGAACTGCACCCGGTGCGTCACCTCGTGGATCGAGACCCACAGGCGGAAGTCGCGCCTGGGCAGCTCGAAGCGCCGTTCGACCTCGATCAGGTTCGGGCCGACGAAGTACAGCAGCCCGTCGTCGTCCGGCGGCAGGAACGCGTCGTACTGCCCGAGCACCTTGCGCGAGACGTAGCCCAGGAGCCCACCCACCTGCGCCCCGAGCGCCTTGCGGCGGAAGTCCGAGCGCGGCGTGCCCTCGGGCAGGACCCGGGCGGCCAGGGGTTCGAGCAGCCTCTGGAGCCCGTTCACGTTGGCGCCGATCCACTCCGAACGCGACATGAGCCACGGCCGCGAGCGGAACCCGCCCTCGGCGGACAGGCCGGTGAACTCCTGGATCAGCGTCTCGGCGTACGGGACGACCTCGGCGAGGTCCTCCCGCATGCGGGCGCGCTCGATCGCGGTGGTCTGCGGGCCGCCGCCGCCGACGCGCCGACCGGTCTGCACGGCCGTGCCCCAGTCGACGAGCGCGGCTGCGCGGGAACCCATGGACCAGTCGATGGCGGCCTCCATGGCCGGCGAGGGCCTAGCCCTCGGCCTTCTTGCGGGCGGCGATCATGGCGGCGCGCCGAGCCTGTCCCTCCGCGACGCGCCGGTCGGTCCCCTTCTCCAGGAGCTCGGCGAGCACGCGGTCGAAGGTCTCCTGGTCGAGGCTGACGTCCTTGTGTTCGGCGGGTGCAGGTGCCGCGGCGGCCGGCGCTTCCGCGGCCGGAGCCGCTGCGGGTGCCTCCGCGGGAGCGGGCGCGGGTGCCTCCGCGGCAGCGGGCGCGGGTGCCGGTGCGGCGGCGGGAGCGGCTGCCGGGGCGGGCGCCGGTGCGGCGGCGGGTGCGGGCGAGGCAGCCGGAGCGGCGGCAACGGCCGAGGGGGCGACGACCGGCGGTTGCACGATCACGGGCGGGCTCACGACCCGGACCGGCCGGCGGACCTCCCCGCCGTCCTTGTTGGCCCGGGGAACACGCACCGATCGGATCGTCTGCTCGTCGGTCTGGAAGCGCGGAGCCAGCCGCATGTAGCCGAAGACGACCAGCAACACGATGACGATGGCGAGCAGGATGAACAGCTGCGCCATGTTGAAGACCCACCCGCCGTCGTTGAGGACGGGCGTCACGGTGGGGTTCTGGCTCACCTGACCCAGCACGGCGGCGATTCTAACAACGGCCCTTGGGAACAGGCGCAGTCGGGCCTCGAGGTCTCGGGGCCGATCGATGGAGCCGGGGAGCGGATTCGAACCGCCGACCTGCGCTTTACGAGAGCGCCGCTCTGCCGACTGAGCTACCCCGGCGATCGGCAGGGAGTGTACGAAGCGCCCGGGGGCTCCGGCACCCGCCCGTATGGGTTCCTCCTCGCGGGCTCGTCTGGGATGATGCTTGCCCTCATGGCCACGGGGAACGGGAGCAGCGGGCAGCAGGGCGTCGGCCGCGTCATGGTCGGGACCGATCGGTCCGAGACCGCCGAGCGGGCGGTCCAGTGGGCGGCGGCCTTCGCCGACCGGTACGCGGCCGAGCTCCACGTCGTCCAGGTCGTGATCCCGCTGCATCCGGCGGACACCGAGCACGGGACCGCCGAGGTCACCCGGGCGCGGGCGGCGGCCGACGAGCTGCAGGTCTACGCGACCCAGATCGCGGGCGACCGCGGCTACGCGCACGTCGTGATCGACGACGATCCGGCGCTCGCGATCGTCCACGCCACCGAGGAGCACGACATCGACGTGCTGGTGGTCGGCAACGCCGGCATGGCGGGCCGCAAGGAGTTCCTGCTCGGCAACGTGCCCAACCGCATCAGCCACAACGCGCGCTGCACCGTGATCATCGTGAACACGACCGGCGACGGTCAGGCGGCGACGATCACGCGTCCCGCGTCCACGAGGATCCGTTCGAGCGCGGTCGAGACCGAGACCGAGCCGCATCTGCTCTCCCGCGGCACGAAGATCGGGACCGTCTTCGCCAAGCACGGACTGAAGGAGCTGTTCGGCCGGCCCGACGAGGAGGGCGCCGTCGGCCGCCGTCGGCAGGCCAAGCGCCTGCGTTCGGCGCTCGAGGAGCTGGGACCGACCTTCGCCAAGCTCGGACAGATCCTGTCGACGAGGCCGGACCTCGTCCCGCCCGAGTTCGTCGAGGAGCTCGCGACGCTGCAGGACAACGTGCCGCCGCTGACGGAGGAGCAGGTCGTCAAGGTGATGGAGCAGGAGCTCGGCGTCCCGTGGGAGGACGTGTTCGAGACGATCGACCCGATGCCGCTGGCGGCCGGCACGATCGCGCAGGTGCATCGGGCGACGCTCGCCGACCACACCAAGGCCGTCATCAAGGTGCAGCGTCCCGACGCCAAGGAGCAGATCGAGCAGGACCTGGCGCTGCTCGAGGTCTTCGCCGAGAAGGTGTCCGAACGCCCCGGCCTCAAGTCGGTGGTGGACATGCAGGCGGTGTTCGAGCACCTGTCCGAGTCCCTGCACCGCGAGCTCGACTTCCGCAGCGAGGCCGAGAACATCGACCGGATGGGCTCGGTCATCAAGGACTTCACCCGGCTGCGGGTGCCGGTCGTCCACGGCGACTACTCGACGTCCCGCCTCCTGGTGATGCAGGACATCGGGGGCGGGCCCGCGAGCTCTGCGCCCGAGGGGCCGGCACGACAGGAGGCCGCACGCCAGCTGCTCGAGTCCTTCTACAAGCAGATCCTCGTCGACGGCTTCTTCCACGCCGACCCGCACCCCGGCAACCTGATGTGGCAGCCCGAGGAGGAGGCGCTGTACTTCCTGGACCTCGGCATGGTCGGCGAGGTCGGGCCGGAGCTGCGCGAACACATGATGTTGCTGCTGATGGCGTTCTGGCAGCAGGACGTCGGGTTCCTGACGGACGTGACCCTGATGCTGACGGGCGGCATCAACCGTTCCGACCTGAACCTGGAGGCGTTCCAGGAGGAGATCGGGACGCTGATGGCCAAGAACCGGGGCGCGTCGCTGAAGGACATCCAGCTCGGGCCGGTGCTGCAGGAGATGACCGAGATCGCGCTGCGCTACAACGTGGCGCTGCCGGCCTCGCTCACCCTGACCGCGAAGGCGCTCGCCCAGATGCAGCTGGCCGCCACGACGCTGGACCCCGACGTGGACCCGTTCGACGTGGCCGGGAAGTTCCTGATGCGCAGCGTCGTCCGGGGCATGGGGAGCAAGCTCGACCCGACGACGATCTTCTATCAGGCGCAGCGGTTCCGGGTGCGCTTCGCCAAGGTGGTCGAGGCCGTCGAACGCCTGATCGGCGCCCGCCCGGGTCAGAAGCTCGAGGTGAACTTCCGCGCGGCGTCGCTGGAGACCACGATCCGCCGGGCCGGGCGCCGCCTCGCGATCTCGCTAACGGCGGGCGCCGCGATCCTCGCGACCGCGCTCACCGCGGTGTCCTCCGATCGCGTCGCGGGATGGGTCCCGGTCGCGTTCGGGGTCATCTCGTTCGGGCTGCTGTTCGCGCTGCTGGTCGACCTGATCCGAAAACGCGGCTAGCGCGCGTCCTCGAGATCGACCTCTCCGCCCTTGGAGGTGAGCGTCGTGTGCAGCTCCTCCTTGCCCTCGCCCTTGGCCTTGGCGGCCTTGCGGAGCCCACGCATGACCATCTTCTCCAGGAAGAAGGCGAGCATCGCCATCACGAGCCCGACCATCCACCGTTCGATCCGGCGCCAGACGCTCCTCGGCTTGGTCCGTTCCACCGTCATGTGGCGGGCACCGGCTCTCGTCGCGCGGTCAGCTCCTCCTCGGCGACGTAGACGACGGCCCATCCGAGCAGCAGCCACGCCCACAGAGGGTCGAACGCGCTGACGTAGTCCGAGAGCGCCAACGAGCTGATCGCTAGGCCGGCCGCGGCGACCCCGACGATCCACGCGGCGATCCGCCGCCCGGGCACCCGCAGGGCGCCCGCGAACCCGGCCAGGGGCACGGCGAACACGTACGCCGCCGCCCCGCTGTAGTGATGGAAGTCGACGTGCGGGTCGGCGGAGACACCGTTGCGCTGCAGCTCGGCCTGGGTCAGCGCGTAGGCCGAGGCGGGGACCAGGGCCACGAGCGCGAGGATCGCCGCGCCGACGTCGACGCCGGCGATGTCGAAGACCGCCGGGCGAGCGGGATGAAGCAGGAGCAGCACCACGATCGCGATCGGCGCGGGGAACCATACGCCGGAGATGAAGTCGCCCGAGACGATCCCGGCCAGCGTGGCCGCGACGCCGGCCGAGACGGCGACCCAGAAGGGACCGACGGCCTCCGGCCGCCAGGCGCACACGAGCAGCGAGACGCCGAGCAGCACGCCGTAGCCGACGGTTCCCGAGAAGAAGTGGAAGCGGTGGATCGCGTCGGTCTCGCTGAAGAGGGAGCCGATGGCGAACGGGAGGTTCAGGCCGATCGTCGCAACGCCGAGCAGGCCGGCCACGATCCGGAACGCCCGCCTCATGTCCTCACCTCCGACCTCACCCCGCAACCCCGATCCGTCCGCGAACGCGGGTACCCGTCCCGGGCTCGGAGCGGATCGCCAGCTCGCCGTGCAGCGCCGAGAGCCTATCCGCGATCCCCTGCAGCCCGGTACCGAACCGCGTCGCCGCGGTGTCGAACCCACGCCCGTCG
>Ga0081455_10009238_pt1 | contig 10161 bp, 9 predicted proteins | sample TabmetS3T2R1_FD_70207 | JGI IMG/M metagenome (GOLD analysis project Ga0081455, IMG submission 70207) | Tabebuia heterophylla rhizosphere microbial communities from the University of Puerto Rico - S3T2R1 | ecosystem: Host-associated > Plants > Roots > Rhizosphere ... | reverse complement strand
CGCCATCCAACCCGAACGCTTTCAGAGCAAGACCGGGATCGTTGTCGCGATCGGGATGCCACATCCCGATGCCGGCCACGAGACGAATACGCAACGTTCCAGGAGATTGCTCTCCGGCGGCGGTACGATTGTCGTTGATGTCGATTCGCTCCGGGGCCGCGCCCACGTACGAAGGGCTTGCGAACACGAGCATAATCAGCAGGATACGCGTCACGATCGAGGGCCATTCGCGACCGAAAAGTTCACGCCGCCGACGACAGATGCTGATCATGGCGCGTCTCCTTCAGTGCTGTGCAGCGTTTCCCGTGCTGGGCCAATCAGCCGCTGAACGCGGTCTACTCATCGACTGATTTAGACGGACTTCTGGACGATCTTTCAGCCTCGCGGGCGTCTATTTGCGCCTGCCGGAAGGCACAACACTGGGCTCGATCTCTTCGGGGTTGATCGCCCTGAAGACGACCGCCGCGGCGGCGCCGGCGATCAGTTCCGCGACGAGATAGAGCCACAGCTTCGCCCACGGCAGCATCCCCATCGTCATCGCGCCAACCGCGACTGCCGGATTGAAGGCGCCACCGGACACATCTCCGACTGCGAACGCCCCCGCCAACACGGTGAATCCGATGGCGAGACCGAAGTACGAGTTGCCAGCGGTGCTTTTAGCCGTCGCGACGTTGAGGACGACGTAGACAAGCGCGAACGTAAAGAGAAACTCCGCGGCGAACGCGGATCTCATGACAGCATCGAGCCTGACCGCCGTGCCGGTCTTGAAAAACAGGACGGTTGCGGCCGCGGCAATGGCACCGGCCATTTGCGCGATCCAGTAGGGGACAACGTCGACGGCGGCGCAGCGGCCGCGAAGAAACACCCCGACCGTCACTGCCGGATTGAAGTGTCCACCCGAAACAGGCCCGAGGGCCGCCACCATGGTGAGGACCGTGAGGCCGAACGCGAAGGCGACGCCGGCAAAGCCGATGCCGAGCTGGGGAAAGGCCGCTGCCAGCACAGCGCTGCCGCAGCCGCCCAGCACCAGCCAGGCCGTTCCGATGAACTCCGCATAGAGACGATTCGTCAGAGGCATCATTGTTGTTCTCCCGCAAGTTATGTACGCGTGCCCGAGCAACTCCTCCTGCGGCCCGGACAAGGATAAGTAGAATATCGTTGCCTGCAGATGAGCAATCGGAGAATGATGAACAATCGGAGAATGAGGAAGAACGCCGCGTCCTCCGAGTGTCTGGCTTGTGTCGTTGCTCGGCCGATCATCCGCTTCTACGATCCCGGACAAGGATGAATACCCCCGTCTCGTTCGAGCTCGCCCGTCGCGCACCAACGACGCGTAGCGCCGGCTTGATCGCCGGCATGACCGGCTATCGCGAATGCGTGCGCGGCCGCTTCCGTCAATGCGAGGCGGCGCCGCTGGTCATGCCGCTGATCATCAGCCTCGGCAGTCCGTTCCTGATCGCGCTCGGCCGCGAGCCTGAGGCGAGCGACCGGCAGCCGAGCTTCGCCGCCGGGCTCTATGCCGGCCCGGTCCACATCGAGTCCGACGGCGCGGCCGAATGCGTGCAGGTCGATTTCACGCCGCTCGGCGCCTACCGCTTCTTCGGTGGTGCCGTCGTCGATCTCGCCGAGCGCCTGATCGATATCGGCGACCTGCTGGGACGTGACGGCCGGCAATTGCGCGAGCGACTCGGTGCGACGCCTTGCTGGGTCAGCCGCTTCGACCTGATCGAGGATTTCGTCCTGCGTCGCGCCCGGCATCGGCTCTCGTCCGAGATCACCTTCGCCTATGGCGAGCTGGGGCGGACGGGCGGCAATGCGCTGATCGGCTCGCTCGCAGAGGACATCGGCTGGAGCCGCAAGCACCTCGCGCAGCGATTCCGGAGCGAGATCGGCCTCGGCCCCAAAGCCGTGGCGCGCATGATGCGCTTCCATCGCGCCCGCCGGCTGGCGTTACGCGGCGATGCCGATGGCTGGGCGATGATCGCGGCCGAAAGCGGCTATGCCGACCAGGCCCATCTCGCCCGCGAGTTCGTCGCCATGGCCGGCGAATCGCCAACCGCCTGGGCGCAGCGCATGGCCCACATCGATCCCCGACTGATCGTCCGCTGACACTGGACGCGTCGTTACCGCGCTACTCTCGATCGAAGGGCATCATAGGGAAGCCGCGAACAGGTCCCATCGCCCGGGCAATCCTTTGAGCTCATGGCCGCCCCGTTCGGCGAAGACGAGGCCGGCGCCGGCCACGAGGTCGGTGACGACGCGCGATACGAGCACTTCGCCCGGCCGCGCCTCGGCCATGATCCGCGCCGCCGCATGGACCGCGACGCCGCTCACGTCGCGTCCCCGCAGCTCGATCTCTCCAGTGTGAAGCCCCGACCGCAGGGGCAGGCCAAGATCCTGCGCCGCGGCGGCGAATGTGAGGGCGCATCGCACCGCGCGACCGGGGCCGTCGAAGATGGCGAGGATGCCGTCGCCTGTGGTCTTCACCAGGGTGCCGCGATGGCGCCGCACGGTCTCGTCGGCCAGGCGATCGTGCTCGTCGAGCTGCCGCCGCCAGGCTCGGTCGCCGATGGTGCGCGCCTTGCCGGTTGAATCCACGATGTCGGTGAACAGCACTGTCGCCAGCACCCGCTCGGACGCGCCGGCAGCGTGGGCGCGTTGTCCGGTGACGAACTCCTCGATATCGCCCAGCACAGACTCGGTATCGCCGGTCCAGCAGGCGTGATCGCCGCCGGGATATTCGATCAGCCGCGCCCCCGGGATGCGCGCCGCCAGCAGCCGCCCGGCCTCGACCGCCACCAGCAGGTCGCCCTGACGATGCAGCACCAGGGTCGGCACGCGGATCGCGCCCAGGATCGGCGTTACGTCGATCTGGTTGTTGAGCGCGTAGATCTCGCGGAACGCGCCGGGGCTGGTCGACATGCGCTCCATGCGTCCGAGTCGTTCCATCAGCTCGGCGCTTGCCGGAAGATCGGCCGAGACGACCGCCTTCATGAACGCGCCCGAGCCCCAGTGCCTGAGCTGCCCGGCCGTCCACTGCTCCATCTCCTGGGGGCTGCGAAAGGCGCCGGTCGCGAAGCCGCCGAACAGGATCAGGTGCGAGACGCGCTCGGGAAAGGTCGCGGCGAACAGCGCGCTCATGGCCGAGCCTTCGGAGGAGCCCATGACAACGGCGCGCCGCGCGCCCACCGCCTCCATGACCGCGCGCACATCGTCCATGCGCTGCTCGAGCGAAGGCGCGCCGTCTATCCTGTCGGAGAGGCCCTGGCCGCGCTTGTCGAAGGTAATGACGCGAGCGAACGCTGATAAACGCCGCAGAAACGCCGTATAGCCGGGCAGGTCATGCAGGCATTCGACGTGCGACACGACTCCGGGGACCATCACGATGTCGAGCGGTCCCTCGCCCAGAGTCTGGTAGGCAATGTTGACGTCGCCGCTCAGGGCATAGCGCGTAACGGGAAGGGCGAGGTCGGTCACGATCGTTCTCAGCGCCCCTTTCTCGCCCAACATCCCACGAAAGTGAAGGCGCTGGCTGTTAGGAGCGTGTCGAGGTTGTCGCTGGCAGGAACCCGTCGCGGTTCCGGGTCGTTGCTCCAGCATCCGTCACACGGAAGGAGCGGCTCATGTCATCCAGGATCCTCGTCATCGCGATGTTTTCCGCCAGCCTGGCCGCACTACCCATGCTTGCCTCGGCGCAGACCGGCTCCACCACGACAACCACCACGCCGCAAACGACGACCGGCACCGGCAGCATGGGCTCGAGCGGCACGAGTTCGGGCAGCATGGGCACGACCCGGCCAATGAATCAGGGTCAGCCAACGTATCAGGGCCAGCCGATGAATCAGGGGATGGACATGTCGTCCGGCGGCTCGATGGGCAGCGGCAGCTTCAATGCCCGCAACTACCGCACCGGCGCCGACTGCCTGAACGCCGCCATGGCGGCGCACGTCGCGCTCAGCGCCTGCGACAGCCTGAAGAACCGCTGACGCCGGCCGCGTCAGCGCAGCTCGCCGACCTGTTCCGTGAGGGGGCCGGGCCAGTGGCGCTCGGCCTCGTCGGCCAGACCTTGCTCGTGGCGGCGCAGGAAGACGAGCCCGGCCACGAGGGCCACGAGCGCCACCACCGTCGTCACCACGCCGATCGGGCCGGACACGCGCTCGAATTCATTGCCGGCGGCATAGGCGGCGAGACCGTAGAAGGTCGCCCAAGCCGCGCAGCCGCAGGCGTTGAACACCAGGAAGCGCCGCCACGGCATGCGGTTCATTCCGGCGAGGAAGGCACCCGCCGCCCGCAGCAGCACAACGAAGCGGGCGAAGAACACGACCTTCCCGCCGTGCCGCCAGAAAAGATACTGCCCGAGCTTGAGCCGCCGCTCGGTAAGATGGATGTAGCGGCCATAGCGCAAGGCCAGCCGCAGTCCGACCAGGCGGCCGATCCAGAAACCGGTGTTGTCGCCAACGACGGCGCCGAGAAAGGCGGCCAGGATGACGAAGCCGATGTCGAGTCGGCCAGTCGAGCCGGCATAGATCGCCGCGGCGACCAGGGTTGTCTCGCCGGGCACGGGCAGGCCCATGCCTTCGACGGCGACCACAACCGCCACGATCGCATAGCCATAGAGGTGCAGCAGATGCGGGAGATCGGCAGACGTCAGCCAAGGCATTTCCGTTCCGCTCTCCGTTCACCTCCCGTCGGGGAGCGAGCCCCAAATGAAAAGGCGCCCGGTGCGGGCGCCTTTCCACTTTCGGGGGATTTGGCCTTTAGAGCGACCCGCGATGCCAAAATTTCATCCGGACCGGCTCCAAGACCGCTTGTTCTTATAGATTGTGAGGCAGGTGGCCTGGAAGCCACATGTAATTCATCAGGACGAAGAGGAGCAAAAGAAAGGCTCCGCTGAAAATGGTTGTCTTCCGCGACTCAAAATAGAGCGGTTTTGCTTTTAAAATCATTTTCTTAGCCCTCTTCCATAATGTGGAAATGGCTGGTTGAATGGGTGCAATCTGCAGCGCCGGCGCGAGAAGGTCAAGGGGTGTAACCACAGAAAAGTCACAGCGCGTCACAGCGTGGTACAAAAGACACAGTTTCGGTGATCTGCATGTCATTTGAAGCCCCGAAGACCGAAGCTGCGCGGCCCCGCGTCGTCATCATCGGCGCCGGTTTCGGCGGCCTTTCCGCCGCACGCGACCTGGCGGGCCACGGCGCCGATATCCTGCTGATCGACCGGGAAAATCACCATCTGTTTCAACCACTTCTCTACCAGGTGGCGACGGCGGCGCTGGCCGGATCGGACATAGCGACACCGATCCGCGTGATCCTGCGCCACGCGTCCGACGTCACCGTCCTGATGGGCGAAGTGACCGGCGTCGATCTCGAGCGCCGCCAGGTCACCGTGCGCGACACCGGCGACTTTCCCTACGATTACCTGATCCTTGCCACAGGCGCGGCCTATAGCTGGTTCGGTCACGACGCCTGGGCCCAATACGCCAATGTGCTCAAGACCCTCGACGATGCTGCCGCGGTCCGGCTGAAACTCCTGGCGGCCTTCGAGCGCGCCGAGAGCCGCCGCGATCCCGACGAGATCCGCCGGCTCCTGACCTTCGTCGTCGTGGGCGGCGGGCCGACCGGCGTCGAGCTTGCGGGGTCGATCGCCGAGCTCGCCCGTTCCACCCTGGCTCGCGACTTCCGGCACATCCAGCCCAGCCAGGCGCGGATCGTGCTGGCCGAGGCGGGCCCGCGCCTGCTGTCCAACTTCCCGCAGCATCTCTCGCACTACACCGTGCGCGCGCTGGCAACGCTCGGTGTCGAAGTCTGGCTGAGTTCCGCCGTCGAGCAGATCGATGCCGAAGGCGTCGTGCTGGCGGGCCAGCGCATCGACAGCAGCAATGTCTTCTGGTGCGCCGGCACCGCCGCGCGTCCGGCGGCAACGTGGATCGGCGCCGACACTGCGCGCAACGGCACGATCAAGATCGCGCCCGACTGCTCGGTGCCGGGCCACGAGAACGTCTTCGCCCTGGGCGATGTCTCGAGCCAGCACGGACAGGACGGCAAGCCCCTGCCCGGCCTCGCGGCCGTGGCCGAGCAGCACGGCAAATACGTCGCCCGCGTGATCGCCAACCGCATCGCCGGAAAACCGCCGCCGAAACCATTCCGCTACCGCGACCTCGGCACGCTCGCGATCATCGGCCGCTCGCGCGCCGTGGCCTGGCTCGGACGCCTCAAGCTCACCGGCTTCCCGGCCTGGCTCTTCTGGTGCCTGGTCCACCTCTTCCTTCTGGTCGGCTTCCGCAACCGGCTGGTGGTCTATGTGAACTGGTCGTGGGCCTGGTTCACCTACGGCCGCGGCGCGCGCCTGATCACCGGCATCGACGACGATGCGGACGGCGACAACGGCAAGGAACGCCGACCGATCACCAGGGATTGATCGGCCGCGAACCGGGAAAGGCTCGACGGCCGCGCGCCGGGGTCGATGATGGGCTCATGCGCTCCTCCCACGCCCTTGCTCCCGCCCTTGTCCTGCTGATGCTGGCACTGTCGACGGCCGCGCGGGCCGACGATGCCGCCTATTGCGCGGCCATGGGCAATCTCGCGTGGCGTTACATCGCCGCCAGCGCCATCGATGGTACGAGCAAGCCCGACCTCGAAACCAAGACCGCGATCGAGGAGTGCGACAAGGGCAACTACGCGGCCGGCATCCCGGTGCTGGAACGCAAGCTGCGCGACAACCACATCACGCTGCCGAAGCGGTCGTAAATTCCTACCGAGCCTCATCCTGAGGAGCGTGCGAAGCACGCGTCTCGAAGGATGGCATCGGGCAAGGTGCCTGTTCCCATCCTTCGAGACGCGGCCTGCGGCCGCTCCTCAGGATGAGGGTCAGCCTCGCTTTCCACAAAAATTTCCGCTCTGTGCGGCAGGTCACAGTCGCGCCCGTGTCTCCTTCCTAAGGTCCGGCCCGAACCGATCCCGGTTCCGAAGGAGACGTCCATGGACACCATGATTGCTGAGCCCCGGGTTCTGCCCGACGAGATGCTGAAGCGCTTCGCCGAGCGCGTCGGGACCTACGACCGCGAGAACCGGTTCTTCCAGGAAGACTTCGACGACCTCAAGAAGGCTGGTTACCTCACGATCTGCGTGCCCAAGGAGATGGGCGGCCGCGGCTACACTTTGGCCGAGGCCTGCCGCGAGCAGCGTCGGCTCGCCTACTACGCGCCGGCGACCGCGCTCGGCATCAACATGCATAACTACTGGGTGGGGCTGGCGGCCGATCTCTACCGCGCCGGCGACCGCTCGCTCGAATGGATCCTGCGCGAGGCGGCGGCCGGCGAAGTCTTCGCCGCGGGCCATGCCGAGCGCGGCAACGACATCCCCGTCCTGCTCTCCACCGCCCAGGCCAAGAAGGTCGACGGCGGCTTTACCTTCACCGGCCGCAAGATGTTCGGCAGCCTGGCGCCGGTGTGGACCCGCTACGGTCTGCACGGCCTGTGGGCCGATGCGCCGGGCGGCCCCAAGGTCGTGCACGGCTTCCTGCCGCGCAACGCCAAGGGCTATCGCATCGTCGAGACCTGGGACACGCTCGGCATGCGTGCCACGCGCAGCGACGACGTGCTGCTGGAGAACGCATTCGTGCCCGACAAGTACATGGCGCGCACGCTACCTGCCGGCGGCGCCGACGCCTTCATCGTCGCGGTGTTCGCCTGGGCGCTGATGGGCTTCGCCAACATCTACTGTGGCATCGCCCGGCGCGCCTGCGACCTGACTTTGCCGACGGTCAAGGGCAAGAGCTCGATGGGGCTCACCCGCAGCATGGCCTATCACCCGGGCGTGCAGCACGGTGTGGCCGAGATGATGATGGCGCTCGACACGATCGCCCCGCTGCTCGACCACGTCGCCAACGAATGGTCGACCGGCGTCGACCATGGGGCGGCCTGGCCGGCCAAGATCGTCTCGGCCAAGCTCCATGCCGTCGAGACCTGCTGGAAGATCGTCGACCAGGCGATGGACCTGTCCGGCGGCACCGGCATGTTCAAGTCGAGCGAACTGGAACGCCTGTTCCGGGATGCGCGCTGTGGCCGCTTCCACCCGGCCAATTCGATCCTGACCCACGAGATCGTGGCCAAGACCGCGCTCGGCATCGACCTCGGCGAACAGCCCCGCTGGGGGTGATCGTCGCCCTCCCGCCCGCTAGGGTGGGGCGTTCTACGGAGAACGTCCATGGCTGAAGATCTCGAGCGCTGGCTCGCTGACCTGGGCCTCGGCAAATACGCCGAGGCCTTCATGGCCAATGGCGTCGACTGGGACGTGCTGGCCGACCTCACCGAGAAGGATCTCGAATCGCTCGGCCTGCTGCTGGGCGACCGCAAGCGCCTGATGCGGGCGATCGCGGCCCTCGATGGCGCGGGCACCACCGCCGGCACACCGGCCGTGCGCCGCACGGTCGACGGCGCCGAGCGACGCCAGATCACGGTGATGTTCGTCGATCTCGTGGGCTCGACGCCGCTCTCCGAGCGGTTCGATCCCGAGGACATGCGCGAGCTGTTGCAGGATTTCCATGCGCTCTGCGCCGCCGCCGTCGAGGCGCAGGGCGGGCACGTGGCGCGCTACATGGGCGACGGCATCCTGGTCTACTTCGGCTATCCGCAGGCGCACGAGGACGATGCCGCCCGCGCGATCCATGCCGGGCTCGGCATCCTCGAGAGCCTGCGCGCGGCCAACGAGCGGCCGAGTGCGCAGGATGTACAGTTGAGCGTGCGCATCGGCATCTATACCGGCCTGGTGGTGGTCGGAGAGGTCGGCGCGGGCCCGGCGCGCGACCAGGACGCGATCACCGGCGAGACGCCCAACATCGCCAACCGCGTGCAGACCGAGGCGGCGGCCGACACGATCGTGATCGGTGACGCCACGCAGCGGCTGGTCGACGGCCAGTTCGACCTCGAGGATCTGGGGCCGCGCCGGCTGAAGGGTGTCAGCAATCCGATCCACCTCTATCGCGTGCTGGGCGAGAGCGGCGCGGTCGACCGCTTCACCCTGCGCGCCCGCAACCGCCGCGCCATGACCCCGCTGGTCGGACGCGAGGCCGAGCTCGAGATGGTGCGCCGGCGCTGGCGCCAGGCCAACGACGGCGAGATGCGCTGCGTCCTGCTGGTCGGCGACGCGGGCATCGGCAAGTCGCGCCTGTTGCGCGCGCTACGCGACGGTCTGCGGAACGAGCCGTACAAGTTCCTGCCGATGTTCTGCGCGTCCCATCATGCCAATAGCGCCTTCTGGCCGGTGCTCGACTGGTTCCGGCGCACCCTGCGGCTGGGCACGCCGTCGCGCGCGCATACCGCCGCCGCGATGCTGGGCCGGATGATCAAGCCGCTCGACCTCGACATGGCCGAGGCGATGCCGATCCTGGAAGCCTTCCTCGACCTGCCGGGTGACGAGAGCTACCGGCCGGCCGACACCGCCGCGCCGTCGTTCCGCCGGCAGCTCGTCGATATCCTGGTGAAGATGTTCGGCGCGATGGCGCGTCGCAATCCCTTGCTGTTCGCGGTCGAGGATGCGCACTGGATGGATCCCTCGACGCTCGAGCTGCTGCAGCAGCTGCAGGAGCAACTGCCCGCCGCGCGCCTGATGCTGCTGATCACCGCGCGGCCCACCTTCAAGCCAGGCTGGAGCTATCCTCAGTTCGTGCAGATCAACCTCGACCGCCTGTCGCGGCGCGAGCGCACGGTGATGGTCGAGCGCCTGGTCGGCAACCGTGCCCTGCCCGAGCCGGTGCTGACGGAGATCGTCACCAAGACCGACGGTATTCCCCTGTTCGTCGAGGAGCTGACCAAGGCGGTGCTCGAAGGCGGCGTGCTGCGCGAGACAGGCACCGCCTACGAGCTGGCCGGTGCGCTGGAGGCCGTCGCCATTCCCGACACGCTGCAGGGCTCGCTGATGGCGCGGCTCGACCGGCTTGACCCCGAGGCGCGCGAGCTGGCCCAGATCGGCGCCACGATCGGCCGGGAATTCTCCACCAGCCTGCTGTCGCGGTTGGCCGGTCGCACCGAGGACGAGATGGATGCCGCACTGGCACGGCTCGTCGCGGACGAGATCATCGTACCGGCAACGGTCGAGTCCTTCGCCGGGGCGTCGCACATGTTCCGCCACGTGCTGATCCAGGAAGCCGCCTACCAGTCGCTG
>Ga0081455_10009237_pt1 | contig 10161 bp, 6 predicted proteins | sample TabmetS3T2R1_FD_70207 | JGI IMG/M metagenome (GOLD analysis project Ga0081455, IMG submission 70207) | Tabebuia heterophylla rhizosphere microbial communities from the University of Puerto Rico - S3T2R1 | ecosystem: Host-associated > Plants > Roots > Rhizosphere ... | reverse complement strand
GACGACGGAGCGCGGCGGGATGTTGTAAATGATGATCGGGATCCCGATCGCGTCATTCACCGCCTTGAAGTGCTGATACATCCCTTCCTGGGTCGGCTTGTTGTAGTAGGGCGTCACCACCAGAACGGCATCGGCACCAGCCTTCTCGGCGTGCACAGCGAGGTCGACGGCTTCGCGAGTCGAGTTCGAGCCGGCGCCAGCGATGACAGGCACGCGTCCTTTCGCCTCATCGATGCACATCTCGACGACCCGATGATGCTCGGCATGGCTCAGCGTCGGACTTTCGCCGGTGGTCCCCACGGGAACGAGGCCGTGGGACCCCTGCTCGATCTGCCAGCTGATGAGGCCCCGGAAGGCGGCCTCGTCGAGCGCGCCGTTCTTGAATGGCGTGACCAAGGCGGTGAGCGAACCCCGGAACTTTGTCTTGGCTGCCATGGACTTCCTCCAAACGCTTAAGAAACGGCACGACCGAACTGGATTTCAATTCATATCGGGTCTGACGAGCGGGCGAAAGGGCCGTGCCGTAGGGCGCTAGCGCTTTGTTTCAACGCGCTTTCTTGCCCGCGGTCCGGCCTGCCCCTCGCGAAAATGGCTATAGCCGCGATTTTGCCGCGGTGATGGCGCAAACAGGACCAGCCGTGACGTCTTAGCATTTTGTCCACATATTCCATCAAATAGATCTAAGGCTCGAGCGACTGAATGATTCGCCGCCGCAGAGGAAAGCCGTGATCCCTTCCATCCGCGCCGCCGCATTGCGATCGACCGCACTGGCCACGGGCCTGGCGCTGGCAGTCGGGCTGGCCGCTTTTCCCCTGGATGCCTGGGCCACGCCAAAAGTTCCCCTGCCGAAGCCACGGCCGATCGCCCGCAACGTCGTTCCGAAGTCGACCGGTACCACCAGCGCGCCCGTCGCTCACACCTCTGCTGCGCACACCTCGGCGGCGGCCCCCCCTGCCCCCGCAGCGCCAGCCCCGCCGCCGCCTGTGCTGGCGCCCGCCACGCGCCAGCATGCCGCCCTGCCGCCTCCGCGCAAGCAGGTGGCCCCCGCAGCGGTAGCCGCGACGACCTCGACGTCGCAGGCCGACAAGGATGCGCTGGAAAACGTCATTGAGCTCGTGCGCAAGCAGAAGCCGGGCGACGCCACGCAGGTGCAAGCGTCGATTTCCGATCCGGTCGCGCGCAAGCTCGCGGAATGGCTGATCCTGCGCAGCGACAACAACAACGCCTCGGTCGAGCGCTACCGCGCGTTCGTGTCGGCCAATCCGAGCTGGCCGTCGCAGATCTTCCTGCGCCGGCGCATCGAGGCCGCGCTGTGGGACGATCGCCGCGACGACGCCACGGTGTGGTCGTGGTTCGAAAACCAGTCGCCGGTCTCGGCCAAGGGCAAGTTCGCGCTGGCCAAGGCGATGATCGCACGCGGCGATCGCGCCAACGCCGAGCGGCTGGTCCGCGAGGCCTGGCGCCACGACGGCATGTCGGAAGACACCGAGAGCGCGGTGCTCGACATGTTCGGCCCGCTGCTGACGGCAGGCGACCACAAGACGCGCATGGAATCGCTGCTCTACGGCACCGAGCAGGAGGCCGGCGGCATGCGCGCCGCGAAACGATTGGGGTCCGGCCATGTAGCGCTGGCGAAAGCTCGGATCGCGGCCAACAAGAAGGCTTCCAACCTCCGGGCGCTGCTCGAGGCGGTGCCGCGCGAGCTGCACGGCGAGACCGGCTATCTCTTCGCGAGGATCCAGCTGCTTCGCCGCGAGGAGAAGTTCAGCGAGGCCGCGCAGCTCATGCTCGGCGCGCCGAAAGATCCGAACCGCCTGCACAATCTCAACGAATGGTGGATCGAGCGGCGCCTGCTGTCGCGCAAGATGATCGATGACGGCGAGTATCGCAGCGCGTATCTCATCGCGCGGGATGCGGCGCTGCCGACGCGCGACATCTACAAGACCGAGCAGGAATTCACCGCGGGCTGGATTGCGCTGCGGTTCCTGAAAGATCCGGCGGTCGCAGCCCAGCACTTCGCGCGCATCGGCGTCGGCAGCGCGAATCCGACCGCGCTCGCGCGCGCCGGCTATTGGCAGGGCCGCGCGGCGGAAGCCGCGGGCCGCTCGCAGGAAGCCCGCGCGGCCTACGGGCGCGCCGCCGAGCAATCGACCAGCTATTACGGCCAATTGGCGCGCGCCAAGCTCGGCCTGCCGCAGCTCGATCTGAACGGCGTCCCACGCGGCCGCGGGGCCGAGCGGCTGGAGATCGTCCGCGCCGTGCAGTTGCTCTATGAACTCGACGAGCGTGAGCTTGCGATCCCGATTTTCGGCGACATGGGCGAGAACGGCGATCCCGATGCGCTGGTCGGCCTCGGCGAACTCACCGCGCGCTATCATGACGCCCGCGGCATGCTGCTGGTCGGCAAGGCCGCGCTCAACCGCGGCCTGCCGTTCGATCACTACGCCTATCCCGTCACCGGCATTCCGTCGTTCAAGCAGCTCGGTCCCGAGGTGGAGTCCAGCGTCATCTACTCGATCGCACGGCAGGAAAGCGCCTTCAATCCGGCGGTCGTCTCGCCGGCCCAGGCCTACGGGCTGATGCAGGTGACACCGGACGCCGGGCGCTATGTCTGCAAGCGGGCCGGCGTCAGCTTCGACCTTCAGCGGATGAAGACCGATTCGGTCTATAACGCGACGCTCGGCGCGGCCGAGCTCGGCGGGCTGCTGGAGGACTACCGCGGCTCCTACATCCTGACCTTCGCCGGCTACAATGCCGGTCGCGGCAGCGTGAAGAAATGGATCGAGCGCTACGGCGACCCGCGCGATCCCAAGGTCGATGCCGTCGACTGGGTCGAACTGATTCCATTCTCCGAGACGCGCAACTACGTGCAGCGGATCATGGAGAACCTGCAGGTCTACCGCACGCGGTTCGGCGGCGGCACCAGGCTCCAGATCGAAGCCGACCTGCATCGGGGCGCCAGCGTCCAATAAGCGACCTTCGAGCGAGTGGCGAATAGCGAATGGCGAGTGGGACCCTCACTCTGCCAATCCTTCCCCATTCGCCATCCCCTATTCGCCATTCCACAATGAAAAACCCTCGGCAGTTGCCTGCCGGGGGTTATCCCAGTGTTTCAAGTCTTTCGGGATCAGAAGTTACGCTAAGCGCGAACGTTCAGGAACACGGTGCTCTTATGGGTCTTAGTGGCAACATGAACCTCGTTTTCCCGTCTGGATCGGGCCAGGCGTCGAACGGCGAACTGCAAGTCCAATGCACTTAGGAAGCTCAAGAGCGTACGGAATCGGGGCATCGGATACTGGTTAAAAGCGCGATAAAGCGTCTCCCGCGTCGTGATCGTTTTGCATGCGAACTCCGAAACATTTTCTTGTGCCTGTAAGGTCTCTCTGAAGACTTTGGCAAGCGCTTCCATCTCGCCGGTTTTAAATGCGGCAGTGAATCGACGAGCAGTTGCAGCCCGCTTTCTCGCGCTGCTCCGTACTTCTGGCACGTCCCTCTCATGACTATTCGCCACTTCGCGGCGCACTTCTACAACTAATCTAAACCCCAGCACGTGAAGGACCTTGATCATGTTGTCGAGCGCAGGCCCTTTCGCAAGACGGAATGCGCGATATAGAGTCACGCGGTCAAGCTCAGCAGCCCGGGCGATTTCGATAATGCTACCGGATCGAAGCACCGCAGTGCCAACCGCACGGCAAATGCGTTGAAGATCATTCGTTTCGAACGCCGCATTGAGCAGTTTTTCGACGTCCTTAGATCCAAAGCCAGGATTGGCCATAGGCGCTAATCCAAAGACACATTTCAAGGATGAACCTCACGCGGGTATGCAAGCACTTGTGACGTGATTACTGCCCGCCCACTCCGATGAGGAAGCATCGCTGATGACAGGCCGTTCGTCAGTGAAAGGGCACAAGCAGCCTCGGCAGAATCTCCAATCCGAACAATGATCATCGCGCGCGGATACAAATAGGAGCACAGGGAGCGGCCTGTCGCTCCAGAGAGACGTTGGGCTTTTCGGCCAGGATGCTTGCTAAGCCTGCTCAAGACGCCTCCGGATCGCGGTAGCGATGATTCGGAAAGGCTTGCCGAGGGCGATACGACTTCTGTCGCATCGCCCCAGGATCACTGTCAGAAGTTGCGCTGAGCGCGGAGCTGAAGCAGGACCGTGTCCTGATCCTTGAACTCGTAGAGTGCGTTCGGCTTCGGCGCGGTCGCGGTGAACACCGAAGAGCCCGACATCTTCTGATCGAGATGGAACCACTGGACCTCGGCCGAGAAGGTCAGGTTCTTGACCGGAGTCCAGCGCGTCACAACGCCGAGCTGCGAGACGTTGAAGTCGGGGTTACAGGTATAGGCACCTGCGGCGTTGCCAGCGAGCGCCTGGCCCGGGTGGCTGGCGGCGAAGGCAGCGCAATAAGCGCCCTTGGCCGTGGAGGTGCCGGCACCCAGCAGGTTGTCGTTCGCACCGCCGTCATACCTGACCGAGGAGTAGCTGCCGAACAGGCTGGTCGACCAGTAAGGGTCCCAGTTGTGATTGAAAGCGCCGCGGACGCCCCAGGCCGTCGTCAGAGCGATACCGCCGGTACCGGCTGCGCCGGGGAAATAGACGCCGTCGGTGGTCGCGCCGAAGCCGACGCTCTGATAGGCGAAGCCACTGCCGCCGAACATCGCAAAGCTTGGCGAGGTGCCGCTGGTGGCGATCACATACTTGGTGGCGCCCTTGGCGTAGGATGCATCGATCTTGATGTCGTCGCCGACACCGGTCGGAATATTCTTGATCTGCAACGCCGCCATTACCGCGCCGCCCCACTTGGTCTCGGGGTGGCCGCTGATTTCGGATGCCGCCGACGGGACGCTGCCGGCGTCCAGCGTGTTGTACGAGCCGCTCACTTCATGCGCCGCGGCCGACACCTGGAACAGACCCCAGGCCTGATCGACCCGGATTCTGCCGACGATTTCGGGAGCATGGGTCCCGGCATAGGCGTTCGATCCGGTGCCGTTGGCGCCGATCGCGCTGGGAATGCTTAGATTGTAGACGGCCGTGCGATCCCACACGGTCGGGTCGTCGAGACCGATCGAAGCCGATACGCCATTGCCGAACTCGGCGGTGTACTGGATGTTGTTGACGCCGGTGTCAGTATTCTGACCGCCGAGCAAGGAGGAGTTGATGTTGCCCGGGAAACCCTGCCACGGCGTGGCATAGGCCGACGCGGACTTACCGAAAGTGAATCCGGCGAACTGGATGAAGAGGTACTCGACCGCGACGTAACCGCCGCCCGCGACGTTGAGCGCGTTTGATGCTTGGGCGGGGAAGCTTGTAAGCGTGGTCGGATTGGAGGTGCCGAAATTGTTGAACTGGAAGTCGCCTTGGCCGAAGGTGCGGACTACGCCATATTCGGTCGCGGTGCGCGTATCAATCGTCAGCGCCAGACGGGAGCGGGAGACGAAATAATCGCGATAACGGTTTTGCTGGCCGAGGTCACTGTTCCAGGCCGGGCCGCCGTGGACGGCGCCGTTGAAGGTGGTGTCCGCACGCAGATAACCGCCGATCTTGATGCAGGTGTCGGTGCCCGGGATGAAAAAGAAGCCGGCGCCGTAAAGCGAACAGATCCTCACATATTCGACCGCCTTGGCCTTGACCGGCAGGTCGGCCGCCTGTGCCCCGCTCACGGCAATCAAACCTGCCGCCGAGCCGAGAATGAGTGTTCGCGCTCTAATCATAGGAGTTCCTGTGTCGAGTTTCGAAGTAATCGCACAGACTGGCTAAATGCCGTGACGTTGAAAGGAAGAACGGCAACGCCGTGAAGCATTTCACTAGGCGCGCAGTTGTAGCTGTTGCTTCGGAAGATTAATGGCTGGGATAAACCCCCGGCAGTTTCCTGCCGGGGGTTTTCCGAGTGTTTCAAGTCTTTCGGGATCAGAAGTTACGCTGAGCGCGAACGTTCAGGAACACAGTGCTCTGATCCCTGAACTCGTAGAACGCGGTCGGCTTCGGAGCCGCCGGGGTCAATTGGGCCGCACCAGTGAACTTCTGGTCGAGGAAGAACGCGCCGACTTCAGCCGAGAACGTCAGGTTCTTGACGGGAGTCCAACGGGTGACCACACCAACCTGGGCAAAGTTGAAGTCCGGGTTGCAGCTATAGTCTGTCGAAAGCGTCTTACCGAAGTTGAAGCTCGCGCAGAACTGACCCTTGGCGGAAAGGATGTCGAGGGCGTCACCGTTGTAGCGCACCTGACCGTAGCTGCCCCAGAGGCTGGTCGACCAATAGGGATCCCAGTTGTGGTTGTACGCACCGCGGATACCCCATGCTTCCGTCAGCTTGAGGTCGCCGGTAAGCCCGCCGGTAAGGAACCCGGGCAGGAAAACCGCATCAGACGTTTGGCCAAAGCCAATGCTCTGATACGCACCGGCACGGCCGGTCCCACCGAACATCGCGAAGCTCGGCGAAGCGCCGGAGGTCGAGACCACGGCCTTCGTCATACCCTTGGCGTAGGTGGCGTCGAACTTGAGGTCGTCGCCCGCACCGGTCGGGATGTTCTTGATCTGCAAGGCAGCCGTCACCGCTCCGCCCCACTTGTCTTCGGGGTGGCCGCTGATTTCGGAGAAGGCGTTCGGAGCGCCGCCAACGTTGACGGAGTTGTACGAAGCGGTCACGTTGTGCAATGCGCCCGCAATCTGGAACAGACCCCAAGCCTGATCGACGCGGATGTTGCCGACGATGTCGGGAACATGCGTGCCGCCGTAGGCGTTGGCACCAACGGCCGTAGCTTGGATACCAACCGCTTGAAACACTGGGGCCGCGGGTGTGGCGCCCACGCCCAGGTTGAGCACCGAGGTGCGGCTGAACACGGTCGGATCATCGAGGCCGATGGTGGCCGACACGCCGTTACCGAACTGCGCGGTGTACTGGATGTTGTTGACGCCGGTGACGTAGTCCGGGCCACCCATCAAGAACGAGTTGTTGTTGCCCGGATAGCCGTTCCAAGGCGTCGCGTAGGCCGAAGCCGACTTACCGAAGGTGAATCCAGCGAACTGGATGAACACCATTTCAACCGCGACATAGCCGCCGCCCGCGACGTTGAGCGCGTTGGAAGCGCCACCCGGGAAGGCAAAAGCGTTGTTCGGATTGGAATTGCCGAAATTGTTGAACTGGAAGTCGGCCTGACCGAAGGTGCGGACAACGCCGTATTCGGTGGCGGTACGGGTATCAACCGTCAGCGCCATACGGGAACGGGACGTGAAGTAATCGCGGAAGCGATTGCCCTGGCCGCCATCGCCGGACCAGTACGGACCACCATAGATGTTGCCGTTGAACGTGGTGTCAACGCGCAGATAACCACCCAGCTTGATGCAGGTATCAGTGCCCGGGATATAGAAGAACCCCGCGCCGTATAGGGAGCAGATCCTCACGTACTCGACCGCTTTGGCCTTGACGGGAAGATCGGCCGCCTGTGCTCCGCCCATAGCGACGAGAGCCGCCGCTGAGCCGAGAATAAGGCTCTTAACCATCTTCATGCTAAACCTCCAAGTTGCTCTGTAGGGAAGGTTCCGGATCCGCTGGGTGAAACACCCGTAAGGCTGGTTCCCTTGTCCCCGTAAACCCGCTTAGTCGCTTCGCGCCTTCGGACACACCCGCACGAACGCGAGGGACTGAAGCGAGCTATCTAAAACGGGGCGACCTCGGGATGCCCCCCTCCGTCGCACGATCACAATTACCGAGGACTTCTGCACAAGCAACAAAGGAACCGCTTCGGATGCCCCGGCTCCGCCCCTTTTCCGAAGGGTGTTGCACAAATAACACGTGTTTGTGATTGCGCTTTTCTCGCAAGCAATTGGTTCTGCTACATATTTTCGAATAGCCTATTTGACATCCGAAAACTGTCGTGGGCACCGCAGCAACGGCGCGCCACCCGCCGAAACGCTTTGCAGGCATCGAATCGAACCGGCGATCACGCCGATTCCATGCGCCGACATCACACACATAATAGAGTCATCTGCGGAGCTCCTTCGTCGGGCCGGCAACCGAAGGCAGCGCCTGACTTGCGCCGATTATGAAGGCTCAAGCTGCCGCACCTCGCTGTCAGCGACGCCGAGCGCGGCCATCGCAGCCGAAAAGCGTATTTCCTTCAGGGGCGAACTGCATTTGCAGATTGCAGCGGGCCTGGCACTAGCGCATCGCGCTACGAAATCCGCTCAACGGGAGCCGAATCGCAAGCAAGCGGCGTCGAATCACGTTCGCGCGACGAATGTTTCATTTCGAGGCATTACCGGAGCTGGCACGCCAGAATGTCCGACGAAGGCCGTGCCGCGATGAGCGCGCAAAGGCGCGTGTGCCGCCGTCGCGGTGTCTGTGTTCCTGCAGTACAAGGCTTCGAACGCGGGCTGCGAGAGCATCGCGGGAGCACGAAGCGCCCGCGCCTCTAAATGGCCTCGGCGTAATTTGAATCTGCCGCTTGCGGCTGGCCCTCGCGTCAGGCATATCCGCGCTCATGGAGCTGTGGCCGAGTGGCTGAAGGCGGCGGTTTGCTAAACCGTTATAGGGTTGTAAAGCCCTATCGAGGGTTCGAATCCCTCCGGCTCCGCCACCCGCCTTCGTTTCCGCTTCGGCGCGGCATGCCCGCGATGAAGCGCAAGCGAAGGCGGGTGCCGCGCCATAGCTGCGAAGCAGCGACGGCGGGCTGGCCCTGATCGCTCCCCCACCACCCGGAGCGCGACAGGGCGTAGGGTGTCTCCCGAAGCTCCGCAGGAGCGCAGGGAGACTGTAGCCACATGTGGCACGTCTACTTCCTCGAGCTGAGCAATGCTGACATCTACATCGGATCGACGGACGATCTCCGACGTAGAGCGGCGTCCCATCAGCAATGACACGTCATCTCGACAAGCAAGTATTTGCGCTTGATTCTTCGCTCGCATGTTGCGGGGAGCGATGAAGCAACAGCTCGCAGTCTCGAACGGTATTTCAAGTCGGCAAAAAGCGCTTCTTTGCAAAAGTTCTGATCGCGCAGACTCACTCTGATCGAAGACTGCTGGAGCCGCCGGTGGACGGCGAGATATTGTCGGGTGATGAAGGCCTGCTGCTGTTCCGCGGGATCCATGTCCTCGGCGGTGGCCCCGACAGCAAAGCCTGCCAGTCGCTGCTGCGCTTGTTGCACGTGATCTGGTGCCGCTGGCTGACAAGGCCTTCCGCGAAGACCGCATTCAAGAGGAGTGGATCGATCGCCGTCAGTTCGATGAGGATCTTGCACGCAGCGAGCGTGCACCCGATGACCTCGACCGGTTCATGGAGGTCAACCTTGGGTACATCGAGGACGTGATCGATGCGCTGGCTTGGGCGCGCGGGTCCGAAGACGACGCGCTCGAAGAAAGCGAGGAAGGCGATGAGACATCACCCTGAGCCGATCCCGCGTATCCGAACGAGCCGGTGAGGAATCCCTGGCGCCATGTCGGACGCAACGATCCATGCCCCTGCGGGAGCGGCAAGAAGGCTAAGAAATGCTGTCTTGCCGACGGAGAGCCGCCGGTCTGACACCGGCCGCTCCGAACCTCAGTGCGCGGTCATCCAGGCGCGGGCTTCGCGCTGCGCCGTGGCGATTTCGGCATCCGACATCATCGCGGCGACCTCTTGGCGCATCGAGATAGCGTCAGCACGCCCCTTCAGCGCGGCGAGATTGAACCATTTGTGGGCCGCAACGAGATTGACCACGCCGGAACGGCCGCTCGCCCAGTAAAGACCGCGCTCGAACAGCACGTCCGGGATCGCGGTGGCTTCCACCGGCGTCGCCGTATCCAGATCGAATTGTCCCTGAAACATCCTCAGCTCCCCTTTTTATCGTTGCCGCCCTCCCCCGAGCGCGGCCCCTGTCCACTGTTAGTCTGCCTGTTATCTCCAACGCCGTTTTCCGGTCTGTTGTTGGGATGATCATGGCCGATCAAATTTGAAGGGCAGTTTAAGGTTCGCGATGAACGGGATGTAAACGCGCGCCGCGCGCCGCCGAACGCGAAATCGCAGAAGTGCCTGCGGCACAGGGAGAAATTGCCAATCGTGAAGTTCGGTTTACCCTGCGGTTTCGCAGAACGATAACCATTGCGGCAAGGTCGGCGCATCGTTCGTCACGGCACCGTCGCGTCATCGCAGATCCCGGCAAACGAACCGGTGCCGTCTC
>Ga0081455_10009236_pt1 | contig 10161 bp, 9 predicted proteins | sample TabmetS3T2R1_FD_70207 | JGI IMG/M metagenome (GOLD analysis project Ga0081455, IMG submission 70207) | Tabebuia heterophylla rhizosphere microbial communities from the University of Puerto Rico - S3T2R1 | ecosystem: Host-associated > Plants > Roots > Rhizosphere ... | reverse complement strand
TTCATGGTGGTGGACAACAGTCTCACCGATTCGCTCTACAACTCCAACCGCACGCTCGTGGCCGAGACGGTCATGATGATGAAGGAGCACATCGTCGACACCAATGGCGAGATCAAGTTCGTCATGGGCAACGGCTGCTCCGGCGGCTCGATCCAGCAGAACACGGTGGCGTCGATCTACCCGGGGCTGCTCGACGGCATCCAGCCGAGTTGCGACTACCCCGACTCGATCACCACGGGCATGGAGGTCACGGACTGCGTGCTGCTGGTGAACTTCTACGTCAGCCCGGAGTGGCTGGCGCTGCAGGCCGGCCTCACGCAGGAACAGATCAACGCCAAGAAGACGGCGATCAACGGCCACCTCGACCACCGGGGCTGCCAGTCCTGGAACAACGCCTTCGGCTTCAACGGAAAGCCGGGCAACTACGTGCCGACGCTCGTGATCGACCAGAACACGGGCGCCATAGCGCCGGTTGGCGCGCCGCGCAACAACTGCCTGCTGCCGGCCGCGCTCGTGTACGACCCGGTGGCCAACCCGAATGGCACGCGGTGTGGCGACGCCGACCTGTCGAGGGCGGTGTGGGGCACGACCGCCGGCATCCCGCCGGGCAGCGTTCGTGCGCGAACGACGCTCGACAACGTCGGCATCCAGTACGGCCTGAAGGCGCTGCTCGCGGGCGCGATCTCGGCCGAGGAGTTCGTGACGCTGAACGAGAAGATCGGCGGCTTTGACGCCGATTACAACCGCGCCCCGGCACGCACCGTGGCCGACGCAGCGGCCCTGCCCATCGCGTACCGCGCGGGCATCGTGTCCAGTGGCGCGAACCTGGGGAAGCTGCCAATCATCGACTCGCGCGGCTACGACGAGCAGGGCATTCACTACATCTGGCGGTCGTTCTCCGAGCGGGCGCGCATCGACGGCGCCTACGGCGATCACGACAACCAAGTGATGTGGCGCTACGGCACCGGCCTGCTGCCCGGCACGGCGGCGCAGGTGGCCGCCGTGACGGTGCCCTCGTTCCTCACCATGGACGTATGGCTCACCAACCTGCTGACGACAGCGCCCAAGGCGACGCTCAACGACGTGCGCACGCATGCGCAGGTCGTCGCGGCCAAGCCGACCAACGCCTTCGACCTGTGCTACCTGACGGGCGACACGACGTTCTCGACGCCGGTGACCGACATGGCGCTGTGCGACGCCGACCCGCGCCTGGCGAAGCACTCCTCGCCGCGGCAGGTGGCCGGCGGGTCGCTCGAGGAGAACATCCTCAAGTGCCAGCTCAAGCCGCTGAGCCCGGCCGACTACGCGGGGGTCACGTTCACCGCCGGCCAATGGGCACGCCTGAACGCTGCGTTCCCCGGCGGCGTGTGCGACTGGAGCAAGCCCGGCATGGGCCAGCAGGACGCGATCTCGCCGCTCACGTTCGCCGCCGGCCCAGGCGGCGTGCCGCTCCCGCCGCCGCCTACGGCGCAGAACCGGCAGCACTAGGGTTTTCGGCAGAGCCTGGGACGCAGCCCCGCTAGGTCCCAGGCTCGGCGGCTCGTCTCGCTCGTCGAACGCTCACGTGAGATTCGCGGGTCGGTCCGGAGTTGGCCGGTGACGTGGCCATAGAGGGTTGCCTAGTCCGCGTTCGGGGTACGGACACACGTTGCGACCAATTGAGGGGAGGCTTCCTTATGTTCCCACGAACCTGCCGAATCCTGATTCTCACGGCTGCGTTCTTAGCGGTCGCGGCGCCGGCGGCCGGCGCCCAGACCTTTGCGCCCGGCGCGCCCGGGATCGGCGACCCGTACTTCCCACTGGAGGGCAACGGAGGCTACGACGTTGGCCACTATGACCTCAGCTTCTCGTACGACCCGGCCACCGATCGGCTGGACGCGCTCAACAAGATCACGGCGACGGCCACACAGAACCTCTCGCGGTTCGATCTCGACTTCCAGCAGTTGACCGTCAAGGGCGTCGAGGTGAACGACCGTGAGGCGACATTCACCCGCGAAGGCCAGGAGCTCGTGATCACGCCCTCATCGGGGATCGCGGATGGCTCCACCTTCACCGTGAACGTCCGCTACGCCGGCGTGCCCGAAACGATCGTCGGGTCGCCGATCGTGTTCGGCTCGCCCTACGGCTTCATCCACACCAACGACGGCGCGTTCATGGGCGACGAGCCGAACGCGACGTCGACATGGATCCCGCTGAACGACCATCCAAGTGACAAGGCGACGTGGACGTTCCGGGTGACCGTCCCCGCCGGCCTCGAGGTGGTCGCGAACGGGCGGCTCGTCAAGCACTCGCAGTCGGCAAAGAAATCCACATGGGTGTGGGACGAGTCGTACCCGATGTCGAACTACCTCGCGACGGCGGACATCGGCCAGTGGATCTTCAAGAACGGCACGACGCCGGGAGGCATTGCCGAGACCGTTGCGCTGGATCCGACGCTGCTGACGATCAACCCGAGCGCAATGGACTACTTCTTCGACACCACGGCCGAAGCGACCGACCTCTGGAACGACACATTCGGTAGGTATCCGTTCAACTCGACCGGTGCGATCGCGGACAACGCCACCTACAACGGCCAGCCGATCGGCTTCTCGCTGGAGACGCAGACGCGGCCACTGTATTCCGGGATACGCAGTACCGGCACGATCGCGCACGAGCTCGCGCACCAGTGGTTCGGCGACGCAGTCGCGGTCCGCACGTGGAACCACATCTGGCTCAACGAGGGCTTCGCGAGCTTCGCGCAGTACCTCTGGGACGAGCACCGCGGCGTCCGCACCGCGCACCAGGACTTCCTGCTCGACTACAGCCGTCCGGCTAGCAGTTCGTTCTGGCAGATCATCGTCGCCAATCCCCAGCGCGACACGATGTTCGCAAACGCGGTCTACCGGCGGGGGGCAATGACGCTACAGGCGCTGCGGGAGAAGATCGGCGACGGCCCCTTCTTCCAGATCCTGCGCACATGGGTGGCCGAGCACCTTCACGGCACCGCCACGACCGAAGAGTTCATCGCCCTGAGCGAGAGGATCTCCGGCCAGGACCTGTCGAGCTTCTTCCAGGTCTGGCTGTACACCGCAGGGAAGCCCACCACCTGGTGACGCCCAGACCATCGGCCGGCCGAGCGATGGCTGCTCGGCCGGCCCCCTGCTCTGAGTTGAACAAGCGTTGTCCGGGTCGTCATAGTCCCCACTGATGTGCTGTCTGGTTCTGACCGCGGGCTTCATCGGTCCACGGATCGCCCTCTTGTTCTGGTGGATCTTCGGCGACCGCGTCGACCTCGCGTTCGACTCATGGTTGTGGCCCCTACTCGGCCTCATCTTCCTGCCCTGGACGACGCTGGCCTATCTGCTCGTCTGGTCCCCCGTCGTCGGAGTCGACGGCGGTGAGTGGATCGTTGTCGCGCTCGGATTCCTGCTCGACGTCCTCTCGTACTCGGGCCGCGCCGCGCAGTCCCGCTACCAGGCGTCGCGAGCCTACTAAGCCGCGCGCGCATGTTCGATTCATGCCGGGGGTACTAGCCCGGCGACGCTCAGGTGGCCGAGCTTCGTGGGGTTGGCGATTACGTCGATCTCGACGATCCTGCCGCCTTCGATGGCAAAGCCGACCACCGCAATCGGCTTCGTGCCAGGAATGACGATCACGCCGGCGCTGCCGTTGACGATTGCCGGGCGCGCGTGGCGGGCCAGGCGGGCGCCTCGCGTCACGACCCGCCGGGCAACGGATTCGGCGCCTACGACGGGCAGGCGGTCGCCTCGGGGACCGGTGTCGACGCGGAAGACGACGTTCGGGTCGAGTACCTTCAGCAACGCTTCGAAATCTCCCGCTCGCGAGGCAGCCAGGAAGGCGTCGACAACCCGCCGCTGCCGGCGGAGATCGGGATCGGTACGCGGCGCCGCGCCCTGCACTCGACGCCGTGCACGGCTGGCCAGCTGCCGAGTTGCCGCCTCCGAGCGGTCGAGGATGGTTGCGATCTCGTCAAAGGGGACCGCGAACATGTCGTGCAAGACGAAGGCGAGCCGCTCCGGCGGGGTCAGCGTGTCCAGCACGACGAGCAATGCCAGCCCGACCGAGTCCGCCAGCACCGCCTCGTCCTCGGGACCGTCGTCGAGACTGACGACCGGCTCGGGCAACCAGGTGCCGACGAGGTCCTCGCGGCGGGCGCGGCGCGAGCGCAGCATGTCGAGGCAGACGCGGGCAACGACGGTCGTCAACCAGCCGCCGAGATTCGCAACCGCCTCGGCGTCCGACCGGCTCAGCCGTAGCCAGGCTTCCTGGACTGCGTCATCGGCCTCGCTCGCCGAACCCAACATCCGGTAGGCAACCGCCTGGAGATGGCCGCGGTGGCGCTCGAACTCGTCGGTCTGGGGGTCGCGGGGGCTCATGTCACATCACCCTGTTCGAATCCGTCATCTCTCTGACGAACGAACGGCGGTCGATGTGACTGCCCCGAGAGGAGCCCAAATGGAACTCGGAATCGAAGCACGCGACCTCCGCAAGACCTACCCCGGCGGCGTCGAAGCCGTCAAGGGGATCGACTTCGAAGTCGCCGCCGGCGAGGTTTTCGGACTGCTCGGCCCCAACGGAGCCGGAAAGTCGACCACCGTCGGCATGCTCACGACCACGATCGTGCCGACGAGCGGCACAGCCAAGCTCGCCGGATTCGACGTCGCGACGGACTCGCTGGCGGCCCGCGTAGTCAGCAGCGTCGTCTTTCAGGATCCCGTCGTCGACCGCTCACTGACCGGCCGGCGGAACCTTAAGATCCACGCCCGCCTCTGGGGCGTTGATTCTGGCGAGGCGAAGGCAAGGATCGAGGAGCTCGCTCAGACGTTCGGGCTTACCGAGCTCGTCGACCGTCCTGTCGCGAGCTTCAGCGGCGGCGAGCGCCGCCGGCTCGAGATCGCTCGCGCGCTCGTCTCGCACCCGCGCGTGCTCTTCCTGGACGAACCGACGGTCGGCCTCGACCCGCGCATCCGCGCCGAGCTGCTCGACGTGATCGCCGGCCTACGCAGCCGTAACGAGCTGACGGTGCTGCTGACGACGCACTATCTCGACGAGGCGGAGCGACTCTGCGACCGCGTGGCGATCATGCACGCCGGCAGGATCGTGGCGCTCGACACACCGCACGCTTTGCTCGCAGGCCTCGGCCGAGAGCTCGTCGAGCTGCGCGTCGAGGACGATGCCGACTCCGCGCTGGCCTCGTTGCGCGAGCGAGGAGTCGCTGGAGAAGACGCGTTCGCCGTCGGCTCACGTTTGACGGTACCGCTGCACGCCCAGAGCTCGCAGGAAGCGATCGCCGCCGTGCACGAGCTCGGCCTCGCCGGAGCGATCAGCGCGCGCGAGCCGACCCTCGATGACGTCTACCTGCGTCTGACCGGCAACTCGCTCGCCGCGGCCGCCTGAAACGAAAGGAGCTTCATGTCCACACTCGAGATCGCATTCCGAGCACCTCGCGCAAAGCCCGCACGCTCACTCGGACCACTCGCGACGCTCGCCCGGCGCCGCTTTCAGCTGACCGCGCGAACACCGCGCGAGCTCATCGTGCCCCTGCTCACCCCGATCATGTTCGCGCTCGTGATCGCACCGGCGCTGAAGACGGCGCTGCACACGAACGCCGGCTACGAGTCGTTCGTCGCGATCGGCACCGTCGGCTTGCTGATCCCCCTGAACACGATGTTCTCTGGACTTGGCGTGATCGTCGACCGCGTCAGCGGCGCCCAGCGGGATCTGTTGACCGCGCCCATCCCGCGCGGACTGCTCGTCGTCGGCAACCTGCTTGTCGCGCTCGCGATCACCAGCTTGCAGGTCGGGGTGTTGATCGGGGCCGCAATCGCCCGCGGGATCCACTTCGACGCGACCGCGACGGGAATCGCCTGGTTCACCGGCGCCGCCGTGCTGCTGACGGTCGGCATGTACGGGACCGCTGAGATCCTCGCCCAACGCGTCCCCCGACAGGAGGAATACATCGCGCGCGTCCCCGCGATCGCGATCCTGCCCTGGTTCCTCGCGGGCGCGCTCTTCCCCATCACCGCGCTGCCGAGCTTCCTGACCTGGGTGGCGACGTTTCTACCGCTGACGCACGGGCTCGCACTGATGCGCTACGGCCTGAGCAACGACAGCACCGGCCTGCACGCGATCTGGCACATGAGCGACCCCACGGCGATGGCGGCACTCAGCTTCGTAGCCCTCGCCGCCTTCGCCCTGCTCCTCACGGTTGCCTCGATTCGAATCTTCTCCCGGTCCGCGGTTCGCTGACCGAGGCGTTAAGCGGAGCGTGAGCGAGGCCCCGAGCACGCGGAAACCCTCCAGAAGAGGGGTATTTCTCACTGCTTTGCGATCAATCGGCGCCGAACAGCGCTCCGCGGATCCTGTTCTTGACCTAATTGATACGAGGTGCCAGCGTTGGTGAAGTGGAAGTGCGAGACCATGTTCCGTGGATTTGCGCCCTGATCAGCGTTCTCGGGCTCGCGCTGGCGATTGTGGGATCTGGAATCGCAGGAACGACCGCTTCGACGGTTTCGCCCGGCGTCGTGCTCGATCAGAACAACCCCTCGCGAGCTTCTGCGTGCAGGTACACCGGGTGGACTCCCGACGACGCCAACGGGTGGGCTGCACAAACCTTCACCGCCGGAGTCTCGGGAAGGCTGACCGACGTCGTCGTGTGGGTGCGGATCAGCAGCCCTCAGATCGGAGTCGCGATCGTGCCCGTGGACGCAGCCGGTCGGCCCGTCATCGCGACGCCCCTTGCCTCGACGACCTTGGCCGCAGCCCCCAGCACGACCTACGTTGACGTCGAGATCCACTTCGCGACTCCGGCGAGGCTGGAGGCGGGGAAGCAGTATGCGATCGTTCTCTCGTCGTCCACCGGCGGCGCGGGTGCGTGGGTCTGGAAGGCCGACCTGGGGTTTTCGACCATCGATCCAAACGGCACCCGCTGTGCGGACGGCGTTTACGGAGGCGGCCGCCTCTGGGTGAGCAGCGCTCCAATCGGGTCCGACGCAGACTTCTTCTTCCAAACCTTTGTACTGCCGGCACGACACGTGACCGTGACGAAGGTCGGGAGCGGCACCGGTCTCGTACAGGACAGCACGCACGTACTCGATTGCGGTCCGAGTTGCTCAGGCGAATTCTTTCAGGGCGAGACCGTGACCTTGACTGCCACCCCCGCCGCCGGATCGATCTTCACCGGCTGGTCGGGCGGCTGCGCGGGTACGCGCCCCACCTGTTCCTTGCCGGTGAGCGGCGACGTCTCCGTAACCGCCGCGTTCACCGGGCTCGTGACCCTGACGGTCCACAGGCTTGGTCGCGGAACCATCACGAGCCTTCCATCCGGAATCGCATGCGGCCGCACGTGTAGCCATCGTTTCGTCCCCGGACGGGTGAAGCTGATCGCAAGGCCGTTCAAGGGTTGGCACTTTGCGCGCTGGCGAGGAGGCTGCCGAGGCCGGCAGGCCGTCTGTCGGTTCCGGCTCGCGCGGCCTGGGAGCGTGAGCGCGCTCTTCGTGCGCACCGCGCGCTAGTGGTCCGCGTCGCCGGCCTCAAGAGCTTGGTCATCGAATACGGGCCACAGTGGACGAACAATCCTTTGGGCGAGTGGGGGGCCGAACGGTCTCGTCGTCGATCGCTGGGACCGAGCCAAGCTGGAAGACCTGGAGCTTCATCTAGGACACGCGCGTCCTGATCAAGCGCTACGGCCCAGCGGAGACGTGGTTCGATCCGGCCAGCGAGTTCGCGCCGACCGACTACATCGACCTGATCCTCGGGGACAGGATCGACAAGTACCTGGCGGAGATGTACCGCCGCTACGTCACGGCGTTCGGCAAGGGCGACATCGTGACCTTTCGAACCTCGTACGGCCAGGCCGTCCGAGCACTGACGGCTGGTCACTACCGCGTCGTCGTGCAGGATGCGTCGGCGAAGGCGGACTTCCGCCTCGTCGGTCCGAAGGATTTGCGAACTGAGAGCCACTTCCGCGGCACCCGAGCATGGAGTGTTGCGCTGCGACGGGGCGTCTATCGCTTCGGGTCGGACGGCGTTCCGCCGAAGCTACGACGGACATTGACGGTCCTCACAGCAGGCTAAGGACGGTGAAGGACCGGTCGAGTCCCTAGCTGTTCGGCACTGGAGGCGTGGCGTGAGCGATCCAGCCGTTCCACCCGCGCGCCGGCTTGCTTCCCCCGACCTCCTGTGCGATGCCGAAACCGTCGACACCTCGGAAGCCCCCATCCGGGCGGAACGCGAATGAGCCCGCCCGGCCGCACCGAGCTTGCACGCGGTCGGGGAGGAGATAGAACCAGCCGCTCGAGATGGGCTTCGTCCAGCCGCTTCGGTGGACTCGGGCGGCACAGGTGACGAGGCGCTTTCCTTGGACGTGGACCAGGACCCCTTGCCAGAGGTGGTCGTTCGGCTGCGTCCGGTACTTCCCGTCACTTACTTCGAGGCCGTTGAGGATCCACGCTTCGCCCGGGCGCGGGCTGACGACGGCGAAGTCGCTGTGCACCCAGTTCGACTCGGCCAGGCTGAATTGCCCCCACGTGTGGTCCTGGTAGGCCCGCCACTTTCGGAGGTTCAGGCGGCGGCCGTCGATCTCGACCCACCCGCTGGCAGCGCCGGTTGCGACCGGCGCGCTCCAGGTACGACTCCCGGGGACGAATGCGGGCGGGTTCCAGGCCGTCTGGTGAGGGCCGAGATGCCACGGGCCAACGGTGGGGCCGGCCCGTTTCGGGACGATCTCCATGTGAGCGGCGCCGGCGCCCGAGCGTGCGTCAATCACGTAGCGTCCGCCGGTGAAGCGGAGGCTGGCCCGGGGCGGCTCGACGCCGGGCGGCGGTGACGTCCCGACCATCGCAACGCCCGGGCTCGACGGCCGCGAAACGGCCATCCCGTCGGAGCCGAGCACGGTTGCCGGCTCGTTGCGCCTGAGGACCGTGACGCGAAAGTTGGCCCACGGGCGGGAAAGGAACACGGCGCGCACGACGGTTCGCGACCTGGGATCGAAGGCGAGCGCCTGCCACCATTCGGTCGCGCCAGGCTTCGAGTAGTCGTCTGCCGGAACGGCCGGGCGCATCTTCAGCGGACGCGAGGCCGGAGCCGCAGAGCCGCTTGCGAGCGGCAAAACGACAAGGATGACGAGCATCGGGACGAGCGCGCGTGTCACGCAACAGCGATACCCGAACGCACGCTCGATCATGCGCGGAAGGGGGCGGCTCAGGCCGGAACGGCGTGCGAACGACTGCGGCCGCAGGTGGTTCTAGAGGCGCGCGACCCTATGCCGCCAGATTCCCCAGGAAGCGAGACTGGTCAGCGCCAAGCCGACCAAGTAGACACCGAGCGCCGTGCTCGGGGACGCGCCGGCGATGAGGGCAATCCCGAGCGCGAGTGCAAGAGCAAGACCCATCATCAGCCACAGACCGACAAGTGCGAGGAAAAGGGTCACGCGGCGGACGAAGCGGCTCACTCTGCGTGCCGCAACGTGAACGCCGGCGGGCAGGTCTTCCCAAACCAGGGGCAGACCATCCATTGCGAGGTCCAGGTCATCCCGCGTATGCGCTCGCAGCGTGAGCTCGGCTCGATCCGATAACTCGGCTGCGGTGAGACGACCGGCGACGAAGTGACGCCGGAGCGCCGCGGTGGCCAGTTCTCGGTCACGATCGCCGACACGCACTGTCGTCAGCGATGGTAGTCGCACGCTCAACTCGCCAGGCGGAGCGCGACCACTGCCGCTGCGTCGGCCACCTGGTCGAAGACGCGCATGTTGACGTTCGCCACCGTGTCGCAGGCCTGGTGGTAGCACGAGTCGTAGGGCTTCCCCGCGGTGCCGCCGAAGCGCCGGGCCGCGCCGGCCTGCTTGCGCTCGTCCGCGCCAGTGAAGACGCCGCCGACCGCAAAGCCGGCGTCGGCAAACGGCGCGTGGTCGGACGAGCCCTCCAGAGATAGCTCCTCCACCGGCTGCCGGTGCGCGGCGAAGTAGGTACGGAACAGGTTCTCGATGCGAGCCGAGCCCGGCGGCTCCCGATCGCCGTCGTACACGAAGCGGGCGAAGTTCGGCGAGCCGACCATGTCGAAGTTCAGGTACGACGAGAGCTGGCGGCGCTGGTTCCCGCTCAGGCCGGCGACGTAAGCACTGGAGCCCACGAGCCCGAGCTCCTCGGCCCCCCAGAACGCAAA
>Ga0081455_10009235_pt1 | contig 10162 bp, 6 predicted proteins | sample TabmetS3T2R1_FD_70207 | JGI IMG/M metagenome (GOLD analysis project Ga0081455, IMG submission 70207) | Tabebuia heterophylla rhizosphere microbial communities from the University of Puerto Rico - S3T2R1 | ecosystem: Host-associated > Plants > Roots > Rhizosphere ... | reverse complement strand
CCGCGTCCATTCCTCAGCCGGATCATTTCTGACAAAGATGAGGTACGAAACTCGCCCCTGTTCCAGGCCGTAGACATGCAGGTCAGCGCCGTGTCCGTCGCCAAAAAACTTGCCCCCACGATATTCCAGCGCAAGTTGACCGCCGGGATTGATCACCGCCATTCGCTGATCCGCCACTCCCAACGCGTTCGCCGCATCCGCGACGCCGCCAGTTTGGTCGGGGATCAACTCCCAAAGTTTATTGCCCGCCGGAATCACCTCTGACGAGGGCGGCGCTGCGGGGTTACTCGCCGCGGGGTTACTCGCCGCGGGGTTACTCGCCGCGGAGTCACTCGCCGCCGCGACCTTTTCATTCGCGCCTTTCTGCGCATACCACCAGAGTCCGGCGCCGCCTCCTGCCAGCAACAGCAACGCGCCGAAAACCAGTAATACTCGTCTTCCGCCCGATTCCGTTTTTGCGAACGCTTCGCCAAACATTGGAGCGTTATCGACCAACATCGCCTCACTGCTGTCCGATTCGGGGGCGACCACTTCCTGCGATATTGGCGTTATTACTGTTGCGAGCGTAATGACTTCTGTCGTCGGGCCGTTTGCGGGATCAGGCGCCCCCTGCCCCGCGCTACCCGCGGCCGCAATCAACTCCATCTCCATTTCGTCCGCCATTATTGGCGTTATTATTGCTCCGGGCGTAATGCCCTCTGGCCACGCGACGTTTGCGGGATCAGGCGAATCCTGCTCCGCGCCATCCGCGGCCGCAATCAAATCCATTTTCATTTCGTCCTCCGTTATTGTCGTTATTATTGTTCCGGGCGTAATGACTTCTGTCGCCGCGACGTTTGCGGGATCAGGCGAATCCTGCCCTGCGCTATCCACGGCCGCAATCAACTCCATCTTCATTTCGCTCGCCGTCTGTGGCCGCGCATCGCGCCTCTTCTCAATTGATTTTCTTGTTCACTGACGGTCATCTGTGTACGTGGATTCAAGACGTGCGGTTAGTCTCTCTGGACTGTTGGTGAGTACGAGATGAGGGCGTCTTTTGGTTGTTGTTCGGTCTGAAGACCAAAGGGAAAAGCCGGATTAATCGCCCGGCTTTTGTGTCTGTGGGTGGTGGTTCCCTACTCTCTAGATGAGGTCTTTGGGCATCTCAATCTGTCCAGCCCCTTCAATGACAGAGGCTCTTGTCGGGTCTTATCGCAGCTTCCCTCCTGTAGGGCCTTTTCGGCCAGCCGCTATGTCCTATTTTTACGCGTATCTCGGCTGTACCCGCGTTTCATGACCGATATTAAATATCGTAGATGGGTTCCAAAAGCTGATCCGCCGCATATGTCACCCATGTGTCTACCGGGCGCATACTTTTTTCTCAAAATTCAGGAATTCCTCGAAATTCAGGATGTGCGACAACTCTAAGCGCCGTCCTCTCAGGGAGTTGTGATTGGACCAGTTTTTGCGCTCGCAAAAGTGTCTTCGGACTCACAGACTGATGGCGCTGAAGATTGATCAGATTCCTGGCAAACGTAGAACGCGGATTCGGCTGATGGAGGAGTTTCGATTTGAGCGCCTTGATCAGATGAAAGCCGGGATGGGGCGTGGCGGGCGCAGAGTAGCTTTGAATTTAGCAGAGGTAAATCTCGTCGATCTCGAAGGTGTTCGCTTTCTCAATGCGTGTGAGGCCTAAGAGATCGACGTATTCAATCGCTCACCCTACATCCGGGAATGGATGTTTCAAGATCGCACATATTGAATACCGCGAGGCCCATGGGATGCGCCCTGGCGGTTTCGGCATCATGCTGACAAAACAACTGGTGGACGAAGTGATTTATAACGAAATTGGCAACGAAGTTATACTCATCAAACATACTTGCTGACGTCTTAGGTAGCTTTTCTTCACCTGATCTACTTAATTACTCGCCTCGCCGCCGAAGCAATGAACTTATCATCCACTAGCGGATTTCATCGCGGACTCGCCGGAAAATAGAGAGCGTTTCCTCGGCGCTCTTAGCGCCCGGCGGACCATCGTGCGGGCGTCATATTGCAAGGAAGAATGCGGTTTGAGTCGGTGAAATTTGTTCGAGTCGCGCGCGCAGGCGCCGCTCACCTTCGCAAGCTCGTTGATCGCGTGTTGAGATGGAAGATTCGTTTCCTCGCGGATCAGTCACCACGTCCGCGTGATTGACGTCGTATTTGAGTTGTTGAAAACGCAGACGAATTGAGTTTTGGCGAAGGACAGGCGCCGGTGTAGAGGTAGCGAAAACCGCAGCTCCAGACCAAGATTATCGTCAGATTCGGAATTTCAATGCGACCAATTTTGTGCTCACCCTTTGATCATCTAGCCACATTTTCATATATCCAGAGACAACTTGAGGCAATGAGGATTCTAGAGAAGCTTGTAAGATTTCTGTCTGAATTGATTGGGCTTAGGGCCGCCTTACAATATCAAGCGGAGGCAGAAGGATTCGAACCTTCGGTAGAGGTTTTAGCCCCTACAACGGTTTAGCAAACCGCCGCCTTCAGCCACTCGGCCATGCCTCCGTAGCGAACGAACATTAGTCTCCGCCGAGGTTGACGCTGTCAAGACGCGGCTCAACCTTTTCTCCCGCGCCGCTCGCGCCGGGCGCCGTCCGTCAGCAGGTTTAGCTTCAGCGTCTTGCCTTCGATTTCTTTGCGGAGAGATTGCCGTTCGCGCTCATCGTCGCAGACGGCGAGACGCGCCTTGAGCGATTCGATCTCATTTTGCAACTCGACCTCTACCGGCAAACAGCCGGCGCTCTTCAAGACCGAATAGCCCAGCCGCACGTCCTCAGGCGTGGCAAAGTACGCGTCGAGGTCGAGAGGCTTCCCCTTGCCCGGCAAGTCGTCGAACTCGCCTTTCTCCATCGCCTCGCGGATTTTCTCTTCGATGAGTTTTTCAGAAAACATTTGAACGCTCCGACAAATCAGCATAGCATCTTCCGCAAAATAAATCAGGCCAAGCAACATTTGAACACTGGTACCGCTACCGCGCGCGTAAGCAAGCGGCCGGCCGATGAGTCCGCCGCGCAGCCGCTCGCGCGCGGTACTGCGCCGATCTTGCGTGGCTCGATTTAGAATCTCATTTTACCAGGCGAACGGTTATGAAAAAATTTCTACGCGTCTCCCTTCCCGCGCTATACCTCTGCGCGTTCTTCGCAGTCGCCGGAGCGCAATCGCGTTCACTCGACGGAACCTGGCAATTCGCCGTCGACCGCGAAGGCAAATTGACGATCAATGGTCTGGGTTCGGTCAAAGACTGGCGGGAGATTCGCGTGCCGCTCTCGTGGAACGCCCAGTTCGCCGACCTGCGCGATTACCGGGGCGTGGCGTGGTATCGAAAGACGGTTGATTTTCAACCGATCAAGCCCGATCAAAACGTGTTGTTGAAGTTCGGCGCTGTGGATTACTTCGCCGAAGTCTTCGTCAACGGCCAGAGAGCGGGAGAGCACGAAGGCGGTTATCTGCCCTTCACGCTCGACATCAGCAACCTGGCAAAAGCGGGAGCCAACGAAATCGCCGTGCGCGTGACAGATCCAGATAATGACAAAGCGCGTTGGGGTGATATGAACTACAACGAACTGCCGCACGGGAAGCAGAGTTGGTACGTGCAAACAGGTGGGATTTGGCAATCGGTTTTTCTGGAAATTCGCACGTCTTGGAGCGGACATTATATCGATCAAGTTCACGTCACCGCTAAGCTGAATGGCGATGTCGGAGTAGAAGTAAAAGTCGCAAATGGAAGAGGCTTAGTCCTGAGCGACCCTACATTTCAAGTCACGGTTCGTGATCGGAACGGAAAAGTAGAATTCATTGAAGGCAGGGGAGGGGTTCTGGTGAATCCTAGCCTTTTGACCGGTCGAGTGAAGTCGCCGCAATTGTGGGGTCTTGAGAATCCGGCTCTATACGAAGTTGAAGTCACCCTGGACGGGAAAAAAGAGACCGCGTGGAAAGGATTCTTTGGCTTCCGCAAGTTTGAAGCCCGCGACGGCAAGTTCTACTTGAATGGCGAGCCGATCTACATCATTTCCGCGCTCGATCAGGACTTTTACCCCGAAGGCGTCTACACGCCGCCGTCTTACGAATTCCTCCTAGACCAGATGCGCAAGGCAAAACAACTCGGCCTGAACATGCTGCGCACGCACATCAAAGTCCCGACGCCCGATTACCTGCGCGCGGCGGATGAGGCCGGCGTCCTGATCTGGTACGAGATTCCGAGTTGGGACGACAACACCTGGACCCCGGCCGCGGCGAAACGCGGCGAAGCGATTTTCCTCGGCCAGATCGAACGCGATTGGAACCATCCTTCTGTAGTCATTCAAAGCATCATCAACGAGGCCTGGGGGGTGCGCGGTTTGAAAGAAGAGCACACCCGCAAATGGCTCAAAGACGCGTTCGTCAAGCTCGCGCCGGAGGCGGCCAGGGCCGGGCGGCTGACCGTCGACAATAGCCCGTGCTGCGGAAACTTCCATCTCAAATCCGACATCGCCGACTACCACAACTACAATTCGATCCCCGACAACCGCGCGGTCTGGGACAAGTGGGTGGCCGACCTGGCTTCGCGGCCCGAGTGGTTGTGGAGCAAACACGGCGACGCCGAACCTACCGGCAAAGAGCCGATCGTCCTCTCCGAATTCGGCAATTGGGGGTTGCCCGTCTTGCCGGAGAAATTGCCCTGGTGGTTCGAGCGCGATTTCAACGGGCGCGAAGTCACACGGCCCGCCGGAATCTTCGACCGCTTCCACGGATTCAAATTCGACCGCCTGTTCGCAGGCTTCAACGATCTGGCCCTCGCCACTGAGCGGCGCCAATGGATTTCGCTCAAACACGAGATCGAAGAGATTCGCAAACACGCCTCGATTCAAGGCTACACCATCACCGAATTCACCGACCTGAACTGGGAATGCAACGGGCTGCTGGATATGTTCCGCAACAAAAAAATCTACGCTGACGATCTGGCTCGGCTGCAACAGCAGGACGTTATCTTCGCGCGCACTCCGACGAGCAACTACGCCAGCGGCGCCAGGATTGAGCTGACGACTTACGTTTCGAGATACAGCCCGGCGGCGGAGAGAGAGCAGATGATTCAGATCTTCCTGGATAAAAAAATGATCGGCGAGGTCAAGATCATGCAGGCGGAGCGCGGCTCGGTCGTCAAAGATGAAACGATCGCGCTGGCCGCGCCCGCCGTGACGAAGCCGAGCAGCATTCGCCTTAGATTGGAACTGCGCGAATATGGACCAGGCGACTTCGTATTGGGCCGAGGTATCCTAGTCGCAGAAAACTATCTTGAGCTATTCATCTATCCTGGGCCGAAGAAGCGGAGCGGTTCGATCTGTTTGGCCGGCGGCTTGTCGCACATGGCCGATGCGTTGCGGAGCGCCGGTTACGAGATCGTTCCGTCTCCCGGGAAAGAATCGGTATTCATCACCGACAGGCTCAATCAGCGGGCCCAATCGCTGCCCCGAGGCTGCCGATTGATAGTGCTGGCGAACGATAAAGACGCTCTGCCCTACGGGGCGCTCAAGATCACGCCCCGGAACGGCGCGACCGGTTACGACGGCAACTGGGTGACCAATTTCAACTGGGCGAATATGAGTCGCGCCCCGTTTGGCGCCGTCGCTTTCGATAAGTTTCTCGGCTTTGAAGCCGAGGAGATAACGCCGAAATTCGTGATCGAAGGCGTGAAGGCCGAAGATTACGACGACGTGATGTCGGGAATCTTTCTCGGCTGGGTCAACAAGAACGCGGCTTTGATGGCCGGCGCGCGGATAGATGGAGGGCGTGAAGGCGGGTCGCGCGCGATCATCACGACGTTTCGCCTGGCCGAGGCTTACGGCAAGGACGAATACGCGAGTCGCCTGCTCGACGAGATGATCAGGCTTGTCTCCGCCGAAGGCTTCGAGCCGAAGCTGACGATAGAATGATTTGCGCGCGCTTCAGAATAATTTGCAGTCCCGCGAAGCAAGGCTATACTTCGCGTGCCCCAACTCTGCGCCCAACGCGTCATCCGGGCGCTTACTCCATCAACCAAAATCACAGGACCTGCGAGGAAAAATATGACTATGCCTCTACCGCTGCTGCAATCAAGAGCGATAAGCCTTGGAACTATAGATTATGCGGTGCTGGCGCTTTACTTTCTGGTGATCTTCGCCATCGGCTGGTATTTCTCGCGCAAAGAGCGCACGACGACGGACTATTTTTTGGCGAGCCGTCACGTGGCATGGTGGGCAATCGGAGCATCGCTCTTTTCGTCGAACATCGGCAGCGAACATTTCATAGGATTGGCTGGACAAGGAGCCTCCTCAGGGATGGCCGCCGGGCATTACGAGTGGCTGGCTTCGATCATCGTGCTGATTTTAGGCTGGGTCTTCGTGCCGTTCTATTTGCGTTCGAACGTCTACACGATGCCGGAGTTTTTAGAGCGGCGGTATAACGGCGCGTGCCGCACTTATCTCGCCGGCATTTCACTGATCGCTTATTTGTTCACAAAGATTTCGGTTTCGATTTTTGCCGGGGCGATTGTGCTCAAAGCGGTGTTGGGATGGGGAATGGTCGAAAGCTCGCTGGCGCTGGTGATTGCGACGGGAATTTACACCGTCGCCGGAGGTCTCGCGGCGGTGATATACACCGAGGTGATTCAGACGGTGATCCTGGTGGCCGGCGCGCTGATACTGACATTCATCGGTTTGAACGAAGTCGGCGGCTGGGCCGGATTGCAGGCCGCCGTGCCGGCGGATTTCTTTCATATGATGAAGCCACCGACCGACAAAACTTTCCCGTGGACGGGAATTTTCTTCGGCGCGCCGATTCTGGGCATCTGGTACTGGTGTACCGATCAGGTAATCGTGCAGCGCGTATTGGCGGCGAAAGACGTCGGCCACGCGAGGGGCGGAACGGTCGTCGCCGGATTTCTGAAAATCCTCCCTGTATTTATGCTGATCACGCCGGGAATGATCTCCCGCGCGCTCTACCCGCAGGAGATGGCGGCCAATTCCGACGCGGCCTTCCCCACGCTGGTTGTGCGGCTGATGCCGGTGGGGTTGCAGGGAGTCATGGTCGCGGCGATGCTAGCGGCGTTGATGGCGAGCAAGGCCGCGGTCTTCAATTCCAGTTCGACCATCTTCACAATGGACTTTTACAAGAAATTCAGGCCGGACGCTTCGGACAGGCGCCTGATCAATGTCGGGCGCGTAGCGACAGTGGTTATGGTCGGGCTGAGTCTGTTGTGGATTCCGTTTATGGGCCGCATCAGTTCACAACTCTGGACCTACTTGCAAAGCGTGCAGGCTTTCATCTCGCCGCCTATCGCGGCGGTCTTTCTGCTGGGCGTCTTCTGGAAACGCATCAACGGCCAGGGCGCGATCGTCTCGCTGCTGCTAGGGTTCGCGCTCGGCGCCGCCAGGTTCATTCTCGAAGTCTATTACAAAGCCGCGCCGCCCGCGGGCGGCTTTCTGGGATTTTACGTCGGAATGAACTTTCTCCATTTCGCCGCAGTGATGTTCTTAGTCTGCGTGGCGACGATGGTCATCGTCAGCCTGTCGACGCCCGCGCCCGAAGCCTCGAAGGTCAACGGGCTGACGTTCCAGACCGTCAAAGAGAAGATCGCCATGAGCGATGTCGACTCGAAGAGCGTCCTCGAAGTCCCGGCCGAAGCGTATACGCCGTTGCAGAGGCGCGTCAACACGGCTATGGCGCTGCTGCTGGTGGCGACGGTCATCTCGTTGTGGGTCTATTTCGCCTAGGTCAGGCCGTACAAGATCGGGATAAAAGTTTTTAGCCACAGAGGGCACAGAGAGCACAGAGACAAATACATACGAGCCGCGGAGCCTCTATGTCCTCTGTGCCCTCAGTGGCTGACGTCTTAAATGATCATCACATCCATTAAACCGAATATCTCTCGCGCGCGTGCTGTCGCGAAATTTCGCGGACGCTTCAATGAGCTGCGACACGGGCGGCTGCGAATCGTCACGGATTTTTACATCCCGTATCGCGTCTTCCGGCTTACCCGGAGCGACGGGCGGTCATCGACCGACGCGTTCATCGCCGCCGACGCCGTAACCGGTAAACTCGACCTGATACAGTTCGACCAACTGCCGGAGGAGGACGCCTGCATGGCCGTTGATACCGCGATGGTAGCCGAGGAACGCGTCGACGAAGAGGAGGCTTATAGACTGGTTCGAGAGAGCATGATGCGGTCAATCTTCATGAAGGGTTTCTACAAGCTGAGCCGCGTGAACGTGGAGATCGAACTGGCCGCGAGCCCGCATATCCTTTACTGGGTCGGGGTTTACGAGCGGGACGAACGCGCGCATTTTGAAATCATCAACGCCTTGCGAGGCCGCTTCGAAGGCGCCAAGCTGCGCGAAATGGTGGCGGAATGGTTTCAACCGCGACAGGAAAGCCCCCCAGGCGGCGCCCTGAGTGAGGACTTATTGGAAAACCGCTCGTGGAAAAGAAACGCCGATTGAGTTAACATAAATTACCCCCCTGGCAAATCGGCTCCCAATACAACCCGGCGTATTGTGAGCCATTCTAAGTCCGACGCATGCGCCTCCGCGCTCGGAATCTCGTTGTCATTGAAAACTCAGGAGAAGGGGCGATGAAAAAGATTTTTGCAGTTTCCGCTTTGCTAATTGCGATCTCCGTCGCGACACCCTCTGTTGCAATTTCTGGCGCGACGCCCGTCATCAAATTCGATTGGGAGAGGGCCGTCTCGCTCTACAAACAGGGCCAGTTCCGCGAAGCGATCGCCGAATTCCGGAAGGTGCTGGATGAGGCCCCGGATCATCCCGACAGTTGGAAATTCATAGGGCTGTCTTATTATCAGCTGAAGGAGTACAAGTCGGCGATCCAGCCTCTGGAAAAAGCCCTGGAGCTTAAGCGCAAAGATAGTCGCAATGATCCCGACCTCTACCGCGCGCTCGGCCAATCGCACATGTTGCTCAAGGATTACGACAAGGCGCTTCCTTACTTTGAAACGCTGGTCAGAATCCAGATGAACGTCGCGGTCAACTTCTATCTGCTCGGCGTGACCTACGCCAATCTTAACCGCGCGGAAGCGGCTTCGGAGGCTTTTCAAAAGGCGGTCAAAATCGATCCGAAGGACGCCGATTCGTGGTATTACCTGGGCATCGCGCACTTCAAGGGGGGCAGGCTGAACGAAGCCATCGCAGCGCTGCGGTCGGGGGTCGCCGCCGACCCTGCGAACGTGGAGATGCTCAGTTTGCTGGCCGAATCCCTGCTGCGGCAGGGCGCGGACGAGAGCGACGAGAAGAAAGCAAGTTCATACTTCGAGGAGGCGACCCGCGTGGCGACCAGCCTGAAGAACCTGCGCGAAGACGCGGCGTCGCTCGAACTGCTCGGCCGGGCTTTTCTGCAGGCCAAGAAATACACCAACGCCGAGATGACCCTGTCGCGCGCGCTCGAAGTCAGCAAACCGCCTTCCGCCACGCTCTATTTCAATCTCGGCCTCGCGCACGCGCAGAATAAGTCGTGGACGCGGGCGGCCGAGATGCTCGCGCAGGCCGACAAACTCAACCCCGGCGATTTCAACACGCTCTACTATCTCGGCTACGTTTACGAAAATCTGCGCCGCTACCAGCAGGCCTTGGACGCTTACAACCGGGCCTTCGAAGCCAGCGGGCGCAACAACGCAGACCTGAAGGCCAGCATTGATCGCGTGACGCCATTGGCCAAACGCCCCTGACTTTCAGGTCGTCTTTGTACGGCGCCGGGAGCGTTAGCGACCGGTATCGTTACATCTTGAGAGAAACAAATGAAGCGGCTTTTCAATTGCCTCAAGTTTTATTCATACGCGGCCATAATTCTTTCGCTCCCCGCGCTCATGGCCTCCTGTTCGCAGGGTTCGGCGCAAGACGATAGAGCATTCGTCGTGCCCGAACGGTTGAGGCTGAAAAGCTCGACGGCTCAGGCTGCGCGCTCCGTCGGCGAGTTGAGGAGCGGCGATCAGGTCACCGTCGTCGACCGCGCGAACGCCGAGGACGGCGAGAGCTGGTCGAGGGTGGAAGGGCCGAACGGCGAATCGGGCTGGATCAGATCGCTCAGCCTGGTGAGGCGGGAGATTGTGGAGAAATCGCGCCAGATCGCCGCCGAGATAAAAGACGTCCCCACGCAGGCCGTCGGCAAATCGAAA